>WBZM01000413.1_pt1 | contig 61573 bp, 52 predicted proteins | sample 5204271 | NCBI WGS metagenome assembly WBZM01 (sample SAMN12344346, study PRJNA552823) | activated sludge metagenome | biome: Activated sludge suspended growth; feature: Nitrification reactor; material: Wastewater; isolation source: activated sludge from nitrification reactor of wastewater... | reverse complement strand
TGTCGCCGACAGCCTGCGGCGGCAGTTCGAAGAACGGCGGCCGGGCAATGTAGCTCGACGGTGGCCAGTCGTATACCTCGCCGCTCGGCGCCGGGATGGACTGCCACAGATCCTGGTCGGCGCTGACATCAGCGTAGCGCCGGCGGAAGGTCTGCGGATCGAGCGCCAGCGGCAGTACGGCGTCGATCTCGTCCGAACGCGGCCAGATGTCCCGCAGATACACCGGCTGCCCATCGGCGCCGGTTCCCAGGGGCTCGTTCTCGAGGTCGATGTTGACCCGGCCGGCAATCGCGAACGCCACCACCAGCGGCGGTGACGCCAGATAGTTGGCACGCAGAGCGGGGTGGATGCGCGCCTCGAAGTTACGGTTGCCCGACAGCACCACCGCAGCGATCAGCTGCTGCTCGGCAATCGTCCTGTTGAACGCCGGATCGAGATCGCCGGCGTTGCCGATGCAGGTCGTGCAGCCATAGCCGACCAGCGCGAAGCCCAGTTCGGCCAGCGGCGCCAGCAGCCCCGCGCGGTCGAGATAATCGGTCACCACCCGCGAACCGGGAGCGAGTGAAGTCTTGATGTGTTGCCTGACCCGCAGCCCCTTCGCCACCGCCTTTCTCGCCAGCAGCCCGGCAGCGATCATCACCGCCGGATTGCTGGTGTTGGTGCACGAGGTGATCGCCGCAATCAGGACGTCGCCATGACCGAGGTCGACGCCGGGGAGCCCGGTCGGATGGCGCTGCGCCAGGCTCGCCGGCGGCCGTCCGAAGCCGTCCGCCGACTCCGCGGCGGTCAACAGGGCGCTGAAGCGGCTGGCCATCTCGGGCAAGGCGATCCGGTCCTGCGGCCGCTTCGGGCCAGCGAGCGAGGGCACGATCGTCGACAGGTCGAGGTACACGCGGCGCGAATAGTCGACCTCGCCCGCGCGCGGGATGCCGAACAGGCCCTGGGCGCGGAAATACGCCTCGAACAGCTCGCAGTCCTCATCGCTGCGGCCGCTGCTGCGCATGTAGCCGACGGTCTTCTCGTCGATCGGGAAGAAACCCATCGTCGCCCCGTACTCCGGCGCCATGTTGGCCAGCGTCGCGCGATCGGTCACCGACAGCGTGCTCGCGCCCTCGCCAAAATACTCGACGAAGGTGCCCACCACCTTCTCGCGCCGCAGCAGCTCGGTCACCGTCAGCACCAGATCGGTCGCGGTGACGCCTTCGCGCAGGCGGCCGCCGAGTTCGACACCGACCACGTCCGGGGTCAGAAAGTAGACCGGCTGGCCAAGCATCGCCGCCTCGGCCTCGATGCCGCCGACGCCCCAGCCGACGACGCCGACGGCATTGATCATCGTCGTGTGCGAATCGGTACCGACCAGCGTGTCGGGAAAGCACAGCCTGCCGTCGGTCGTCTCCTGCTGCCGCACGCCGCGGAACAGGTACTCGAGGTTGACCTGATGGACGATGCCGACTCCGGGCGGCACGACGCGGAAGGTGTCGAAGGCCTGCATGCCCCACTTCATGAACTGATAGCGTTCGCCATTGCGCGCAAACTCGCAGCGCATGTTCTGCTGCAACGCCTGCGGTGTCCCGTAGTGGTCGACCTGAATCGAATGGTCGACGACCAGATCGACGGGCACCAGCGGCTCGATGCGCCGTGGATCGAGTCCGCGTTCGGCCGCGACGTGGCGCATGGCCGCCAGATCGCAGAGCAACGGCACGCCGGTGAAGTCCTGCAGGACGACGCGCGCAACGACGAATGGAATCTCCTCGCTGCGCTCCGCCCGCGGTCGCCATTGCGCCAGCTCGACGATGTGCTTCTCGCTCACCCGCAGCCCGTCGCAGTGACGCAGCAGTGCCTCGAGGACAATCCGCAGCGACACCGGCAGGCGATCGACATGGCCGATACCGGCGCTGGCGAGTGCCGGCAGCGAGTAATACAGCGCCTCCGGCTGACCGGGCGGACTGAAGCGGGACAGGGTGTTGAATGGCGATTGGCGCATGCGGGTTCTCCAGAAGGGCGCGTGCTACGAGCGCGTCCTCAAGCACCATGACAACACGTGGCTCCGCACGTTCCATCCGCGTCACAACGGCGACAGCCACACGCGGTTGGCACCCGCATGCTTGCGCGCGGAGAACGAATGCTCCAGACTTGGCAAGGTAGCGGTGCACCCAAGGCGAACTGATGCGAGGGGGCGCCTGTTCAGGAGCAGCTACGACCGTGCGGCGTGTTCCCCGACGAGCTGGGCAGCCCTGCCTTTGCCGACCTGCGGCCGGGCTCCTCTGCCTCTTGCAGGCACCTTGGCGACACGTGGCACGCGACGCGCAACCCTTTCCTGGAGAAGCACGATGAAGAACAACCTCGTTGCAGCGATCATCGCCTCAGGCCTGAGCCTTGCCTCGGCACACGCGTCGGCCGCCGTCGTCCGCTCCGACTTCAGCCTCGACGCGGAAGGCTGGGGAACAGGTCGCATCATTTTCTCGGGCTTCCTGCCGGCCGTCGACGGCACCTTCACCGGCCCCGTCGGTCACGACCCGGTTGGCGGAACGCTGCGCACGGGAGACCTTTATCCGTGGACCACTTTCCGCTCGTCAGCGGCCTACAGCGGCGACAAGAGTGCCTTCTTCGGCGGCTCGATCAGCTACGACCTCCAGGACAGCCAGAACGACGGCGATCCCTTCCCCAACGTCGCGATTCTTGGCGACGCTGGCCGCATGATCTTCATCCCGACTGCACCGCCGGCAACCGGAGGCTTCACCCACTACGAATTCGCCCTCGACGAATCGGCCGGCTGGCGGACGAACAACCCCTTCGCGCTGATGGCAACCGATGCCTACATTCAGGCCGTCCTCGCCAACGTGCAGGGCATCTGGATCAATGCCGACTGGAAGACCGGCGACGACCAGGGCAATGATGACGCCCGGCTCGACAATGTCTGCCTGCGCGACTCCCGTACATCCTGCACCACAGGCCTCATCCCGGAACCAGCGTCGCTGGTCCTGTTCGGTCTGGCGCTGGGTTTCCTCGGACTGTCGCGAAAAGACGGCCGACCGACTGACCTCCGGCAGCCCTGAGCAGCCGCACCGGCAGCAGGCCATGCGGCAGAGCGACGTCGAAAAGCCCGGTCTCGGCGATGCCGCGCTGATCGACACCACCTTCCTGTTTACTGACATCGAAGGGTCGACGAGCCTCTGGGAAAGCGAGTCGCAGGCGATGCGTGTCGCGCTGCAACGGCACAACACCCTGCTCTCGGCGGCGATCGAGCGCCATCGTGGACTCGTCTTCAAGACCGTCGGCGACGCCTTCTGCGTCACCTTCGATGACGCCGCGGCTGCCTTGTGCGCCGCCAGCCAGATCCAGACCAGCCTCGCCGGCGAGCAGTGGCCGACGCGCAGCCCGCTGCGCGTGCGCATTGCCCTGCACAGCGGGCCGGCCTACCTGAGCAGCGGCGACTACTTTGGCCGGACGCTCAATCGCGTCGCCCGACTCCTGGCGGTGACCCACGGCGGCCAGACCCTGCTGAGCTCGGCGACCGCAGCGCTGGTGCGCAGCACCCTGCCCGTCGGCAGCAGCCTGCACGATGTCGGCATGCTCCGCCTGCGCGACCTGCCGCAGCCGATCCACGCCTTCCAGCTCGTGCATCCCGGGCTGCCGACCGTGCTCCTCGAAACGGGTCACGCCCTCGACGGCAACAAGCTGACCGCCGAACCGCTGGCGCGCTTCCGGCCGATCGATGTCTACGAGGTGCCGACGCTGCCGGTGGTGGTCATGCAGGCACTGCGCGTCATGCAGGATCCCGCCAGCGACGCGCGTGCGGTCGAACGGGTGATCATCCATGACCCGGCGATCTCGGCCAAGGTCCTGCGCGTTGCCAACTCGGCCTTCTTCGGTCTCTCGCGCCGCATCGGCACGATCGCGGACGCCGTGCGGGTGCTCGGCTTCACCAATGTCCAGGGCATGCTGATCTCGGTCGGCGCCTTCGATGCCTTCCGTACCGAGCGGCTGAACCTGGTGGAGTTCTGGAAACACTCGATCGCCACCGCAACAGCCGCCCGCTTCCTGGCAGATGCCCTCCGCCACCCCGGTGACGAGGCATTCATGGCGGGTCTGCTGCACGACATCGGCAAGCTCATCTTCGCCGTCCAGGCCGAGTCGGGCTACCGCCACGTACTCGATCTGGAACGGGATTCGGCATTCGGCAGTCTTGAGGCCGAACGCACGCTGTTCGAGTTTACCCATCCGGAAGTGGGCCAGATGGTCGCCGAACGCTGGGACCTGCCGGCACGCCACATCGCCGCCATTGCCCACCACCATGAGCCCGACGCCAGCGGCGACGAATACCGTTTCTGCGCCCTCATCGGTCTCGCCAACCGGGTCGCACATGCGGCCCTCGACGGCTTCGTCGAGACGCTGGCCAGCGACCACGATGCGGCGCAACTGCGACGGCTCGGACTGCGACCCGCCCTCTGGGACGACTGTCTGGCGTATCTGCACGCCGCTCGACCGACGATCGACGGCTTCGTCGGCGCCATCCGCTGAACGGTCTGCCTGGCGGATGCGCGACGCGTGGCAGCAGCTCCCCATTGCCCGCTCGGCAGCGGCGAAGGAGGTGCACGCGCGCCGCTCGCGCGGGTCGGTAGAATGGTCTGGTACAGACAGCGATGGCAATCGCGAGGACCAACGCATCATCCGCCGAGCCTCAGGCAGCGCCCGCGCTCAAATCCTCGGCCCGCTAGAGGATTCGCGCGGTTGCCCTGACTTCTTTCCCGACGGCAGCCGAAGGCAAACAAATGCTGCTATATTCGCGGGATTTGGTCGCATTGGTGACCGGCATCGTTTTGTTGTCGCAGTCGGCGATCCGGACGAATGGCGATTGGTGAGGAAAAGCTTTTGGCCACAACTATTTCTTTCAGAGGTTCGCGAGTGCAGGCCATGGTGTTGGCGATTGCTGCGACACTCCTTGCCGGCTGTTCGACCTTCCCAGAGTGGATCCCGTCGGCCGGACCGAGCCGCCAGCAGGTGCTCGAGGTGCCGGAAACGCAGCAGGATTCCCTGATTCAGGTCGTCAGCGTCAGCGATCGCGTTGCCCGAAGGCTCCTCGCGAGCCAACAGCAGCAGCTGTTTTCCCAAGTTCTGGCGAGCAAGGCGCCATTCAGTTACACGATCGGTCCGGGCGACGTCCTCGAGGTGTCCATCTGGGAAGCGCCTCCAGCCGTCCTCTTCGGCGCCCCGCTGCTCGATCCGCGCTCGGGTGTCGCCGCTGCCAGGTCGACCGCGTTCCCCGAGCAGATGGTCAGCAGCGAGGGAACGCTCAGCGTTCCCTTTGCCGGATCGCTGCAGGTGGCCGGCAAGACACCGCAGCAGGTCGAGAACGAGATCGTTCGCCGTCTCAGCGGCAAGGCCAATCAGCCACAGGCGCTGGTGCGGGTCATACGCAACGCGACCTCGAACGTGACCATCGTCGGCGAAGTGGCCTCGAGCACACGCATGCCGCTGACTGCGCGCGGCGAGCGACTGCTCGACGCGCTCGCCGCTGCTGGCGGCGTCCGCCAGCCAGTCGGCAAGATCACGCTGCAACTGACGCGCGGTGAGCAGGTGCATTCCCTCGCGCTGGACACGATCATTCGCGACCCGCGGCAGAACATCGCCCTCCAGCCCGGCGACGTCGTCACTGCGCTGTTCCAGCCACTCAGCTTCACCGTTCTCGGCGCAACCGCGAAGAACGAGGAGCTCAACTTCGAGGCTCAGGGAATCACGCTGGCCCAGGCACTGGCGCGCGCTGGCGGCGTCCAGGACCGTCTCGCCGATGCCCGCGCTGTCTTCATCTTCCGCTTCGAGGATCCGGCAGTGCTCGAGCTGCCTGTCCCACCGCGGACAACGCCAGAAGGCAAGGTACCTGTCGTCTACGAAGTCAATCTCAAGAACCCGCAGACCTTCTTCGTCGCCCAAGGGTTCCCGGTACTGAACAAGGACGTTCTCTACGTGGCCAACGCTCCGGGAGCCGAGCTGCAGAAGTTCCTCTCAATCATCATGCCGGCCGCATACTCCGTACTCAACACCTACAACGTGACGAAGTGACGGACCGCAGCACCAGTGGTGGCCGGCGGCGACGCCCGGCGGCAGCCCGTCGTCGACAGGCAAGCGCTCGCCTCCGACCGAACGCGATTGCCACAGCGAGCGCTGCATGAAGGCGACACTGCTCGACGTCAGCCGCCTTCTTGACCGGCGGCTGCACAGGCGCCTGCCGACCGGCATCGACCGCGTCGGCATGGAGTACGTCAGGCACTTCGGCCCGCAGTCCACGGCACTTGTGCACGCTGCCGGACAATGGATCGAACTGTCAGCGAGAGACTCGGCGCGGTTGTTTGCCGGCCTCCTCTCGGAGCCGAGCGACTCGCGACGCTTCAACATGATGATCGCTTGGCTGGTGGCCAAGGCGCTGCCGCGCAGCATCGGCGCCCGCTTCGCATCACGCCGCTTGCTCCTCAATACCGGGCACAGCGGCCTGGAGCAACCCGGCTACGCGCACTCGCTGCGCCGCTCGGCGTTGCGACCCGTCTTCTTCGTGCACGACCTCATTCCGTTGAGCTACCCCGAGTATTGCCGTCCAGGCGAGTCCACCCGCCACCGCGTTCGCATGCAGACGGTGCTGACGACCGCGAAGGGAATCATTGTCAACTCGCAGGCGACGCTCGAAGCGATGCAGGAGTACGCGGCCGAGGAGCAACAGCCGATGCCGCCTGCGGCCGTTGCGCCGCTGGCGCCGCCGCAGTGGCCCTTGGCCGGCAACGAGCCGCCCCTGCAACCACCGTATTTCATCATGCTGGGCACGATCGAACCGCGCAAGAACCACTGGCTGATCCTGCACGTCTGGCGACAACTGATCGCACGCTTGGGCGCGGCAGCGCCGCGCCTCCTCGTCGTCGGACAGCACGGTTGGGAGTGCGAGAATGTCGTCGACATGCTGGAGCGCTGTGCAGTCCTGAAAGGCTTCGTCTTCGAGCGATCCCGCTGCTCCGATGCCGAACTCGCAACCTGCATGCAGCATGCCCAGGCCCTGCTCTTCCCCTCGTTCGCCGAAGGTTACGGAATGCCACTCGTCGAGGCGCTGGCTCTTGGCCTGCCGGTGATCGCGAGTGACCTGCCCGCCTTCCGTGAAGTGGGCGGGACCGTTCCGGAGTACCTCGATCCCCTCGATGGCCGGCGTTGGGCCGACCTGATCGTGGACTACGCGTCGCCCGAGAGCCCGTGCCGCCGCGCTCAAGTGCAGCGGCTCGCAGGCTTCGCTGCACCGACGTGGCCGGCGCACTTCGCGCAGGTGGAAGCCTTGCTCGATCACCTCGACGCGACAGACGACTGATCCACCTGCAAGCTCATCGCTGACGCTGTCCCTTTCCGGAGAAGGCCTGTCACGGCGGCATCACGGCCAAGCCACCAGGCGATCAACCGGGGTGCAGCGTGCTCGCCCTCGACGATGCCAGGCCGACACGCGCTGGGCGCAGGACGAGTTCGGCAATCAGCGGCGCGTGGTCGGAGCAGCGCGCCCAGGCGATCCCCTTGGGAACGTGCATTTCGAGCACCTGAAAACCGCGCACGTAGATGCGGTCCAGCGTCAGCCAGGGAGCAAAGCTGGGAAAGGTGCGGGCAACCTCCGCCGCCGTGGTGCGGCGGCGCCACGGCAGCAGCCAGTCGAGCAGGCGGCGGTCGTGCCGCTCAACAGGCGAAGCCACCGTCACTTCGTCGACGCCAAGCCGCTCGCGCAGCAGGCGATCGACCCGCTGCTGCCAGTCGTTGAAGTCGCCGGCAATGATCAGCGGTGCCCTGGCGGGTACCTCGCGGTGAACGAAATCGGCGAGGAAGCTCGCCTGACGCAGGCGGCTGCGCTTGATCAGCCCGAAGTGCACGCAGATCAGGTGCACTTCCTTGCCCCGCCCGCGCCCGAGGTGGATCACTGCATGCAGCAGTCCTCGTTTCTCGAGCAGGTGGTCGGAGATGTCGTGGTTGGTATGGGCGACGATGCGGTGGCGCGAGAGGATCGCGTTCCCGTGATGCCCATGCGGATAGGCCGCATTCATCCCATAGGCGCGGTGCGCATAGGCGCCGGTGGCGAGGAAATCGAGCTGTGTTCCGGACGACGGGTAGCCCGGCTGGCGAGCCAGCCGCTCGTTGCGATCCTGTACCTCCTGCAGGAAGACGATGTCGGCGTCGATCGCATCGAGCGCCAGGCGGACATCGTGTATTCGCGGCCGACCACGGATTCCGGTGACGCCCTTGTGGATGTTGTAGGTCGCCACCCTGAGCCTCACGAGCGTCTCCGGCATCGTCCCCCCTCAAGCGGCATCATGGCAAGCGCTCGAAATAGCGGTCCAGAAGCAGCGGATCATCGAAGTGGCGCCGGCCGACGAAGGCAGTGGCATGCCGTCCCCATTGCCGCATCTGGCCGGCACTGCGCACACCCATCGGCCAGAACACGAAACGCTCCAGTCTTTCGCTACCGGGAAGCAGTCCGTCGGGGGCAAAAATGCTGCGCCGGCCGCCACCCGGAAATGCCAGCGAGCGCAGTTCATCGTCGTCGCGCAGAGCCAGCGGTATTCCCGCTGCCGCGGCAGCCGCCTCGACAAGGACCTGCTGCAGATGATGCGTGCCGGCGGCGATCCTGAGGACGATCCGCTGCTCGGCCCGCGGCGCCAACAGCGCCTGGGGCACGAACAGGCCCTCGTCGATGCCGGCTGGCCGCGCCCTGGCGCGCACCCGCTCTCCCGGAACGAACAGGTGGTAGCAGCCGCATGGGTGTATCGTGTCGTAGATCAGGGGACTGCCATCCTCGGCCAGGGTGACGCGCCAGAGCAGACCGTCGAAGCGCCCTGCCAGCAGATCCGGCGCCCGGTCTGGCGGGCGCCCGGGAAACCACGCAGTGTAACTCAGCTGCAACAGCCAGCGGTCGGCCATTTGCGCGTAGCCGCTGCGCACGTAGAGCACCGGTTCCGCAACAGCGACCACCAGCCGTTGGCCGTCGGCATCATCGGGCTGCCAGACGAGGGCTCCGGGTCGGTCGTCGTCACCGGCAGTCTCGATCTCGAGTCGGGGCGCGTGCCGGACGACGAGTTCGGCAAGTTCGGATCCGGCGACGCTGGGCAGACCAAGCGCCGACAGATCCCTGAGCAGCGGCAGACCCTCCGGCTGGCCGTCGGCAACGTAGCGCAGCCGCCGTGCGCCACTTGTCGTTTCGGCTGCCTGCGCGGCGAAAATGACCAGCGTCTCCTTCTGCCAACGTTCGATGCCAGCGGCGAAGAGGTAGCGCGTCAGCGGATAGAGGCCCAGGACGCGCAGCGTCGTCGAATAGTCGTCGGGGACCACGGCCGCCGCTCGTACCTTCGCCAGCTCCGCCTGGTCGGCGAGGCCAAGCGTCTCCCGACACGCAGCCATTTCGTCGTCGCTGGCGGTCGTCGGGGTACTGTTCGCCAGCTCGATCGCGCGGTCGTCGGCGTCACGCTGTGCCAGCGCCCGATACCATTGTGCCGCAAGCGGGTCGCCCGATGGCACCGGCGCCGCAGCAGCCAGCCGGGCCAATACACGGTCCACCCGCAGATGGGGAAAGCCGGGCACCCGTGGCGATTGCGCATCACGCGTACCTTCCGCGTCGATGCGGCGGTCGATCGCCGCAAACAGGCGCGCGCAATCGCCGACGGCATCAGCTTGGAGGCGGCGCTGCGCTGCCGGATCGTCGGCATGCGGATCGAGTCCGGCACAACCGATCAACATGCAGCAGGCGGCGACGAGCAACGGCCCGTGGCTCATCCGGGCTGCTCAGGTCCCGCGAGTGCCTGCTGCCGGCGCTCGATCTCACGCAGCATGGCCTCGAACTGGGCGCGCATCGTCTGCCGCACCGCGGCGACCCCGAAAAGCGGACCGAGCAGTGGCGCGAGCGGCGTGGACAGCTCGAACCGTGCATCGTAATCGAGCCGCACGACGCCAGGCGGCAGCCGCTCGTCTCCCTGGATGATCCGGTAGCGGCCAGTGAAGCTGCGCAAGGTCGATGCGTCGCCGGCTCCCGTCGCGGCCGTCGCCAGCTGCGCGATGACGGTTACATAGGGGAGGTGAAGGACGTCAAGACGCACATGCACCGGCAACTCGAAGAAGAGGACCCTGAAGATGCCCGCCTGCTCGAGGAGCAGGCGGTTGCCCTCGCGTTCGAGCACGCGCGCGCGCCGGACACCGGGGACGAACTCGCCCAGGTGCTCATAATCGGTCAGCGTGTCCCAGACGATGCGCTGCCCGGCGGCCAGCTGCGCGCTGGCATGGACGCTGTACACCTCGGCGTCACGTCGTACCTCGACCTGCGCCGCCGCTCCACCCGCGGCGACGGCGGCGAAGCTACAGGCCAGCGAAGCGATGCCGGCAAGAGCTGTCGCCGGCAATCGCCACCAGGAATGCTGTCGCGCTGCCAGCCCGCTCATGGTGTACGGGTAGGCGCCGACGGGGTCGGCCGATCCGCCCGTGGCTCGCTCCACTCACGGCAGATCCGGATCGTCTGTTCGACGGCCAGCGTTTCGCCGGTGAGGCCGCAGCGATGGATCCCCCTTTCCTCGAGGAAGTGCGCGCATTCGCGGCACTGGCCGAAAGCCTGGCGGTCGTTGAGTCGCTGCAGACTGCCGAGGACAGCGCGCAGTTGACTGGCGAGCTCGTCGAGGTCGACACCGCCGGCAGCAAGAAGCACGTCCAAACGCTGTGGCCAGCTGCCTGCCAGCACCTCCTCGCCCGCGGCGGTCAGCTGCAGATGAACGCGCCGCCCATGGCGATCGTCATTGCTCCGGCTGATCAGCCCCTTGCGCTCGAGCATCGCCAAGGTCTGCGACACCGTGCCGCGGGTGATGCCGAGGTAGCTCGCGACGGCGATCGGGATGTTGCTGTAACGGTTCGCCTGCGCGAGGTAGCCGAGCACCTGCAGATGCACCGGCAACAGGCCATGGCGCGCGGCATCCTCGCGCACCAGTTGCTGCAGCAGCGCCGCCAGGCGCTCGAAGACGAAAACGCTCGGCTTCATGGGCGTAATGTATCGCCTCGAATCATTGCTTGACAAGCACTTCGTGCCGGCATTAAGGTTCGCCAATGCATCGAGTCGATGCATGTGTCGGTCCAACGTTCCTCCAGAGGAGAAAGCCATGCGCCAAGCCATCTTCTACCATGCCGGGTGCCCGGTCTGCGTCACCGCCGAACAGCAGTTCGCGCAAGCCCTTGATCCTGCCCGTTATGCAGTCGAGGTCGTACACCTCGGCCAGGATGCCCGCCGCGTTGCCGAAGCTGAAGGCTTCGGTGTGCAGTCGGTACCAGCGCTGGTGATCGACGGGCAAGCCTTCCACATCAACTTCGGCGCACCGCTCTCGGCCCTGAAATAGGCGCCTGGCGCAGCGCACCGCAACGGCCCCGGCAGGAGCCGCCTGGTTGCTGCCGGGGCTAGCGGTGCCTCTGTTATACTTCGCCACCGCTGTCACCCACAGCCGGCGCGGAGCCTTCGAGCATGAAATACCAGATCATCCCGGTCACTCCTTTCGAGCAGAACTGCAGCCTCCTGTGGTGCGAGCAGACCCGCCGCGCTGCGGTCGTAGACCCGGGCGGTGACATTGCACGCATCCTGCGCGCCGTCGACGCCAACGGCGTCGAACTGGAAAAGATCCTGGTCACCCACGGCCACATCGATCATGCAGGTGCCGTCGCCGATCTCGCGGCACGGCGTTCGCTGCCGATCGAAGGACCGCAGCGTGACGACCAGTTCTGGATCGACGGCATGCCTTCACAGAGCAGGATGTTCGGTCTGCCCAACGCGCGCAGCTTCACTCCCGACCGCTGGCTCGAGCAGGGTGACACGGTTTCGGTCGGTAACGTCGAACTCGAGGTGCTGCACTGCCCTGGACACACACCGGGGCACATCGTCTTCTTCGACCGCGGCGGGCGGTTGGCGGTGGTTGGCGACGTGCTCTTCCAGGGCTCGATCGGCCGTACCGATTTCCCCAAGGGCGACTACGACACACTGATCTCGTCGATACGCAACCGGCTTTGGCCACTCGGCGACGATGTCGCCTTCATTCCGGGGCACGGTCCGATGTCGACCTTCGGCAAGGAGCGCCGCAGCAATCCTTTCTGCGGCGACTGAACGGCAAGCACCGGCGGACACTCACCGCGGGCATCCGGGCTATCCGCCCATGCTGCGGAAAAGCGGTGAGGTACCCGCAGCACCTCGCCTGAGCGTCGCCGCGCGCTGTGGCGTGGCGTCGACGAGCAGCCTGTCGGACGTGATGGGTCGAAGCGCAAAGAGTGGGAGACGAGCGCAGTTTTTCACGGATTTCAAGCGAATGGTTATTCCATTCGTGCCGAAATACGGGGAGAGATGAGCCGTCTTCCCACTTTTTGCAGCCGACTTGGTGAAGTCCGACAGGCTGCTAGAAGTGCAGCGGCCTCTTGTCGCAAGCCAGTGCTGCTTCGTGCACTACCTCCGACAGCGTCGGGTGTGCGTGACAGATGCGCGCCAAGTCTTCGGAAGCAGCACCGAATTCCATCGCCACCACGCCTTCCGAGATCAGCTCGGAAGCGTTGGCGCCGATGACATGGACGCCGAGGATGCGATCACTCGCGGCGCAGGCGAGAATCTTGACGAAGCCTGACGGATCACCCATGCCGAGCGCGCGGCCGTTGGCGGCAAAGGGGATCTTTCCGGCCTTGTAGGCGATCCCTGCAGCCTTGAGTTGCTGCTCGGTCTTGCCTACCCAAGCGATCTCCGGGCTGGTGTAGATCACCCAGGGTATGGTGTCGAAATTGCAGTGCCCGGCCTGACCGGCCATCAGCTCGGCAACCATGACCCCCTCTTCCATGGCCTTGTGCGCCAGCATCGGACCGGCAACGACGTCGCCGACCGCCCACACTCCCGGCAGGTTGGTGCGGCAATGCGCATCCACTTCGACCTGGCCGCGCTCGTTCAACTGCAGGCCGACCTGTTCGGCGGCCAAGCCATCCGTATTCGGGATGCGACCGATCGAGACGATCAGGCGGTCGGCGTCGAGCCTGTGCTCGCCCCCATCCTTGTCGGTGTAGTCGATCGAGACGCCCTTCTGTGAGACCTTGACGTCGCCGATCTCGATGCCGAGGATGATCCTGAGGCCCTGTTTGGCGAATACCTTCGCTGCCTCCTTGGCGACGTCGACGTCGGCCAGCGCCAAGAACTCGGGAAGCGCCTCGAGAACCGTGACCTCGGCACCGAGGCGGCGCCAGACGCTGCCCATTTCGAGGCCGATGACCCCGGCACCGATGACCGCCAACCTCTTCGGCACCGCGGCAATGTCGAGCGCACCGACGTTGTCACAGACGATCTCGTTGTCCACCAGTACGCCAGGAAGATGCCGCGCCTTCGATCCGGTCGCGACGATCACCTGCTTCGCCTCGACGAGGTCGTCGCCGACCTGCATCTGCCACACGTCACCTCCGTCCACCTCCTTGCGGCCGACGAAACTGCCATGCCCGTTGAGCAGCGCCACCCTGTTCTTCTTGAACAGCCCTTTGATGCCGCTGGTGAGTTGCTTGACGATGGCGTTCTTGCGCGCCAGCATCTTGCCGACCTCGATCACCGGCGTGCCGACGGCGATTCCCTGCTCGGCGAAGCTGTGCTCCGCTTCCTCGAAGAGGTGCGAGGTGTGCAGCAGCGCTTTCGACGGAATGCAGCCAACGTTCAGGCAGGTGCCGCCGAGCCGTGGCTCGCCCTTCGGATCGGCATAGGCATTCGATTCACAGCAGGCGACGCTGAAACCGAGTTGAGCGGCACGAATGGCTGCGACGTAACCACCCGGGCCGCCACCGACAACGAGAAGGTCATATTGCTTGGACATGATGGTTTCCCTTTCCAACCGCGGAGACACGAAGGCACGGAGTGGACACAGGGAACTTCCCCTGTGTCTCCGTGCCCGGGTGACGACTGACTAGACGCCGAGCAGCAGGCGAGCCGGATCTTCCAGAGCCTCCTTCATCGTCACCAGGCCGAGCACCGCTTCGCGGCCGTCGATGATGCGGTGGTCGTAGGACATCGCCAGATAGTTGATCGGCCGGATGACGACCTGGCCGTTCTCGACCACCGGCCGGTCCTTGGTGGCATGGATGCCGAGGATCGCCGACTGTGGCGGATTGATGATCGGCGTCGACAGCATCGAACCAAAGACGCCGCCGTTGGAGATCGAGAAGGTGCCACCGGTGAGCTCTTCCATCGACAGCTTGCCATCCTTGGCCTTGACGCCGTAATCGCCGATCTTCTTCTCGATGTCGGCGAAGGACATCTGGTCGGCATCGCGCAGGATCGGCACGACCAGGCCGCGCGGGCTGCCGACGGCAATACCGATGTCGATGTAACCATGGTAGACGATGTCGTTGCCATCGACCGAAGCGTTCAGCACCGGGAATCTCTGCAGGGCGGCGACCGCCGCCTTGACGAAGAAGGCCATGAAACCGAGGCGAACCCCATGCGTCTTCTCGAAGCGCTCACCGTACTGCTTGCGCAGCGCCATGATCGGACCCATGTTCACTTCGTTGAAGGTGGTGAGAATGGCGTTGCTGGACTGCGACTGCAGCAGGCGCTCGGCGACGCGCGCCCGCAGGCGTGACATCGGCACCCGCTGCTCGGGCCGTTCGCCGAGCGCAATGCTGACGCTGGGTGCTGGCGGCAGTGCCGGCGGCGCGGTGACGAAAGGACTCGCCGGCTTCGCGGCTGGCGGCTTTGCAGCCGGTTCCGGAACAGCAGCAGCAGGGGACGCCTGCGCTGCCAGCGCATCGGCCTTGGTGATGCGGCCACCACGACCGCTTCCGGCCACCTCGCTGGTGGCAACGCCCTTTTCCTCAAGGATCTTGCGCGCAGCCGGCAGCGCCACACCAGCGGCGCCGGCCGGCGGCACGGCGGCGGCGGCTTCGACTCCCGGCGGTGGCGTCTTGGCTGCCGGTGCGGCCACGGCAGCGACCGTACCAGCCTGGGCAGCGGTATCGATGCGCGCGATCACCTCACCGGCGACGACCGTATCACCGTCACCCTTGACGATTTCGACCAGTACCCCGCTGTCCGGTGCAGGCAGCTCGAGGACGACCTTGTCGGTCTCGATGTCGATCAGGTTCTCGTCGCGGGCGACCGCCTCGCCGGCCTTCTTGTGCCACGACACCAGTGTCGCCTCGGCGACCGATTCGGAAAGCTGTGGAACTTTGACGTCGATGATCATGTTCTCTCCGTTCTAGGGCAGTTTGTAATACTCGATCTCACCCAGTGCGGAGTCGATCAGAGCCTTCTGTTGGGCGTTGTGCTTGCTGGCGTAACCGACCGCCGGTGAGGCCGACGCCGGGCGCGAGACGAGCAGCAGGTGCTGCTTGTCGCTCAGCGAGCGCGACAGGTGCTGGCGTGACGCGATCCAGTACCAGGCGCCCTGGTTGCGCGGTTCTTCCTGGCACCAGACGACCTCGGTCGCCTTCGGGTACTTCGCCAGTTCCTCCTGGAATGCCTCCTGCGGGAACGGGTAGAACTGCTCCAGGCGGGCGATCGCGATGTGCCCGATCTTCCTCTCGTGGCGCGCGGCGACCAGCTCGTAGTACACCTTGCCGGAGCAGAAGACGACGCGGGTCACTTTCTTGGCGTTGATCGGTTCGACCTCGCCGATCACCGGCTGGAACTCGCCGTCGCTCAGGTCCTCCAGCGAAGACGTCGCATCCTTGTGGCGCAACAGTGATTTCGGCGAGAAGACGACCAGCGGCTTGCGCTGGTTGCGTACCGCCTGCCGGCGCAGCATGTGGAACACCTGCGCCGGCGTCGACGGTTGGCAAACCTCCATGTTCATCTCCGCACAGAGCTGCATGTAACGCTCGATGCGCGCCGACGAATGCTCCGGACCCTGGCCTTCGTAACCGTGCGGCAGCAGCAGCACCAGGCCGCTGGCGCGCCCCCACTTGGCTTCGCCGGAAGCGATGAACTGGTCGATCACCACCTGCGCGCCGTTCGCGAAGTCGCCGAACTGTGCTTCCCAGACGATCAGCTCGAAGGGATTGGCGGTCGAGTAGCCGTACTCGAAGGCGAGCACGGCTTCCTCCGAAAGCACTGAGTCGAAGCACTGGAAACCACCCTGGCGATCCTGCAGATTGGCCAGTGGATAATAGGTGCCGCGATCCCAGTGTTCGCGATTCTGGTCGTGCAGGGCAGCGTGGCGGTGGAAGAAGGTGCTGCGGCCGACATCCTCCCCCGAAATGCGGACGCCATAACCCGAAACGAGCAGCGAAGCGTAGGCCAGATTCTCGGCCATTCCCCAGTCGACCGGCAGTTTGCCCTCGCCCATCAACCGCCGGTCGTCGATGATCTTCCTGACCCGGCTGTGCAGGGTGAAGTTGGCCGGAATGGTCGTCAACCGCTCGGCCAGCCGGCGCAGTTCAGCGACCGGCACCTTCGTGTCGCAGTTGTCGATGTAGCTGGGGGAAAGGAAAGGCGTCCAGTCGATCGTCATCGGGTGCTTGTAACCGGCGATCACCGGGTTGTACAGCAGCTCGCCACGGTCGAGGTGGGCACGATAGTCGGCAATCATCTCGTCCGGCCCCTCCGGGGCGAGAATACCCTCGGCGACGAGCCTGTCGGCATAGAGCTTGCGCGTTCCGGGATGTTGCTGGATCTTCTTGTACATCAGCGGCTGCGTGACCATCGGCTCGTCCTGCTCGTTGTGTCCGAGCTTGCGATAGCAGACGATGTCGATCACGACGTCCTTCTTGAAGGTCTTGCGGTACTGAACGGCGATGCCGGTGACCAGTGCCACGGCCTCGGGGTCGTCGCCATTGACGTGGAAGATCGGCGCCTCGGCCATCTTGAAGATGTCCGTGCAGTACAGCGACGAACGATAGTCGCGCGGGTCGGAAGTCGTGAAGCCGATCTGGTTGTTGATGACGATGTGAATGGTGCCGCCAACGCCGTAGCCCCGCGTCTGCGCGAAGTTGAGCATCTCCTGGTTGACGCCCTGCCCAGCGACCGCCGCATCCCCGTGCAGCAGCACTGCCAGGACCTTGTCCCGACCATCCTCGCCGCGCCGACGCTGGCGCGAATAGACCGAGCCGACGACTACCGGGTTGACGATCTCGAGGTGCGATGGATTGAAGGCCAGCGTCAGATGGCAGGGACCACCCGGGGTCGACACGTCCGACGAGTAGCCCATGTGGTACTTCACATCGCCGGCGGTCAGTTCCTGCGCCTTCTTGCCCTCGAACTCCTCGAAAAGCATCGCCGGCTCCTTGCCCAGGGTGTTCACCAGGACGTTGAGCCGCCCGCGGTGCGCCATGCCGACGACGATCTCGTCGACTCCACCGGCACCGGCAATCCGGATCAGTTCGTCCATCGCGACGATCGCCGACTCACCGCCCTCGAGCGAGAAGCGCTTCTGGCCGACATAGCGGGTATGCAGATACCGTTCGAGGGTCTCTGCCGCGGTCAGCCGCTCAAGCATCCGCTTGCGCTCGTCGGCTGTGTAGTTCGGCTTCGAGTGGATCCGTTCGAGACGATCCTGAATCCAGCGCTTTTCCGCCACCGTGCTGATGTACATGTACTCGACGCCGATCGAGCCACAGTAGGTCGCCTTGAGCGCATCGTAGATCTGGCCGAAAGTGGCGTGATCGGGAGTACCCTTGAAAGAGCCGGCGTTGAAGACGGTGTGCAGGTCGGCATCGGAGAAGCCGTAATAGGCGGGGTCGAGCTGCGGCACCTCCGGACGTTCCATGCGCTTGAGCGGATCGAGGTTCGCCCAGCGGTCACCGATGAAACGGTACGAGGTGATCATCTGCAGCACGCCAACCTGTTTCCGGTCGTCCACAGGCGCTGCCGCCGCCGCCCGGTAGCCTCCCTTCCTCGCCTGCTCGGCAAAAGCATTGATTACCGGCAGATGCGGAACATCGCGTGCGACGTAACCCGGCAGTTGCGCCAGCTTGTCGAAGTAGTCGCGCCATTGCTCGGAAACGGATCCAGGGTTGTCGAGGTAGTTCTCGTACAACTCCTCGACAAAGGGCGCGTTACCGCCAAAAAGGAGAGAGTTACCAAAAAGCTGATTCATCATGGCAGTTACCTGTCTTCACCGGTCTGGTTCGGATTGAGAAAGCCCGTGGCGAAAAGGCCACGGCATGAAAAAAGGGCGGCTACTGCCTGCCGCCCTTTCAACCCTGTCGTCCTAGCGCTGTTCGACGGGCACGACGTCGCGCCTGGCGGCGCCGATGTACAGCTGCCGTGGGCGACCGATCTTGTACTCCGGATCATTGATCATCTCTTCCCACTGCGTCATCCAGCCGACCGTGCGCGCCAGCGCGAAGATGCAGGTGAACATCGAGGTCGGGATACCCAGAGCCTTCTGCACGATGCCGGAGTAGAAATCGACGTTCGGATAGAGCTTCTTCTCGATGAAGTACTCGTCTTCGAGGGCAATCTTCTCGAGTTCCATCGCCAGCTTGAAAAGGCGGTCGTTCTGCAGACCGAGTTCGCTGAGGACGTCGCTGCACACCTTGCGCATCAGTTTGGCGCGTGGGTCGAAGTTCTTGTAAACGCGGTGGCCGAAGCCCATCAATTTGAAGTCGTCGTTCTTGTCCTTGGCCCGCGTGATGTACTTGCCGACGCGCGAAACGTCGTGGATCTCCTCGAGCATCTGCAGGCAGGCTTCGTTCGCACCACCATGCGCCGGGCCCCAGAGGCAGGCGATGCCGGCCGAGATGCAGGCGTAGGGATTGGCACCGGAAGAGCCGGAGAGGCGCACCGTCGAGGTCGATGCATTCTGCTCGTGGTCGGCGTGCAGCGTGAAGATGGTGTCGAGCGCATGCACGAGAACCGGATTCGGGACGTACTTCTCGCACGGTGTCGCGAACATCATGTGCATGAAATTCGCCGTGTAGTCGAGATCGTTGCGCGGATACATGAACGGTTCGCCGCGATGATACTTGTAGGCCATGGCGACGATCGTCGGCAATTTGGCAACGATGCGGTTGAAGCTGATGCTCTGGTGCTCGAGGTCGGAGAAATCCTCGGCCTCGTGATAGAACGCCGACAACGCGCCGACGACTCCGACCAGCACGGCCATCGGGTGCGCGTCACGGCGGAAGCCCTGATAGAACTTCACCAGTTGCTCGTGCACCATGGTGTGTTCCTTGATGTTCAGTTCGAACTTCCTTTTCTGTTTGGCGTCCGGCAGTTCGCCGTGCCAGAGCAGGTAGGCGACCTCAAGGAAGTTGCACTGCTCGGCCAGTTGCTCGATCGGGTAGCCACGGTAGAGCAACTCACCCTTGTCGCCATCGATGAAGGTGACCGTCGATCGACAGCTCGCCGTCGAAAGGTAGCCGGAATCGTAGGTGAACAGGCCGGTCTTGGCGCCCAGGGTGCGAATGTCGATGCAATCATTGCCGTGTGTCGGCGTCATGATTGGAAACTCGACGGGCGGCCGTCCTTCGATGATCAGAGTTGCTTTGCGCTCGGTCGTCATTCTATAAATCCCCGTTCAGGTGTTGAGGTCACAGCTACGAACAGGAAGCTCTGAGACTAGGACAGCTTCCTTACTTAACTCTTACGTTGCGCAACAAGGCGAGTACTTCGGCCTGAACCGGATCGTCGGGCTCGCGCTGGCCATTGACCAGCGGCCACAGCTCCAGGTCCTCCATGTCGGCCATGGTGACGAAAGCATCCGCCTGCGCTGCATCGAGGGTCGGGTAGAGCCGCTCGAGGAACTCGCCGAGCAGCAGATCCATCTCCAGCATCGCGCGCCGGGTGCAACGCCAGCGCAGGCGGTTGAGCTTCTCCCTGTCGTCCATCAGATGGCGCGACGAACCATCATTTCCTTGATCTTGCCGATCGCCCGCGTCGGGTTCAGTCCTTTCGGGCAGACATCGACGCAGTTCATGATCGTATGGCAACGGAACAGACGGTAGGGATCCTCGAGATCATCGAGGCGCTCGTTGGTTGCCTGATCGCGGGTGTCGGCAATGAAGCGGTAAGCGTTGAGCAACCCTGCCGGCCCGACGAACTTGTCGGGATTCCACCAGAACGAGGGGCAAGAGGTGGAACAGCAGGCGCAGAGAATGCACTCGTAGAGGCCGTTGAGTTCCTCGCGCTCTTCCGGCGACTGCAGCCGCTCGCGCTCTGGACGTGGCCCTTCGTTGATCAGGTACGGCTTGATCGAGTGGTACTGCTTGAAAAACTGGGTCATGTCGACGATCAGGTCGCGAATCACCGGCAGGCCGGGCAGCGGCCGCAGGACGACCGGCTGCTTGAGATCCTTGATCTCGGTCAGGCAGGCGAGGCCGTTCTTGCCGTTGATGTTCATCGCGTCGGAACCGCAGATGCCTTCGCGGCACGAGCGGCGATAGGACAAGCTGTCATCCTTGGCCTTCAGCCGCGTCAGCACGTCGAGCAACTTGCGGTCAAGCGAGAAATCGACCTCGACCGAAGCATCCTGCATGTACGGTGCGTTGTCCTTGTCGGGATCGTAGCGGTAGATCTTGAACTGCATGGTACTGGTAGCCATTATCTTGCACTCCTTGGCGCACGATCAGTAGGAACGCGTCTTCAGCGCGATGGTTTCGACGGACAGCGGCTTCATGATCACCGGCTTGTAGCTCAGGCGATTGCCCTCGCGGTGCCAGAGGGTATGCTTGTGCCAGTTGGCGTCGTCGCGCCCATTCGGGTTGGCCGGAGTGTCCGGCGCGTCATCGCGCACATGCGCGCCGCGTGATTCCTTGCGGGCTTCGGCCGAAACCATCGTCGCCTTCGCCACCTCGACCAGGTTGTCCAGCTCAAGCGCCTCGACGCGGGCGGTATTCCAAACCTGCGACTTGTCCTTGATTTCCGTGTGCGCGACGGCCTTCTCGACCTCGATGATCTTCGCGACACCCTCGACGAGCATGTCCTTGAAGCGGAAGACGCCGCAGTGCTTCTGCATCGTCCGCTGCAGCTCGAGGCGGCATTCGTTGACACTGGCGCCGCCCGTCTGCGTATTGAGACGGTTCAGCCGCGCCAGCGTACGATCGGCGAAGCCTGCCGGCAGATCCCTGAGACCGATCTCGCCCGAACGCAGGTCGTCGACCACCGTGTCACCGGAAGCCTTGCCGAAGACCAGCAGGTCGAGCAGCGAATTGGTTCCCAGGCGATTGGCACCATGCACCGAAGCGCAGGCCACTTCACCGGCGGCATAGAACCCGCGGACCGGTGCGCCGTCGTCGCCGACGACCTGCCCCTTGTAGTTGGTCGGCACGCCGCCCATCTGGTAGTGGCAGGTCGGCACGACCGGAATCGGTGCCTTGATCGGGTCGATGCCGGCGAACTGGATCGAAATCTCGCGAATCCCGGGCAGCCGCTTCATGATCGTTGCCGGATCGAGATGGGTGATGTCGAGCAGGACGAAATCCTTGTTCGGGCCGCAGCCTCGACCCTCGTTGATCTCGGTCACCATCGCCCGCGAGACCACGTCACGTGACGCGAGATCCTTGGCGTTCGGTGCGTAGCGCTCCATGAAGCGTTCGTTGGTCGAATTGCGCAGGATGCCGCCTTCGCCACGCACCCCTTCGGTGATCAGCACGCCGGCGCCGGCAACCCCGGTCGGATGGAACTGCCAGAACTCCATGTCTTCGAGCGCGATGCCTGCGCGCGCCGCCATTCCGAGGCCATCGCCGGTATTGATGAAGGCATTGGTGGAAGAGTAGTAGATTCTGCCGGCGCCGCCGGTGGCAAAAACCGTCGCCTTGCTGTGGAAGGCGACGACCTCGCCGGTCTCCATCTCGAGCGCAATGACCCCGAGCACCTGCCCCGACTCGTCGCGGATCAGGTCAAGCGCCATCCACTCGACGAAGAACTGCGTGTTGGCGCGCACGTTGCGCTGATACAGCGCGTGCAGCATCGCGTGGCCCGTGCGGTCGGCCGCGGCGCAGGCACGGCGCACCGGTTTCTCACCGAAATTCGACATGTGGCCGCCGAACGGGCGCTGATAGATCTTGCCTTCATCGGTGCGGTCGAAAGGCATGCCGAAATGCTCGAGTTCGACGACGACCTCGGGCGCCTTGCGACACATGTACTCGATGGCGTCCTGGTCGCCGAGCCAGTCGGAGCCCTTGACGGTGTCGTACATGTGCCAGTGCCAATGGTCTTCCTCGGAATTCCCGAGAGAGGCGGAAACACCGCCCTGGGCGGCCACGGTGTGCGAACGGGTGGGAAAGACCTTCGACAGGACGGCCGTCTTGAGTCCGGCTTCGGATAGCTGGATCGCTGCCCGCAGGCCCGAACCACCAGCCCCGACGATGACGGCGTCGAACTTGCGTACCGCTACGGATTGCTTGCTCACTTAAATTCTCCACAGAATCTGAAACGCCCAGCCGGCATAGCCGACCAGCACCGTTGCCGTCGCGATCATCAGCAGCAGGCGCAAGCCATCGGGCTTGACGTAGTCCATCCAGATGTCCCGGATCCCGATCCAGGCATGGTAGAAGACGCTGACGAGGAAGAGGAAAGTGGCAAACTTCATGAAGCCATGGGCAAAGACGGCGCGCCAGGCATCGAAGGAATCCGGCCCGACAGCGCCGACGACGACCAGGAAAAGCAACGTGTACAGCGCCATGACGACGGCTGTCGCACGCTGGATGATCCAGTCCTTGAGGCCGTAATGGGCCCCGACGAGAATGCGATTTACCATAGCGCTTTTGCTCCGATGATCAGCGTCAGGGCGATGCTGACGGCGAAAACGATCTTGCTCGAGAGACGCGCTGCCTCGAGTTCAACCCCCTTGTGCAGGTCGAGCAGCAAGTAGCGGATGCCGGCGCAGAAGTGGTGCATGTAGAACCAGATCAGGCCGAGAAGGACGATCTTTGCCAGCGGATGACCGACCACGGCGCGCGCGGCGGCGAAACTCTCCGGCGAGGCGAGGCTGCTCTGCAGCAGCCATAGCAGAAAAGGCAGGAGGAGAAACAGGGCTGCCCCGCTGATCCGGTGAATGATTGACAGGATACCCGGAAGCGGTAGCCTGATGGTCGGCAGGTCCAAGTTCTTTGGACGCCTTTTCTTGACTGCCATCTCTGCCATGAACGTTACCCCTCATGTGTAATGTGGCCGGCTGCAACGCCCGACCCCCTCGATACCACGCGCGATTATAGAACATCGGCACGTGCCTGACTCTCCCTGGATGCCGGCTGCAAGCCGTCAGCCGAGCTCGTTGTGATAGTGATAATTGCGTGTCGAATAGAATCCCCGCCGCCATTCGACGGGCCGCGAACCATAGGTGAAAGTCACTCGCTCGACGAGCAGCAGCGGTGTTCCCTCCGCCACCTGCAACAGCTCGGCGCTGACGCGGTCGGCGGCGATCGCGCGCAGGCGCTCGTCGGCGCGGATCATGCGCACGCCATAACGCGTCTCGAACAGGCTGTACAGCGACTCGCCGGAACGCAGGGCGTCGAGCGACAGGTCGGGAAACAGCTCGCTCGGCAGGTAGATCTCGTCGAAGACCACGGGCTCGTCGCCGAGCTTCAGCAGGCGGCGAACGATGGTGATCGGCGCCCCCGCCTCGAGCGCCAGGATGCGCGCGACATCGGGACCGGCCTTGGCGCGCCAGCATTCCAGTGGCACGCTCTGCGATATCTGCCGTTCACCCTGGTTGGGCACGAGACGCAGGAAGCGGAAAAACGACCCCGGATCGCGGTGCGTGGCAACGAAGGTTCCCTTGCCCTGCTGCCGAACGAGCAGATGTTCGGCCGCCATCTCGTCGATGGCCTTGCGCACGGTGCCCTGGCTGACGCCGAAGCGCGCAGCGAGTTCCGACTCGCTCGGGATCGGGCTTCCCGGGCCCCACTCACCTGACTCCAACTGCTGCAGGATCAGTTCCTTGATCTGCCGATAGAGCGGACTGAAGGTGGGAGAGTGCAGTGACGACGAGCGGCTCATGGCTCGCCATTTCAGCACAAATCGACCGCGGCGTCCATCCCGTCCGAATCAAGGCATATCTTATATAAGACATAAGATATATTTGACACCGAAGAACCGGGGATCTTATGATTCGCGCGATTTGCTGCCCCCACGGACACGTGCCGTCGCCAGGGCCAGGCCAATCGCTTTCGTCCACCCAATGCATGTTTCTCACGACAGGAGCCGCATCATGTCCAAAGCCCCCATGCGCGTCGCGGTCACCGGCGCCGCCGGCCAGATTGGTTACAGCCTGCTCTTCCGGATTGCCTCCGGCGAGATGCTCGGCAAGGATCAACCGGTCATTCTCCAACTGCTCGACCTGCCGCAGGCCCAGAAGGCCTGCCAAGGCGTGATGATGGAACTCGAGGACTGCGCCTTCCCACTGCTCGCCGGCATGCTGGCCACCGATGATCCGAACGTCGCCTTCAAGGACGCCGACGTCTGCCTGCTGGTCGGCGCGCGGCCGCGCGGCCCGGGCATGGAGCGTGCCGATCTGCTCACCGCCAACGGCGCCATCTTCACCGTCCAGGGCAAGGCGATCGCCGAGAACGCCAAGGAGGACGTGCGCGTCCTCGTCGTTGGCAACCCGTGCAACACCAACGCACTGATCGCCGGCAGCGCGGCGCGCAAGGTCGGCCGCACCAACCCGGCCAACTATCATGGCATGCTGCGTCTCGACCACAATCGCGCCCTGTCGCAACTGGCCAACAAGACCGGCCGCCCGGTTGCCAGCTTCAAGCAGCTCGTCGTCTGGGGCAATCACTCGCCGACGATGTACGCCGACTATCGCAACTGCACGTCCAACGGCGACAACGTCAAGGCCCTGATCAATGATGCGGTGTGGAACAACGACACCTTCCTGCCGACGGTCGGCAAGCGCGGCGCGGCGATCATCGACGCCCGCGGCCTCTCGTCGGCCGCTTCGGCCGCCAATGCAGCGATCGATCACGTGCGAGACTGGGTCCTCGGCTCCGACGAATGGGTGACCATGGGTGTGCCCTCCGACGGTTCGTACGACATCCCGGTCGGGATCGTCTTCGGCTTCCCGTGCGAATGCAAGGGCGGTTCGTTCAAGATCATCCAGGGCATCGCCATCGACGACTACTCGCGCGACAAGATGAACAAGACGCTCAAGGAACTGACCGACGAGCGCGACGCGGTCAAGGACATGCTGTAACCGCGGCGTCCCCTACCGACAACCGCGGCTCCCGCCGCGGTTTTTTTTCGCCGCCGCGGCCCTGCCGCTGCGGGTTAGAATGCTGGCTCGCCAACACTGCCATGCCGACGATCGATGCGCCACCCGAGCCAGGTTCTCTTCGCGGGCGAAAAGCCCTTCCCGATGTTGCCCGCCGTCGACCACTACGCGGGCTCCGAGAGGCTGATCAGCAAGGCGCTGCAGCTGCAGGGCGAGATCGGCCCGATCTTCGACCTCACCTGCGACTGCGAGGACGGTGCGGTGGCCGGTGCCGACCGCGAACACGCCGCGATGGTGGCCCGCATCATCATGAGCGAGGGCAACCGGCACGGCCGCATTGGCGCGCGCATCCACGACATCCGTCATCCCGCATGGCAGCAGGACATCGAGATCATCGTCGGCAACGCCGGGCGGCGGCTGGCGTTCCTGACGCTGCCGAAGGTCGGCGGGGTGGACGATGTGCAGCAACAACTGCGCGTCGTGCAACGCGTCACAGCGAGCGCCGGCCTCGAACGGACGATCCCGCTGCACGTCCTGATCGAGACGCATACGGCGCTGCGCGAGGTGTGGCAGATCGCCGCCCTGCCCGAGGTCGAATCGCTCGACTTCGGCCTGATGGATTTCGTCAGCGCGCATCATGGCGCGATCCCCGGTTCGGCCATGAAGAGCCCCGGCCAGTTTGACCACCCGCTGGTCGCGCGCGCCAAGTGCGAGATCGCCACTGCCGCGCTGGCCAACGGCGTCGTCCCCTCGCACAACGTCACCACCGAGCTGCGCGATCTCGATCTCATCCATCAGGACGCGCTGCGCGCACGCAGCGAGTTCGGCTACCTGCGCATGTGGAGCATCCACCCGAACCAGATCGTGCCGATCTTCGAGGCGATGTGCCCCGACTTCTCGGAAGTCGAGGAGGCTACCGCCATCCTTGCCGCTGCCCAGGAATGCGACTGGGGACCGATCCAGCACCAAGGCCGCCTGCACGACCGAGCGTCCTACCGCTACTACTGGGAGCTCCTCGCACGCGCCCGCGCCACCGGCATGCAGCTGCCGGCCGCCGCCCGGCAGCGCTTCTTCGCCTGAAGCGATGAGTCTTTCGGCGTTGACCGCGCAGTTGATCGACTTTCGCGAGCAGCGAAACTGGTCCCAGTTCCACAGCCTGCGCAACCTCATCGTCTCGCTCAACCTCGAGGCAGCCGAACTGCTCGAACTGACGCAGTGGAAGAGCGACGCCGAGGTCGACGCGCTGCCGGCCAACGCCGCGAGCCGCGAGGCGCTGCGCGACGAATGCGCCGACGTGCTGCTCTACCTGCTGCTCGTCGCCGAGCACGCCGGCATCGACCTCGAGGAAGCGGCGCAAGCCAAACTGCGCAAGAACGCCGTGCGCTACCCGGTGGCAAGCAGCTACGGCAGCAGCCGCAAACATGACCGGCCAGCGCCCGACGAGCGCGGCGAGCCAGCCGCAGGCGGCTTCAGGGAGCCTCGCCCTCGAGGGTGAACGCGGCACCGGCGTCCACCGCCAGCACCTGCCGCAGCCACGGCAGCGACTCCTGCAGCATCGCCTGCAGCGTCCACGGCGGATTGATCACGAACAGCCCGCTGCCATGCATGCCGAAGCCATCAGCGGCCGGCGTCCGCACCCGCAGGCTGACGTGCAGCCAGCGCGCCGCCGGCAGGCGCCTCAGGCGTGGCGGCAGTTCGTGCGCTTCCAGCTTGCTGAGCAGCGGATACCAGAGCAGGTAGCTGCCACCCGCGAAGCGTTGCAGGGCGTCCTTCAGAGCCAGGACGACGCGCTCGTAATCGCGCCGTTCCTCGTAAGGCGGATCGATGAGCACCAGCGCCCGCCTCGGCGGCGGTGGCAACAACCCCTTCAGGGCGGCGAAACCGTCGACCTCCTCGACGACGACCTGCCGCGAGTACGGGGAGAAGTTCTCGCGCAGGCGAAGCACCTCTCGGCTGTGCAGTTCGCACAGTCGCAGCCGGTCCTGCGCCCGCAGCGTGCACCGCGCGAAGGTCGGCGAACCCGGGTAGATCCTCAGGCGACCGTCCGGGTTGGCCAGCCGGACCAGATCGACGTAGTCGCCAACGGCCGCCGGCAGATCCTTGCGCAGCCAGAGGCGACCGATGCCCTCGCGATGCTCGGCGAGCTTCGCGGCCGCCGGCGAATCGAGCGCATAGCTGCCGGCACCGGCGTGTGTATCGATGTACCAGAAGGCCTTGTCCTTCTGCGCCAGGTGGCGGGCCATATGTACCAGCACCAGATGCTTGAGGACATCGGCGTGGTTGCCGGCATGAAAGGCGTGCCGGTAGCTGAGCACGGGCTAACGCCCCGCTGCGCTGCGAACGACCGTGGCGGGCGCGGGCAACGGGCGCACTAGTCGGGGACCCGGACCTGGCCGTCGGTGCTGAACTGGTAGTCGCGAAAGATGTGCTCGGCGTCCAGCAACTGGTAGCTGCCGTCCGGCAGACGCCGCGACGTATCCTTCAGACGGTAGGCATAGTGGCCGCAGGTCCAGCAGTCGAAGTTGCGCATCTGCGTGCACAGGCAGGTCTTGTCCTTCACCGAGATCCGTTTGACGCCAGGGTTGGCTGCCACCTCGCGGTTGTAGGCGCTGATGTAAGAGCAGTTGCCGGAACTGTCGAGCAGGTAGCCATACGCCTCGCAGTTCGGCCGAATGCCATCACCGATGGCCGGGCTGTTGCTCAGCATGCGCATCGGGTAACCCGTCGGCGAGATCTGGTTGACCTCGATCTGATCCTCGCTGGCAGCGAAATAACGCTGTTTGACGTCCTCCGGCAGGCCGCACTCGCGGGAAACGGTGAAGCGCGTCGCCACCTGCACCGCCGCCGCCCCCAGCTCGAGGAAGGAGACCGCATCGCTGCCGGTGAAGATGCCGCCCGCCGGGATCAGCGGAATGTCGAGTTGCTCCGCCTGCAGGTAGCGATGGATCTCGGTGAAGATCGTCGCCAGATCGTACTGCGCCCAGTCCATGCCGAAACCGAGGTGGCCGCCGGCCAGCGGCCCCTCGACGACGACGTAGTCCGGCAGTCGGTTGCTGCGCGCCGTCTTGCGCAGGAAGAGCTGCAGCGCGCGCAGCGAGGAGACGATGATCCCCAGCTTGGCATCACGAAAACGCGGATGGTCCTCGATCAGCGCGAACGAGCCGAGATGCAGGCCGGCGGCCAGGGTGATGCCGTCGATGCCGGCGTCGAGCGCCGCCGCCATGCGCACGCGCAGCGTTTCGCGCGGCGAATTCATCGTCAGCTTCTCCATGCAGTTGACGAAGATCAGGCCGTCACCGCGCTTCGCCTCCATCGTTCGCCCGATGTGCATGTGCGTCGCTTCGGCAAGCTGAGCGAGATCGAAGCGGACCACCGACTTGTCGGAGTTGGCGACGTTGAATTTGTACTGCTGCAGCTTGTCCTTGACGAACTTGGCGTTGAACCTTCGATCGGCGACCGTGTTCACCATGGCATCGGAAATGTGGCCGATGCCGCCGAGGCGAGCGGCCTCAAGCGCCAGTTCGGCCGTCGAGATGTCGACGCCCATGCCGCCGATCACGATCGGCACCAGTTCCTTCCCGCCAAACCGCAAGCGAAAATCATCAACGCGCTTCATGCACTTCCTTCCCAAGCCGGATCCGCGCCCACCACTCGAACGGCACTTGATCATCGAAATGGCTCAAGGCCCGGATTATCGCTCATCGAGCGCGTGCGTGGCGCCCCGCCGCGAGCGAAATCAGCGTCTTCGCACCGCCCGTCGCGAATTCACCACGCACCGGCAGTCGCCCTCCGGGTCGGCAGCTGGCGGCGTGTATCATGTCGCCATCAGCCCTGCCGGATGTAGACCGACGATGACCGACTGCAACCATCCCGAACCCGCCGGCGCAAGCACCGCCACGATCGGCATCGCGCGCCAGCAAGCGTTCGATGCGACCGCCTTCGAACGCGCCGTCGGCGACCTGCTGCGCGCCTGCGGCATCAGCGCCGATACCACGCATATGGGCCGCACGCCGCAGCGCGTGCGCGAACTGTGGCAGCACCGTCTGCTCGGCGGCTACGATCTCGATCCGGCAACCGCCCTTGGCGAAGGTTTCGCCGACCAGCGCAGCGACCTCGTCATCGTCCGCGGCATCGCCGTACATGGTGTCTGCCCGCACCACCTCGTGCCGTTTCGCGGCGTGGCGCATGTCGCCTACCTGCCGGGCGGACGCCTGCACGGCTTCGGCCGCATCGCACGCCTCGTCGACGCCATCGGCCATCGCTTCACCTACCAGGAATGGATGACACGCGACATCGCCGAAGCGCTGATGCGGCACGGCAGGGCACGTGGCGCCGCCTGCGTCATCGAGGCCGAGCAGTTGTGCCTGTTGCTCGGCGAGGACCGCCGCGGCGACGAGCGCGTCATCACGCAGTCCTTTTGTGGCGACTTCGAGCACTCGCCGCAGCTGCGCAGCGAGTTCCAGCGGGCCATCGCCGGCGCTCGCCGCCACGACTGAAGAGCGGCGTGCCGGCGTGAGCCCGCGCACAGCGCGCGCAGCGAGCCGCTGCCGCCAGCGCGATCGACGCCGGGCCGATAGGCTTCAGTCGCGAAAGCGCGCGGGCCGCCGTTCGCGCAGCGCCGCCATCGTCTCCTCGAGGTCGGCCGACATCAGCATCGCTGCATTCCAGGTGGCGACATGGTTCAGGCCGTCGGCCACCGAATGGTCGCGGCCGTAGTTGAGCATCTCCTTGGTCCCGCGAATCGCCAGCGGCGACTTGCCGGCGATGGCGCGGGCGATCCCGCGCACGCCGGCGAGCAGTTCCTCCGCACTGGGGAAAACGCGATTGACCAGGCCGATTCGCTCCGCCTCGTCGGCAGCCACACTGCGGCCGGTGTAGGCCAGTTCGCGCGCCACGCCGTCGGCAATCAGTCTCGGCAGCCGTTGCAGCGTGCCAACGTCGGCGGTCATCCCGACATCGATCTCGCGCACCGAGAAGTGCGCGTCAGCGGCCGCGTAGCGCATGTCGCAACAGGTCACGAGATCGACCGCACCGCCGATGCAGGCGCCGTGGATCGCCGCCAGTACCGGCTTGCGGCAGCGCTCGACGCTGCTCAGGCAATCCTGCAGGTCGAGGATCAACCGCCGCAGTGCCTCACGGCTGCGCGCCGGATCGGCGTCGGCAACCAGCTCGCCGACGCTCGTCAGCATCGCCAGATCGATGCCGGCGCAGAAATTGCGGCCGGCACCGGCCAGCACCACGACACGCACCGCTGGCGTCGCGTCCGCCCAGTTGCAGGCGATGCGCAACTCCTGCCACATTGCCTCGTTGATCGCGTTCGAACGTTCGGGGCGGTCGAGACGAAGCTCGGCGAGTCCTTCGTCGAGCTCGATCGCAATCGTCGCCAGTTGCGGAATGTGCGTGTTCATCGGTTCTCCTGAAGATGGCCGGGCCGGTTGGCGGGATCGCCGCCGGCACCAGCGCCGGGCGGCGCGCCTCACGGGGCCAGTGTACCCGATCTGCGCGGCCCGCCCGGTCCGCTTGCCCGCGGCGACCGCTCCCGAGCGCGGAAAAGTGCGCGACAATCGCGCCACCGTCACCGTCACCGCCGCACCATGCCCTCGCCGCAGCCATCGGCGCTCGCCGCCCTGCCCTACGCACCGCCCCCCGACCGGGGACCGGAGATTGCCTACCTCGACGCATCGCTGCTGCTGGTCAACAAGCCGGCCGGCCTGCTCGCCGTACCCGGTCGCGGCGACGGCAAGGACGACTGCCTGCTGCGGCGCGTGCAGGCAATCGTTGCCGACGCGCTGCTGGTCCATCGCCTCGACCTGCACACATCCGGCCTGCTGCTCCTGGCGCGCGGCCGCGAGATGCAGCGGCGGCTCGCCGGCGACTTCGCCGCGCGCCGCGTGCACAAGCGCTACCTGGCGGTGGTCGCCGGACGACCGCCGGCGGACCGCGGCACGATCGACCTGCCGCTTGCCGCCGACTGGCCGCAGCGGCCGCGGCAGAAGGTCGACCGGCTGGCCGGCAAGCGCTCGCTCACCCGTTACCAACTCCTCGGCCACGACCCCGCCAGCAACCGCTCGCGGCTGGCGCTGTTTCCCGAGACCGGCCGCACCCATCAGCTGCGCGTCCACCTGCAGGCACTCGGCCATGCCATCATCGGCGATCGGCTGTACGGCGACGCCAGCGGCGCCAGCGCTGCCGACCGCCTGCTGCTGCACGCCGACCAGTTGCGCTTCATCCATCCTGCCAGCGGCAGAGCGCTCTGCATCGACTCACCGGCGCCGTTCTGACGACCGGCACGTCCCGCGCCCGGCGCATCGCGACACGCCGCTGCCGTCCGGCTATACTGCCTCCTCCCGCGCGCTGCCCCTGCCCCTGCACCCGTCCGATGACGCTCTCGACCCACCCCCTCTGGCTGGTCGGATTCCGCCCCTTCTTTGCCCTCGCCTGTCTCGCCGGCCTCAGCCTGCCGCCCGTCTGGGCGCTGATCTTCGCCGGCACGATCGCGCCGCCGCCGGCACCGTTCTCGCCCAGCCAGTGGCACGCGCACGAAATGTTCTTCGGCTTCGGCTGGGCCGTCCTCGGCGGCTTCCTGCTCACGGCAAGCAAGAACTGGGTGAAGGTGCGCGGCTACCACGGTGTGCCGCTGATCCTCCTCGTCGTCGCCTGGCTGCTCGAGCGCGCCGGCATGTGGTTTGCCGGCGACTTGCCGCCACTCGTCTTCCACCTCGCCAGCAATCTCTTTCTCGCCAGCATCGTCGGCATGGTGCTGTGGACGCTGGCCCGCCACCGCGATACCGATTCGTTCCGCGACAACTACTTCTTCCTCATCATCCTGCCGCTGTTCCTCGTCGCCAAGACCCTGCTGCTGGGCAGCGAGTCGTTCCCGGCCGGCGCGGCGATGACGCTCGCGCTGTTCCGCGTCGCCTTTCTCGTCATGCTCGAGCGGACCGTCACCCAGTTCATGAAGAACGCGCTCGGTGCCGACATCCTGCGGCAACCGCTGCTCGATGCGGCAATCAAGCTGTTGGCGCTGCTGCTCGTCGCCGGTGGCCTGCTGCCGCCTGCCTGCAGCGCGGCGCTGTCGCTGCTGCTGGCGCTGCTGCTCGCCATCCGCCTCGCTTTCTGGCAGCCGCATCGCGCCCTGCGCCGGTTGGAGATCGGCATCATGTACCTCGGCTACCTGGCGATCGTCGTGCAGTTGCTGCTGCAGGGAGGTGAACTGCTGGCGCCGCCACCGTGGCTCGGCTCGCTTTCGATGCACCTCTTCACCTTCGGCGCCATGGGGCTGATCATCCCGGCGATGCTGATCCGCATCTGCAAGGGCCATACCGGCCGGGCGCTGGTCTTCGACCGGCTCGACCGCAGCGTGCTGTGGATCATGATCGCCGGCTTCGTCATCCGCATCGTCCTGTCGCAGCTCGACCCCGGCCACTACCTGCTCTGGATCCAGCTCGCCGCCGCCTGCTGGTTCGCCTGCTTCACGCTCCTCGCCTGGCGTTACATTCCCATTCTCATGCAGCCGCGGGTGGACGGCAGGGAGCACTGAACTGGTGGCGACGGCTCCAGGCAACGACGCCAGTCCTCGACCCAGTGGCGGACTGCGTGCCATCCAGCGCCGGAATGGCCGCAACCTGCAGTTCGGGTGACGGGATCGGGCGGAAGCGGTTCCGCATTCCGCGCAGGCGGATGCTTGCCTTGGTTGGCCGGGGACTGCCGGTCGAAGGCCGCGTTCGCCGGCCCTACAGCCGCGGCAAGCGGAGCAGCAGCGCAAGCGCCGCCACCCACACCGCCACCGGCAGCCATTCGAGCAGCGCGCCCGTGCCGCCGCCGGCTGCCGCCAGGCTCAACCGCGACATCGCCGCCACCGCCAGCGTCGCCATCAGCGCACCGGTGTGTCGGCCGCTCTGCAGCGGATCGCCACGCTCGGCCGCGATGCCGATCGACGTGCACAGGATGCAGCCCCAGAGCGCCCCGGCGATGAACTGGCTCGGCAGCAGGACGACCAATGAACCGGCGAGCGCTGCGCTGCCCAGTGCCAGCGCGCCGCCGGCCGCCGAGCCTTGCAGCACCGCCAGCGCGCCGCGGGCGCGGACGAGGCGGCCGACCGCCAGCAGCCCCATGCTGAAGCCGGCCCAGAAGACCGGCAGCAGCCACGGCAGCAGGGCCGGGTCGGCCAGGCGACTGAACTGCGCCGCCGAGTTGATCGCCGTATGCACCTGCTGGCCGAAGGCGAACAACAGCGCGATCAGCAGCAGGACACTCCAGCCGACCGCCTGCACCCGTCGGCCGCCCTCTACGGCGGCCGCCATCGCCACCGGCTGCGGCGGTGGCAGCGAACGCTCGACGGCAACCAGCGCCAGCGCCGTCACCGCCACCGCCAGCGCGCTGAGGGCAAAGGGCAGCGCCGGATCGACCCCCTTGAGGACGATCGCCAGGTACGGCGCCAGCGCCGAAGCGACCGCCAGTCCGAGCAGTTGGATGCCGGCGAGGCGCGGCATCGCGGCGCGCGCGGCATGCCGCGAAAGCAGGACGTATGGCGGCGCGCGCAAAGCCGCTGAAGCCAGCACCCAGACGGCAGTGGCAAGCAGGAAGAGCGGCGGCGCCGACGCCAGCCAGGGCAGCAACAGCATCGCGACCGCGGCCACCGCCGCCAGCAGGGCGAGCATCGCGCCAATGCGGCGGAGCGCGGCGCGCGCGCGGTCCACGGCGACGCCGATCGCCCAGTCGGCGAGTGCGAAGAGCAACTGGTCGGCAGCCAACAACCACGGCAGATGGCGCTTGTCGACCCCGCCGCGCACCAGCAGCTCGGGCAGGAAGATGACGTAGACCACCCAGCCGAGCGAGAAGAAGAACTCGACGCCGGCAAGCAGCCAGGCGGCACGGCTGGCGGCAGAGGCGCGGGCAAGGATGGTGGTCATCGTCATCACCGTCATCCTCGCAGCAAAAAGCCCGCCACGCCAGGTTCAATGCACGGTGCACACCATGCACGGATCGAAGGAACGGACGACATGCTGCACGAGCAGGGGCAGCTCGTCGCCCTCGGCCACCGCCAGGCCCGCCAGCGCCTGCTCCAGCGGTCCGGGAACAGCGGCGGCGTCGCGCGGCGAGAAGTTCCAGGTGGTCGGCGCGACGATCTGGTAGCTGGCGATGCGGCCGTTCTCGATGTGCAGCCAGTGGCCGAGCCCGCCGCGTGCCGCTTCGACCAGCCCGGCGCCGTGAGCCTCGTCGGGAAACGGTGCGTGCGCACAAAAGGCTTCGCCAGGGGCCAGGGCACGCACCCAGCGCTCCATCGCCGGCACGACCAGCGCCAGCTCCAGGAGGCGCGCGCAGACCCGTGCCAGGACGCTGCCGCCTTTCGCCGCGACCAGAGCCCGCAGCAACGGCTGTCCGGCGACCAGTTGGCGGGCAAGGGCACCCGTTTCGGCAGCTTGGCCGTCGTAGCGTGGCGCTTTGCACCAAGTGTAGGCGGCCGGTTTCTCGGCGAACTCGCCCAGCAGCGGTCGCGTCTCGCCGACCGCCGGATGCAGCGCCTGCTCGCCGCAAAGCCAGGAATGCGCGACGTCCTCGCTGATCGACTGGACCACGAGTGGCCGGCCACCCCCGTGCCAGATGCCACGGGCGAAGAGGTGACCGGCGGCGGCGTCGGTGGCGCCGGCACGGGCAGCGCCGGCGGTCGCATACGCACCATAACTCAGGAAGCAATCGCTCGCCCGTCCGACCGAGTCGAGGTCGAGATCGGCAGCGATCTCGACGAAACGCGCGAAGTCGGCCGGCCTGCCGCTTGCCCAAGCCGCGAGCTTGTCAGCCGACTCGATGGCGCTGACGTTCTCCAACGAATCGCCGAAGACGACCCGGCTCAGGAAGCCGCGAAAGTCGCGCAGCACACAGAGCAGACGAACTTTCTCGGTGGCCGTTACGGCGCGCGTCGTGCCGCCCGGCTGCAGCGCCAGGCTGTGTGGCCACTTCCCCGCGAGGTGGCCCATCAGACGCAGCAGATCGGCGCGTGCCGGCAGGACTTCGCGCAGCGCTTCACCGACCGTCGCCTGGAAGCGCTGCTCGGCTTGTCGGTGCCATGGACGACCGCGATAGGCGGCGCGGGCAAAGTCGGGCATGAAGAAGAGGTAGAAGTGGGTCAGATGGTCGGCCAGGTTCTCGCAGGCCAGGATCAGGTTGCTCGCCAGGCGACCATTCGCCGGCATCTCGAGTCCCGCGGCGTCGGCGAGGGCTGCCGCAGCGGCAGACGACTGCGAGACCGAGCAGATGCCGCAGATGCGCGGCACGATGACCAGCGCGTCGAGCGGGTGCTTGCCAATCAGGATATGCTCGAAGCCACGATAGAGCGAGGAGCTGACGCGTGCGGCAGCGACACGACCGGCTGCCACCTCGAGCGTGACTTCGAGGTCACCCTCGACGCGATTGAAGGGCCCGATGGTCAGAAGCCGGCTCATCCGTGATCCCTGATTCCTCCCCGCAGCCGCAGCGCGGTCGCGCTGTCGACGGCTTCACAAGCCCGGAAGCCAAACTATAGCAGACGACGTGCAAGGCGACCCCCGTGCCTCCCGACAGTAGCCCGCACGGCCGCTGCCGTCCCCATGCCGGGTGCGCGGCCAGAGCCACCACCTGCCGGTCGCGCCACGCGTCTCAGGCGACGGGATGCGGCAAGCCGTCGAGAAGGCGCCTCGCGCCAGCAGGACGGTCCTCGCGGCGCCGCCCGGCCATGCTGCCGTACCGGTCGGCCCGCCGCGGCGTCCGCCCGGCCTCCGCCCGCTGACGCAGTTCGGCCAGCCGCAGGGCGCCGCGCTCCCGCAGCAGGCGCAGGTGGTCGGGCCTTCGCTTGCCGTGGCTGAGGGCGAGGCGATCGACTTGTTCGAGCCAGTCCTCTTCGCTTTGGCTGTCGTTCTGACCGACCTGCCCGGGCAATCCGCCGCGCCACACCTCGTAGCAGTAGGCAAACTTGGCCCAGTCGTAAAGCGACTGCTCGCAACGGCGGTCGGCACCGGCTGCAGGCGACCCGCGACCGGCACCGGCGAGGATGCGCAGCATGGCGTTGGGGTCGGCGCCGGCGTCGAGCAGAATACGCAGCAGACCGCTGTCCATGTTCATTGCTGCCAGGAACAGCGGGCTGGCACCATCGCGACCGACCGCGTCCGGATCGGCGCCAAGCTGCAGCAGCTCGCTGATCGCCTGATAGCGCCGCAGCGCGGGACACGGCTCAAGGGCGGTGATCAAGTGCTGCAGAATGGTGTCGCCGAGTTGATCGGAGCCGTTGACGTCGAGGCCGCCGGCCACCTGTGCCCGCATCGCCGCCGTGTCACCCGCACATGCGCTGGCGACGAAGGCGGCCAACGGATCCCGAAGATCAGGCAGCTCGTGTCTGCAATGTTCCATCTGCAACCCCTTTCCCGTTCAGTCGCCGGCTGCCCCCGTCCGGCAGTAAGCGCACCCCGCTCGACGCGAGCCAGCAGCCGCGTCACCCCCAGCCGCTGCCCGCCAGGCCGACCAACACACCGACTGGACATGTGGCAGCAGCAGCAAGTCCGTCCAGTCGGGAATGGGCGATGACATGCGCCGCGCACCTGCCAATGCAGCCGCGCTGGCGTCGCCGCAGGCCTGTACCTTCATTTTCCCGTCGGACGGCACCGGTCGACGGTGAAGAAAGTCACGGAAGACCTGACGAAACGGTCGCCGCCCGCACTCGACACAGCTCTGCGGCGAGGTTCAACCGCGTCTTCCGGACTGTGCCAGGTGCCTGCCGATCGGTACGACATGCGGGCCGCGCTGGCGCATGCAGGACTCGAAGCACGCGGGCGGCAAGGGCTGGCTGAACAGGTGGCCCTGCGCCTGCTGGCACCCGCTACGCTGCAGAAAAGCCCTTTGCGCTTCGTTTTCGACACCCACGGCAACCGTCTGCAGACCGATCGCATGCGCCATGCCGATCGTTGCGGCGACAACTGTCGCGTCGTCCGCGTCGGCGATCACACCGGCCACCAGCGAACGATCGATCTTCAGCTGGTGCACGCGCAGTCGCCTGAGGCAACCGAGCGAAGAACGCCCGCTGCCGAATCCGTCGATCGACAGCCTCACCCCCAGCGCACGCAGCCTGTCGACCGTTGCCAGCGCCACCGATGGCTCACCCATCAGCATGTGCTCCCTGATCTCCAGTTCCAGAAAGCGCGGCGGCAACTCCTCCTGGGCAAGAATCCGGCCCACCAGATCGGCGAGACCGGCCTGCCGGAACGCGACCGCGGACAGGTTGACGGTGACGCGCAGCGGCGGCAAACGCGCCTGCCGCCAGAGTCGCAATTGCCGGACCGCGGCTCGCAGCACCCATTCATCGAGCTCGAGGATGAGGCCGCAGCCCTCGGCAATGGTGATCAGCTCGGCCGCGGACACCACTCCGAGCACCGGATGTTGCCAGCGCAGCAGCGCCTCGGCTGCGTACAGGCGCTTGTCGGCAAGGCCAACCTGCGACTGGTAGTGCAGGCACAGCTGCCCGTTGTCGAGCGCCGAGCGCAGCTCGTTCTCGATCATCGCGGCCCGCGCCGCACGTCGCTGCATCTCGGTCGTAAAGAAACAATAGTGGTGCGGCCCGCCCTGCTTGGCGCGGTACATCGCGGCATCCGCACACATCGACAGGCTGGCGAAGCTGTTTCCGTCCGCCGGATACATCGCGATCCCCAGCGACATCGTGCACAGCAGTTCATGTCGCCCGATGCGATAGGGCGGCGTCGCCGTATCGAGCAGCTTCGCTGCCACATGCGCGGCGCCATCGGCATCGGTGTTCGGCAGGACGACGATGAACTCGTCACCACCCAGCCGCGCAACCGTATCGCCATCGCGCATGGCGCCCTGCAGGCGCTTCGCCACCTGTACCAGGAGCGCATCGCCCACGCGGTGCCCGAGGACGTCGTTGATGCCCTTGAAGCGGTCGAGATCGATGAACATCAGGGCGAGCGACTCGCGGCCGCGATGAGCACGTGCGAGGTCATGCCTGACCCGTTCTTCCAGCAGGCTGCGGTTGGCCAGCCCGGTCAACGGATCACGGTGCGCCAGATGCAGCATCCTCGCCTGCGTCTCCTTGTGCCACGTGATGTCGACGAAGCTCGCGACATAATGCATCGGCATGCCGTCGCCATCGACGCGGCTGATCGCCAGCCATTGCGGATACGCGCAGCCGTCGCTGCGCCGGCTCCACACCTCGCCTTGCCAGTAACCGCGCGCTGCCATCGATGACCGGACACGGCGATGAATGCCCGCATCGTCCGCTGGCGAGAACAGGAGAGCTGCGTCGCGGCCAAGCGATTCCACGGCGCCATAGCCGGTAATCCGGGTAAAGGCCTGGTTGATGCGGACGATCCGCCAGCCCGCGTCGATGATGGCGATGCCCCTGGCGGTGTCGGCGGCGAGCCAGCCGGCAACATCGAGGTCGGCCTTCGCCGGTACGTGCCTGCCGCGCTGCGGCGAGACCCCCGGGCGACCGCCTGCTGCACCCAGGGGCACAGCCATCGCGCGTCCGCCGGCCGCGGTCGCTGAGCACGATTCGTTCCTGCTTGCGTCAGAGCTGCTGCTCATCCACCCACCCTCATCTCGCACAGGTTGTCCAGTCAGCACGCGAACCGCCACCACTCGTCGTCGATCCTGCACAATCAGCAGTGTCTCCTCAAGGGGCAGGAGTCCCGGACAAGGCGGGAAAAATTCCCGGTCGCCGCACGAAGCGCGGCAGCTCGGTAGCGCAGGCAGCTGGATATCGTGCCGCGTCTCGGCAATAATGCCCCCATGAGGAGAACGACGCAGCCCGCCAGCTCGCTCGCCGACGGTCATGCCGACTCGATCGCCGTGCTCGACGAGCGCGGGGTGATCCTCAGGGTCAATCAGGCGTGGCGGGACTTTGCCCATGGCAGCGGCGCCAGCGCCGAGCTGGCTGACGGTCGCGGCATCGACTACCTCGCCGCCGTGCGACGGGCAGCGGTCGACGACGTCTTGGCCGCGGCCGCCCTGCAGGGTCTGGAAGACGTGCTGGCCGGGCGACAGACCTGGTTCGCCCTGGAGTATCCCTGTGACGCGCCCGGCGGCGAGCGCTGGTGCGAATGCCGCGTGGAACCGTTGCCGGCGCCGCGTGGCGGAGCAGTGGTCCGTCATCGTCCGCTCGGCCAACGCGAGCGGACAGTGGTCGCCGTCGACCACCGCCAGCGCCGGCAGCCAGACTTGGCAACGATTGTGAACGGTCTGCCGTCGATGATTGGCTACTGGGACTGCGAGCTGCGCAACCGCTTCGCGAACCATGCCTACCGCGACTGGTTCGGCATCGACCCGGCGACGATTCCGGGCAAGCACATCCGGGAAGTGATCGGTGACGAACGATACCGCCTCAATGCGCCCTATATCGAGGCGGTGCTGTGCGGCAGTGCGCAACAGTTCGAACGGGCCATCCCTTCGCCCGATGGCCGCTCGCTGCGCCACTCGCTGGCGCGGTACATTCCCGATGTGGTCAATGGCCAGGTGCAGGGCTTTTTCGTGGAGGTCACCGACGTCACTCCGATCAAGGCAGGCGAACAGGCTTGCAGCGCGCCCAGGAGGTGGGTCGCCTGGGCAGCTACACGGCCGACCTCGCTTCCGGGCAATGGCTTGGCAGCCCGATGCTCGAGCGAATCATCGGGGTCGGCCCGGAGCACGAGCACACGACCGACGCCTGGCTGCAGATGGTGCATGCCGACGATCGCCAGAAGGTCGTCGACCACGTCCGACTGACCGTCCGCGACAGGGGAATCTTCGACTGCGAGTACCGAATCATTCGCCCACGTGACGGTGCCATCCGCTGGCTGCACGGCCTCGGCGAACTCGAGTGCGCGGCGGATGGCCAGCCACTGCGCCTGATCGGCACGGTGCAGGACATCACCGAGCGGAAGCACGCCGAGAAGGCCACACAGGCCCTCCTCGACGAAAACACGCGCCTGGTGCGACGATTGATCGCGCTGCAGGAACGTGAGCGCGCCGACCTCGCCCGCGAGTTGCATGATGAATTGTCACAGCACCTGACGGCAATTCGTGCCTTTGCCGGCGCGCTGCAGCGCAACGACCGCTGCGACCCGGAAGCGATCCGGCGCAGCGCCGTGGCAATCGACGGTTCGGCACATGCCATCTACGAGGTGTCGCACCGACTGATGGAGGGCCTGCACCCGAGTCTTCTCGACTCTGCCGGAATTGCCGAGGCACTGGCCAGCCTGATCGACAGCTGGGGGCAGCAGCATCCGGAAATCGAGTGGCAGGCCTCTCTTCCGTCGAGCCTCGTCTGCGAAGGAAAGCAGCTCCGGGTGACGCTCTATCGCGTCGTCCAGGAGTGCCTGAGCAACATCGCCCGCCATGCTGCGGCCCACCGCGTACGACTGATCCTGGGAAACAGGTGGTCGGCAGAGGGCGAGTTGCTGCGGCTGGTGGTCCGCGACGATGGCGTCGGCATGGAGATGGATGCGGCACACGCCGGCTTCGGTCTGCTCGGAATGCGCGAACGCGTCCTGGCCCTCGGCGGTACGCTGCAGGTCAGCAGCCGGAAGGGCGGCGGCACCCGGATACGGGTGATCGTCCCCAACGTCTGAGACTTCCTGCGCACAGCGTCGCAAGCGCGCGTCCGACGAGACCTCGCACGCGGCTGGGCAAAGGCGCGGCGCACAATGCACACACACGGCAGCCAGCGCGTCACCACGGCCCGGCGGCTGGAGACGGACTGCCCTCAGCAGGAGGGAGGACGGCAGCGAGCAGTGGCGCCGCAGATGGACTCACGACGCTACGGCGGCCAGCGCCGAAGTCGCTGCGACAAAGCTGTGCCACACGCTCCAGCGCGCGGCAGACAGCCGCGAGCCTTTCCGGTTGCGCCGCTGCAGCCGCCCGCAGGGCAAAAATGGCCTGCGGGTAACGCCGCAGGCGCAAGTGCAGCAGCGTCGAGGGTACCACGCGCTGCCCAACCGCGACCCGTCTCGGCATGCGACCCGAAGACACTCCAGTGAAGCGCTGAAGCCGCGCTCGTCGGGCTGTGTCAGACGCAACCCGTGCTTGGCGCCATCGGCGGCGTCAAAGGCCCGCAAAGCATCGTCCCGCCGCCCGGTCCGATAAAGGACCAAGCCCAGGAGGTGCCAGGCAACGGTATCGTCGGGAACCGCATGCCTGATCTTCAAGGCGATTTGCTCGGCGCTGGCGAGGTCTCCTCGCTCATAGAAACTGGCGAACAGATCGAAGAGTGCATCGATCATCGACTGTCCCGGTCGAACAGGAGCTGTCGTGACGGCAGCTGGCAGCGAGTGCATCGCGGTGACTTCATGCACCGATTCTGCCGCGGCGCGGCGCCGAGGGCCAGCGACGAGACTCCCGATCGGTACGGGAAATTTTCCCTGTCGTCTCGGCACAGGGGGTTGCCGGGACGAGCCGACGCTGCCGCGGCGACCACCGCGCCCGAAGGGTCGCGAGACCTCCGTCACGGTTCGACCAACCCGAGCCGGATCGCCAGACGCGCCATTTCCGCCAGGCTCGCGACGCCCAGCTTGAGCTTGATCTGCGTGACATGGTTGCTCACCGTCTTGCTGCTCAGGTGCAGGATGCGCGCGCATTCGGCCAGTGATTGACCCTCGCTGAGCAACCTGAAGACCTGGAACTCCCGTTGCGTCAGCGTGCCGAAGGGCACGGACTCCGGCGAACGCTGCCGCTGGATGAGGGTCGGCACCATGTCGGGACTGACGAAGGACTGACCCTTCGCCACCGTGCGGATGCCCAGCAACAGGCTATCGACGTTGCTCCCCTTGGTGACGAAACCCAACGCACCTGCCTCGAAGGCCCGCTCCAGCAGCACACGCGAGGCATGCACGGTGTACACGAGGATCGCCACCTGCGGATCCACGCTCCTGATGCGTCGAATGGCCTCGATGCCGCCGAAGCCCGCCATGCTGAGATCCATGACGACGACGTCGGGGCGCAGCGCCCGGTACTCACCGTAAGCCGCCTCGCCACTGGCCACGTCGAGCAACACCCGCAGGCCGGCGTCGGATTCGATGAGGCTGCGCAGTCCGGCACGCAGCGCCGGATGGTCGTCCACCACCATCACCGAAAGCACGCCGCCGGGCGTGACCAGGGAAGGACGTCCGTCACCCCTCGCCGTCATTCTCCCCTCCATCTCGCGCCGGCGGGCCGGGTGGCCCACGCCGCGAACTGAGCCGCGGGCAAGGGCTGGCTGAACAGGTAACCCTGCGCCTGATCGCAACCCTTCGCGCGCAGGAACGCCAGTTGCGCTTCGCTCTCGACACCCTCGGCGATGGTCTGCAGACCCAGGTTGTGCGCCAGGCTGATCGTCGCGGCAACGATCGCTTCGTCATCGGGGTCGGAAGCCAGATCGGCGACGAACGAGCGGTCGATCTTCAGCTTGTGCACCGGGAAGCGCTTGAGATAGCTCATCGACGAGTAACCGGTGCCGAAATCGTCGATCGACATCCGCACCCCCAGCGCACGCAACCGGTCCATGGTGACGATCGCTGCCAACGGCTGGTCCATCGCCACGCTCTCGGTGAGCTCGAGTTCGAGGAAGTGCGCCGGCAACTCCTCGCTGTCGAGAATCCGCGCCACCAGAGCGGGCAGTCCAGCCTGACGAAACTGCATTGCCGACAGATTGACCGCCACGCCCAGCCCCGGCAGTCCGCTCCCATGCCAGATCCGCATCTGGCGCACCGCCATCCGCAGCGCCCACTCGCCAATCGAAAGGATCAGCCCGCAGTCCTCGGCGATCGGGATGAACTCCGCCGGCGAGACCATCCCCAACTCGGGATGCTGCCAACGCAAGAGCGCCTCGGCGCCGAGCAGTCGCCCGTCATCGAGCGCAAACTGCGGCTGGAAACGCAGACTCAGCTGGCCGAGTTCGACCGCCCGCCGCAGCTCGTTCTCGATCTGCAGGGTCCGCGCCGAACGCTGCTGCATTTCGACCGTGAAGAAGCAGTAGGCATTGCGGCCGACCTGCTTGGCGCGATACATCGCCGTATCGGCGCACATCGACAGGCTCTCGAAACTGTCGCCATCTGCCGGGTACATCGCGATACCGGCCGAGATCGTGCAGCTCAGCTCGTGCGGCCCGACGCGATAGGCCGGTGCCGTCACCTCGAGCAGCTTGCTCGCCACATGCGCCGCGCCATCGGCATCGGTATTCGCCAGGACGACGATGAACTCGTCGCCGCCGAGCCGGGCCACCGTATCGTCATCGCGCACGGCCCCCTGCAGGCGTCGGGCCACCTGCACGAGCAATTCGTCACCGACCTGGTGCCCGAGCGAATCGTTGACGTTCTTGAAGCGGTCGAGATCGAGGAACATCAGCGCCAGCGGCTCCCGGGAGCGATGCGCACGGGCGAGGTCATGCCGCACCCGTTCGGCGAGCAGGCTGCGATTGGGCAGTCCGGTCAGCGCATCGTAATGAGCCAGCCGCTGGATGCTCGCTTCCGCCTCCTTGTGCCGGGTGAGGTCGATGAAGCTGCCGAGATAGTGCGTGGTCACGCCTTCGCTCTCGACACGGCTGATCGACAGCCACTCGGGATAGACGCTGCCATCCTTGCGCCGGTTCCAGATCTCGCCCTGCCACGATCCGTCGGCGTCGATCGCCTGCCACATGCCGCGAAAGAAGGCGGTATCGTGCCGCCCCGAGGCGAGCATGCTCGGGTTGCGGCCGAGGACCTCGGCAGCACAGTAGCCGGTGATGCGGGTGAATGCCCGGTTGACCATCACCATGCGGCAGGCCGAATCGGTAATGGCGATCCCCTCACCGCCCCGTTCGAACACCTGGGCGGCAAGATTCAGTTCGGCCGCGGCCCGTTTCTGCTCGCTGATATCGACGACGGTCCCGAGGTAGCCCTTGAGCTGCCCGCCGCCGCCACGCATGACGGTCACCGCCAGGCGCACGCTGATGCGGCGGCCGTCCTTGCGGATGCAGCTCATCTCGCGCTCGTCGGCCTCGCCGCTGACGCGTGCCCGGACGACCAGCGCATCGAAACCAGCCTCGACGTCGATGCCGAGCGTCGCCCGCAGCGCCACCGCCGCTGTCCTGATTTCGTCGGCATCATGCCACAGCATCGGCGTCGCGCGGCCGAGCACTTCGTCCGCACGGTAACCGAAGATCAGTTCGGCGCCGGGGTTGAACAGCGTGATCAGGCCCTCTGGGTCGGTCGCCACGATGCCGCAGGCGGCGCTGGCGAGAACCAGAGCCTGCTGCGCCTCGCTCTCGCGCAGGGCGACCTCGACGCGCTGCCGCTCGGCGAGCAGGGCGGCGTTCTCGAGCGCGACGGCCGCGCTCGCCGCCAGTCCCTGCAACACGCCCACATCGTCGGCATCGAAACCGCCCGGCTTGTCGTGAATCTCGAAGCAGCCGAGCAATTCACCGTCACGGCCGATGATCGGAATATCGAGCAGGTTGGTGAAACCGATCGCCTGCCGGATCTCCGGAATGACCCAGGGATCGTTTGCGGCATCGTTGCTGAGGTGGAAGCAACGCGTCTGCAACACCCGTCCCGGCACGCCGTGGCCGGCCGCGAAGCGATAGTCGATCGCCAGCCACTCGCCGGCGCGGCAGTACTCGCGGAACACCATCTGCTGTTCCTGCAGACGTGCCGCCGCGCCGCCACCGGCGCCGACCAGCCTGAGCGCCGCGACGACGAGCTGGCGCAGGATCACCGGCAGGTCGAGCCGGCTGTTGATCTCCTGGCTGACGCGCGACATCAGCTCGAGCTGCTCACTGCGTCGCAGCAGGGCCGCCTCGGCCCGCTTGCGCTCGCTGACGTCGCGCACGAGGACGACGAAACGCGGCTCGCGACCGCTCGCCTCCGCCTTGCGCGCCACCGACAACTCGAACCAGAACTGTCCTTGCGGCAGATCGAGCGCCAGCAGGCGGCCCGCCGAGTAGCCGCTGGCCTGCGCCTCGCGCAGGGCAGCGAGACAGGTGGCGGCGGCAGCGGGCTCGAGGATGTCCGACACCCGTCGGCCGACCAGGTCCGCCGAGCGGGCAGGCAACAGCCCGGCGCGCAGCGTATGGGCTTCATGGCAGATGCCGTCGAGTCCAAGCTCGAACATCGGATCGGGAACGGCATTCAGTGTCGCCGCCAGCTTGGCCGTGCGCTGGCGAACGACGCGTCGCAGGGTGAACACCCAGGCCAGCAGCGCGGTACCGACCAGAGAACCGGCGAGCAGGGCGTAGGCGAGATGACGGGTGCGCGGCGAGGTGACGAGGGGCGTGCCCATCCACTTCGCCCGCAAACGTCGCTCTTCGGCCGGGGTGATGGCGGCAAAGCCGCGCTGCAACAATGCCAGGCTGGCAGCGTCTCCCTTGTGTACGGCCCGATGGAAGTCCCCGGCGTAGAGGGTGAATGCCCTGTTGAAGAGTTCCTCGGCGTTGTGGCGGTAGAGCAGGTAGTTGGCCGGCGGTTCGTCGAGGCAGAAGACCCGCACCTTGCCGTCGATCGCCGCCTGCACCAGCGCCTCGTAGCTGGCGAAGGGCTGGACAGCGTCGATCCCGGCCGCTGCCAGCTTCTCGACGCAGGCATCACCGGCCTTGACTCCAACCAGGAACCCACGAAGCGTGCCGACGTCGACAATGCCGCCAATGCTGGAATGCGTATAGATCGCCACCTCGATGTTCTCGTAGGGCGGCGAAAAATCCAGGCTGCGCTCGCGCTCCGGCGTCCTGAAGGCGGTGTCGAGGACCTCGCCCTGACGATCCGCCATGCGCCGCTGCGCCGTTTCCCAGTCGCTGGCCTGCAGCTCGACCGGGACGCCGGTCTTCTCCTCCCACTGGCGCCAGAGATCGACGAGGTAACCGGTGAGCGTCCCGCCGGCATCCCGAAAGACATAGGGGGGATAGTTGTCGTCGATCAATACGCGCAAAGCCGCGCGCGGCTGCCGATCGGGCCCATCGTTCGCGACCGCGGCGCAGGGGGCGCAGCACGCCGCGAAAAGCAGACCCAGCAGCCAGCAGGTGCGCAGGAAACTCATCGAGCGGTCTCGTCGTATGCCAGAAGTGCGACGGGCAATGATAGACGACAAGCCATGCCCGCGACAGGGGCAAGCCCCCCTACGGGATGCCCCGCTGCGCCGACGCCGACACGGGCGCCGCCGGTCAAAGTCCGAGTTGATCCCACATTTCGTCGACGCGCCGCTTCACCGTGGCATCCATGACGATCGGCCGACCCCACTCGCGAGCGGTTTCGCCCGGCCACTTGTTGGTGGCGTCGATCCCCATCTTGCTGCCGAGACCGGCGACCGGGCTGGCGAAGTCGAGGTAGTCGATCGGCGTGTTCTCGGCGACCAGCGTATCGCGTGCCGCATCGACGCGGGTCGTCATCGCCCAGATGACTTCCTTCCAATCGCGGACGTCGACGTCTTCATCGACGACGATGATGAACTTCGTGTACATGAACTGGCGCAGGAAGCTCCAGATGCCAAACATGACCCGTTTGGCGTGCCCCGGATACTGCTTGCGCAGGCTCACCGCCGCCAGACGGTATGAGCAGCCCTCGGGCGGCAGGTAGAAGTCGACGATCTCCGGAAACTGCTTCTGCAACAGCGGTACGAAGACCTCGTTCAGCGCGACACCGAGCATCGCCGGCTCATCGGGCGGCTTGCCGGTGTAGGTGCTGTGGTAGATCGGCTGCCGCCGCATGCTCAGGCGCTCGACGGTGAACACCGGGAAGCGTGCCTGCTCGTTGTAGTAGCCGGTATGGTCGCCGTAGGGACCTTCGAGCGCGCTTTCCTGCGGGTCGATGCAGCCCTCGAGAACGATCTCGGCCGCGGCAGGCACCTGCAGGTCCGATCCCAGGCATTGCACCACTTCCGTCCTGCTGCCGCGCAGCAGGCCGGCGAACTGATATTCGGAGAGGCTGTCGGGAACCGGCGTCACGGCGGCAAGAATCGTCGCCGGGTCGGCGCCGAGGGCGACGGCGACCGGAAACCGCTGGCCGGGATGCTGCAGGCAATGCTCGCGGAAGTCGAGCGCGCCACCGCGATGCGCCAGCCAGCGCATGATCAGCTTGTTCGGCCCGAGCACCTGCTGGCGATAGATGCCGAGGTTCTGGCGTGTCTTGTGCGGCCCGCGCGTCACCGTCAATCCCCAGGTGATCAGCGGCGCCACGTCGCCCGGCCAGCACCACTGGATCGGCAGACGAGCCAGATCGACGTCGCGACCCTCGTAGACGACCTCCTGGCACGGCGCCGAGGAGCGCAGGCGCGGCGCCATGTTGAGCACCTGGCGCAGGACCGGCAGCTTGTCCCAGGCGTCCCGGAGGCCCCGTGGCGGTTCCGGCTCCTTGAGGTAGGCAAGCAGCTTGCCGACCTCGCGCAGCGCCTGCACGGACTCCTGCCCCATTCCCAGGGCGACGCGGCGCGGCGTGCCGAACAGGTTGGCCAGTACCGGCATGTCGTGGCCGGTCGGCTGCTCGAAGAGCAGCGCCGGTCCACCGGCACGCAGCACGCGATCGCAGATCTCGGTCATCTCGAACCGCGGGTCGACGGCAACGGCGATCCGCCGAAGCTCGCCCATCCTTTCCAGTTGCGCGATGAAATCGCGCAGGTCGTGATACTTCATCGGCAACAGGTCCGTGCGTCATTCGACCCGCGATTATAGCCTCCGCAGCCGCCGGCCAGCCGTTTGTCATGGCTCGGCCAAAGGGCGAGCCGGTCACTGACTCAGTGGCTGGCTCCCGCCGCCGGCTTGCCATCCTCCCGCGCAGCTTTCCTGGCCACCCGTTCGGCTTCGTCGCGCGCCCGCTTCTCCTGTTTCGCCTGTCTGCGCGCCTGCTCGGCGGCCGCCTTCTGCCGGCCCTCGGCCGCCTGCCGCTGCTTCTCCGCCAGCTTCCGCTCGCGCGCCGCGGCCTTCTCCGCCTGCTCGGCGCGATGGCGTTCTCCGTCCTCCAATTGCTCGGCTTCCCGCCGCGGCTGCTCGACGCGTCGCTGCGCTTCCTTGTCGACGACTTCCTGCCGCCGCACCGCACGTTCGAAGTCGCGCGCCGGCTGATCGATGGCGCGCGACTCGATGATCGTCGCGATACGACGTTTCTTCGCCTCATCGAGACAATCATTGACGAGGAAACGCGAGTAGCAGCGATCCTGCTCGGCCTTGTAGTCGCGCTCCGCCTGGTCGCGCATGGCCTTGGCCCGCTGCCTTTGCTGCTGCGCCTCCGCCAGCGTCTGCGGCACCGGCGCCGCGGCCTCCGGCGGCTCGGCGGCGGAGGCCACGGGCAGCACGAGCGAGAGCAACAGCAGTGAAGCGACACCAACCTGCATCCTTCCTCCTCCTTCGACCACGCGCCCAACCGCCGGCAACTGCTGTCGGTCGACGCACGCCACCACTATAAACCGAGACGCCGGTGCGCGAGTGCTGCGACGCGCGACGCCTGCCGACGACGGCATGGCGACGACGGCGCTCAGGCTTGGCGGAAGCCCAGCATCGGCGGATTTGGTAGAATCGCGCCTTCACGCCATCCGTGGTCCGCTGGGAGCCTGCCGTGCAAATCGTCTGCCTTGATCTCGAAGGCGTACTCGTCCCCGAAATATGGATCGAGTTCGCCACCCGCACCGGCATTCCGGAACTGCGTCGAACGACGCGCGACGAACCGGACTACGACAAGCTGATGAAATACCGTCTCGCCCTCCTGGCCGAACACCGGCTGGGCCTGCCCGACATCCAGCAGGTCATCGCCGCCATGGGTCCCTTCGACGGCGCACGGGCCTTCGTCGACGGGCTGCGCGAGAACTACCAGCTGATCATCCTCTCCGACACCTTCTACGAGTTCGCCCACCCGCTGATGCGGCAACTGGGCTGGCCCACCCTCTTCTGCCACAGCCTCGAAGCCGGAGCCGACGGCATGCTGGTCCGTTACCATCTGCGCATGCCCGACCAGAAGCGAGAGGCGGTACGGCGACTGAAGGAACTGCGTTTCACCGTCGTCGCTGCGGGCGACTCGTACAACGATACGGCGATGCTCGCCGAGGCGCACGCCGGCATTCTCTTTCATCCGCCCGAGAACGTCATCCGCGAATTCCCGCAGTTCCCCGTCACACGCTCGTTCAGCGAACTGCGGCAGGCGATCGACACGGCTTTCAGCGCCTGCAGCAAACGGCGGGATTGACCGGCGATGCACGCACGGCGTTTCTATACCCTCTCCGGCTCGTGCCCCGATCAAGTCGGCATCATCGCCCGCGTTTCCGGCTTCATCGCCCAGCACGCGGGCTGGATCCTCGAATCCAGCTACCACGCCGACGACGGCAGCGGCGACGGTGACGGCCGCTACTTTATGCGCATGGAGGTGAAGGCCGATTCTCTGCCCTTTCATCTGGCCGAGTTCCGCGAGCGTTTCCGGCCGCTCGCCGATGAACTGGCGATGGACTGGAAGATCAGCGATTCCGCCGTCAAGCGGCGGGTCGTGGTGATGGTCAGCCAGCAGGAGCACTGCCTGTACGACCTCCTCTCGCGCTGGCAGTCACGCGAGCTCGACATCGAGATTCCCTGCGTCATCTCGAATCACGATCGCTTCAAGGCCCTGGTCGAATGGCACGGCATCCCCTTCCACTGCGTGCCGGTGAACGCCGACAGCCGGCAGGCGGCGAACGCCGAGATCCGCCGCATCTACGATGAGGTGCGGGGCGACACGATGGTCCTTGCGCGCTACATGCAGATCCTGCCGGCCGAGTTCTGCGACAGTTATCCGGGACAGATCATCAACATCCACCACTCGTTCCTGCCCAGTTTCGTCGGCGCCCGTCCCTACCACCAGGCTTACCAGCGGGGCGTCAAGCTGATCGGCGCCACCTGTCATTACGTCACCCGCGACCTCGACCAGGGCCCGATCATCGAGCAGGACGTCATTCGTATCGACCACTCGGATTCGGTCGAGGACATGGTGCGCTACGGCAAGGACATCGAGAAGGCCGTCCTGGCACGTGGGCTGCGCTACCACCTCGAGGACCGCGTGCTGGTGCACGCCAACAAGACCGTGATCTTCCGTTGAAATCGCCCACCGGATGTGCCCGGCCGACGGCCAGTGGGCGCTGCGCAGGATGATCGCGCTCCGCAGCCTGGGCCTGCGCCGCGGCAGCAAGGTCCTGCTCGACAACGCCTCCGTGATGATCAATGCCGGAGAGCGGGTTGGCCTCGTCGGGCGCAACGGCGCCGGCAAGTCGAGCCTGTTTGCGCTCCTCGACGGCAGCCTGCACGAGGACAGCGGCGAGCTCTCGCTACCCGCCGGCTGGCGCCTGGCGCAGGTGGCGCAGGAGATGCCGGCGACCCGGGAGAGCGCCACCGACTTTGTCATCGCCGGCGACAGCCGACTGCTGGCCGCGCGGCAGGACGTGCGCCGGGCCGAAGCGGAGGGCGACGGCGAGCGCCTGGCACACGCCTACATGGCTTTGCACGACGCTGGCGAGAACGAAGCGCAGGCTCGTGCGCAGGCGCTGATCCTCGGACTGGGTTTCCGGGCGAGCGAAGTCGAGCAGCCGGTCGACGGCTTCTCGGGCGGCTGGCGGATGCGACTGCAACTGGCGCGCGCCCTGATGTGTCCGTCCGACCTCCTGTTGCTCGACGAACCGACCAACCACCTCGATCTGGATGCACTGGTCTGGCTCGAGAGCTGGCTCAAGCGCTACGAAGGCACGATGCTGGTGATCAGCCACGATCGCGACTTCCTCGATGCGGTCACCACCGTCACGCTGCATCTGGAGAATGCCAGGCTGACTCGCTACGGGGGCAACTACAGCGCCTTCGAGGAAATCCGGGTGCAGCAGGTCGAGTTGCAACAGAACGCCTACCTGAAGCAGCAGGAACGGATCGCTCACCTGCAGAGCTTCATCGCGCGCTTCAAGGCCAAGGCGACGAAGGCCCGGCAGGCGCAGAGCCGGGTGAAGGCGCTGGAAAGAATGGAGCGTCTCGCCCCGGTGCTGACCAGCGCCGACTTCGGCTTCGAGTTCGGCGAGCCGGCCAGCCTGCCGAACCCGATGCTGGTGATGACCCATGCCAGCTTCGGCTACCCACCGCCAGCCGCCGCAGCCGTCGGTACGCCGGCGAGCATCGTCGTCGCCGGGGTCAACCGTTCGGTCATGGCCGGGCAGCGGATCGGCATTCTCGGAGCCAACGGACAGGGCAAGTCGACGCTGGTGAAGACCATCGCCGGCGTCCTCGCGTGTACCGGCGGCGGCATCAGCGCGGGTCGGGGGCTCAACATCGGCTACTTCGCGCAGCAGGAACTGGACGTTCTGCGCCCCGGAGAGACGCCGCTGCAGCACATGCTTCGCCTGGCCAGGGAGAACCAGGCGACCGAGCGCAGCGGGCGGGAGCAGGACCTGCGGACTTTTCTCGGCAGCTTCAACTTTGCCGGCGAGATCGTCAATCAGCCGGTTGGTACCCTCAGCGGCGGCGAGAAGGCGCGGCTGCTGCTGTGCATGATCGTCTGGCAGCGACCCAACCTGCTGCTGCTCGACGAACCCACCAACCACCTCGATCTGGCCACCCGTGAAGCACTGGCCGTCGCCCTCAACGAGTTCGAAGGGACGGTGATGCTCGTCAGCCATGATCGCTCGCTGCTGCGCTCGGTCTGCGACGAGTTCTGGCTCGTCGCGCGCGGCGCCGTGAGCGACTTCGCGGGCGACCTCGAAGACTACCAGCGCTACCTGCTCGAGGAGGCGAGAAACCGGCGCGACAGTGTCAGGGAACTCGCCAGAAGTGCGCGCGATCGGGCCGGTCGCGAGTTGCCGGCCACCAACCCGGGAAAAAGGGCGGCCAACGACCTGCGCGCCCTGCGGCGCGAACTGGAACGGGTCGAGCAGCGGATGCTCGCGCTGCAGGACGAACAACGCGCGCTGGAGGCGAGCCTGTACGTGCCAGCCGGTGCCGGCGAGCTGGCCAAGCTCGGCCAACGGTTGAACCAGCTCGGCGCGGAACTGTCACCGCTTGAGGATCGCTGGCTCAGCCTCAGCGAACGCATCGACATGGTTGACCGCGCACTGTCATCGTGACGCGGCGTCGGGAATTCCACTTTGAATGGAGCAGGCAATGAGTTTTGAGTTGGCCGAATGGTCGGCGAAGATCGAGGTGGGCTTGCCGACGATCGATTCACAGCATCGACAGTTGTTTGACTTGGCCGCAACGTTTACCGGTGACGGCGACCAGATCAGGATCCTGAAATCGCTGGTCATGTTGACCGACTACGTCAAGGTGCACTTCCGCGAAGAGGAGGAGATGATGGCCGCCTGCAACTATCCGGAGCTGGAGGCGCATCGACGACTGCACGGCGAGTTTCGCCGCATGCTCTTCGATCTGCTCGAGAACGCCAAGCAGATGACCCTCGACGAGATCGCCGATGAGGTCAAGTACCTGATCAACGGCTGGTTCTACAACCACATCCTGGTCGCCGATTTCCAGTACGTACCCAGCGTCAAGGCCGCACTCCAGGACCAACGCGGGTAACCACGCAACGCGGCGACGGAGGGGCTGCCGCCGGCCCCTTGATCCGTGCCGTGACATCCGTCACCGCGCGCGGCGGGCAATGGGCCCAGCATTGGGTCGCCCAAGCTTCGCCAATGTCGGCGGAGCGGATGCGAAGGAGGGCATTTGCCGCCACAGCATTCCTCGCCGGCCACCCACCGCCTGCTTCGCGCCCTGCCGCTGAGGACATGTGTCGATGAAGCTGCTGCAATACCTGTCACTACGCCAGATGCTGACGCTGCCGTATGTGCTCCTGGTCCTGCTGCTGGCAGCGACGATCGGCGCCCTCTCCTACGCTGCCGGCCGGGTCGCTGTCGATACCCTGTCGAAGCGATTGCTCTCCGAGATGGTGTACCGCATCGCGCAGGCCGCCGAACGCCACGTCTCCGGCTCGAGCGCCGTCCTCGAGACCGCTTTTCCCGCCGACGTCGCTGCCCCTGAGGACATCGCCGACGACCTCGCCAACCTGCGGACGCGCTTCTGGCTGGCGACCTCGGTACATCGTCAGCCCAACAACTACGCCTATTACGGCGATCGCAATGGCCAGTTTTTCGGCCTCTGGCGACATTCGGCGAGCGATGCCGAACTGCGCCTGCGCACGCGCGGGGATGGCCCGCGAACGATCTACCGCTTCACTGGCATCAGCGGCGAGCTGCGCCAGCCGGTGCGCGAGACGCGCATTTTCGAACCACGCGAGCGGCCTTGGTTCAAGTCCGGACAGAACGCGCCCCTGCATACCTGGACGGCGGTCTACATCGATTTCAGAACCGGGGAACTGGTCGCGACCCGCGCGCGTCGGGTCAACAACGCACACGGCGATTTCCAGGGCGTCGTCGCCACTGATCTTTCCCTGCAGCATGTCAACGAATTCCTGCGCTCGCTCAAGCTGAGCGCGAACGGCATCGCCTACGTCGTCGAAACCGATGGCAACCTGGTCGGCACCTCGCGTGGTCCGCACCTGCGGCAGGACGCGAGCGGCAGCAATGTGCGGCTCAACGCCCGCGACAGCGACGATCCACTGATCGTCGCCGCGCATCGCGCGATCGAAAGGCTGGTGCGTGATGCCGGCGATGGCATGCAGCCGCGCACCGCGGTCTTCGAGGCTGCCGACGGACAGCAGGTCGAGGCAGCATACGCGCGCATCCGTGACTCTGCCGGTCTCGACTGGATCATCGTCGCAGCCGTGCCACGTTCCGATTTCCTCGGCGAGGTGACGGGGAACTTCGAACGCACCGTCGTCGTTGCCCTGTGCGCCTCACTGCTGACCATCGCCATCGGCTTCATGGTGCTCTCGGTCGTTGCCCACGACCTCAAGCAGTTGGCACTGGCGGCACGGCGGGTCGGCGATGGTGACCTCAATGCCGCCTTCGACGTCGCCCGCAGCGACGAGATCGGTGATCTGGCGAAGAGCTTCCGGCTCATGCAGACGAAACTGCTCAGCGACCGCCTGACCGGCCTTGCCAACCGCGAGGCCTTCATGCGCCGGGTGGCCGAACGGCTGGCGCGGCAGCTGGAGCGGTCCACACCACGCCCCTTCGCCATCCTCTTCGTCGACCTCAATGACTTCAAGCACATCAACGACCGCTTCGGTCACGACGTCGGCGACCGGGTGCTGCAGGAAATGGCGCAGCGCATGCGCGCCGGACTGCGCAGTCGCGATCTCGTGGGACGCTATGCCGGCGACGAGTTCGTCGTCATGCTCGATGCCGTGCACAGTCGCGACGACGCCGAAGGCGCCCGCGCCCACATCGAGGCAGTGCTCGGCGCGCCGTTGCTGGCAGTCGATCCGACGGCCGCCGCGCCCGGCACCGGGGCATCGGTCGGACTGGCGATGTATCCCGAGGATGGCAGCGACGTCGAATCGCTCGTCCAGCACGCGGACGCCGACATGTATCGCCGCAAGCAGTCCCATCAGCAGCGCCCTGCGATTCCCGCCTCGCCTGCGCCGCCCTGATCGCGTGGCCGCCCGCGAGCGGCCATCCCGGCACGCAAGGGCGCTGCGCGCCCCACCGAACAGTGGGCGAACTGCCGGCCGGATCTGCGCCTTGACCGGACGCACCTCTTGAATCTATAGTCCGGCCCATGCTGAATGAACTCAACACACTCGAGAGCAAGGTGAGCGAGGTGGTCGCGCTCTGCCGCAGCCTGCGCAGCGAGAACGAACGGCTGCGCGAGCAGCTCACCGTCGCTGAACAGGACAGGAACAGTCTTGCCGAGCGAATGGCGGCCGCCACTGCCCGCCTGGAGCGGCTTGCCGGCCAATTGCCCGAAGGCAAGAGCTGAAAGACCCGGAACGATGCCCAACGACGCCAGTTTTCTCGACATCACCCTGCTCGGCAAGGAATACCGGGTCGCTTGCCCGCCCGACCAGCGAGGCGCGCTGCTCAACGCCGCCAGCTACGTCGACGCCAAGATGCGCGACATCGCCGAGAAGACACGGAACAACGTCGCCGAGAGGATTGCCGTCATGGCTGCCCTCAACATCGCCCACGAACATCTCGGGCTCGATCAGGAAATCGTTGCGCAACATCACAAAATTGAATCCGAAATAGGTCTGGACATGGAAGCGCTTAGGCGTAGAATTTCTTCTATGGAGGCCGAGCTCGATGCAGTCCTGAAGTCGGAATAGGTAGCGGTCGCGGCCTCCAGCAGAGTTCCCTGCGGTGTTCGTCAAGGTCATAGATTCCTTGAACCAATGCAAATTGGCATTGGTCGCAGACCATGGAAACCGCTGTTGTGTGCGCCCCGAATGTCGGGCGTGCCTGATGCGGAAGGGAAGTGACCTAACTGAACCGAGGTTCAGGATGCCGGCCTGACGGCATTCGCGGGGACCATACTCGACAACGCGGAGCCACTGGTTCCGCGTTTTTTTTTGCGCCGCGCCTGCCGGCAACGAAGTCTGTGCTGAAATGATCGTCGGACCATCGAAACGCCGCCGCGACTGGGCCAGCTTCTTCGCCGCGCGACGCTGGCAACCAGAGGAATTCGCCCGCCTGGTCGAGAGCGACGAGATTGGCTCGGCGTTCTTCGAGATCGAGAGCCAGATCAACGGCCTCTACCGCGCCGTGCAGATGGCCCAGGCCGGCCAGCGCCAAGCCGGGCCACGGGCTGATGGCGATTGCCTCGGTGAACAAGCGCTCAAGGCGCGCTGGCTGAGCGCTGCTTTCGAGCCCCATCGCGCGGCACTCGGTCCGCAGCAGAGGGATCTCGACCTCGGCTTGATGCGCTGGATCCGCCGTGCATCGTGCCTGTCGGTCGTCATCGGCGCCGGGGCGACGATGGACGCCGGCGGACCATCCTGGGCGGCTCTGGTGCGGCGACTGCTGGCGCGCTTCAGCGAGCAGGGCCGGGAGATCGGCGAGCTGCGGTTGACCGCAGAGAGCACGCCGGACAACCGTGAGTACCGGCGCGTGGTGACCGGCAACGAGCGTCTGCCGGCAGACGCGGAGTCGCGCGCGCGGGCCGTGCTGGCGCTGATCGACGCCGGCACCGCGGATGTCGAAGCGCTCCTGGAAGGCGCGCAGATCTGTCACGATTTCCTCGGTCAGGCGCTGTTCACCGATCTGACCGGGATTCTCTACGAGGGGCAGCGCCGCCCCGGCCCGATCCATCAGGCCATTGCCGAACTCGCCGCACCGATCGCGGTCGCCGACCGAGGTGGCGTCTTCCCAGGCTGGGACGCGATCATCACCTACAACTTCGACGACCTGATGGGCGAGGCCCTCGACGAGCTCGGCCTGGCACGTGCCGCCTATGCCATGCGCGGCAGGCAGCTTGCCGGGGATCCGAACGAGATCGCGCGCCAAAGGGGGCCGAATGGCCTGCACCAGCCCATCTACCACCTGCACGGCTACACGCCGCGCCGGCTGTTCCTGATCACACAGGTGGAGTTCGTCTTTGCCACCTCGCAGTACACCAGAACCTACGGCGGCAGCCTGGACGGGATCGTCGGCGAGGTGTTCGCCAGGTGCCTGGCGAATCCCGTACGGCACGCGCTCTACGTCGGCTGTTCATTCGACGACGAAGCGATGAATGATCTGCTGCGCCAGGCGGCGCGCGCGCTGCCCGGCCGCTACCACTACGCGCTCCTGCGCTGGCCGGGCGATGCGCCCTTCGCCACCGCCGCCGCCGACGAGGTGGCCCAAGCATCGGCGCGGTACGTGTCGATCGGCGTGCGGCCGATCTGGTTCGATGACTTCAGCGAGATCCCGGGCCTGATCCGCTCGCTGGCGTAGTCGCGCGACGGCCGGGCCGTACGGGCTGAGCCTGGCCCGCTTCGCGGCGGGACGCCAAGCACCTCTCAGGCGAAGCGTGCCGACAGGCCGCCGTCGACCAGCAGCTCGGTGGCGGTGATGTACTTCGCTTCGTCCGAGGCGAGAAAGAGTGCCGCGTAAGCGGTGTCCCAGGCGTCTCCCATGCGGCCCAGCGGACACTGTGCGTCGCGCTTGCGGATCAGGTTGTCGATGTCGCCTTCCGCGCCGTACACCCGGGTCAGCGCCGCATGCACGAGTGGCGTGTTCATCAGTCCGGGCAGGACGCAGTTGGCACGGATGCCGTCCGGCGCATGACGGATCGCCATCGTGCGCGTCATCGCCACCATCGCCCCCTTGCTCGCCGCATAGAAACCGTAGTTGACCCCTGCCCAACCGCGCACCGCGACCGACGCATTGTTGACGATCGCCCCCGCGTGCTGCCGGATCATCACCGGCAGGACGTGGTGGCAGGTGAGATAGGCGCTCTTGATGTTCACCGCCATCACCCGTTCCCAGGCAGTCTCGTCGAGCTCGGCCGGGCCCCCAACGACGGCGATGCCGACATTGTTGACAAGGATGTCGATGCGACCATATGCCGCCAGCGCGATTGCCACCAGCCGCTCGACGTCGGCACCGGAGGTCACGTCGGCGACGACGGCGATCGCCTGCCCCCCCTCGCCCTCGATGATGTCCTGCGTTGCCGCCGCCGCCGCGGCATCGATGTCGACACCCACCACGCGTGCGCCCTGGCGCGCAAAAAGTACCGACATCGCCTTGCCGTTGCCCCAGCCCGGCCCGACCGAGCCGCTGCCGGTGACGATCGCCACCTTGTCCTGCAGTCTGCCAGCCATTCTCAGTTCTCCTCCGGCGGCATGAACCGCCGCCGCAACTCGCTCTTCAGCACCTTGCCGTAGTGGTTCTTCGGCAGCTCGGCAAGGAAGAAATACGCCCGCGGTCGCTTGAAGCGGGCAATCGACTGCAGGCACAGTTGGTCGAGGTCCCCGCCCGGCGCCGTCGTCTGCGGCCGGCAGACGACGAAGGCAACGGCCTCCTCGCCCCACTCCGTGCTCGGCCGCCCGACCACCGCCACCTCGGCGACCGCCGGATGCAGCAGCAGCACTTCCTCGACCTCACGCGGGTAGATGTTGGCGCCGCCGCGGATGATCACGTCCTTGCTGCGATCCCGCAGCGTCAGGAAACCATCGCCGTCGAGGCTGCCGACGTCACCGGTATGCAGCCAGCCACCGAGCAGCGTCGCCGCCGTCGCCTGCGGGTTGTGCCAATATCCCTGCATCACGGTGTCGCCGCGGACGAGGATCTCGCCGACCTCGCCGGCAGGCAGCGAGCGGCCATTGGCGTCGGCGACGATCACCTCGACGACACTGTGCGCGACCCCGACCGAAGCCAGTCGTTGGAGGTGGCGCGGGTGATCGCGATCGGCATGGTGCTGGCGCGACAGAGCGGTGATCGTCATCGGGCTCTCGCCCTGCCCGTAGATCTGCACCAGCCGGTTGCCGAGCACCGCCAGTGCGCGCTGGGCATCGGCGAGGTACATCGGCCCACCGCCGTAGACGATGGTCTTGATGCCCTCACCATCGCCACCCCGTGCCGCCACCCGGTCGACCAGACGGCGGACCATCGTCGGCGCGGCGAACAGCGAGAGCTGCCGCAGGCTACGCGCCAACTCGATGATCTCGGCCGCATCGAAAGCGCCCGACTCCGGCACGACATGCCGCGCGCCGACCAGCACGTGGACGAAGTTGTACATGCCCGCGCCATGCGACATCGGCGCTGCGTACAGGATGCCGTCCGCCGGCAGTGCGTGATCGACGTCGGCGAAGTAGGAAAGCGTCATCGCCAGCAGGTTGCGATGCGACAGCATCACCCCCTTCGGGCGGCCGGTCGTTCCCGAGGTGTAGAACAGCCAGGCGAGGTCGTCCGGCGCGGCGGCACTGATGGCAACCGGCTCGCTGGCAGCCAGCCGCTGGTAATCGCCGTCGTCGACGGCGATGATCCGCAAGCGCGGCACGCATGCACTCCACATCGCCGCTGCTGGCGGCGATGGTGCGGCACCGGCGCCGGTGAACAGCAGCGACGCCTGGGAATCCTCGAGGATGAACGCGACTTCGCGCGCGTGCAGCTTGCTGTTGATCGGCACGGCAACCAGGCCGGCATGCCAGATGGCATAGAGGAGTTCGAGGTACTGCGGACAATTGCCGAGGAGCAGCGCGACCCGCTCGCCGGCCTGGAGTCCGCAAGCGCCGCGCAGGGCGCCAGCGATCGCCGCCACCCGTCGCGCCAACCCCGAATAGGAAGAGATGGCGCGCGTTCCGAGCAGCAAGGCTGGCCGCTCGGGGAAGACCCGGGCGGTGCGCGCCAGAAGATGCGCCAGGTTCATCTGTGGCAAGACGCGCGACGCAGCTGCGCGCCGGGGGTCGCTCAGCCCTGCCCGGCGAGCAGGAAGTCCTGGACGATCCGTACCTGCAACTCGTCGAGGAACATCGGCGCATGTCCGACGCCCGCGACCTCGACCAGTTGGGCGCGCGGCCCGCGCGTCGTCATCTCGGCTGCCGTGTCGTGCAGCAGGATGTCCGACTGCGCACCGCGCAGCACCAGGGTCGGGCAGCCGATGGCATCGTACATCGGCCACAGGTTGATGTCCTTGGCCTCGAGATAGGCCTTCTGGTAAGGCTGCGCAATCGCCCGGTCGTAGTTCATCTCGAGGCTGCCGTCGGCCTTGCGTCGCGTTCCGACGACCGCCATGTAACGCCACTGCGCATCGGTGAGGTTGCCGAAAGGCGCGCAGACGACCCGCACGTAGGCCTCGGCGGCGGCAAGGTCGGGGAAATCGGGTGCCTTGCCGAGGTACTCGCCAATCCGCTGCAGCGCATCCATCGCGATCAGCGGACCGACGTCGTTGAGCACCATGCGCCTGATCGGCGATCCCGGCAGGCTCGACAGGAACATGCCGATCAGACCACCCATCGACGTCCCCAACCAGTGCACCGTATCGACCCCGAGACGGGCGATCAGGGTCATGATGTCGTTGGCGTAAACCGGCAGCGCATAGTCATCGGCAAAGGGCAGCCGGTCGCTGCGCCCGCGACCGACGATGTCGGGGCAGACGACACGGTAGTCGCTGGCCAGCGCATTCGCCAGGACATCGAAATCGCGCCCATTGCGCGTCAGGCCGTGGACGCAGATGAGGACGCGCGGATTGGCGGCATCGCCCCACTCGCTGTAGCTCATGCGGTGCAGACCGTGCGGACCGAGGCACTGCACCGTCCCCTCGCGCATCTCGTTGACGACCCCGGCCGCCTGCCCGGGCCGCGGACTGACCAGCAGTTCGCCGAATTCCTTGAGTATTGCCATGATCACACCCCGACGTCGTTGAGAAAGCCAGTTTCGCTGACGAGAGTATCCTCGCATCCGGCGAACGAAGTCAATCGCCGCTGGCGGGCAGCGCGCAGGCGGCTGCGCGCGCTGCGCCGCAGCCGCCTGCAGCCCTGCTTTCAGGCGCGCTTGCGACCGGTGATCATCGCCCGCACGAGGTTCTCGCGATGCAGCAGGCTCTCCCAGACGACGCCGAGGAGATGCCCGGCGATCAGCAGCAGGGTCAGGTCGGTGGCGACCTCGTGCGTCTCCTTGATGCCATCGATGAGCGCCTCGCTGCTATCGACGAAGAAGGCAGCCAACGGTCCCAACCCCTTGTCGGCCGCGTACAGCGCCAGACCGCTGAGGACGGTGGTCAGTAGAGCGAGCAGCATGGCGAAGATCATCGCGCCACCGGCCGGATTGTGGCCGAGGTAGCGCCGGGCGCGCAGTGTCAGCACATCGCGCAGGTAGCCGACGACGATGCGCGGAGCGAAGAAGAAGTCGCCGAAGCGGGCGTGACGGGGGCCGATGAAGCCCCACAGCAGGCGCCACAGCAGGAGGCCGGCGACGGTGTAGCCGGCCCAGACATGCAGCGACTGCATCAGCTCGCCGTCGAAGCGGTCGGCGAGCGATTCGAAGCACTCGCCCTCGGAAAACCAGGCAAGGCAGAAGGCGGACAGCAGGGTCCAGTGGAACAGGCGCAACAGCGGATCCCAGACGGGAACACTGTCGCCATCGGTGACAGCCATGGGTAGCCTCCGGCAGCGCTTCCCTGCCCACCGCTGGACAGGGAAGCCGGTGCCTGCCGCGGTCGGCAGGCGGAGCGGGAATTACTTGCTCTCCTCCGAGACGAGCGCACCGGTCTTGATCTCGTAGTGCACTTCCCACTTCTTGCCGTCGGTGCCGTTGATCTTCACCTCCCAGGTCTGCTTGCCCTTCTTGCTGTCCTGGTAGGCCTTGGTGACCTCACCCGGATGCGCCTTGAGCGCCATCTCGACGGCCTGCTCCTTGGTGATTTCGCGTGCCGGAGCAGCGGCGGCGGCAGGCGCTGCAGGTGCCGCAGCGGCGGCAGCGGGCTTGCTGTCGGCGGCGAGGGTGCTGCCGCTGAAGGCGGCGGCAAGGATCAGGAGGGCGGCGGAGCAGTAGGCAGCGGGCTTGTTCATTCGATGGGTCTCACAATCTGGTTGAAAAGGGAGGATGAATCGCGGCTCGCCGTTCGGCGCGCATCGGCGTCGGCAGCGGCAGGCACGACGGCGAGTATGAGCGGGCTTCCTTAAACCGGGCTTAGGGCCTGCCCGCCGACCCCGCGCCCGGCCGCGCTCCTCACACCCCCG
>WBZM01000412.1_pt1 | contig 61601 bp, 46 predicted proteins | sample 5204271 | NCBI WGS metagenome assembly WBZM01 (sample SAMN12344346, study PRJNA552823) | activated sludge metagenome | biome: Activated sludge suspended growth; feature: Nitrification reactor; material: Wastewater; isolation source: activated sludge from nitrification reactor of wastewater... | reverse complement strand
GCTGTCGATTCAGCTGCGGGAGCGAACCGGAACCCTGGCCGCCGAAGCCCAATCGAACTACGCTGCCCTGGCGAATCGGGTGCAGGAATACCTCGACGCCCAGGCGGAGCAGTTCGAGACGCGGACAGCGGTGATCGAGACCACCTGGCAGCAGCGGCTGGACGCTGTAGCCAATCGCCCACCGGAGACAGCGCCGGAGATCGTTCTGCTGAGCGCGCAGTATGAGCAGTTGGAGCATAATTTGGCTGGCGTTGACGAGCGCGTCTCTGCCCTTGTCGCCGGGTCACTGTCAGAACTTGAGGCGCGGTTCGCACCCATCCAGTCTCGAATGGCTGACGTCGAACAGAAGGTTGCCGGCTCCGAAGATCTGGCATCGCGCCTTGACCAGATGGAGGAATCAATTGTCCGGCTGGACGCCGTAGCCAATCGCCCACCGGAGACAGCGCCGGAGATCGTTCTGCTGAGCGCGCAGTATGAGCAGTTGGAGCACAATCTGGCTGGCGTTGATGAGCGCGTCTCTGCTCTTGTCGCCGGGTCACTGTCAGAACTTGAGGCGCGGTTCGCACCCGTCCAGTCTCGAATGGCTGACGTCGAACAGAAGGTTGCCGGCTCCGAAAGTCTGGCATCGCGCCTTGACCAGATAGAGGAATCAATTGTCCGGCTGGACGGAGCAGCCACTCAGGCGGACACGTCACACACCCAATTGGCTCAGTCAGTAACCCAGCTGCAAGGGGCACTTGCCCAACTGGAAGAGTCGGTCACCAAGCTGGGCAACACGCGCGAGCTGATGGCTCTCTTTGACCGCGTCGAGCAAGAGCTGGAGTTGCGACAGGCCGAAGACGTGCGCCTGGCCACCCTGATCAGCACCCAGGAAGGGCGCTTTGCCCCTGTCCTCACCTCGTTGGAGGAGTCGCGCGAAGGTTCGGTCAAGCTACTGGCCCGCATGTCGGATGTCGAGCGGGTCGTGGAGGAGACGCGGCGCAGCGCCCAGGACTTCAACGACAACTGGAAGCCCATCCTGACCGAGGTCAGCCGCCGCGTCGGGCCGCTGACCGAGCGCGTCACGGTGCTCAACAACAGCGTCCTGAAAGCAGAAGCCAGCCTGCAAGCGCTGAACGGCGACCAAAGCGAGATGCGCGAGACGCTGGCCACGTTGACCGAAGAGACGCAGCGCAGCCGCGTCGAGACGAGCCGGCAGGTCGACGCCTGGCAGGCCACACTCGATGAGCACAAGGACACCATCGAGCGCTTCACCCAGCAATGGCTGACGCTGAGTAACCAGTACAAAGAGGCGCGCATGGCCGTCCAGAACTTCGCCCACTGGCAGAAGCAGCTGGAGCAGCAAAAGCGCGAGGCGTCGGAGATGCTGCGCATTGAGTCGAACCGTATGCAGTCGCGCTGGGACGGCTTCCTGTTGGAGATTCAGGAGAAGTTGAAGAACTTCGAACTGGAGTTGTCGCAGAAGTGGCAGGCGTTTGAGTTGGAGAACGAGCAGCGCTGGACCGGCGCGCGGCGCAGCGAACAGGTCTGGCGCGAGGAACTGGGCGCGGTCGATGAGTTGATTCAGAAGCTGCAACAGGACAACCGCAATCTCATCTGGCGCGTCCAGGCGGCGCAGGCCGATGCCATTAAGAAGTGGCCGCGTCTGCTGATGGAAGAAGTGGAGAAGGCGGTCGAGCTGAACCCTAACCGTCGCCTCTCCTCGGCCGGCGCGACGCCGCGGCCGGATTTGAGTGTTGTCGATGCCATTGAGCAGGGCTTGATCACCATCGACTACGACGATTCGGCCACCGATCTCTAGTCCATGCGGCGGCCGCGCCTGGGACCCGGGCGCGGCCGCTTCCGATAGATGCACAGGAAGTAACGTAACATGAGCACCAAGCCGAAGGGCCTCAGTATTACCGCGATCGTCATTATCCTGCTCGTGCTGGCCGTGTTCTTTGGCTGGCTGGGCTATCAGCCGGGTACCTTGCTGAACGAGTACTCCCGCGGGCTAGGTCTGACGCTCCTCGGCGTGGCCCTGGTGGTGGTCTTGAGCGAGCGGCTGGGCGCGCGCCGCGACAGCCGTCTCTTGACTTACCTGCAGGAGCAACGTCAGCTACAGGAAGATATCCAGATGGCCCGCGAGCAACAGCTGCTCAAGACGCAGCTCGTGCGCGAAATTGCCAGCGGCGACCCCGGTCTGGCCACCAGAGCCATTAAGGAACTGGACGGGCAGGGTTGGCTGACCGATGGGACGCTGTCCAACGCCCATTTGGCCGCCGTTAACCTGAGCGGGGCGCAGCTGGCGTGGATCAATCTCTCCGGCGCTTTCCTCAGTCGGGCCAATATGCAGGACGCTGATCTGAGTTACGCCAATCTGTCCTCGACCAATCTCAGCGATGCCGTGTTGGCGCGGGCTAACCTGGAGCGAGCCAGTCTGACCGAGGCCGACCTGCGCGGGGCCGACCTGAGCCTGTCCTCGCTCAACGAAGCCGATTTGACCGGCGCGGTGCTGGACGGCGCGACACTGAGCGGCGCGTCAATGGTGGATGCTAACCTGAGTAAGGTCGTGGCCGAGGGCGTGTCGCTGAATGGGGTCAATCTGGAGCGGGCCAATCTGGTCGAGTCGAACCTCAGCCAGGCCAACATGGAGCGCTCCGCGCTGATGGGCGCCAATCTGGGCTGGGCCAACTTGAGCCGGGTCAATCTGGAGAAAGCCAACCTCTCCGAAGCCAACCTCAGCGGGGCCAACATGGATGATGTTCGTCTGCATGGCGCTGACCTTTCCGGCACGTTCCTTTTCGGCGCGCGCGTCTCGCTGAAAGCGCTGTCGACGGCGCGGACACTGGCCAACGCGACTATGCCCGACGGGCTGAAATACGAGGACTGGGTGCGGCGGCAATCGGGCGAGTACGTTCCGCCCGTGCCGGCCAATGGTGGCGGGCCTTCTGCCAGCTATGCGACGACCGATTCGCCGTTAGACTATGTGCCGACGGATGAGGTCTAGGCCCAGCGACGGCCGCCAGGCGCTCTGAAAAACACAAAGGCCCTGTGTTGTCACAGGGCCTTTGCTTTGCACCGTAGCACTAGCTAGCTCTCACGAGGAGGCAGTGCTACGGTGCAGTTAGATAAGCAACTATTCATAGACACCACCTCCTTTAGTTAAAGATAGCGGGCGGGCGGGCCGCCAATCAATAGATGATGTGGGCGATTATGACATACAGCGCCGACGATGTCAACCAGCGCTCATATATTCATCGACCGGCCAGCTCGCGCAGAGCAGCCACCAGGCGGTCGATCTCCTCGATGGTGTTGTAATGGACGAAGCCAATACGCACCAGGCCGCCGTGTTCCAGCGTGCCCAGCCGCTCCATGACGGCAATGGCGTAGTAGTGGCCATCCCAGACGAAGAACCCCCGCTCCCCCAGCCAGGCGGCGACCTCGGCCGGCGCGCGCCCGACCAATTCGACGGCGAAAGTTGGCGTACGCTGGGCCAGCATTTCGATGTCGGTGATGCCATAGACGCGCAGACCGGGCACGTTCGCGGCCTCGCGCAGGAAGTGCTCGCTCAGTGTCGCCTCGTGGGCCTTGATGGCTTCCAGGCCGCGCACCAGTCGCTCGCGCCGCGAACCACTGCCGCCGCCCAGGTCGGCCAGGTAGTCTACGGCGGCCACAACGCCGCTCAGACTCTCATAGCTCTGCGTGCCCGTCTCCCACTTGCCGGGCGGCTGGTCGGCCGCCGGGCGCACCTTGTAGGCCGTCAGGCGGTCGAGCCATTCGTACTTGCCATAGAGCACGCCGGTGTGGGGGCCGAAAAACTTGTAGACGCTGCACGCCAGAAAGTCGCAATCCAGCGCCTGTACATCGACCACGTCGTGGGGCGTGTAGTGGACGGCATCGACGTAGACCAGCGCTCCGGCGGCGTGGGCCAGGGCCGTGACGCGGCCGACATCGCTGATCGTGCCCACGGCGTTAGAGGCATAGTTAACCGCCACCAGACGGGTACGCTCGTTCAGCAGGGCGGGCAACTGTTCCAGGGCCAGCGTACAGTCGGCCGGGTCGAAATCGAGCCAGCGCACCGTTACGCCCCGGTCGGTGGCGGCGAGCAGCCAGGGCGAAATGTTGGCATCGTGGTCGAGGCGCGTCACGATGACTTCGTCGCCCGGTTGCCACGTCTGGGCGAGGGCGCGGCTGAGGCTGAAAGTCAGGCTGGTCATGTTCTGGCCGAAGACGATCTCTTCCACGCGACGGGCGTTGAGCAGATCGCGCATGGCCAGGCGGGCGGCTTCGGCCGTGGCGTCGCTTTCGCGGCTGGTCAGAAAGTGGCCGCCGTGGTTGCTGCTGCCGCGGCGCAGATAGTCGCTCATGGCGTCGATGACGCGCGCCGGCGACTGGGTGCCGCCGGGGCCATCGAGGAAAACGGCCGGACGGCCGCCGACGGTGCGTTGTAGCGCCGGAAACTGAGCGCGAAGGGCATTGAGGTCGGGCAATGAGTTCATGGGTTGCTCCTGTTGAAGTGAGCGCCATTATACTGTATGAATGGTCACTGAAGAACTATGCCGGGCGGCTGACAAGAGCGACGATGCGGGCCATGATCCGGCCGGGGCAATACCAATCCGCCCGCCCCATGCGCGGAGACACTGATGCGATACCTACTCTTGCTAACGGCCACCCTGCTGACCGCGCTCACCGGCGCTGGCGTGCGCGCCGCGTCGGTGGCCGGCACGCCGCCTCACCAGTTCTATTTGCCCATCGTCCTCAGCCAGCCGTTGGCTCCGCCCTACGACATGGTACAGTTCATGGTTGGTGATCACCGCCTGTACGAGGTGCAGCACAGCACCGGCTCCCAGGCTCGCCACCAGACCCAGGAGACGCGCACCCGCTTTTACCATACTAAAGGGGACGAGGTGCGCGCCGAGTGGGAGGAGCTATGGGCCACGGCCGACACCATCTACCGCGGCACCGACACCAGCCCTGGCAACAACCAGTACTATACCCTCTACGAGAACGATGTCGCCGGCTCGGCCTGGAGTCCGCGCCTGTGGGATGTCGGCGATATCTATGAGCGCAATCCCTTCGTCGTTTTCTATCGCAAGGGCGATTGTAGTGTCGTTGCCAGTGGCTACCAGCGCAGCTGGCTGCGTTTCCAGGCCTATTACCCGACCTACACCTTCCGCAGTGGCATCGTCCTGCGCAACGTCATCGAGCTGGCCTGGTTGCTGAAGCCGGACGGCCCACCGGTGGAGACCTATTTCTATGCCGAGAAGTACGGCCTGGTTGGTTGGGGCAGCAGCGACCACGGCTATAGCTACATCAGCTGGGTGCATGATCCGGGCCAGCGGCCGGATAATAAGCGCGAGACCATCGCCTGCCTTGACGCGACCGGGCAGTTGCGCGGCCAGGGGGCGCTCAACCGTGGCCCGTTGCCGGAGGGCTTCCGCGCCAAGTGATCTTACTTGACGCGTTGCCGGGCGTGGGCTAGAATGACTAAATAACGCATTGCGTTATGGCGCGTAGGACGCTGGGAGCGTTGCGCTAAACGCACTGTGTGATCTCTGCGGCAATGGCCACTTGCGGCCGGGGGCTGCCTGGACCAGCCGCGCCGATCCCATCGACACCACGCCTGTGAATAGGAGACCGCAACCATGAGCGCCAATGGCCACAATTCGATCAACTTCTCTCTGAGCGATGAGCACCGCGAGATTCAACGCCTGGCCCGCGACTTCGCCCGCAAGGAGATCGCACCCAAGGCGGAGCACTACGACAAAACCCACGAGTATCCCTGGCCCATCATCCGCGAGGCCCAAAAGCTCGGCCTGACAACAATGGCCGTGCCGGAGCAGTACGGCGGCCTGGGGCTAAGCCTGTTTGAGGAATGTCTGGTCACCGAGGAACTGGCCTGGGGCTGCTCCGGCATCAGCACGGCCATCGGCGTCAACGGGCTGGGCGTGCTGCCGGTCATCATCGCCGGCACGGAGGAGCAGAAGGTGGAGTATGGTGAGCGCATGGCCGGGGGCGAGTTGGCGGCCTATTGCGTCACCGAGCCGGAGGCCGGCTCCGACGTAGCCGGCATCCAGACGACGGCCGTCCGCGACGGCGACCACTACATCCTCAACGGCGGCAAGACTTTCATCACCGGGGCCACAAACGCCAACTTCTACTCCGTGTTGGCCTACACCAACCCGGCTGTGCGCGAAGACCGCCGCCAGCGCTACACCGGCATGAGCTTCTTCGTCGTCGAGCGCAGTTGGGACGGCATCAGCGTCGGCAAGCCGTTCGAGAAGATGGGCCAACATGCGTCGGACACGGCCGAAGTGATCTTCGACAACGTGCGCGTGCCCGTCAGCTACCGGCTGGGCGAGGAAGGCACCGGCTTTGCGACGACGATGAAGGTCTTCGACAAGAGCCGGCCAAGCGTGGCCGCGGGCGCGGTCGGCGTGGCCCAGCGAGCGATGGACGAGGCCATCAAGTACGCCAAAGAGCGCATGACGATGGGCCAACCCATCTGGCAGCACCAGGCCATTGGCCACATGATCGCCGATATGGCCATGCAGATCGAGGCGGCGCGCATGTTGGTCTACCGGGCGGCGTGGGACTATGACCACGGCGACCGCAACACCATCCACGCGGCCATGGCCAAAGCCTACGCTGCCGACGCGGCCATGAAGATCACCACTGACGCTGTGCAGGTCTTCGGCGGCTATGGCTTCATGTCGGAATACCCGGTCGAGAAGTTGATGCGCGACATCAAGATCTATCAGATCTACGAGGGCACCAGCCAAATCCAGCGCAACATCATCGTTCGCGAGTTGTTCCGCAGCCGCTAGGTATGGATCTTCTGGAAGCAATCACGACCCGGCGGACGATTGCCAAGTTCCGTCCGGAGCCAATCCCGCCGGAGGTTCTGCGGCCGGTGCTGGCCGCCGGCATCTGGGCGCCCAACCACCACCTGACGGAGCCGTGGCAGTTCGTCATCCTGGGGCCGGAGACGCAGCGGCGATTGGCCCGCCGCTTCGGCGAGTTGAAGGCGGCCAAGATCGTCACCGAGTCGGCCGAGCGGCGCGAGCGCCTGCGCGCCGACAGCGAGCGCCAGTTCCTGGCCGTGCCAGCCATCATCGCCATGGCCGCCAGCCAGGAGGGCGAGGAGCAGCGCCGTCGCGAGGATTACGCCGCCGTCTGTTGCGCCGCGCAGAACGTGCAGCTGGCTGCCTGGGCCGCGGGTATCGGCACGAAATGGAGCACCAGCGGCGTGACGCGCGATCCCCTGGCCTATGAACTGCTGGGTCTGGACGCGGCGCGGTTCGATATCATTGGCTTCCTCTACGCGGGCTATCCGGCCGAGACGCCACCAGCGCGCCAGCGCCGCCGTCCGCTGGACGAAGTGATTCGCACAACCCCGTAAGGCACAGCCGGTGGGGCCGTCGGGATTCCGACGGCCCCGCTCGCTAACCATTTGACGCCCGCGCCCCAGTTGCGTAGTATTAGCCGTCACAATCGCTCAGGATTGCATAGATTGATGATGGCTACACCGTCCGCTACACCCGCCGATCACAACGCTTGGCTAACTCTCAGCCAGGCGGCACGCTTCCTGGACGTGCATCCAACCACGTTGCGGCGTTGGGCCAACAACGGCGACATCATGGTGATGGTCACGCCTGGCGGCCACCGTCGCTTTGCCGCCACCGACCTGGCCCGTTTTGCCCGCGAGCGCAGCGCCCTGCGTAACGTGCCGGGTATCGCCGGGCTGTGGGCCACCAAGGCGCTGGCCCATACGCGCCAGGAGGTCCTCAGCCATCGTCGCGACGGCTGGCTGGCTCAATACAATGAGAAGGAGCGCGATCACAACCGCCCGCTGGGCCAGCAACTGATGGGCCTGACGCTCCAGTACCTCTCCAGCGAAGTGAGCGAGGAGAACAGCGCGGCGATTTTGGAGGAAGCCAGGCGCATTGGCCGCCTCTATGCCCACAACGCTCTGGCACAGGGGTTGTCTTTGCGTGCCACGCTGGAAGCCTCGATCTTCTTTCGCGACAAACTCATCGAAACGGCGCTCCAGTTGCCGGAGACGGCCAACATTCGCCCGGAGGCCAACATGCGCCTGTTGCGGCGTGTGAACGAGCTACTGAATGCCGTTCACCTGGCCGCGGTGGATGTTTTCGAGATGGCCCATGCCGCCAACGGGGCGACCAGCGTTCCAACGGCCGACACTCCGCCGGCCGTCCCGCCCGACGCGGCCACCTCGTGACACATATCAGGGCAATGGGTGACAGATGTCACTATTCACAGGCAAGCCGTGCCGGTAAGATAAGGGTAACCTAAAAATCGGGCCACGGTAAAGCCTTTTATTTCGCTGGCCCGACGCGGGCGCAACCGCCATGAAACACGATTCCTTCCACGAAAGCGCCGAGATGTACCTCAAGACGGCCAGCGAATTGACTGGCCCCAACACGCTGACGCCGATCTCGGCCCTGGCCGGCCGCCTGGGCGTCTCGGCCGTCTCGGCCACGGAGATGGTCCATCGCCTGGAGGAGCAGGGGCTGCTGGCCCACCAGCCATATCGCGGCGTTGGCCTGACCGAGAGCGGGCAGCAACTGGCCGACGAGGTTGTGCGCCGGCACCGCTTATGGGAGTGCTTCCTCTATGAGCGGCTGGGCCTGCCCTGGCACGAAGTTCACGACTACGCCTGCCGGTTGGAGCATGCCACCGTTCCGGCCGTGACCGAGGCGCTGGACGCCTTTCTGGGCTTCCCGGCCGCCTGCCCGCACGGCAACCCCATCGGCCCGTCGTGCGCGTCCGGCGAGCGACCCCTGAGCGAACTGCCGGTCGGCGACACGGGCGTGCTCGTCCGCGTCTATCCAGAGAGCGACAGCTTGCTCTGCTACCTGGCCGAGCTGGACCTACTGCCCGGCCGGCATGTTACCCTGCGCGAGATCGCGCCCTATCAGGGGCCACTGGTCTTGCTGACCGACGTGGGTGTCCGCTACATGGGCCGCGAGGCCGCCGCCCATGTCTATATTCGCCCGTTGTCGAAGGAACCCGCCTGATGCCCACTCTGTGGTTACCCCTGGCTCTCATTCTAGTGCTCGGTTTTGCGCTGCTGTTCGCCTTGTCGTCGACCGAGAGCCGGCGGCGGCTATTCGGCCTCGGCCCGGCGCAGCCGGCCGTGGTCGATGAACGCGTGGCGGAGTTTTTGGCCGCCGGTTTACTGCCCCTGTCCGATTGCCCCCGCGATCGGACGGCCTGCCTGCGCTGCCTGCACGTCGAGCGCTGTGTTGTCCACCGGCTATTGGAATTGGGCCTGACGCCCGGCGTTGAGTTGCGCGTTGTCCAGGACAACGGCGGGCCGATGCTGGTCTCCGTGCGCGGTTCGCGGGTGGCGCTGGGCCGCGGCCTGGCCGACAACCTGTGGGTGGAGATGCACGCTCTGGCCGATGGCGAGCCGTTGGCCGCCAACCGCTCTTGACCACTCGATGATCACCGTTGAAGCCCCGCCGGCCGTTCGCGCCGTCTCTGTCGCCCTGGCCGGTAACCCCAACGCGGGTAAGACAACCCTCTTCAATGCCCTGACCGGTGCGCGGCAGCATGTTGGCAACTGGCCGGGCAAGACGGTCGAGAAGAAAACCGGGACACTCGTCCGCGCCGACCTGCGTCTGGACATCACCGACCTGCCCGGCGCCTATAGCCTCAGCGCTTACTCGCTGGAGGAGGTCGTCGCCCGCGACTTCATCCTCGACGAGCGGCCGGATGTCGTTGTGGCTGTGGTCGATGCGGCCAATCTGGAGCGCAATCTCTATCTGGTGGTGCAACTGTTGGAACTGGAGAGGGCCGGCGTCATCGTGCTCAACATGATCGACGTCGCTGCGCGGCAAGGACTGCACTTCGATGTAGACCGGCTGAGCGCGGCGTTGGGCGCGGCCGTCGTGCCCGCGGCCGCCCGGCGCGGCGAAGGGCTGGAGCATGCCGTCGCCGCCATCGTCGCGGCCGCTGGCGCGCCCGTGTCGCCGTTTCGCCTCGATTACGGGCCGGTCGTCGAAACCGAAATTGCCGCGCTTGTGGCGGCGTCGGCGCCAATGGCGTTGGCCTACCCGCCCCGCTGGCTGGCCATCAAGCTCCTGGAGGATGACGCCGATGTCACCGCCAGGGCGACCGAACGGGCGGGTGGAGCGGCCCTGTTGGCCGCGGCCGCGGCCGCCCGCGACCGTCTCGAAGTCGCCCTGGGCGAGGAGGCTGATACTGTGCTGGCCGACCGGCGCTACGCATGGATCCATGCCCTGGTCGGCCGGGCCATGCACGCCGAGCGCGCCGAGACGCAGACCCTGTCTGATCGCATCGATCGCTTTGCCACCCATCGCCTCCTGGGCATCCCATTCTTCCTGGCGGCCATGTGGCTGGTGTTCAAGGTGACGACGGATCTCTCCGCGCCGTGGGTCGATTGGCTTGACGCGACACTGAGCGGGCCGCTCAGCCGCTGGGCGCTGGCGGCGTTGGGCGCGCTGGGGCTGGGGCAGACGTGGGTCGCCTCGCTGGCCGTCGATGGTCTGCTGGCTGGCGTCGGCAGTGTGTTGGCGTTCATCCCCGTGCTGCTGGCGCTCTACTTCGCCCTGGCGGTGCTGGAGGATTCCGGCTATATGGCTCGCGGCGCGTTCGTCATGGATCGGCTCATGAGCCGCATTGGCTTGCAGGGGCGCAGCTTTCTGCCGTTGATGGTCGGCTTTGGCTGCTCGGTGCCCGCCATCTACGCCACGCGCACGCTGACGAACCAACGTGACCGCCTGCTGACCGGGTTGCTGGTGCCGTTCATCAGTTGTGGCGCTCGGCTGCCGGTCTATGTGCTCTTCGCGGCCATCTTTTTCCCCGCGCGGGCCGGGTTGGTTATCCTGGGCCTCTACGTGTTGGGTATCGTTGTGGCCTTGGGCGTGGGCTTGCTGCTGCGACACACGCTTTTGCCGGCCACGGCCGAGACCGGCCTGGTTATGGAACTACCGCCCTATCGTCTGCCCAACGCGCGCAGTATCGGCTACCACATGTGGCAGCGCACGCGCGCCTTCCTGCAGCACGCCGCCTCGCTCATCCTGATGACAACGCTGGGCATCTGGCTGCTGACGGCCGTGCCGATCGGCGGCGGCGGTTCATTTGCCGACACGCCCATGCCGCAGAGCGCCTTCGGGCGCGTCTCGGCGCTTGTTGCGCCGGCGTTGCGGCCGCTGGGCTTTGGCTCGTGGCAGTCGGGTGGGGCGTTGCTGAGCGGGTTGGTGGCCAAGGAAGTTGTCGTCAGCACGCTGGCGCAGACCCACGGCACGGCCGTAACCGCCGCTGCCGCCGGCACGACGACCCTGGCCGGCGACCTGGCCGAGATCGTCGCCTCATTCGGCCGCGCCGTCGCGGCAACGCTGCGCGCCGTCCCCGGTCTGGTCGGCATCAACCTCACGGACGGTGACCAGGGGGCCGATGCCGCTCTCTCGTCCGCCATCCGCGCTAACTTCGAGGCCAGCAGCGACGGCCATGCCGCCGCCGCCGGGTTGGCCTTCATGGTCTTCGTCTTGCTCTATACGCCGTGTATGGCCACCGTGGCCGCCGAGCGTCACGAACTGGGCACACGTTGGATGTGGCTGAGCCTGTTCGGGCAGCTGGTCATCGCCTGGCTGGCGGCTCTGGCGGTCTTCCAACTCGGCCGCCTGCTGGGAGGTGGATGATGTTGCGCGAACTGTTGCGCCTGGTTGAGGCCGCCGATGGCCCCATCAGCCTGGCCGAATTGGGCCGGCAGTTGGGCGTCGATGCCGCTGTGCTCGACGGCATGCTCCAGCACTGGGTCCGCAAGGGGCGGCTGGTCATGGACGGCGGCGCGGCGACGCCCTGCGCCGACGGCTATATGTCCGTCGGCGGTGGCTGTGGCTCCTGCGCCGGGGTGGCTGCCTGCCCCTTCATCGCCCGCCTGCCAATTACATACCGTCTTAACCCCAATGAGTAACTCCGTCCCATCCGCTCGCGCGCCTGGCGAAGCCCGCCGCGCGATGATTCGCAGTGTCGCCCTGCCGGCCGAGAAGGGCAGCTATAGCCTGGTGTCCGAGCCGATCGTGCTCGGTCTGGTGGCCGCGCCGTCGTGGGCCGGGCTGGCGCTGGCCGTGGCCGCGCTGGGCATGTTCCTGTTCAACCGGCCGCTAAAGGTCTACCTGGCCGATCGGCGGCGCAAGCGCACCTACGAGCGCACAGCGCTGGCGCAGCGCTTTCTGGTGATCTATGCCGTTGTGGTCGTCATCGGCTTTGGCGTCGCCCTGGCGCTGGGCGGTTGGCGGCCGTTTGTGCCTCTGGCTCTGGCCGCGCCGTTGCTGGCTTTCTTTGCCGTCTACGATCAGCGGCCGGGCCGCTCGTGGCAGGCGGAGTTGGTTGCGCCGGTGGCTTTCGCGGCCATCGCTGCGGCCATCGCCGTCGCCGGCGGCTGGGCCTGGCTGCCGGCGATGGCCCTGTGGGGCTTCATGGCCGCCCGCGCCGTGCCGGCCGTGCTGTTCATCCGGGCGCGGCTGCGGATGGACAAGGGGCGGCCGGCCGCGCCGGGCGAGAGTGTGCCGGTGGTCCTGATGAGCCACGTGCTGGCCCTGCTGGCCGTGGCGGCGCTGGTGCGGGCGGCGTGGCTGCCGTGGACGGCTGTGCTGGCTGCGGTAATTCTGTTGGCGCGGGCGATATGGGGACTGTCGCCGTGGCGCGGCCGCTTCTCGATGGTCGCCCTCGGTTTTCTGGAGACGGGCTTTGGTCTATTGACCGTCCTGCTCGTCGCTCTGGCCCACTAGCCGGCGTGCCTCGGCCAGTTGCGCCCTCACCGCCGTCGCCGCCGTGCCACCGGGCACACTGCGGGCAGCCAGCGCCGCGGGCACAGTCAGCACCTCGGTCGTGTCCGGGCCAAACTGGGGGCTGATGGCCGCCAGTTCAGCCGCGCTCAGTGCGGTCAGGGGGACGCCGCGCTCTTCGGCGTGGCGCACGACGCGGCCGGCGAGGTGGTGGGCCTCGCGGAAAGGCAGGCCGCGCCGCACGAGGTGGTCAGCCAGCTCCGTCGCCAGCAGTCCGCCCTCCAATTGCGCGGCCATGCGCTCCGGCCGCAGCGCCATCGTCCGCAACAGTCCGGCCATCACCGGCAGGGCCAGCGCCAGCGTGTCGGCGGCGTCGAAGACTGGCTCCTTGTCCTCCTGTAAGTCCTTGTCATAGGCCGACGGCAGCCCCTTGAGCGTCGCCAGGAAACCGGTCAGGTGGCCAATGAGCCGGCCGCTCTTGCCGCGCGTTAGCTCCAGCGTGTCGGGGTTCTTTTTCTGCGGCATGATGCTGGAGCCGGTGCTGTAAGCGTCGTCGAGGCGGACGAAGCCGAACTCGGCACTGCTGAAGAGGATGAGTTGTTCCGACAGGCGGCTCAGATGGACCCCCAGCAAAGCCGTGGCGAAGAGGAACTCGGCGGCGAAGTCGCGGTCGCTGACGGCGTCGAGGCTGTTGGGCGTGATGGCCTCGAAGCCCAGCCGCGCCGCCAGCGCCACGCGGTCGATGGCGAAAGCCGTCCCGGCCAGCGCCGCCGCGCCCAACGGCAGGACGGCCGCCGTCCGTCGCACCGCCGCCAGCCGCGCCCGGTCGCGTTCCAGCGGCCAGAAGTGGGACAGTGCCCAATGACCCCACGTCACCGGCTGGGCGTGCTGGAGATGGGTATAGCCGGGCAGGGGCAGTTCGACGGCCGTGGTGGCGCTGTCGGTCAGGGCGCGCTGCGTCTCAGCCACGGCCTCGGCCAGCTGATCACAGGCGCGCATCACCCACAGCCGGAAGTCGGTCGCCACCTGGTCGTTGCGGCTGCGGCCGGTGTGGAGCTTGCCGCCCACCGGCCCGACCAGCTCCGTCAGCCGTCGCTCGACGGCCGAGTGGATGTCCTCGTCCTCCGGAGCGACGACGAACGCGCCGCCGGCGAACTCCGCCCGCACCGCTTCCAGCCCGCCCAGCAGCGTATCGCGCTCGTTGGCCGACAGCAGTCCAGCGTCGGCCAACCCTCGCGCCCAGGCGACGCTGCCGGTGATGTCCTCGCCGTAAAGGCGAATGTCGAAGCCGATGCTGGACTGGTAGCGGTGGACGAGGGCGTTGGTCTGGCCGGCGAAGCGGCCGCCCCAGAGCTTGGTCATGTTGTGTCCCTTAGCCCTTCTAGGTCAGGTGCGATAGTCGGCGTTGATGGTCACGTAGTCGTGGGTCAGATCAGTCGTCCACAGCGTAGCTTCGCCGTCGCCCAGGCCCAGATCGACGTGGGCGGTGAACTCCGGCAGAGCGAAGACGGCGGCGGCGCCGGCCTCGCGGAAGCCGGTGGGAGTGCCGGCGCGAACCAATTGCAGCGGCTCTGCGCCGGGCGCGCCGACCCACAGGGCCAGACGCTCCGGATCGACCTTCGCGCCGCTGCGCCCCGTTGCCGCCAGGATGCGGCCCCAGTTGGGGTCGCCGCCAGCGAAGGCGGTCTTCACCAGCGGCGAGGTGGCGATGGCATCGGCCACGCGCCGGGCGTCGGCGGCCGATGCCGCACCGGTGACACGCAGGGTGACGAAGCGCGTCGCTCCTTCGCCGTCGCGGACGATCATCTGCGCCAGTTGAGTGCATAGATCGGTCAGGGCGGCGGCGAAGCGCGCCCGGCTGTCGGCGTCGCTCAGAGCCACGCCGGCGGCGCCGTTGGCCAGCAAGAGGACGGTGTCGTTGGTGCTAGTGTCGCCATCAATGCTGATGGCGTTGAAGCTGCCGGCGACAGCGCCGTGCAGCAGGGCGTCGAGATCGTCAGGGGTGATGGCGGCGTCGGTGGTCAGTAGGCCCAGCAACGTGGCCATGTCGGGGTGGATCATGCCCGCGCCCTTGGCCATGCCGCCGATGCGCACGCGCCCGCCGGTTAGCTCGACCTCCACGGCGGCGCGCTTGGGGCGCGTGTCGGTGGTCATGATGGCCTCGGCCGCCGCCGGGCCGTCCGCGGCCGACAGCCGCGCCGCGGCCGCGGCCACGCCGGCCCGTACCCGCGCCATGGGCAGGGGCACGCCGATGACGCCGGTAGACATGACCAGGAATTGCTCTGGTCGCGCCCCGACAGCCTCGGCCGCCAGGCGCTGCATCTCGCGCGCGTCGGTCAGGCCGGGCGTGCCGGTGCAGGCGTTGGCATTGCCGGCATTGATGATCACCCCGCGCAGTGCCGCACGGCCGGCAGCCAGCGTCTCGCGGTCGAGGAGCACCGGCGCGGCGGCCACGCGGTTGCGCGTGAAGACGCCGGCGGCGGCACAATCAAGGTCGCTGACGACCAGAACGAGATCGGGGCGGCCCGACGGCTTGATGCCCGCGGCGACGGCCGCGGCGCGGAAGCCGTGGGGTGAGGTGGCGCTGCCGTCGGGCAGCGGCTGGGCAAAGGTTGTCTCCATTAACGGCCTCAGTCGCGCTTGAAGACGGAATAATCAGGCGCAGCGTACCGCGTGCGCCCACCGTCGCTGACTTCCATCATCGCTTTGACCTTCATTTGCAGGCCGAACAGGGTGATGAAGCCCTCGGCGTCGGCCTGGTCATAGACATCTTCCTGGCCGAAGGTGGCGAAGTCCTCGCGGTAGAGGCTATCCGGGCTATAGCGGCCGGCGACGATGATATTGCCCTTGTAGAGCTTCAACTTGACCCAGCCATTGACCGTCTTCTGCGTCTCGGTGACGAAGGCTTGCAGGCTCTCGCGCAGGGTGTGATACCACATACCGTAGTAGACCAGTTCGGCATAGCGCAGGGCCATCTGCTCCTTGAAGTGCAGCGTCTCGCGGTCGAGGCAGAGCGACTCCAGCTCGCGGTGGGCGGCGTAAAGGATCGTGCCGCCGGGCGTCTCGTAGACACCGCGCGACTTCATGCCAACGAGGCGGTTCTCCACGAGGTCGATGCGGCCGATGCCGTGCTTGGCCCCCAACTGGTTGAGTGACTGCACAACGGCCGCCGGCGGCAACTGCACGCCGTTGACGGCCACGGGCACGCCCTGCTCGAAGGCGATCTCCACGATCTCGGCCTCATCGGGCGCGCTTTCGGGCGAGGCCGTCAGCTGGTACATCGACTCCTCGGGCTCGTTGGCCGGGTCTTCGAGGATGCCTCCCTCGTGAGACAGATGCCACATGTTGGCGTCGCGGCTGTAGATCGACTTCTCCGTCTGGGTGACGGGGACGTTGTGGTCACGAGCGTAGGTCAGGGCATCCTCGCGCGAACGAATCGTCCACTCGCGCCACGGGGCAATGACCTTCAGCGTCGGGTTGAGCGCTTTGTAGGTCAGTTCGAAGCGCACCTGGTCGTTGCCCTTGCCGGTGCAGCCGTGGGCGACGGCGTCGGCGCCCTCGGCTTCGGCCACGGCCACCTGCCACTTGGCGATGAGCGGCCGGGCAACGGACGTGCCCAGCAGATAACGGCGCTCATAGACGGCGCCGGCCTGCATCATGGGGAAGAGAAAGTCCTTGGCGAACTCGTGGCGCAGGTCTTCGATGATCACTTTGCTAGCGCCGCTGGCCAGCCCCTTGGCCTCCAGGCCCTCGAACTCGTGGTCGCCCTGACCGATGTTGGCGCAGAAGCAGATGACTTCGCAATTATAGTTTTCGCGTAGCCACGGGACGATGACGGAGGTGTCCAGGCCACCGGAATAGGCCAGGACGACTTTACGGACAGCCGGCTTTGACGACATTGTTCTTTCTCCTTGAGGATTAGGCTGCATGGGATGCGCGTTGGGCGTATAGGGCTTGGGCTGGTGGAGTGGTGGTTGATGGTCGGTTGTCGCGGGCCTGTGGGAAGCGGCCAACGGCAAGGACAAGTGTAGCACGACGGCCGTCTCGTCACAACGATCGATTAAGGGACAAATGACACAATCGCGCCAGACTTTCTCCGGGAAGCGCTGCCGGTCGGACACGTGGAAGCCGGCGCGCTGGAAGAAGCTCACGGCGCGGGTCAGGGCGAACAGAGTGATCACTCCCCGCCGCCGGGCCTCGATGATCAGTCCCTTGACGAGCGTGCTGCCCCAGCCGCCGCCCTTGGCCCGGTCATGGACGGCCAGCGAACGAACCTCGGCCAGGCCGGGCGAGTAGGCATAGAGCGAACCGCAGGCGACGACCTCGCCGTTGTCATCTTTGGCGATGAGCCAGTCCGCCAGGGTGTCGGCGATGGAGTCGGCCGAGCGCGGCAACAGATCGCCGCGGCGGGCGTGTTCGTTCACCAGGGCGAGGATATGGGGAATGTCTTCGGGTAGGGCGGGGCGGATGTTCATGGCCTAGCCTGGGATGAAAAAAGGGCTGTAGATCGCTCTACAGCCCGCCTTACCGAGCTGAGGGACGTGGATTCGAACCACGACTCACGGAGTCAGAGTCCGTTGTTCTGCCGTTAAACTATCCCTCAATATCGACGCGAAGTATAGCATGCACGCGCGCGGTCGGCAACTTTCGATGGCTCTGGCGGGGTATTTTTCCGACGGCCGGGCTACGTCCCGGCCACGTGGCCGACGATTCCCAAACGCTCGTAACCCAATTAACAGTGTGGGGATTATAATAGGTTAGGATAGACGTTTGTCTAATATCAACACCCGTTGGGCTTCTGCCATCATGGCCCACAACCGAAGAGTCATGGCCATTTCTATTGCTTCCACGCGCGCCCGGCCGGTTCCGGCCGAACACCGCGCCAACTTCAACCATCTGATCCTCGACATCGCCTGGTTTGGCGTGCTGAACGGCAGCGCCATTGCCTTCGTCGCGGTCTATGCCACGCGCCTGGGGGCGAACGCCTACCAGCTGAGCTTGCTCAACGCCATGCCGGCCGTTGTCAACCTGATGTTCGCCTTGCCCATGGGGCGCTGGCTGCAAAACCGGCCGCTGAGCCGGGCGACTTTCACCACGTCGGTTCTCCATCGCTGGTTTTATGTGATCTGGGTTTTCCTGCCGCTGCTGTTCAACGACCAGGGCCAGATTTGGGCGCTGGTCATCCTGACCGTCCTAATGAGCATCCCCGCTACGGCGCTGGCCATCGGCTTCAATGGCATGTTCGCGGCCGCTGTGCCGCCCGATTGGCGCGGCCAGGTGGTTGGCGTGCGCAACGCCGCCTATGCGCTGACGTCGATTGTGGTGACGCTGGCCTGCGGCCGTCTCCTCAACCTGCTGCCGTTCCCGCTGGGCTACCAGATCGTCTTCCTCATCGGCGCGGTCGGCGCCGCCTTCAGCAGCCTGCACCTGTGGTATATCCGTCCGGCCGATGAGCACCGGCGGCCGGGCACGGGCGACAGCCTGGGCGATTGGGCCAGGCCGGGTGAATCGGCTGGCTGGCAGGGCCTGCGGCTGAGCGTTGGTCTGCGTTTCCTGACCCGCGCCAACCCGCTCTCCAGCCGCTGGTTTAACCCGCTGCGCGATCTGACTTTTCGCAAGGTGCTGTTGCTTGTGCTGGGTATGCACCTGGCGCTTTATCTGGCCGTGCCGCTGTTCCCGCTCTTTCTGGTGCGCGAGATCCAGCTGAACGACCAGGCCATCGGTCTGGGCAACAGCATCTTCTATGTCGCGCTCTTCCTGGCTTCAACGCGGCTCGATGCCGTGACGCGACGGCTGGGCAACCGCCGGACGATGGCTCTGGGCATTCTCATCATCGGTCTCTACCCGACCCTCCTGTCGCAGGCCACTGACCCAACGCTGTATCTCCTGGCGTCGATCATGGGCGGCACGGGCTGGGCACTGGCCGGCGGCGCGGTGGGTAACTTTGTGTTGGAGAAAACGCCCGATGACAGCCGGCCGTCCTATCTGGCCTGGTACAATATGGCCTTGCAGGCCGGCATCTTGCTGGGGTCACTGGTGGCGCCGGCACTGGCCGGGTGGTGGGGGCTAACGATCGGGCTGCTCTTCGCCGCCGGCTGCCGCTTTCTGATCGGCGTGCTGATCTGGCGGAGTCGGTAGACGCCGCCAGACAGAGACGTGCGTGTTAGGGTATGTAGGCCCCCACTGCGCGACGGATCGAACCTGGCCTAGCGCACGACCAGGATAGCCCGCTCCACGTCGAGCACCAACTCGTGGGCCAGGTTGTCCAGCAGGAAGCGCGGCAGGCCCTCGTCGCGGTGGGTGCCGATGACTACCAGGTCATACTCGTCTGAGCGCGCTTCCTCGGCGATCTCGTCAACGACCAGACCGTGGCGCACAAGGGCGCGCGTGCGCAGGTTTAAGGCGTCCAGGTAAGCCAGGTCCTGGCCGAGCAGCGTGCCCTCCGGAGTCTGGGATTCGATCAGTTCCTCGGCCGTGGCCCGGAGGTCTTCACCCAGGATCTGCGGCGCAGCACTGATTTGCGACATAACATGCAGCACCGTGACTTCGGTCACAGTGGCCAGCAGCTCGGGCAGACGTGCGCGAAAGAGTTGTAGCAGCGAAGGCGACTTTGCGCCGCTGTCACAGACCAGGACGCGACGCAACGGCCGCGCCTCCAGCTTGGCGATGAGCACCGGCAGTGACGCGTGGGCCACGACCTTCTGCGTCACCAGTCCGCGGATACGCGTCAGCAGTGGCCTAGACTGGCGCTGGCCCATCATGAGCAAGTCGTACTGTCCTGAGTCGGCTTCCTGGACGATCTCCTCCCACGCCTGCCCGATGCGGGTGCGGAAGCTCACGTTCTGGCCAAAGACTGGCTCCAGCAATTGGGCGGCATGGGCCAGCACGTGGTCGGCCTCCGCCTGCTCGTCCGCGTTTTTGATCACCGTCATTACTGTCGGCGTCAGCGCGGTGGTCTGTGCCAACAACATGAGTTGGTGAATTCCGATTTCTGTTTGTCCAGGTCCCCCGGTGGCGATCAGCACGCGCATACGTAAGACTCCTCGTGGCGACGGTGTTGGCTCCGGCCGGCCGAGCCGGCCAGAGCTTGCTGCCCAGTGTAGCATACTTTGTCGAAGCACGTGGGGTGCGGTGTCATATGTCCCCTCTGGCTCGACTAAATCAGGATCAGGATGATCGGGATCAGGAAGATGCTGAACATGAACAGGGCCAGGTTCAGGTTCTTCTCGGTTACCCAATTGGTGAAACGCAGGGCCAGCCGCTCGTAGCGGCGGAAAACCACCAGCAGGATGATCATCGCTGTGATGGCTACGCCCAACATTTCGGCCATGACAACGGAGACAGCGGTGTGGTTGTTTAACAGCACGGCCGCCAGCAAAGTGTCGATGAAGGTGGTGATGTTGGCCCCCATGATGTAGGGGATCACATTCTCGCGACGGACGAACCCGCGATGGCTCAGCGGCACCAGAATGCTCAGCGAGACACTGACCGACATCGACACCAACGTGATGCTCGCGCCCAGTAGAAACATGATCAGCGGGTTATAGACCAGGCGCGAGACGCGGCCGACCTGGCTCTCTTTGATGGCCATCTCCGGCAGACAGCGGTCGAACAGGTTGAAAGTCAGCAGGATAAGCCCCAGACCAACGAGGAACATCGCCCACGAGGGCAAGTGCAGCGTGTGTGTGAAGATTCCCGCGACCGGTTCGATGAGCGCATCGGTGATCGATGTCAGGGCCGCGCCGTCGCCGAGGCTGAACCGGCCCAGGAGGCCGCTTTGCAGCAACAGCGTGCCAATGATGACCGAGCCAATCTGGAGTGTGCCGGTGACGGTGAAGGATAGCAGTCCCATGCTGAGGCTGGTGGAGCGGTTGCGGCCGCGCAGGACGTAGATAAAACCGATAAACAGGATGATGAAACTGGCGCCCATGCGGCTGCCGATGATCATCGTGAATGTCTGGACGGGCGTAATGATGCCCGCATCCAGAAAGGTCAGCGCCGAGGCGGCCACGGGCGACCCGCTCATAACTGCGTAGGCAAATAGCCAGCCGAAGCCCATGGTGTTGAAGGCGTTGTTGAGCGAAAAGCGATCCTGTACCACGGGCGCCAGGCCGCGCGCCCCGTCTTTCATAAGCGTCAGGGCCAGAATGAAGAGATAGAGGCTGAGGATGAACAGGCCGATTTTGGGCCAGGAGACGCGCTGCCAGAGGGGACGCTCCTGGGCCGCCGTGTCGTCCGGCGGCGCGATCAGCGACAACCCCCGTGACTCGGCGGCCGCCGCCGGCACATCGCTGTCGTGAGGTTCGTTGGTCATAGAGTTATCCTTCGTTGGTGAACTGTGTCGATGGGGTGGCTCTCGTTCTCCGTACGGACTTGTCTACACTAATATGGCCAACTTACGGTACATCTGTCGATAATGGCGATAGCGTACCACGGCAGTGTCGCGCATGATATCATACTCAGCGTCCTTGCCAAGAAGGGTGCTGATCCGCAAGGCGCAATCGGATTGCTGCCGTAGGGGAGGCGTGGCTGTTCAGACCATGAGGTAGTGTTCGGTCATCAACGCGCGGGCCAGTACCTGTTGGGCCAAGGCGGGGAAGTAGAAGCGGCTGGACGGCTCCGGCACGTCTGTGCCGCGGGCTATAGCCTGGGCATGGCTTTTGATGGCGCAGACGCGCTCGCCAGGTAGGCCCAGCCTCTCCCGGCAGGTGACGATGAGCTTCAGCGACGGGTTGGCCCGAAGGAAACCCAAGAGTATGTCCTTGTAAGCCCGCAGATGATCGAAACCGCATAGCAGGAGCAGAATTTCACGCCCCCGAAGCCGGCGCAGCACCAGCTCTTCGACCACAGGCCCGGCACCGCAGATTAGCCCCAGCGCTTGCGCGACCCGTGTCAGGAGGTCAGCCGGGGTTGTGGCCCCCTCAAGCTGCACTTGAAACGCGCCTTCAAGAAACAGATGGCCGCTCGGCCCGTTTGCCTGTGCCGCGGCAGCCAGGGCCACCTGATCCTTGTCGCTGTCGGCCGGGCAGGTCAGAGTCATGATCCGGCACGCCGGATCGACAAGATCACGCAGGAGCGTAGCGACCACCTGCGACTGGCCGGGGGGCGGCGAACTGTTGAGCGCAATGTTGCCTGGGGGGCGCTTGCGGCTGTCACAGATGCGCGCGTGTAGTTCCTCGATTTCCGCAGACGGCTCGAGACCAAGCTCCCGCGCCAGCAGCCGCTGATAGCGCTGATAGACTCCGATTGCCTGGCCAAACTGGCCCAGACGGACGAGAAGCAGCATCTGCCGCCGATAATAGTCTTCGTTCCAGGGCGAGAGGCGCAGCAGTTGCCAGCCAATCTCCAGGGCCTGTTGGAACTGCCCGGTGGCGAAGCGATGGCTAAGCCGCCCCTCCAGCAGCTCGCCGACCTTGTGGTTCCAGGCTTCGCGTTCGACGAGAAGCCAGGTTTCGAACACAGGGCAGTCAGGCAATTCGACGCCTTCGAGGAACTGCCCGCGGCCGAGCGACGTGGTTGGTTCCAGCGACGTTTCGTCTCCCGCGAACGCCTGTTGATCGAGCTGGGCGAGATCGGTATAAGCAAACAGCGCCGGGTTGAACTGCGCCGTGTGGTAATCGAGCCAAAGCGCGCCGGGTAACTTCTGGACGAGGTCGTGTAGAGCGCGGCGTAAATGGCCACGGCCGACCGCCGTCGCCGCATCGGGCCAGAACAGGGTTGCCAGGTAGTTGCGCGCCACCGGCCGGCGCTCGGCAACGAGATAGGCCAGCAGGGCCAACGTTTTGAGGGAGCGAAAGCCGGTCACAGGGTGGCCGTCTACTTCAACCGAAATAGGTCCCAAGAGCTGCACTCTGACATCAACAGCGTCCATGTCCACACCTCCGGCCAGGAACTGCGCGCTTCGTCATGATGCTCGCAGCACATAAGATATGGAAGCGAGCGTGGTGTTGCACAACCAATCGCACTTGCGCCGTCAGGTGCAAGTGCTGCCGCTGAATGTAATTTGTCTGAATTGGCTCGCGATACTCGGCACGAGTTTTTGCGCTTCTCAGAGCGACGACAGTATAGCATGCCATGTGGCCGATCACAATCCCCCAATATGCCCTGTCGCGCCGCCGGCTCCGGGAACTCGCCTGAGATTGATGCGCATTCCAGGACGCTTTCAGGACGGTCGCAGTGTAGTATGGCCGCTAGTGTCCTTGTGCCGCAGTCTACATCGCTGAGTCTGGACAAAAGCCGTATAGATCACCTTAATGGGAGATAAATAAGATGCAAGGCAAGATGAGATCCGTTGTCGTTGTGTTAGGCGTTTTGCTGGTGCTCCTCGTGGTCATGAGCGTCAGCGCGCAGGGGGAAGGGCCGGCCGCCGCTCAGGCTCCTTCAGCCGGGCAGATCCAGGCGCTGGCCAACGGCACCACCAGCATCAGCATTTCGGCCCAGCAATCGGCGGCCGTCATGAACTACTGGACCCGTGATCGTCTGACCGCGGCCACGCCCATGGCCATGCCAACCGTCACCAGCCTGCCCCGCGCCCCGCGTGCGCGGCCGTCCTCGGTCGTGGTTGGCTCGACGGCTGCCGGCGGCCTGGCGATGGCCAATGCCGACGCGCAGGCTCGGGCGGCTTATCCGCAGGATTGGGCCGAACTGGAAGAGGCCGCGCTGGCCGATAGCCCGGCCGCAGTCGATGGCACCGCCAGCGTCTATACGTCTTACATTGTCAACCAGAACAAGGCGCTCTGGAAGACCAACGGCCACAAGCCGGCGGGCCGGCTGTCGTTCTCTGTGCCCGGCGGCACTTCCTATTGCTCGGCGTCGGTCATCAGTGGCAACAACATCATTGTGACTGCGGCTCACTGTGTCTACGACACCACCAACAACGCCTTCTACAACAACTGGGTGTTCACGCCCGCCTATCGCGCTGGCAATGCTCCCTACGGTACGTTCGCTTACCAGACGTGCTGGGTGCTGAACTCGTGGATCGGGCTGAGCGGTAGCTACAACATCAATAACTGGGCTCCCTACGATGTGGCCGTTTGCAAGATGAATAACAACTCGGCTGGCCAGACGCTGAGCAGCCGGACCGGCTGGTATGGCCGCACGTGGAACGCCGGCTACATTCAGAATATCAATGACATAGGCTACCCGTTCCAGGACTACAACCTGAACAACCTGACCAATGCCGGCAAGTACCTGCGTCTGTGCGCCAACGAGACCTTCCAGCAGGCGGCCGACGTCTTGGGCGGCGGCTGCAACTGGGGGCCGGGCATCAGTGGCGGTCCGTGGCTGGTCAGCTATGACCCGTTCGATCAGACCACGTCCTATGTCGATTCGGTCAACTCGGGTCTGTACGTCGGTGGTCAAAACGGCTACGGTGCTCGCTTCAACAGCAACAACATCGTGCCTCTGTGCAATTCCGCCGGCTGCTAGCGGCTAGCGGCGACAAACGATTTGCAGGAGGGCCTGGCCACAAGCCAGGCCCTTTTTTGTGGCCCAGGAACCATTTGCCTCCCGCTGGCGTCCAAGCAGTAGGCAGTCTGAGGTTGGTGTGCGACAAGGAGAGATGAGCATGCGCAAGTATAAGTTTGTGAGCCTGATAACGGCGCTGTTGGTCATCGCCGGTGCGGTGGCCTGTGCGCCCAGCGGTGGGCAGGAGATCGCAGCCGAGGTCAACGCGGGACAAAGCGCCGCCTTGGCCGGCGCGGCCGACGCCGGCGCCCCCGCCGATGCGCCCGTCAGCGGCACACTGGCCACGCCGTTGGCCACGGCCAGCGGGCAGGTAGTCGATGTCACTCCAATGAGTCAGACCGAACTGGCCAGCCAGCCACCCGGCCAGACCGAGGGCGGCGCGGCCGCGACTGATGCTGGCGAGACTGAGCCAGGCGGGGTGGGTGAAACGGGCGAGTTGCCGCCCACGGCCGATTGGGTCACCTACCGTGATGACACCTTCGGCTTCAGCGTAGCGTATCCGCCTACGTTCGTCGCGCGCCCGGCCGGCGCGGCGCGACTGACAGGGTTGATCCCGACACCGTCGGCGTCGGTCTACTTCATGGACCCGGCGACGGCCGAGAGCGCCCTGGCGGGTACAGACGCGCCCGACCTGGAAGTGCGCATCTTTGAGACGGGGCCGGTCGCTTCCCTGACGGATTGGCTCGGCTCCGTTGGCGTCGGCGCCGATCAGACACAGGCGGTGACGCAGTTAGGCAGTTCGCCGGCGGTCGAAGTCTGTGTCTCAACGATGATCTTTCCCCGGTGTTCGACTTTCGTTGCCGGCCCTGACCTGGTCTATGAGTTGCGCGCCCTCAACCTGGAGGGCGAGGCGATGATGCAGACCTTTGCGGCCGTGCCATGAAAGGTGCACCGCGTTGCTGCCGCCGGCGTTCGTGATATAGACCGGGTCATGCCCTGACCGTAGGGGCTGCCTGGGCGCAACTAGCTGGGCGGACACGCAGGTCTGCCCCTACCAACGGTCGGGCAGCGATTGCGACAGGATGTCGGCCAGGAAATCGACCACCGCCGCCATTTGCTCCGGGTCGAGCAGGTCGAGCGTGTCCGCCGGTGTGTGGATGACTGGGCCGGCGAGCTGGTGGATGTTGCCCGAGGTGATGGCCAGGCAGGGCACGCCGCGCATGGCGAACACCATGTGGTCGCTCTGGGGCCACGGCTCAGCCTCCTCCAGGTCGGGCCGACCGGCCATCCCCGCGCGCACCTTCGCCGCCCAGTCGTCAGCGCAATTGAAGAAGGCGACGGTCGTTGGCGCGTCGCGCCGGCCGATGCCGTCGATGTTGACCAGCAGGGCGATGCGGCCGAACTCGCCGCCGCAGCCGGTGATGTAGGCCACTTCACCCGGCGCGGCGTAGTGGTCTTCGCCGTTGAAGGCGATGATCTCCAGGTTGATCGTTGGCGCGGCGGCCAGCCGTTCGGCCAGAGCCAGAACCGTGGCCACGCCGGCGGCGTTATCGAGCGCGCCGGGCGTGCCGGGCTTGGTGTCGAAATGGGCGCACAGTAACAGCTTGTCGCGTGCGGGATGGGCGCGGCGGCCGATGACGTTGGCGGCGCGTCCGGGGCGGATGGTACTGTGCACGCGCACGGTCACCGGCGCGTCCTCGGCCATCAGTAATACCGCGCCGACATCGTTGCTGACGGTGACCGAGGGCAGGGTGAAGTCGCCGTCCTCGATCAGCGGTGCGACGTTGGCCGGCAAGGGGCTAATGGCAATGACTGCCCGCGCGCCCTTCTCCTCCAACAGGGTGACGATGCGCTGGTGCTCCTCGTGGCTATAGAAGGGATGGTTGCGCGGGTGGAGCGGCTCGGTCGTCAGCGCGCCGTGCAGGAGGGCAATGCGGCCGCCCAGCCTGGCGGCCGCCAGCTCGGCCAGACTGGTGATGGCCACCAGCGGCGCGGTCACATCACAGGGCGGCGAAAAGGGATTAGCGATGACCGGCAGGGGGCCGTCACCTATCCACAGTTCCGCGCCTTCCAACTGCCAGTCCAGGCAGTCGAAGCCCTGCTCTTCCACTTCATAGCCGGCCGCCGCCAGGGCCGCGGCGATGGCCTCCTGGGCGGCGTGGTTGGCGGACGAGCCAACCGGCCGGCCCTCTGGCCAACGCGCCAGTGCGGCCAGATAGGCCCGAATCTGCTCCGCGGTCGTCTTGGCGCTCATCGGCCAGCGGTTACCGGAACGAGGCGATGAAGTCATCCACCGCGGTCTGGTCCCAATTGGCCTCGGGTGTCTGGATCAAGAGCAGCGCCGGCCCGCCGTTGCCGGTGAAGGGTACGGTCAGGACACGCATCGTCGTGTTGTCCTGACCGGTGATCGTGCCGAGCGTGGCGGTCACCTGCTCGCCGCGAATGGTCATCGGTGTCTCTTCCGCGTCGACAGTCGCCGTCGTGGTGCCCTGAGACGAGTCCAGTGCGTCGCGCAAGGACTGCTCGAGTTGCGCCTGGCTCAGATTGGACGATGCGGGGGCCTGAATCATGTAGATGTGGCCATTTTCGGCGGCGTTGCTATAGCCGACCATCACCGTGCCGGCCAAGTCCATGCCCACGTCGGGCGTGTAACCAGCGGGCACATCAAACGTGGCGATCTCGCCCGCTTTTTCGGCGGCCGATTCGCCCGTGCTGACCAGGCCGCAACCCGCGACCATCGTCAGCGTCAGTAACAGGAGCAGAACATATACTCGTTTCATGATAGACCTCCAATCCTCTGCTAAGTAGTCCCCTGGTATTCTCCGATTCGTCGGATGCAATTAGCCCGCGCCGCTGGCCCCACCACCGGCCGCCCCAGCGCCGGCCGCGCCGGCCCCTGAGGAAGGCGCGGCAGAGCCGCCAGAGCGCGTAGCCGTGGTGACGGCGACCAGCCAAACGGCGACATGAGAGCCGTTGTCGGTGTTGAGGGCATGGAAATAGTTCGGAACGACATCGTAACCCTCATCGATCTGCTTCTTAACCCACGGCACGCCGTAGCCGAAGGCAACCGCGTAGGGCAAGTAGGCTTCATAGTATGCCGGATCGGGCACATCCATCTTACCACGGGAGACTTGTTCGATGAAACGGCGGAAAGGCGCGAAGGTCTCGACCAGTTTCGCGCCGCGATCGGACAGTGGTGAGACGGCCCCGCCGGCGATCAGGGTGAAAACACCCAACATCATCACTGCGCCGGCCAGCAACAACGGCCATAAGCCAAACACTGACCCCAACACGAACGACATGATTATGAAGACGCTGCCGAGGAACGCCAGCACGGCACCCCATATGAAAAGACGGTTACGCCGCTGCTTGGCCTCCATGCTGATAAGGCCCTGCGCCTCGGCTTCGTCTTTCAGACTCTCGGTGTAGACCTTCCAGCGCGACGAGGTGATCAGGTGACCCATATCCGACATCTTGACGGCGTTGTGGGGCACGCCGGAGCGGTCGGTGAACAGCAAGTCGAGCAAGGCGTGCTCGTGCGGGTGGGCGTCGGCCGGCTGTTGCAACTGGGTGATAATGAAGTCGGCCGACTGATACCACTTCTTCTCGGTGGCTTCCTCGATGTTGACGACGCCGCGTCCGGCCAGGTCGAGCAGCGTCGCCAGGCCGTGGGGCCAGGTAATGTTCTGGTTGAACAGCCAACCGGCCAGCGCCGGCGGCAGGTCCACGGGAGGCTTGTGCAGCAGCGCGTCCGTCTTGCGCGACGGGCTGACGTGGCCGCGCGCCGCGGCGAAGATGGCTATCAGCCCGCCGATGAGCGTGGCCACGGCGGCGGCGATCCAGGCCCAAGACCAGCGATTCTGGGCCTCTGTCTGCGTCTGCCAGGCGGGCGGCGCGCCGGCGAAGCTGCCCGGCGGGAAGGCCAGACGCACGACGAGCGGATCGCCGGCCGACAGGTTGCCCTGGGTGAAAACGACCTGGTCGTTGCCGGGGGCGATGTCGGCCTTGCCGGCCAGCACCTCCGGCTTGTCTTGCAAAGTCATGCCCGGCGGGTAGCTGACCGTGACGCTGCTGCTGGCGATGTCGTACTCGTACTCGTCTGGCAACGCCTGCCAGTCGAGCACGTCGGCCGCCTCGCCGCGCCGCACGACGCCGAGCACCTGATAGGAAAGAGTGAAGTTCTGCACGACATCGGCCGTGGGCGATAGATGCCACTCGATGCGGATCGGGTTGTTGCCGCTGATCTCGACCTGGCCCGGCCCGGTGCCTTCCGGCCAGGGCTGGCCATCGACGCCGGCGACGATGTTGGTAATGCCGTCGGTGTGGTCGGTCGGCAATTCGCGGAAGACGAAGCTGAACGGCCCGCCGACGAAGCGAAAGGCGACCGTTTCCTCAACCAACAGCGAACCGTCGCGCTGGGCATCGACCTGGACATCGAAACGGTCGGCACTGTAGCTCTTGCCCTGGGCGGCCAGGGAGAAGAAGAGGCCGATTAACAGAAAAACAAGGGAGAACTTGCGAAACATGGTGTTCACTCCTGCGCCCAACGGCCGGATCACGCCAGCTTGGCGCGGCCGAGAGGTATGAAGACATCCCACACCCTCTACGGAGGTTGATAGTTTGGGTTGTGACAGCAGGCGCGGCCGGCGCCAGGTTCGCCCTTGCTGTCAGCGTGCGGCCAGGACGGCTCGCGCGGCATTGTAACCCGGTGCGCCGGTGACGCCACCGCCGGGATGCGCCCCCGCGCCGCAGAGGTACAGGTTGCGTACCGGCGTCTCGTAGCGGCTCCAGCCGGGGATGGGGCGCATGACCAGCATCTGGTCCAGCCCCATCTGTCCCTGGTAGATGCTGCCCTCGGTCAGGCTGTAGTTCTGTTCCAGGTCGAGCGGCGTGACGACCCGGCAATGGATGACTTTGGCCCGCGTGCCGGGGGCCACGCCTTCCAGCACATCCAGCACCGTGTCGCCAAAGGCTGCCGCCTGGCCGGCCCAGTCGCCTTCGCGCAGGGTGTAGGGCGCGTAGAGGGCGGTGATGGTCAGGAGGTGGCTGCCGCCCGGGGCCAGGGACGGGTCGCGCAGGGTGGGGATGACGATTTCCAGATAGGGGCGCTCGGACGCGCGGCCGTACTTGGCGGCGTCGTAGGCGCGCTCGATGTAATCGAGGCTGGGGCTGACGCGGATACGACCGGTCAGTTGGCTGGCGTCGGCCGCGCCGGCGAAGTCGGGCAGCCCGCTGAGGGCCAGGTCGACGCGCGCCGTGCTGCCACGGTAGATGATGTTGCGGACCTCGCGCATCGTCTCCGGCTGCAGATGTTGTGGTCCGACGAGGCCAAAGAGCGTCCGTCGTGGGTCGGCGTTGGACAGGACGACGCCACCCCGGATGGTCTCGCCGCCGGCCAGCACGACGCCGGCCGCCGCCCGCTCCAGGTCACCCTCGATGAGAATGCGTTCGACCGTCGCGCCCGTGCGCACTTCCGCGCCGCGCGCGCGCGCCGCCGCCGCCAGCGCGGCCGCCAGCGCGCCCATGCCGCCGGCGACGGGACGGAATTGCAGCAGCCCGCCGAGGTTCTGGTAGAAGAAGCCCAGGTTGGTGCCCGCGCCGCGCGGCCCCAACGTCGCGCCGACGACGGCCGAGCCGCCCAACGCGCCCTTGAGGACGTTGTTCTCGAACCACTCGTCGAGGTAGTCGCGGACGGCCATCGGCAGGATGCGCATCAGTTCCATCATGTCGGCGTCGCCCAGCCGCTTGAGCCGCAGCGCCAGCGGCGCCCAGCCCTTCAGGTCGCCGCCGCGCAGACTGCCCAGGTCGGGCGGAGCCAGCAGCAGCATACCACGGAGCAACTTGGCCATGCGCTCAACCTGGCTGCGGAAGGCGGGCCAGCGCTCGGCATCGCGACGGCTGAGGCGGGCGATCTCGGCCGTCGTCCGGGCCTCGTCGCGCCAGATGGTCAGGCCGTGGCCGTCGGGTTGCGGCGCGAAGAGCAGCGCCGGCGGTTCGTCGAAGGTCAGGCCGTGGTGGGCCAGGTCGAGCTTGCGGATGATCTCCTCGTGCAGGAGAGATGCGTCGGTAGCGCCGGTAGGCACGTGGTAGCCTGGCCAGGCCTCTTCCGCGCCGGCCACGCCGCCAAGCACTGGCCGCTGTTCCAGAACGAGGACGCGCTTACCGGCCGCGGCCAGTGTCGTCGCGGCGACGAGACCGTTGTGGCCCGCGCCGATGATGATCGTGTCGTAGGGTGTGGTCATGCTAGTTCCTTGAGTCGCGCAACGCCTCCAGCGCGCCGAGCCGCCCGGGCGCGCCCATGATGCCGCCGCCGGGGTGGGTGCCGGAGCCACACTGGTAGTAGCCCTTGATAGGGGTGCGATACTTCGCATAGCCAGGCGCGGGGCGCAGGAAGAACAGCTGCGAGAGGTTCAGCTCGCCGTGGAAGATGTTGCCCTGGGTGATGCCGGTGATGCGTTCTACGTCCGCGGGCGTCAGGACTTGCCGGTGGAGAATGAGATCGCGGATGTCGGGAAAGTAGGTGGCCAAGACATCGACGACCGCGTCGCCGAAGGCTTCGCGCCTGGCGTCGGTCCATTCGCCGTCGGCCAGTTGGTAGGGCGCGTACTGGACGAAGCAGGACATGACGTGCTTGCCGAGCGGGGCCATATCGGGATCGATCATCGAGGGGATGATGATATCGACATAGGGCCGGCGTGAGAAGTTGCCGTATTTGGCGTCGTCGTAGGCGCGCTCGATGTAGTCGAGGTTGGGGCTGATGGACACGGCTCCGGCCAGATGGCGGCCGGTGCCCGGCCGGCAGCCCAGTTCCGGCAGGCGGTCAAGGGCCAGGTTCACCTTGCCCGACGAGCCGAACGTCTGGAAACGGCGCACCGCGCCGACCAGGTCGTCGGGCAATTGCTGCGGATCGACCAGGCGCAGGAACGTTTGCTTGGGATCGAGGCTGGAGAGCACCATCGGCGCGCGAATCTCGTCGCCGTTCTCCAGGACGACGCCAACGGCGCGGCCGCCGGACGTCAGCACGTGGGCCACGCCGGCGTTGCAGCGCACCTCGGCCCCTTGCGCGCGAGCCGCCCGCGCCAGCACCTCGGCCAGACCGCCCGTGCCGCCCTTGTGGAAGCCCCAGGCGCGGTAAGCGCCGTCAATCTCGCCCATGTAGTGGTGCAGGAGCACGTAGGCTGTGCCGGGCGAGCGCGGGCCGAGGAACGTGCCGATGATGCCGCTGGCCGACAGCGTCGCCTTGAGCGGCTCTGACTCGAACCATTGCTCCACGAAGTCGGCCGCGCTCATGGTCATCAGCTTGGCCAGCATGTAGAGTTGTTCCTGGCCCAGGCCCAGGAAGTGGCGGGCCATTTCCAGCAGGCCCATCATGTCCTTGGGGTGCAGCGCCGTCGGGTCGGGCGGGATGACGCCGAGGATGTATTTGACCGCCTTGGCCATGAAGTACATGCTGCGGGCGTAGTCGTCGTAGGCGTCGGCGTCCCGTGGCGAGAAGCGGGCGATATTGCGTAACGTCTGATAGTGGTCGCTATCGCGATAGAGGTAGTCGTCGCCATCCAATGTCGGCGTCAGCGTGCTCTCCAGGGGCAGGATCGTCAGGCCGTGGGTGGGCAAGTTCAGTTCGCGGACGATCTCCGGTCGAAAGAGACTGACCACGTAGGAGAAGACGGTGAACTTGAAACCGGGGTAAATCTCCTCGGTCACCGACGCGCCGCCGACAAGATGGCGCTTCTCCAGGATGAGCGTCTTCTTGCCCCCACGCGCCAGATAGGCTCCGGCCACCAGGCCGTTGTGTCCTCCGCCGATCACAATGGCGTCGTAGTGTTGCTTGGTCATAGTGTCCTCTTTTTAGGGATCCTATTCCTATCCCCTCTTCCGTGGCGGATCAAAGAACGGCGTCGGCACAATCCGCGCCGGGCAGAGCTTGCGCTTGAACTCGACCGTCACCTCGACATCGACTGCGCCGCCCATCGGCGCGGCCGGCGTCAGCAGCTGGCCGATACCAACGTACTGTTTCAGCATGGGCGAAAAGGCGTGGCTGGTCAGCTGGCCGATCTGCGCGCGGTTGCCGGTGGCCTGCTCATAGACGGGCACGGCCGCGCGCGACGCTCGCCCGGCCACTTGCGGCGGCAAGCCCTCCTCGGCGAAGAGCCGTTCCAGCGCCGGCCAGAAGCACTGCACGCCGACGAACGTCCACGCTGACCCGCGCTCTCGCTCGGCCACCAGAGCGCGCTGGCCGATGAAGTCGCCCTTATCCAGCCGCACTGCCCAGCCCAGACCGATCTCGTAAGGGGACGATTTCTGGCTCTCGATGATCGCGTGGTGGCTGGAGACGTAGTCGACGGCGATCATCACCAGTCCGGCCTCGACGCGGGCGATGTCGAGGGCGATGATGCCCGCGGGCAGGATGCCGTGGCCGTTGCCGTTGTCGATCAGGCAATCCCACAGGCGCTCGGCATACTCCGGCCGCACCCATAGCTCATAGCCCAGGTCGCCGGTGTAGCCGGTGCGCGTCACCGTGACCGGGAAGCCATCGACCGTGCCGTGGGCCAGGTGGAAGTAGGCCAGCTGGCCAAAGTCAATGCCCTGGACGACTTCCTGCAGGATGGCCCGGCTGCGCGGCCCTTGCAGCGCCAGCGCGGCCAGATCGTCGGTGACGTTGGTCACGGTCGCGTTCAGGCCGTAGCCCACGTCCTGGAACCAGCGGCCGTTGGGGTCGGCCGACGTGATGCGGAAGTGATCGGCCGCCAGCCGGGAGACCGTGCCGTCGTCGATAACCTTGCCCTCAGAGTCGCACCAGGGTGTGTAATAGACCTGGCCGACCTTCTGCCTGGTCACGTCGCGGGTGATGATGCGATCGACCAGGCGGGCGGCGTCGGGGCCGCTGACCTCGTACTTGTAGAGCGGCGAAACGTCGATCAGCCCGGCACTGTTGCGAATGGCATAGTACTCGCGCTCGTGCGATGGTTCATAGACGCCGGCCGACAGGAAGCCCGACCAGTTGCGCCACTCATGGCTGTCGCAGACGGCCGAGGTTCGCGTGTGAAAGGGGGTGGGGTGCGGCATTGTTGCTCCTTGCTCAGTCGCCGGCGACAGGCGGACAGTCTAGGCTGCGGCATCGCCCGGGCCGGCGGGGGGATCGGGGCGGTAGCCCAGTTGGTGCGAAATGCGCCCGGCAGCGGCGCGGACGAGGCGGCCGATCGCCGGCACGCGTGCGTCGGTCAGCCGGGCGCGTGTGCCGCCCAGACTGATGGCGGCCACGGGGTGGCCGCCGGCATCCAGCAGCGGCGCGCCGACGGCGACGAAGCCGATTTCCAGTTCCTCGGTGGCCACGGCAAAGCCGGCGCGGCGCTGTTCGGCCAGGCAGGCGCGCAGTTGCTCCGCGTCGATGAGGGTATGGGCGGTCAGCGGCCGGAACGGCTGGGCCAGGACGCGAGCCAGCGCGCCCGGCGGCAGGTGGGCCAGGATGGCTTTGCCGGTCGATGTGGCATAGACCGGCCAGCGGCTGCCGATGTGCTGGCTGCCGCTGGTGACGTACTCGCCGGGGATTTCGTCGATGATGACCATCTCCTGGCCCGACAGCAGCTCCAGCGTCGCCGTCTCGCCCGTGCTGGCGGCCAGCGCCTCCAGTTCCGGCCGCGCGCACAACCGCACCGGGTTGGCCCGCTGCGCCCGCGCGCCGAGGGCGATGAGGCCGGAGCCGAGACGATAGGCATCGGCGGCCGAATCGCGGGCGATGTACTCGACGCTTTCCAGCGCCGCCAGCAGCCGGTAGACGGTTGTCCGGTTCAGCCCGACGGCCGTGGCCAGTTCGCTGACGCTCCACGCCGGGCGGTCGTCGCCGAAGGCCTCCAGCACGGCCACGGCGCGGCGGATGGCTTGCGTGCCGGGCATGGGGTCTTGTTGAGTGCTCAAGCTTACCTCGCGAAGCGCCGCGGGCGACGGCGCGAATCGGCGGCGGGGGCATGGCCGGCGGCGGCGGGCACGACCGGCAGCGGCGTGGCCGCGCTCATGCCGGCGGTGATCAGCCGCTCCATCTCGGCCACGCGCAGCGGGTCGGTTTCCAACGGCTCATAGGCGGCCAGCCGGCGCTCGACTTCTTCGGTTGCGCGGGTCATCAAGTCCTTGCGGCCCGCTCGCTCCCAGTTCTCGCGGTTCTCGCGGTCGGTGACGGCCGCGGGCAGGTATAGTTCGTCCGGCCAGTGGGCCATCGTGTGCGCGGCCGTGATGAGATGCTGCTCGGCCATGACCTCGCGGGCCAGCTCGAGGGTGGGCAGGTCGCCGGTCGGGGCGATGTCGCGGACGAAGTGCAGCGCCTGGCCACAGAGATCGTCGTCGAGCACCAGCTTGGGCAAGCTGAAGGTCAGCACAAAGTCGAGCATGCCCGGCCCGGAGACGGAATTGACGCCCGCCAGCGCCGCCAGCAGGGCGCTGCCGAAAGTCTCCGCCCCCGCCTGGGCGTCGAGGAACTTGCTGTCGCTGAGGGCCATGTAGGCCTGCGTCGGCAAGCCGAGCGACTTGGCCACGGCCACATAGGCCAGGTCCAGTCGCAGCGCCTGGATGCCGAGCATCGGCGAAGTCGCCGCGCGCATGTGGAACTCGGCCGGCGCGCCGCCGAAGAGCACCGGCGCGCCCGGCCGCACGATCTGGGCCATGGTCAACCCGGCCAGCACATCGACGACGTGGAAAACCGTTGCCCCCACGACCGACACGGGCGCGATGAGGCCCATGAGCGTCACCGGGACGATCTCTACCGGGATACCCCACTCCACGCAGTCAAGCAGATTCTGGCAGGAGTCCTCGCTGTAGCGGAACATGCCCGTGGCGGTGATGGTGAAGATCGACATCGGCCGGGCGATGAGATCGGCCCGGTCGTGGCGGAAGAGTTGCATCATCTCGGCCATGCGGCCGACGCCGTGCTCAGTAAAGGCCCCGGAGACGACCGGTTTGCGCGAGTGGGTCAGACACAGGAATAGCCGCCAGGCATCGGACACGCGCGCTTCGATGTCGGCGTTGGTGCTGAAGGCGGTGGCCAGGTAGGCGATGTGGGGCAGGCCGTCGGCCAGACGGACGTACTCGACGAAGTCGGCCGTGTTGGCCAGCCGCGTCTCGCCCGTGCGGTGGTCCAGCACTTTCAGGCCGCTGCTGGCGGGCACGAAGTGGACGTCGTCGTCGCCCAGTTCGGCGTGGGGGCGGCCGTCACGGTCATAGAGGGTGAAGCGGCGCGGCGTTGTGGCGATGGCTTGGTCGACGACATCGGGCGGGAAGAGGACGCGGCCGCCGGCATCGGTGGGCAACCCCGCGGCCAGCAACCGCCGCCGTAGCTCCGGCCCGCGCACCTCCATGCCGACCTCGGCCAGGATGCGCTTGGCCTCGGCCAGGATTTGTCCGCTGAGCGCGTCGTTGAGCAGTTGAATTCGGGGGCGCATGGCATCTCCGCGCGTTCACATGATGAACATAGTGTTCACTGAGAGTGTAACAGGGTGGCTGGCAAGTGCAATCATCGTCACTCCGCCTAAGGCGTGTCCCGCAGCGGCCGGAAGCCCTCGCCCAGCACCTCCTGCGCCTGCCCAATGACGACGAACGCCTGTGGGTCGGCGTCGTGGATGATGGCCTTGAGCGGCACGATCTCCGCCCGGCTAACGGCGCAGAGCAGGATGTGTTTGTCCGCGCCGCTGTACATGCCCCTGCCCGACCAGTCGGTGACGCCCCGCTCCAAGTCGGTCAGAATGCCATTGGCGACGGCTTCCGGCCGCGTGGTGATGATTGTGGCCACGCGCATGACGTTGGAGCCGTTGACCGTCACCTCGACCAGCACGCCGCCGACGTAGAGGGCGACGATGGCATAGAGCGCCCGCTCCCAACCGAAAGTCAGACCGGCCAGGAAGACGACCAGGCCGTCGGTGTAGAGGTAGGCCTGCGACAGCGGCATGGCCAGGCGGCGCTCCAGGATGCGGGCCAGGATGTCGGTGCCGCCGCTGGTGGCCCGCGCTCGGAAGAGCAGGCCAACGGCCACACCGGCGGTGACACCACCATAGAGGGCGTTGAGACCCAGGTCGCCGGTCAGATGCGGCTCGGCCCAGAGCAGTTGCAGCCCGTCAAGGACGACAGAAAAGAGCAGCGAGGCGATGACCGTGCGGGCCAGAAAGCGCCGGCCGCCCAGAAACCGCCAGCCCAGGAAGAACAGGGGAATGTTGAGGATGAAGCTCAACGTGCCGATGGGCCAGCCAGTGAAGTTGTTGATGATTTGTGCCGTGCCGCTGAGTCCCCCGGCGACGAGATCGTTGGGGATAAAGAAGACGTGCATGCTGACGGCCAGTAGCACAGAGCCAAAGAGGATGAGGCCATAATCGCGGGCGAGTTGCAGCACAGTGGGACGCGAGGGGATGAAGGCCAGACGGCCGTTTTTCGGCGTTGCCATAGCGTGGAATTCCTTCGGTTGCGTTCACGCCGCCGCGACGGGCGGCCGTTGTTCACATCATGAACGGCCTGTTCATAAGACGTTGACGAGTATACCATCTCAGGCTATTATGACATGTACTGGAACGATTGACAGAGAGTGGCCCGGCGTCGGCTCGGCCGCCTCTCTCGCCGCGCAGAGCCGACCATTGCGCCCACTATGATTCGCACCGCCTTCCCCCGCCCCGTCCGCGAAATCGAGAACTTGTGGATCCCTTTGCCAGATGGGGCCAGGCTGGCCGCCCGCGTCTGGCTGCCGCGGGATGCGGCCGGCGCGCCTGTCCCGGCCCTGCTGGAGTTTCTACCCTATCGCAAGAGCGATGGCACGGTGGTCCGCGACGCTCTGCGCCAGCCCTACTACGCCGGGCATGGCTACGCCGTCTTGCGCGTCGATATGCGCGGCAGTGGTGACTCCGACGGTGTGTTGCTCGACGAATATACGACGCAGGAGCACGATGACGCCGTGGCCGTCATTGCCTGGATCGCCGCGCAGCCGTGGTGCGATGGCAATGTGGGCATGATGGGTATCTCCTGGGGCGGGTTCAACAGTTTGCAGGTGGCCGCGCGCCGGCCGCCGGCGCTGCGGGCCGTTGTTGTTATCGGCTTCACCGACGACCGCTATGCCGACGATGTCCACTACATGGGCGGCTGCGTCATCACCTCGCAGATGCTGTCCTGGTCGGCGGTCATGCACGCCTATAACGCCTTGCCGCCCGATCCGCGCTGGGCGGGCGAGCGCTGGCGCGCGATGTGGTTCGAGCGGCTGGAGGGTTCGCCGCCGTTCGTCGAGACGTGGCTGGCCCACCAGACGCGCGACGCCTACTGGCAGCATGGCTCCGCCGGCGAGGACTATAGCGCCATCGAAGTGCCGGTCTACGCCGTTGGCGGCTGGGCCGACAACTATAACAACTCCGTGCCGCGCCTGCTGGCCGGCCTGAGCGGGCCGCGCAAAGGGCTGATTGGCCCCTGGGCGCATACCTTCCCGGAGATGGGCGGCCCCGGCCCGACCATCGGCTTCTTGCAAGACAGTCTGCGCTGGTGGGACTATTGGCTGAAGGGCATCGACACCGGCATCATGGCTGAGCCGATGCTGCGGACGTGGCTCCAGGAGAGCGTGCCGCCGGCGACCTACTACGCCGAGCGCCCCGGACGCTGGGTGGCTGACTCTGCCTGGCCGCCGGCCAGCGTCGAAGAGCGGCGCTACCACCTCAACCACACCGGCGCGGTTGGCCTGCTGGAGGACGCGCCGCGGCCGGAAACGGCCGCCCGAATCCGCGGCCGCGAGGGGGACAGCCTCGATGTCGGCCAGTGGGGCAGCTACGGCACGCCTGGCGAGTGGCCCGGCGACCAGCGTGCGGCCGATGGTGCGGCGCTGTCGTTCACGGCCGAGCCGCTGCCTGAAGCGATCGACGTGCTCGGCAATCCACTGGTCGATCTGGAACTGAGCGCCGATGAGCCGCTGGCCCTTGTCGCCGTGCGCCTGTGCGACGTGGCGCTCGACGGCGCGTCGACATTGGTCAGTTGGGGACTGCTCAACCTGGCTCATCGGGAGAGCCATGCGTTCCCGACGCCGCTGGAGCCGGGACAGCGCTACCGCGTGACCGTGCCGCTCAACCTCATCGGCCATCGCATCGTCGCCGGGCATCGCTGGCGTGTCAGCGTCACGCCGGCCTACGTGCGCCAGGCCTGGCCCTCGCCGCGACCGGTGACGCTGACGCTGCACACGGGCCAGGGTTGTCGCTTGCGGTTACCCGTGCGCGCCGCGTCGCCGGCCGACGCGGCGCTGGCCGACTTCCCCCCACCGGAGATGGCCGCGCCCATCGCCCACGAGGTTCTGCGCTCCGGCCATCATCGCAAGACCATCAGCCACGACCTCATTGGCGGCTGGACGGAGATGCGTTTGGAGGCCGACGGCGGCCGGACGCGCTACATCGGCTCCGGCATGGAGGTTGATGACCGTGTGACTGAAGTCTACCGCATCCGCGAGGGCGACCCGCTGTCGCTGCGGGTCGAGATCGAGCACCAACTTGTGTTGCAGCGCGGCGACTGGCGGGTGCGCGTGGCGACGCGCTGCACGATGTCGGCCGACGCCACCCATTTCCATCTCAGTCATCACCTGGACGCCTACGAGGGCGACAGCCGGGTCTTCGCCCATGCGTCCACCAAGGCGATCCCGCGTCAGCTGGTGTAGCAAGGAGTGAGCTGATGAGCCGACCGAGACTGCGCGACCTGGGCATCGTCCTGGGCGAATTTCCACCCGGCCCCAACAACGCAATCACCGACGTGGCCGGCACTCTCGTCGGCCACACGACGCTGATCCACGACACGCCGCGCGTGGCCCGCACTGGCGTAACCATCATCATGCCCCGTGGCCATGACAGCTGGCGACGGCCGGCCTTCGCCGCGGCCCATTCGTTCAATGGCTGCGGCGAGATGACCGGGCTGCTGTGGCTGAACGAGTCGGGGCAACTGAGCCACCCTATCGCCCTGACCAGCACCCACCACATCGGCACCGTCCACGAGGCGCTCATCGCCTACGCCCAGGAGCACGGCCACACCGAGCAATCCAGCCTGCCCGTCGTCGGCGAGACATGGGACGGCTGGCTCAACGACATGGATGGCTTCCATCTGAAGGCCAGGCACGTCTACAGCGCGCTGGCCAACGTCTCCGCCGGGCCAGTGGCCGAGGGTAACGTCGGTGGCGGCACGGGCATGATTTGCCACGAATTTAAGGGCGGCATCGGCACGGCCTCGCGCGTTGTGGCCACGCAGAGCGGCCCATGGACGATTGGGGCGCTGGTGCAAGCCAACCACGGCGCGCGGGAAGACTTCCGTGTGGACGGCGTGCCCGTCGGCGCGTTGCTCGACCGCGCCCTGGCCCCTGTGCCGTGGCCGGAACCGGCTTCCAGCAGCTCCATCCTCATCATCCTGGGTACCGACGCGCCACTGCTGCCATTCCAATGCCGGCGGCTGGCCAAACGGGCCACCATTGGTTTCGCTCGCGCCGGCGGCATCGGCCACAACGGCAGCGGTGACATCTTCCTGGCCTATGCCACTGGCAATGATCTGCGCGAGGGGGACGAGATGCTCGCGCTGCGGATGATCCCCAATCACCATCTCAACCCGATGTTCGCCGCCGCGGCCGAGGCGGTCGAGGAAGCCATCATCAACGCCGTCGTCGCCGCGGAGACCATGACCGGCTGGCAGGGGCGCACCGTCCATGCGTTACCTCATGAGGCGCTACAAGCGATTGTGGCCGACAGTGGCGCGGGTCGCGGCGGCCGGAGCTATCAGCGCGGGCCGGTACATCAGTAAGGCGCAACGGCGACAGGGGAAGGTTCCAGGTTCCAGGGGCCAGGGGAAGAAAGCTCTTCGCTGGAACCTGGCCCTTGGCTCCCGGCCCCTTTCTTCGAGAAGAGTCCAGGCCCAGCAAAGAACCCTCTTCCCCTGGAACCTGGAACCTGGCCCTTTCTTCGAGAAGAGTCCAGGCCCAGCAAAGAACCCTCTTCCCCTGGAACCTGGAACCTGGAACCTGGAACCTTCTTCACGCTCTAGGCGGCCCAGAGGCCGAAGCCCGCCTCCCGCCGCTCCTCGCGCCGCCGGTGCTGCTCGTGGATCTCGCGCACGTGGGCGGCCTTCTCCTCAATGGCCGCGTCGAGCCAGAGGCGGCCGTGCTCGGCCGTGGCCAGGCTGCCCGCGCCATAGGCTCCCGTGGCCGTGTCGTCGTCCCACGGCGGGTTGGCCACCAGCGCCCCGCCCTCGATCCAGTCCATATAGTAGCTCTCGGTGGCCACGAAGTCGGTCTCGTCGACGACGCGTTCCATGTGCGTCAGGTCGGGGCGCAGGGCCAGGATCATGGCCGTCTCCAGTTCGCCGGCGTGGCCCATGCCGCCGCGGCCGGAACGCCGGCGGGAGGTCAGCAGCGGCGCGGCGATGTGGCCGTTGGTATGCAGCCAGGCTGTGGCGCAGAAGATGCGCCGGTGGCGCTCGCCGGCGTACTTGACCACGTTGACCAGGAAGGAACAGTTGCCGCCGTGGCCACTCATCAGATAGTGCCGCCGGAAGCCGCGGCCGACCAGCGTATCGACCACCGCCAGCCAGAAATCCTCGAATGCCCGTCCGCCGGCGTTGAGCGTGCCGGCAAAGGAGGCCCGGTGGGTGCTGACCCCATAGGGAAAGGCGGGCAGGCAGACGGCCAGATCGGGCGCGAGCGCCGCCGTGCCCCGGCCGATGGCGTCGATGATGAGCGTGTCAGTGGCCAGGGGCAGATGGTAGCCGTGCTGTTCGGTATGGCCGATGGGCACAAGGACACACTTGTCGCGGCCGGCGTCGTCCGGCAGAGGTGGCGCGGCCCGGCGTTGGCTGTCGTGCGGCTGCACGAGCGCCCGCGCGCCCAGGCCGAGCGCTAACTGCTGCGGCTGGAGGGCATAGACACGACTGAAGCCGTCGTCGCGCAGGCTGTCGAGCAGATTGGCAATGACGCGGCCGAGAACGGCTTCCGGCACGGCCAGGCCGCTGCCCAGCCAGCCGTAGGGCACGGCCGGCAGCAGCCCCACGCGCGCCGGATCGCCCAGCGCCTCCGCCAGGCGGCCGAGGTCATACCCCTGGCCGAGGGGGATCACCAGCGGCGTGTCGCGCCGCAGCGCGGCCACATCGGGCCAGGTCAATGCGTCGTAGGCGAAAAAGTCGGTCATGGCGGGGCCTCACTCGCCCAGACGGGCGCCGGCCAGTTCGTGCCTGCGGTGAGCCAAGTAGTCGTCCAGCGGCGGGCCGGCGGCCAGGCGGGCGCGCCGTGGTTGGACGAGGGGCTAAGCCGTCGCTGCGTCAGCTGGCACGCCGAGCGCCGAGCGCCGGCGGATAAAGTCGAGAATGGCGGTCCACACCTGCTCGTGAACGGCGTCGAACGGCCGCATCATCTCGTGGCCCGTGTGCGGATAGATGGTCAGTTCCTTATCCGTGCCCGGCAGGGCGGCGAAGATGCGCCGGGCGTTGTCGGGCGGGGCGGCGGTGTCGTCTTGGCCGGCGTGGATCTGCACCGGTATGTCGAGGCGCGACCAGAGGGTCAGACCGTAGTCGATGGTCTTGACCATCTCATGCATCCCGGAGAAAGGCACGCGGCTGAGCTGCGGCAGGCGTGCCTGGAAGCCGGGGTCGTCGAAATCGATCGTCGGGTCGAAGTCGAGGACGCGCTCGCGCACCAGGTGCTGCATGGTCTCGCGCTTGCTCTTGTGGGGATAGTACCAGCGGCTAAAGAGGCGGGCGTATTTGACATAACGCAAGCGTTTGTCGGGCACGTCGCAGACCGGGGCGAGCATGACCAACCCACGCACGCCGCCGTGCTTCAGGACCAGATGCGCGGCCAGGACATTGCCCATCGAGTGGGCCGCCAGAAAGAGTTGGTCGCACATGGCGCGGGCTGTCGTGAAGGCCTCCTCGGCTTCGGCCAGCCACTCGCGGCGGCCGGCCGTGGCCAACTTGTCCGGGTAATGGCCGTGGCCGGGCAGCAAGGGGCAATGGACGGTCACGCCGTGCTGGGCCAGGTACTCGGCCAGACCGCGCGAACTGAGCGGGCTGCCCATGAAGCCATGCAGGAAGAGGACGCCCACGCGATTACCCGGCGCGGCCGGCGGCACGCCCTCCAGGTGATAGGGCTGGCGTTCGGGCGGCACCTCGTAGGTTGGTTGGAAGGGCATATGTGTTACCTCGCGGGCGCGAGTATACGCCACTTGATGGCCGGGGCACAAGCCAGGCGCGGCCAGGACAGGCCTTTGCCAAAGTCACCCCAGGCGCGCCGACCTGATAGGTGAGCGGCCGCGCACCTGTCAGGCCAATGGTCGCTAGACGACTTTGGAATAGCCCTGACGGCCAGGAGAAAAGGCTGATGACGCGGGTCAGGATAGCTCTGATCCGCGGCCGCCGGCGTCATCCGTGTTCTAGGCACCCAATTGGGCTATCATCAAGCCCAAGGATTGTGCTTTGCGACACATCTTGACCCACACCACGCTTACCACCCGGCTCGTCATCGTCGTCGTTGTCCTCATCCTGCTCACGACGCTCAGTGCCGGTGTGCCCGCCTTTTTGCTGGCCCGGTCCCAATTGGAGACCCAGGCACGGCAGCGCGTCGAGGCCACGGCGCGCGGCACCCAGTCACTCTACGACGCCGCCGAGCGCCGCGTTGTCGATCTGGCGGCCCTGCTGGCCGAGCGGCCGACGCTGCGCCGCCTCATCGAGGATGACGACCTCAGCGCCATTGAACCCTACCTGCGCGCCTTTCAGGAGCAGAGCGAACTGGATGCCATCCTCCTGTGCGACGAGGAGCGAGTCGTCGTCACCACGGAGTTGTCCATCGCCGTCTGCCCGCCGCACGTCGAGCGCGGCGTCTATCTGCTGGACGGCCGGCCGGCCCTGCTGGCCGGGCAGCCCATCTTTAGTGACGACATCCCGGCGACAATCGGCACGGTCATCGCCGCGACCTGGCTGGACGTGGAGTTGCTCAGCCAGTTGAGCGCCAGCACCGGCGCCCAGCAGACCGTCCTGACCGCCGACGGCCGGCCGTTGACCTCGACCCTCGCGCCCGGTACCCTGACCATTCAGCCGCGGGGCAGCGGCCTGGAGCTGTTGGGCGATGGGCGCACGTATCTCCTTTCGCAGTTCCCGTTGCCCAGCCAGTCCAGTGACATCCTGCTGGCCGAGGTCGCTCTGCCCATCGACGACTTGCGAGCCACGGAGCGCACCGGCCTGCTGGTGCTGACCGCCAGCACGGCTCTCATCGCCCTGATCGGTGTGGCCGCGGGTGTCTGGTACATCCGTCGCCTGACCGCGCCATTGCTGCGACTGACCACCACGGCCGAGCAGATCAGCCAGGGCGATCTGGCCGCGCCCATTCCTCGCCTGACCGGGCCGCCGGAGCTGGCCACCTTGTCGGCGTCGCTGGAGAAGAGCCAGGCGACGATGCTGAGCGCGTTGGAAGAGCGTTCGCAGGCCCGCGACTGGCTGAACACGCTTATCCAGTCGGTCGTCGAAGGCGTGGTTACGTTCGACACGCGCGGCCGGGTGACCTTCATGAGCCAGGGTGCCGAACTGCTGAGCGGCTGGGCGAGCGCCGAGGCCGTCGGCCAACCGATCGATCTCGTTTTCCCCCTGGCCGGCGCGGCCGATGGGCAGACGTTCCTCGACCACATTCCCCCGGCGGGCGACAAACGCGAGATCGAAGTGCGCACACGCTCCGGCAAGGCCATCGTGCTGGCGGCCACAGGCGCGCGCATGGTGCCGCCCAACAGCGACACCGTCCAGGTGGCGCTGGTGCTGCGCGATGTGACCGAGGAGCAGGCCTTGCGCAACCTGCGCTCGTTCTTCATGGCCAACATCTCCCACGAGTTCCGCACGCCCCTCAGCACGCTCAACGCTTCCATTGAGCTGTTGATGGACCAGGCCGATGATCTGTCGCCGGGCGAGATTCGCGAATTGCTGAACCCGACCCACCTCAGCTTGCTCAGCCTCCAATCGCTCATCGACAACCTGTTGGAAAGCAGCAGCATCGAGGCCGGCTCTTTCCGCCTGCGCCGACGGCCGGTCAACGTAGAGGACGTGATATCCGAAGCGCTGTCGATCATCCGGCCGCTGATGGAGCGGCGGCGGCAGGCATTGGCTGTGTCCGAACCGGCACGCATGCCGATTCTGTCGGCCGACCGCGCGCGGCTGACCCAGGCGCTGGTCAACCTGCTGGCCAACGCCAGCAAGTATAGCCCCATCGGCTGCCCCATCGACCTGCAAATCAGCCAGACGGACCGCATCGTGCGTCTGGCCGTGGCTGACCGGGGCCCGGGCATCTCGCCGGAAGACCGCGTCAACCTGTTCCGGCGTTTCATGCGCCTGGATGCGCCAGCGGGTGATGAGCAATACGGCATCGGTCTGGGGCTGTATCTCGTCAAGCGCATCGCCGAGGCCCACGGCGGGCAAGTGGGCGTTGATGACCGGGCCGGGGGCGGCGCGATCTTCTGGATGGAGTTCCCCCTTGGGGTCGAGGAGCACGGTCCATGAAAGTACTCGTTGTCGAAGACGATTTGGCCTTGTCGGATGTCGTCAGCTTCACGCTCCGGCGCGCGGGCTACGAAGTCGTGACGGCCTACGACGGGCTGGCGGCCGTCGAGGCGTTCGAGCAATCGCCGTCAGACCTGATTTTGCTCGATCTGAACCTGCCCCGTCTGGACGGGATGGGCGTTTGCCGCAAGGTGCGCAGCATCAGCGATGTGCCCATCATCATCCTCAGTGTGCGCGCCAGCGACGAGGCGGTCGTGCGCGGTCTGGAGATGGGCGCCGACGACTACATGGTCAAACCCTTCAGCCCGGCCCAGCTGGTGGCGCGCATCCGCGCCGTCATGCGCCGCGTTGGCGTCTCGGCCGCGCCGGCGGAGCTGACCGTGGCCGGCCTGGCGCTCGATCGTTCGCGCGGTGAAGTGCTGCGCGGCAACGAGAGCGCTCCCGTCCGTCTGACTGGTCTGGAGCAGAAGCTTCTGGAGGCGATGATGCTCCAGCCCGGCCAGGTTATCCCCAGCGACGCGCTCATCAACACCGTCTGGGGGCCGGAGGGCGGCGACCGCACCATGCTCAAGCAACTGGTCTACCGCCTGCGCTCCAAAATCGAGGTCGATGCGTCCAAGCCCGTCTATATCGAAACCGTGCCGGGCATCGGTTACGCCTTCAACCCGCCCAATATCTGATTCCTCTCTGTTACTCGCCTGTTACCGGGCCATAACCGCGCCTGTTACCACCACCTGATACGCTTTGCTGGTCAGGTGATGGACAATGACGCTTCAATTCGACCCAGGTTTGTTCGCCAAAAACGCCGACCGAGAACTGCTCAAGCGCATCCCGCAACGGGTGGCCTCCTACTACCTTGCCCTGCCCGTGGCCAGTGAAGGCGGCCGGGTCACGGTTGTCACGGCCTATCCCGACAACATCGGCGCGCTTGGGGTGTTAGAACGTCTGCTCAACGCTGAGATCGTACCGGTTTCCAGTTCGGAGTTGGCCCTGCAGGAGGCAATCGCCCGTATCTACCCGCCGAGCAGCGCGAGAGCGCAGTCAATCCTGGCCTGGACCGACGACCCGGCCTGGCGTCCGAGTGTCGTGACGATGGCTCAAGCCTTTGGTCGAGTGCTCGACCAGAGTGTTCATATTCTGGACAGCGCCCTGTCGCTCAGCGACGTTATCGACGCCGCCGGCCGTCAGGATGTATCGCTTCTCGTCACGCATGGTTCGGATGAGGCGTCGCTGGCGCGCCTGGTGCACCAGTCCCCGGCCTCCTTGCTGCTGGTTCGCGGCGAGTACACCGCCACCGATCATCTGCTCATCGCCCTGCGCGGTTACGCCTCCGACCATCAGGCGCTCGAACTCGTTCTCCCGATCATCGTCCGCGATCACGCTCTGGCCACGATGCTGCCCTTGGCCCATTCGGCGGCCACGCATCTGAACGAACTGCTGGCCGGCAACTCGTCCGTGCGGCGACACTTGCAGACGTTCCTCCAGGAACTCGGCCGGCAAGACATTCAAGTCACTGTGCGCTTGCGTCAGGGCGACCCGGCGTCCCAGATCGTCTCGGAGCTAGCCCAGTCCACTTATGGCCTGCTGGTCATCGCCGCGGAAGCGGAAGGCCAGTTTGTCTGGCAGGTGCTGTCGCGCATCGATGACGAAGATGTCTGGCCGGGCCGGCCGATCCTCGTTGTGAAGCCGCCCGTCGATGTCACCACACTGTCCCAGTAACCAGTCGTCCAACCAAGTTGCAAGCACAAGGAGTCGAAAGATTCTCATGTCACGTATGATGCGGTATCTGACAGTCCTAACAGTCTTATCCGTCCTGCTGGTCGCGCTCGTTGCCTGTGGCGGGTCCGCGGCGGGGAGCGACGCGTCCGCGCCCGAAGGCGAGGAACGCACCATCACCGTCTCCGGCGCGTTCGCGCTGTTCCCGATGATGACCGCGTGGGCCGAGCAATATTCGGGGCTGCACCCCAACATTCGCTTTGACGTTCAGGGCGGCGGCGCTGGCAAGGGCATGACCGACGTCCTCGCCGGCGCGGTTGATATCGCCATGGTCTCCCGCGAGCTGAAGCCCGAAGAGACGAACCAGGGCGCTTATGGCGTGCCGGTGACGATCGACGCCGTCGTGGCCACGGTGAACGTGAATAACCCCCACCTCGACGCCATCCTGGCCCAGGGCCTGACGCCGGAAGAGGCGGCGGCCATCTGGATGACGCGAGAGACGTCCACCTGGGGCCAGCTCCTGGGTACGGACGTGCCCGACGCCATTACCGTCTACACGCGTTCCGACGCGGCCGGCGCGGCCGAGGTCTGGGCGAAGTACATGGGCGGCTCGGTTCAGGAAGACCTGAAGGGCACGGCCGTTAACGGGGACCCCGGACTGGCCGAGGCCGTGCGCCAGGACAAGATGGGTATCGGCTTCAACAACATCGGCTTCGCCTACGATCTGTCCACGGGCGGCCAACTGGAGGGCCTGCGGGTCGTCCCGCTCGATTTGAACGGCGACGGCCGCATCAGCGACGATGAGGACTTCTATGACACGAAGGACGCCATCGCCGGGGCCATCGCCACTGAGACCTATCCCTTTCCACCCGCTCGCGAGCTGTATCTCGTCACTGTGGGCGAACCCGACCCGCTGATTGCTGAATTCTATCGCTGGGTGCTGACCGAGGGGCAATCATTGGTGCCCGACGCGGGCTATGTGAACCTCAGCGCCAACCGCATCACCGAGGCGCTGGGCCTGATAGGCGATTAGTTCACCCTGGAAGGACTGTCTCAGCCGTCTAAAGACCCGGAGAGACATGACACAAGCGCGAGTGGCCGGCACAAATCCAGATCGGCCACTCAAGCTTGCCGGCGCGTCAGGCGTCGTGCAGGAAAAGGAGAAATCCAATGGAGATAACACGACTGGACACGGTGAGCTATAGCGCAACGGAAAGCGCGATCGGATCCGGCTTCACCATCAGCCACGAGGCCGCCCCCCAGCAACCGGCTATCCCCGACAGCCACCGCGGCCGCGGCCGCGTGCGGGCCTTCAAGAACACGTTTGCCCGTCGCGCCCTGTCCGTCACCGCCATTCTGCTGATCCTTTTGCTGGTGGGCATCGGCGTCGTCCTGGTCTCCGAAGCGCTACCCATTCTGCGCAACCATTCGCTGATGAAACTCCTGACCTCGCAGGACTGGCATCCGACGCAGAACGCGTTCGGGCTGCTGCCGTTCATCGCCGGCAGTTTCATCGTCACCTTCTTCGCCATGCTTCTCGGCATCGCCCCGGCCGTGCTGAGCGGCATCTACCTGGCCGAGTACACCTCCTCCCGACGGCGCACGATGGTCAAGCCCATTGTCGATCTGCTGGCGGGTATCCCCTCCGTGGTCTATGGCCTGTGGGGTGTGCTGTTCGTCGTGCCCCTCATCCGCGAGGTCGTTGCCCCGGCGCTGGGCCAGACGCTGGGGACGCGCTGGCCGCTCTTCGCCATGACGAATCCCAGCGGCTACAGCGTCCTGGCCGGCGCGATCGTCCTGGCGATCATGGTCTTCCCGCTGATTGTCGCCGTGACCGATGAGGTGCTGCGCAACATCCCGCAGCAGTTGCGCGAATCGACCCTGGCCATCGGAGCGACGCGCTGGGAGACGACATGGTGTGTCGTGCGCTACGCGGGCCTGCCGGGCATTGCGGCGGCCATCGTGTTGGCCTTTTCGCGCGCCTTCGGCGAGACGCTGGCCATCATGATGGTCATCGGCAACACGCCCGTGATCCCGCACTCGGTCTTCGACGCGGCCTATCCCCTGCCGGCGCTCATCGCCAATGCCTACAGCGAAATGATGTCGGTTCCCCAATACCAATCGGCGCTGATGCTGGCCGCGCTGGTATTGCTGTCTGTCGTGTTGCTGTTCAACATCGTGGCGCGCCGCGTCGTCGTTCGTCTGGGCGCGAGGGTATAAGACCATGCAACGGAAACAGAAACGCAAGCTCATTGATAAGGCCATGCGCTGGGTGCTGCGGCTGTCCATCGGCGGCGCGGCCGTCATCCTGCTGCTCATCGTCAGCATCATCGCCTGGCGCGGTATCCCTGGCCTAAGTTGGGAAATGCTCAGCAAGCCGCCGGAGGGCAGCTTCTACCTGGGTGGCGGCGGCGGCGTGCTCAATGCCATTCTCGGCTCGCTGCTCCTGGCCACCGGGGCAACCATCCTGGCCAGCCTCATCGCCGTGCCCGTCGTCCTCTATATCCACACCTACGCCGGGCGCAGCCGTCTGGCCGGCGGGCTGCGGCTGGCACTGGATGTCATGTGGGGCATCCCCAGCATCGTCTACGGCGCTTTCGGCTTCTCGCTGATGATCATGGTTGGCGTGCGGGCTTCGTTATTGGCCGGCGTCGTCACTGTCGCCTTCGTGGCCCTGCCCATCCTGGCCCGTACCTTCGACGAAGTGCTCGTCCTCGTGCCCAAGGAACTGCGCGAAGCGACGCTGGCTCTGGGCACGACGCGCTTTGAGCTGTTGGGCATGTTGCTGAAGCAGACGCTGCCGGGCCTGTTCACGGCCGTGTTGCTGGCCTTCGGCCGGGCCATCGGCGATGGGGCCGCGCCCATGTTCACCGCCGGCTACACCGACCGCATTCCGCAGGGCTTGATGCAGCCAGTGGCCACTTTGCCTCTGGCGATCTTTTTCCAGCTGAGCGCGCCGTTCAAAGAGGTGCAGACGCGGGCCTATGCCTCGGCCCTCATCTTGACGGCGATCATTCTGATTATCAGTTTCCTGGCCCAGTACACCTCGCGCCGGCTGGGCCGCAATGTCATTCGTTAATTGCCATTGACCGAACGGCGCGGCCCGGCCGCTCCTTCGTCCACATGGGAGATAGCCATGGAACACTCATTGGCCACGCGCAACCTGAACGTGTGGTATGGACAGCAACACACACTCAAAAATATCAATATCGAGCTACCCATCCGTCAGATCACGGCCATCATCGGGCCGTCAGGTTGCGGCAAGTCAACTTTTCTGAAGAGCCTCAACCGGCTGCTGGAGCTGAACGAGATCGTGCGCATCGAAGGCGAGGTGCTGGTGGATGGCGAGAACATCTACGCCCCCGGCACTGACGTGACTGACGTGCGCACGCGCATCGGCATGCTGGCCCAGAAGCCGTTTCCACTGCCCATGTCGATCTACGACAATGTTGCCTATGGTATGAAGCTCCACGGCATGCACAACGGCCAGTTGGCCGGCAAAGTCGAGAAGGCCCTTCAGGACGTGGGGCTATGGAACGAGGTAGCCGACCGGCTGAAGACTCCCGCCATCGGTCTCTCCGGCGGGCAACAGCAGCGCCTCTGCCTGGCCCGCGCCCTCGCCGTCGAGCCGGAGATTCTGCTCTGCGACGAGTCTACCGCCTCGCTCGACCCCATTGCCGCCCAGGGCATCGAGTCGCTGCTGCTGGAGTTGCGCGGCCGCTACACACTGGTCATCGTTACCCACAACATCGCCCAGGCCCGCCGGCTGGCCGACTACGTCATGTTCATGTGGCTGGGTGAGCTGATGGAGCACGGCCCCGCGTCAGAGTTCTTCGCCAACCCCAAGGGCAAGCTGACCCAGGACTACCTGGCGCGCAAGATCGGTTAGTGCGTCCCCGGCGGCGGATTTTGAGGAACGTCGCCAACCCGGCCGCGACGCCCGCCGCGGCCGGGTCTGTTTGTGGGGGCCGAGGTTAGCGGCCGAGGTAGGGGATGTAGACCCGACTGCCTTCCGGCGGTGGGGGTGGCGGGGGCGGCGGGGGTGGCGCGCCCTCGTGCGCAGTAACGAAGCGACAGGTGATGGCCTCGCCCAGGTCGAGGTCGATGGCCGCGGCGGCCGTGGCTGTGTCGATGACCGTGCCCGCGTCGCTATCCCCCTCGCAAGTGATTGCCCCCAGTTGCCAGCCGTCGGGCAGGCGTGCATTGATACTGTAGACGCCTGCGGCCAGTCCGCTGAAGGTCCGCGCCGGCTGCGACGGCGCGCGCAGAGTGAAACTGCCCAACGCGCCACGGAAGTGGAAGGTGGTCTCGTCAGCGGGCGTGGGCGCGTGGACGACAGTGATGCTACCGCTGCCGATGGGGCGCGAATCGTCGAAGGTGCAGACCAGGGCCTCGCCCGCGTCCAGGTCAAGGACGGCCGTCCTCTCGCCGGGAAGCAGGCGGCTGCCGCCGTCGCTGTCGCCAGTGCAAGTGATGGCGTCCAGTTGCCAGCCGGGCAGCGGCATCTGCTGCACCGTGTAACTGCCCGGCAATAGCGCCAACCAGGTGCGCGTGCCACTGTCGGGCAGGGCCAGGGCGAAGGTGCCCAGTGTGCCATCGTAGGCGAAGGAGACCGCTTCCGGTGGGCTGGCCGCCTGCACCAGGGTGATTGTGCCCACGTCGGCCGACGCGCGCACGTGGCGAAAGATGCAGGTGATCTCCTCGCCAGGATCGAGATCGACGGCCACTGTGGCCTCCTCGCGGATGGCGACGGAGCCGCCGTCGGCGTCGCCACTACAGGCGATGTCGCTCAGCGTCCATATGGGGTGCAAAAGCTCATGCACGCGATAGACACCGGGCATGAGGGTATAGCTCGTCTGGGCTGCCGAGGGGGCACGCAGCAGGAACGGACCGAGGTCGCCGGTGTAGGCGAAGCTGGCGTCGTCGGCCGGCGCGGCCTCGTGGCGGATGGTCAGACGCGCGCCCGGCGCGGTGCGCGCCAGACGGAAGACACAGCCGATCGTCTCCGTGCCGTCCAGATCGATGAGCGCCGTGCCGGCGGCGACGTCGAAGATGCTGCCCGAATCGCTGTCGCCCGCGCAGGTAATCGCGGCAATTCGCCAACCGGCCGGCGGCAAGGCTTGGACGGCGCGAACGCCGGCGGCCATCTTGCCCGTTCGCCGGTCGGCCGCGTCCGGCGTGCGCAGCTCGAACGCCCCCAGGTCGCCGCTAAAGGCCACGGTTACCGGGCCATCGTTCGTCGCGATGGCGATGCCGATGCTGTTGCGCGTCGGCCGCGCGCCGAAGGTGCAGCGGATAGCTTCGCCGCGGTCCAGATCGATTGTTGCCGTGCGGGCCTTGAGGTCGATGACACTGCCATTGTCGCTGTCGCCGCCACAGGTGAGCGCCGTCACTTTCCAGCCAGCTTTGCGACCTTCCGTTAGCCGATAGCTGCCGGGTGGCAGTTCAAAGGCGCGCCGAGGCTGCTCGGCCGTCAGCGTAAACGCGCCCAGATCGCCGCCAAAGTTGAAGCGTGTCGGGTCGGCGAGCGTTGGGCTATGGACGATGACAAGTCGCGGCTGGAACTCATACGGGCCGATGTCGCAGCGCGCGTTGCCGTCGCCGTCGCCATCGGCCGGGCGCGGTTCGCCGCGTATATCCTCGCGCAGCAGCTGGCTGCCGGCCTCGCTGCCGCAGCTATCGGCCGGAACAGCGTCGATGGCGTTGCTGCCAAAACCGGGCCGGCCGTCGTTGCCCAGGGCGGTGGCCGGTTGCGCCGGCAGGCCGCAGGAAGCATCGCCCAGCAGGTTGTCACTGCCCGTCAGGCGTGTGGCGCAGTCGCCGCCGTGGCTGCCGGCCATGAAACTGTTGCGCAAGCGGACGACGCCTATGCCGGCGATGCCGCCGCCGACAGCAGCCTCATTAGCCAGCCAACCGGTATGTTCCAGCAGCGTCGCCCCGTCGTCACTGAACAGCCCGCCGCCACGCCCCGTGGCCCGGTTGTCGCGCCACAGCGTGTTGGTGGCCTGGAGTGTGCCTTGCACATAGACCCCACCGCCGTGGCGCGCTTCGTTGCCGGACAGCACGCTCCGGCTCAGCGTTGCCTCGGCCGCCGGCCCCACCAGCAGCCCGCCGCCGGCGCCGGCGTGGTTGCCGGCCAGTTCGGTGCGAAGGACGATCAACGACCCGGCCGCGGCGAAAACGGCCCCGCCGCCCTCAGCCACGTTCTCCGCCAGACGACTATCCTCAATGCGCGCCGCTCCCCCGGCAAGATAGAGCGCGCCGCCCCATGCCGCGTGGTTGTCCAGTAGTGCGACCTGCCGCAAGGTCAATTGACCGCCGTTTTCCAGCAGGATCGCGCCGCCCCGTTGGCCCGTGCCGCCGCGCAGGGTCAGCGCTTCCAGCGTCAGTGCGCCGCTGCTGGCCACGGTCAGCAGTGTGCCGGCCGCGCCGCCGTCCAGCGTGGTCGTCCCCGCGCCGCTGCCCTGAATGACGACGGTCTCGTCAACGCGGACACCGGCTTCCGTGTACCCGCCCGGCGACAGATAGATGGTGTCGCCAGGCAGGGCGCGGTTTAGCGCGTTAGCCAGTGTGGCACACGGATCGGCCGGGTCGGCGCAGGCGTTAGCGCCGCCACGGTCGTCGCCGGACGGCGCGAGGTAACGCGGCGTGGCCGCTGGCTCAGTCGCCCCGGCAATGAGCGGCGCGAGGCAGAGGAGCAGAAGCGGCATGAGTCTGGCGGCCAAGCGGCGGCCAGGAAGTGGGCACAGAGTTGAGTTGGTCACCTAACGGAACAGCATAGCGCCCGCGCCTTACAAACGGCATAACAATCAATAGGGCGCGCTGCTGAGTGGATCACGGCCGCGCACGACCCGGCTGGCCGATGCGCCCAGCAGTACCGCCCCGCGCTGCCGTTGGCGCTCCAGTTCGGCCACCAGCGCCGCCGATAACAGGCGGTCGTCGTGCAACGGCTCCGCGCCGTTGGGCGTCGTCACGCGCGCGGTGGCCGGCACGCCCCAGCGCAGGTCGCTGTCAAAACGGCCGTGGCTGGACAGGCTGTAGGCACAGGCGGCCGCTTGCTGCTGGAACCACCAGGCGTCGTCATAGGGCGTGTCCTCGGCCCAGTAACGGAAGCGGCCGGTGTCGATCAGTGCCAGGAAGTCGCTACCCAGCCGCGCCTTGACTCTCGCCCCGCCCAACTGGAAGGCCGTCACGCTGCCTGCGCCCAGCCGGTCGCTCAGCCAGTCGGCCAGCCCCTGGCCAACGCCCGACGCGTCAACGATGGTATGCGCGACTGTCCAATGACGCAGATAGGCCAGCAGCACGTCGGCCAGCCGCGGCCGGCCAGGCGCGGCCTGGAAGTGGCGCGAGCCGTGATCGACCAGCACATCGACGGCCTCATAGGCCGGGCCGCCGTCCTCCGGCGTCTCGGCCACGCGGAAGATGGTCGCCACTGTATAGTCGCGGCCGGGGTTACGCAGCGTCGTCTCGCCCTCCCTGGCCGCCTCGTCCTGCCCGGCCAGGTCGATGGTCGCCACATAGCGCTCTTCCGGCCGCGGTGCGCGCAGCCGGGCGTGGCCGCCGCGCATCAGGGCCAGACGCCACTCCGGAAAGAGGCCGCCGCGGCCGTCGTGCGGCTCCAGAAAGTACTCCGCGGATACAATGGGATGGTGGCGACCATAGCGCCGCACCTGTTCGGCCAGAAACGCGCCGTAGTTGGCGTTCTCGGCCGCCACCGTGGCCGGGTCTACCAGAAAGACGCGCTGGATACCGTCGGCCGCCGTGGCGCTTTCCAGCTCGCCCTTCTTGACCCACAGGAAGTCGGTCGTCTGTCGCACCGTGCCCAGGTAGACAGCCGTGGCGTTGTGGGCGGCGCGCATGGGCGTGAAGACCGATTCGATGTGGGCCGCGTCCTGGTCCTGGGCCTCGTCGATGACCAGCAGGTGGTCGGCCGTCTCGCCGCGGCTGGCCGCGCGCGGGTGGCTGCTCATGAAAACGACTGCCGCCCGACCGAGCACGAAGCGCGCCGGCCGTCCCTCGCGCCGCCACTGGCCGCGCGTCCACGGCGTGTCAAGGCGTTGCTCCAACCGCCGCATCCCGCGCCCCATGCCGTCGCCTACCGCTCCATAGACCATCTGGCCCCCCGCGCGCTGCAAGACGGTCAGCAGGTAGACCAGTAACTGGGCCACAGCCTCGTTCTTGCCCGACTGGCGCGGGAAGACCAGCAGAAACTCGCGCCCGCGCCGGTTGAGGACTGACTCGACGACCGCGCGCAGCGGCGCAATCTGGTAGTCATACAGTTGAAGACCGATGACGTAGCGCGAGAAGAGGCCGACATCGCCCAGCACGCGAGCCGCCAGCCCTGCCTCCTCGATCGCCGGCCACGCCCGGCTAGAGGTCGAGGTCATAGTCGCCCGCCAACTGGTCCAGCGCGCCCTTCAGCCAGCCCCGGGCGTCGCTGCCCGAACTCGCCTGCTGATTGAGCAGATGCGCTACCGTCCGTGCGCCGGTGAACACCAGCGCCGCCAGCCGGCGCGCCTCCTCCGCAGTCAGCGGCTGGGCCGTGTTGTTCCACAACAGCAGCAGGCGGTACATGACCAGACGCACCTCCTGCAATTCGCCTTGCAGATCAGGAGCCAGCCCTTTCATCTCTAACACGTCCAGCCCTTGCGGCAACAGGCCCGGCAAGGGCGGTTGTATGGGCGCGCGGGTGTCGTCGGCCGTCGCCGCCCGCGGGCGGGCGCGGCGGGGCGGGGTGCTCTGCGGCCCGTCCCGTTCTTCCCCAGAGTGGAGCGGCAGGGGCAATTGTCTGGCCGCGGCCGGGTCGCTCCCCTGGGCGCGGTGGCGGGCACAGCGCGGCGGATCGCTCTGGGGCAGGGCGGCGTTGCGGCACGGCCGGCCGCGGCGGGTGACAGCTTCACAGTGAATCGTTACGGACATAACATCGGCCTCCGGCATGGACTTTTGGCTGCATCGTAGCACATCTGTTCTGACTGCCGCTGTTCGATTTTCGACAGGGCAGACCGTTGCCGAAGCCACAAGATGACGGCCGGGCGCTTTTGGCGTACAGTATTTCCTGGAGTGATTCGCTCTCACTCAGCCGGAGGTTCGTCATGCGAAGCAAAGTGATTCTGATTCTTGTGGGGCTGCTGATCCTTGTCGGTCTGGTGGCTCCGCCCGTCCACGCGGCCGCTATCCGTGGCGGCGAACGCGTCGTCATCGCCGCCGATGAGGTAATCGACGACGATCTGATCGTCAGCGCCCAGTACATCGAGATCAACGGCACGGTGACCGGCGACCTGGTGGCCACGGGCGCGATCGTCATCGTCAATGGCACTATTGAGGGCAGCGCCATACTGGCGGCGCAATCGCTGGAGGTGCGCGGCCGTGTGGAGGGCAGCATCTACGGCGCAGGCTATTCCCTGCTGCTAGACGAGGGCGCGGCCATCCATCGCAACGTCCTTTTCGCCGGCTTCAGCGCCACCACCCGTCCTGACAGCGAGATCGATCGCGATCTGTACGTCGCTGGCTACCAGCTTCTCCATGATGGCATGGTGCGCGGCAACGTCAACGTAGCCACGAGCGCTCTGCAAATCAACGGTAGCGTCGGTGGCGACGTGCTCGGCGAGGTGAGTACATCCGGCAGTGGCATGCCCCAGCAGTTCTGGCTGCCCAACATGCCTGTCGATGTTGTCGTTCTGCCTTCCGGGTTAGTCATTGGCCAGACGGCCCAGATCGACGGGCAGGTCAACGCGCGACAGACGACCCCGGCCGCGACCCAGCCGACGCGCGGCGCTTTTGGGCTGCCGAAGTGGCTCAGCAATCGTCTGGGTCAGACCATCGGCTTGCTGCTCACCGCCGCCATTGTAATCGTCCTGGCCCCGCGGTTGCTGCCCAGCCTCGGCGACGCGCTGCGCGCCGAGCCGCTGCCCGCTCTCGGCTGGGGCGTGCTCATTTACGTGCTGATCTTCCCGCTGGCCCTCATCGTAGGCCTGGTGCTGATCGTGCTGATCGCCATCCTGTTCGGCATCGTTACCTTTGGCCAATACACGGCCGCCGTGCTCGGCTTGACAGCCAGCGTCTACCTCTTCGCCCTGTTCACCTTTCTCTTCTTCACCTATATGGTGGCCTGGCTGGTGCTGGGGTATGTGGCCGGCCGCCTGCTGTTGGGTCGCGCAAAGACTGGTTGGCCGGGCAAAGGCGCGCAGTTTGGCTATGTTGTCCTGGGCGTCGTGCTCTTCGAGGCGTTGCGGGCCGTGCCGGTGCTGGGCTTTATCGTGGCCTTTGTTGTCGGCTCGCTGGCGCTGGGGGCGGCCTTCCTCTACTGGCAGGCGCGGCGACGTGTGCCCAAGGCCATCGTCCAGCCGGCCGTCTGAGGGGCGCGGCAATCATTTCGATGCGGACTTACGCCCGGCGCGGCCGGTTGGGCTTTCAATGGCCCGACCGGCCCGTCACGGCCACAGCGTGTTGCCCAGCAACAAATAGCCGAACGTGACCAGGGCCGCCGCCGTGACCAGCAGACTAAGCAGCGTGCCTAACGGCCGCCGCGCCTGCACAACCACAATATTCAGCCCGGTGAAAATCAGCGCCAGGGGCCAATAGCGCCACGCCGCCGCCCAATCCAGCGGCGGCACGATGTTCAGGTTATCCAGCAGGAAGGCGAAGCCCAGGGCGATCAACCCCAGTGGCCACAACAACGATCGTCCGCCTCGTCGCGCATTGCCCATTGCCGTTTCCTCGCGTTCATCCTCAACCATGGTCTGCTCCCGTCGGTTGCGCATCGCTCCATGCGGGCGGCGCTACATTCTATACGTTTGCGGTTCAGGTCAGTTTCGACTAAAATCGGCTCGTTGCTTTAGGCACATCGCATCGTACCTTTCCTGGTGGATTGGCATGAGAGCGCGGCGTCCCAGCCTCGGCTCTCCGGGGGATAAGCGAGCCGTTCCCCCCCTGCGCCCACCGTAACATCACCGATCGCTAGAGGTTTAAGTCGCACATGAAGGAATATCAGACCGGACAAATTCGCAACATTGCCCTTGTCTCGCATAATGGCGCCGGTAAGACGACGCTGGTCGAGCGGTTGCTGTTCAAGAGCGGGGCGATTTCGCGCATGGGCAGTGTAATTAGCGGTACAGCCCATATGGACTTCGAGGAGGAAGAGATCTCGCGCAACAGCTCTATCTCCACCGCCGTAGCGCCTGTCGAGTGGAAGGACGTCAAACTCAACCTGCTGGATACCCCCGGCTTCCTGGACTTTATCGGCGAGGTCAACAGCGCCCTGCGGGTCGCCGACAGCGCCGTTGTGCTCGTGGAGGCCGTCGCCGGCGTCGAGGTCGGCACAGAGGCGGTCTGGGCCGCGGCCGATGCTTACCAGCGCCCGCGCCTGCTTGTCGTCAACAAGATGGACCGTGAGAACGTGCGCGTCCGTCGCGTGCTGGAGAGCATCCACAACAACCTGGGCACCCACTTCGTCCAGCTCCAGCTGCCCATTGGCGAAGGCCCGGGCTTCACAGGCATCGTCGACTTGTTGAACATGGAAGCGCGCCTGGGCGAGAACGGCGATCGCGCCCCTATTCCCGCCGCCATGGCCGCCGCCGCGGAAGAGGCGCGCATGGCCCTGGTCGAGGCGGCCGCCGAAGGTGAAGACGCGCTCATCGAGAAATACCTGGAAGGCGAGGAACTGACGGCCGAGGAGATCGGCCGCGGCCTGAAGGAAGCCGTGCTCAAGGGGGCTACCGTACCCATTCTCTACCTCGCCGGCGAGACGGGCATTGGCGCCGATGCGCTTCTGGAGGCCTGCGTCGCTCTGTTGCCCGCGCCCAACGAGATCGGGCCGTTTGACGCCACCGACGCCAGGGGCGAGAGGGCCAAGTACGAAGTCAGCGATACGTCGCCGTTGGTGGCCTTCGTCTTCAAGAGCCGCGAGGACACCTTCGGCAAGACAAGTTACCTGCGCGTCTTCGGCGGTATATTGGAGTCGGACTCGCGCGTCTGGGATGCTACCCACGACAGCGAGGTGCGCGTCGGCACGCTGCAAATTCCCAGCGGCAAGGACACCCAGCCTGTCTCGCGTCTCCATGCCGGCGATATCGGCACTGTCGTTAAGCTGGGCGAAGCGGGCACCAACGATACCCTGGGCGACCGCGGCCGTATCCTGCTCATAGACCCCATTATCCAGCCGGACCCACTGGCCTCCGTCGCCATCCACCCCGTCAGCCAGTCGGACACGGCCAAGCTCAGCCAGTCGCTCAACCGGCTGGTGGGCGAGGACTTGACCCTGCACTGGCACACCGAGCCGGCCACCCACGAGACGATCCTGTCTGGCATGGGTATGGCCCACCTCGACATCTCCGTCCACAAGGCGCAGTCGAAGTTCGGCGTCCATCTGCGCACGACGACGCCCAAGGTGCCCTACCGCGAGACGATCACCAAGACGGCCGATGCCGACTATACCCACAAAAAACAGACCGGCGGCGCGGGCCAGTATGCCCGCGTGGCCCTGCGCGTCGAGCCAATCGACGAGACACGCGGCTTCGAGTTTGCCTCGGAGGTCTTCGGCGGCGCGGTCTCAGGCCCGTTCGTTTCCGCCACGGAGAAGGGTTGCCGCCAGGCGCTGGAGGGCGGCGTGTTGGCCGGCTACCCGGTCGTCGGCGTCCGCACCGTCATCTATGACGGCAAGATGCACCCCGTCGACTCTAAGGAAATCGCCTTCCAGACCGCCGGCCGCGAGGGCTTTAAGCAGGCCGTCATGAAGGCTGCGCCGATGCTGCTGGAGCCGATCTACGAGGTGACAGTGACCGTCCCGTCCGACAACATGGGTGACATCCTGGGCGACATGAACACCCGTCGCGCCCGCGTGCTGGGCATGGACCAACAGGGCAACAAGAGCGTCATCCGCGCCGAAGTGCCACTGGCCGAGATTCTGAACTATGCCGCCGATCTGCGCTCCATGACGCAGGGGCGCGGCCTGTTCAGCATGAAATTCATGCAATACGGCCGCGTCCCCGGCCACTTGCAGGAAGAACTGGTCACCAAGCTGAGGAAGGAGCGGGAGACGGCGGAGGATGGGGAGTAGAGGTTTGAAGCTGAGTTCCGATCGGGGAATTCGTTGCCTGTAAGCACTTTCTGACCTGACAGGTTTTTCGTAACCTGTCAGGTCTATTCTTTTCATAATCAATAGCCTTCTTTACGATTCGCCTGTCGGGCCAGCCCGGGCGAGAAGGACACTGACGCCATGTCGGATGAGTTCTTTAAACATCCAATCCTCAACTCTCCCTATGCCTATCCCGACCGGCACTGGGAGCTGGACGACGATGGCCAACCGACCGGGGAAACCCTCCAGTTCCGCCGCAGCGCCAAATTCGTTACCCCGGTTCCCAAACCGCGCAAACGCAAAGACAAGAAAACCACCGGCTATACTCAAGCCACCTTGGCCATCGGCGCTGGCGGCGTGACGACCGCCGAGCGCCAATATGACACGACCTCGATGGTCAATGCCATTCGCGCCCAGGTTGACCAGTGGCGACTCATTTCCGACCCGGCTAAGTGGCGGGTGACGCCAGAGACCGCGCGACTCTTGCAGCACTGGCGTAGCCATCCGTTCCAGAGCATCCGTCCTTTCTTCTGTCAGATCGAGGCGGTTGAAACGATCATCTGGCTGACCGAAGTCGCCCCGTCAATGGGCAAGGCCGAGCAAGCCCTCCTCGAAACCCTGCGCGATGCCAATGCCGAGGCCAACCCGGAACTCAATCGCGTCGCCCTGAAGCTGGCCACCGGTGCGGGCAAGACGATGGTCATGGCCATGATCATCGCCTGGCAGACGATCAACGCCGCACGCCATCCCCATAGCGAACGTTTCACCCGTGGCTTCCTCGTCGTCACGCCCGGCATCACCATCCGCGACCGGCTGCGCGTCCTCTACCCCAACGACCCCGACAGCTACTACGCCAGTCGCGAACTGATCCCGCCCGACCTCTTGCCCGAACTGGGCAAGGCCAAGATCGTCGTCACTAATTACCATGCCTTCAAGCTGCGCGAGACGCTTAAGCTGGCCGCCGGCACGCGCGACCTATTGCAGGGTCGCGGCCCCGCCCTGGAGACAACCGAGACCGAAGGGCAAATGCTCCAGCGCGTCATGCCTGAGTTGATGAGCATGAAGCACATCCTCGTCCTCAATGACGAAGCCCACCACTGTTACCGCGAGAAGGTCCAGGACGAAGAAGGCAAGTTAGCCGGTGACGAGCTTGAAGAGGCCAAGAAGAACAATGAGGCCGCCCGGCTGTGGATCAACGGCCTGGAGGCGGCCAACCGCAAGGTTGGCGTGCGGACCGTCCTCGACCTTTCGGCCACGCCCTTCTTCCTGCGCGGCTCCGGCTACGCCGAAGGCACGCTCTTTCACTGGACCGTCAGCGACTTCTCCCTGATCGACGCCATCGAGTGCGGCATTGTCAAGCTGCCGCGCGTGCCTGTGGCCGACAACGTTCCCGGCGGCGACATGCCCAAGCTGCGCAACCTGTGGGAGCACATCCGCACCCGTATGCCCAAGAAGGGGCGCACCAAAGCCGGCGCGCTCGACCCGCTCTCGCTGCCGGCCGAATTGCAGACCGCGCTCGACGCTCTCTACGGCCACTACACCAAGACCTATGACCTCTGGCAGGAGGCCGGCATTGCCACGCCGCCCGTTTTCATCGTCGTCTGCAACAACACCTCGACTTCCAAGCTGGTCTACGACTACATCGGCGGTTTCGTCCGCGACGACGGCGACCAGACCATCTACCACGAAGGCCGCCTGGCTCTCTTCCGCAACTACGACGCCAACGGCAACCGCCTGGCCCGGCCGATGACGCTGCTCATCGACAGCGAGCAACTAGAGTCGGGCGACGCGCTGGACGAGAACTTCCGCGACATGGCCGCGGACGAGATCGAGCGCTTCCGCCGCGAATTGCGCCAGCGCGGCGACCGGGCCACGGCCGACAACGTCACCGACCAGGACTTGCTGCGCGAGGTGATGAACACCGTCGGCAAGGAGGGGCGGCTGGGTGAATCTGTCCGCTGCGTCGTCTCGGTCGGCATGCTGACCGAGGGCTGGGACTGCAACACCGTCACCCACATCCTGGGCGTGCGCGCCTTCGGCACGCAGCTGCTGTGCGAGCAGGTCGTCGGCCGCGCCCTGCGCCGCCAGTCCTATGAGCTGAACGAAGACGGCAAGTTCACCGTTGAGTACGCCGACGTGCTGGGCAT
>WBZM01000408.1_pt1 | contig 62062 bp, 48 predicted proteins | sample 5204271 | NCBI WGS metagenome assembly WBZM01 (sample SAMN12344346, study PRJNA552823) | activated sludge metagenome | biome: Activated sludge suspended growth; feature: Nitrification reactor; material: Wastewater; isolation source: activated sludge from nitrification reactor of wastewater... | reverse complement strand
GTAAAGTTTCTCGACAGAAATCTCCCTGGCGTCGGGTAATCGGGCGGCAAGGTCCGTGGCGAGAGAACCCGTCACGCCTGCAGTCGGTGGTGCGGCTGGCCCGGGACCGTGTGCCGAACCGGCAGCAGCTGTGCCCGTTCGTCGTCGCCCAATGCTTCGACGCGGGCCAACTGGCGGGCAAGCACGTTCAGGTCGGCTTCCGAGGCGTCGCGCCGCTTGGCGAGGCGGCCGCGGATGCGTGCCGCCAGCTGTCCGGGCGACGCCGCTGGCGCGACGATGAAGAAGGCTGCGCCAGCACCGGTGGCGAGTTGGCGGAAGCTTGCGCGCCGGCGGCGTTCGAGGAAGGCGGCGTCGACGATCACCGACCAGCCGACGGCGAGCAGGTCCCGTGCCAGCTCGGCCAGGCGCTCGTAGGTGCGCTCGCTGGCCGCAGCGGAATAAATGCCGCCGTCCACCGGCGATCCGCTGTCGGCAGCGGCGGCCAGTCCGAACAGCCGCTTGCGCTCGACATCGGAGCGCAGAAGTACCGTCGCCGATGCCGCATCGGCGAGCAGCAGGTCGCGCGCGGCGCGAGTCTTGCCGCAGCCGGCGACGCCATGGGCGATGATCAGGCGCGGCGGCGGCGGTGCGAGGAGGCGCTCGGCAAGCGCCAGGTAGCCGTCTGCCTGGCCTTCATCGGCGCCATCCTGACGGCTGCGGATGGCGGCGACCTTGGTCCGCACGAGCGCACGATAGACGGCATAGAAGCGCAGCATCGGCACGGCCTCGTAGTCGCCGCTGCAGGCCAGCCATTCGTTGAGCAGCCAGCACGCGAGACCGGGCTGGCGATGGTCGAGCAGGTCGATGTAGGTGAAAGCGATCTCGCTGGCGACGTCGATCCAGCGCAATGCCTCGCTGAACTCGATGCAGTCGAAAAGGGTCACCCGACCGTCGATCATGACCAGATTGCCCAGGTGCAGGTCACCGTGGCATTCGCGTATGCGGCCGTCCGCCTTGCGGGCGACGAACCGCGCCCGCAGGCGGTCGAACTCGGTTTGCGTCCACTCGCGCAGACGAGTGAGGCGTGCCGCTGCCTGGTCGCCGGGCAGCAGCTCGCGCAGTTCGTCGAAGTTGGCGAGCGCCGGTGCGAGGACCTGTGCCGGTTCGCCGAAAGGCGAGTCGGCCAAGGCGGCGGCGGCCGTGGCGTGGAAGGCGGCGAGCGTCGCAGCCAGGTCGGAGATGTGCTGCCGACCGAGCTGACCGCGGGCGCACAGCCGGTCGAGGCGGCGACCTTCGGCGAAGCGGTGCATGCGGACGGCGTACTCGGTCACCTCGCCGGTGCCGCCGATCCGCGGATCGGTGGGCTCGCCGGCGATCGGCACTACCGCCAGATAGAGTTGCGGCGCAAAGCGGCGGTTCAGGCGCAGTTCGGCCTCGCAGCAGGCGTGGCGCCGCTCGAGCGTGCCGTAGTCGAGGAAGGGCATGACGACCGGTTTCTTGATCTTGTAGGCGAAGGCGCCTGCCAGCAGCAGCCACGAGGCATGGGTTTCGATCAGTTCGACCGTCGTCACCGGGTGTGGATAACGTGCCGGGTCGAGCAGGGCGCTGATCAGTGGCGGCAGCGACGGCGACATGCCTCAGCTCCGCTGGCCGCGGCGCAGCCAAGCCTTGCGCAGCTCCTCGAGCAAGCACATCAGGACGGCGCAGCCGGCGGCGAGCAGCCAGCTGCTGCTGCCGATCGCCGCCGTGCCGAAGAGCCAGTTGCCGGGCGGTGTGTAGAGGATGAACAGGATCATCGCCACCTCGGCGGCGATGCCGAGCAGCAGGTATCGATTGCCGCCAAGACCATAGCTGAGGATCGACCGTCGCGGGTGGCGGCAGAGGTAGAGGTTCACCATCTGCATGACGACGATCGTCGCCAGGCAGGCGGAGGTCGCCTGTAGGTACAGCGGGTCGATGCGGTCGAGCGTCTGTCCATGCTGCCAGCCGCCGGCATCGAGGACGAAGAAGAAGGCGAGCATCGCCGCCGTCGCCTCGAGGACACCGAGAAAGAGGTAGGCGCGGGCGAGCAGGCCCCACGACAACAGCCGCTCGCCACGCTGGCGCGGTGGGCGTTGCATCACCGCCGGGTCGGGCTTCTCGGCGCCGAGCGCCAGCGCCGGCAGCATGTCGGTGCCGAGGTCGACGGCCAGGATCTGGATGACGGTCAGTGGCAGGGGAATGCGGAAGAGGACGAAAGCCAGGTAGGGTACCAGCTCGGGGATGTTCGAGCTGAGGATATAGGTCAGGAACTTGCGGATGTTCTCGAACACCGCCCGCCCTTCCTCGATCGCCGCGATGATGCTGGCGAAGTTGTCGTCGAGCAGGATCAGGTCGGCGGCCTCCTTCGCCACGTCGGTGCCGCCGATGCCCATGGCGATGCCGATGTCCGCCGCCTTCAGCGCCGGTGCGTCGTTGACGCCGTCGCCGGTGACGGCGACGATCTCGCCCTTGTTCTGCAGCGCTTCGACGATGCGCATCTTCTGCTCGGCGGCGACGCGGGCGAACAGGATCTCGGGCGCATCGAGCGCCAGCTGCAGTTGCGTCGGCGATATCAGCCGCAGCTGCTCGCCGCTGACCACCGTCGGTGCTTCGCCGCTGATCAGGCCGATCTGGCGGGCGATCGCCAGTCCGGTGCGCGGGTGGTCGCCGGTGACCATGATCGTCCGGATGCCGGCTTCCCGGCAGCGGGCGATCGCCTGCGGCACTTCCGGCCGCGGCGGATCCTCGAGGCCGATCAGTCCGGCGAGAACCATCTGCTGCTCTTCGCCAGGTGGGCCCTGCTGGTCGACGGCACGATGGGCAAAGGCGAGCACACGCAGGCCCTGGCCCGCCATTTCGTCCTGCGCCGCCAGCAGGCGGCTGTGGGCGACAGTGTCGAGCGGCACCACGCCGGCATCGGAGTGCACGCAACTGCAGCCGGCGAGCACCGTTTCGGGGGCTCCCTTGCAGTAGAGCATGCGGCCCTGCGGCGTGTCACAGATCACCGACATGCGCCTGCGGTCGGTATCGAAGGCAATCTCGGCGACACGCCTGAAGCCGGCCAGGTCGCCGGCAAACTGGCGACCGACCGCGGCCAGCGCGATCTCCATCGGATCGCCACGCAGTCCTTGGCGACCCTGCTCATCGATCTCCTTCAGGTCGTGGCAGAGCGCCGCATTGACGAACAGCGCGCGATGCTCGAGCAGCGCCGGCGCGTGCTGCGCCAGTTCGCCGCAGGACAGCATGCCGCCGCCGATCCACACGCGCTGTACCGACATCCGGTTCTGCGTCAGGGTGCCGGTCTTGTCGCTGCAGATCACGGTGGTCGAGCCGAGCGTCTCGACCGCCGGCAGATGGCGCACCAGCGCGTTGCGCCTGGCCATTCGCTGTGTCGCCATGGCCAGGGACAGGGTGACGGTCGGCAGCAGTCCTTCCGGCACGTTGGCGACGATGATGCCGATGGCGAAAAGCAGGTTCTCCCAGGTCGGCAGCCCGATTGCCTGGCCGATCAGGAAGAGCAGCACACCGATACCGGTGGCCAGGCCGGCGACGATGCGTGACAGGCGGGTGATCTCGCGCTGCAGCGGCGAGCTGGCCTCGCCGGCGGTCTGCGTCAGGTGGGCGATGCGGCCGAACTCGGTGCGCATGCCGGTGGCGTACACCACGCCGCGCGCCTGTCCGGAAACGACCGAGGTGCCGGCGAGAACGATGTTCTTCGCCTGCAGTGGCGACTCCTCGCCGGAGGGTTCGAGCGTGCGCGCCTTGGCGAGCGACTCGCCGGTCACCGTCGACAGGTTGACGCGCAGCCCGGCAACCTCGATCAGGCGGCAGTCGGCGGGGACGAAGTCGCCCTCTTCGAGGAGGACGATGTCGCCGGGTACCAGTTCGCTGGCGAGAATGCCGTTGATCTCGCCAGCGCGCAGCGTCTTCACCCGGTTCGGCAGCAGGCGGCGCAGGGCGGCGACCGCCCGCTCCGCCTTGTACTCCTGCCAGAACGAGAAGACGCCGTTGATGACGATGACGCCGACGATCGCCAGCCCCAGCCTGGCCATTCCCTGGCCGGGGTCGAAGTGCTCGGCAACGAACGAAAGGCCGGCAGCGATCCAGAGAACGATGGCAAAGAAATGGGTGAATTCCTGCGCGAAGCGCAGCAGCAGATGCCTCTGCTCGACCTCTACGAGCAGGTTCGGGCCGAACTCGCCGAGGCGGCGTGCCGCTTCGGCGGCAGGCAGTCCGGTAGACGAACTGTTCAGGCTGGCCAGAGCCTGCTCGACTGTCAGCGAATGAACCCGCACGCGCGCGAACTCTCGTAGCGATCAGGACGACAATCTACACCGTTGGCGGCAGGAAAGCATCCCCGCGCGACACCCCACGCAACGGTCAGGCCTTCTGCTGTTGGCAGCTGCTGCCGGGTCCGGGTCTGGCGCCGCCGTTCAGCTGCCGCGTGGCGGCCGCCTGCCGCGCCAGACGGCGAGCAGCGTCGCCAGCTTGTCGCCTGCCGGCAGGCGCTCGTCCGACAGCGCCTCGAGGAAATCCGACAGCCGCTTCGAGCGGACGATCGCGAAACCGGTGAGCAGCGCCGACAGCACGAAGACCAGCGCGAAGAAGAAGAGGCGCTCCGGCAGCGGTTCCTGCGCCGCGTCGATCAGGTTCATGCCGAGGAAGCCGGTGCTGATCGTCGCGATCAGGCCGGCGGTGGTGACCACCGTCAGCCGCACGACGGTGTTCGCCTGCCGGCGCAGGCTGTCGCTGTCGAGGTACTGGCTCATGTCCTGGATTTCCTCGCGCAGCTCGGCGTACAGGCGCTCGGTGCCGAGGTGCCTGCGCGTCATGGCGAACAGCGCGCGCGCCTGCGCCTGATCGGAGATCTCGTTGAACCAGTAGCGGTGCGTGAAGCGCAGGAAGACCTCGAGCACCTCGCGGATGTCGCGCTTGAAGGTCTTCACCGACTCGGCGTTGCCGATCTGCAGCCGGTTGAGGGCCGTCACCAGACGATCCGAAAGCATCAGCAGCGCCGCCTTGTGGAAGTGGGGAATCAGGGCGAGGAGAAAGAACTGGTGGCGGAACTGCCCGAGCAGCCCGTTCTCGGCGCCGCTGAAGTACGCGTCGCGGGCACTGCCGACCATGATGCAGGCATGACCGCAGGAGAGCAGCCGCGTGCCGCCCTGCGCCGCCTGCGGATGCCAGTAGCGGTCGTAGCAGAAGCGCGCCTCGAAATCCTCGAGGTGCTGGTCGGAGTAGGGCAGCGAACCGCCCTTGCCGGGACCGCCGACCAGTACCAGGCGGGCGAAATCGCCGCGATCGAGGCGGCGCGGGTCGTCCATCGCCAGATAGGCGAGCAGTGGCATGCGGTGATACTCGATCTGCCGGTAACGCACCGGACCTTCCTCATCCGAGTGGTGCAGCACCAGCGGCCGCAGCAGGAACTCCCAGTGCGATGCGATGCACGGGGCACGGAAGCGGCTGACGAAAGTCAGGTACTTGCGGCGCTTCTCGTAATCCGAGGTGGCGAGCACCCGGCCATCGGCGGCGAGCCATTCACAGAGCCGCAGGCAGTGGCCACCGCTCCCATCCTCGTCCCAGTAGGGCGGATAGGCGCGTCCGAAACGGTACAGCGTGTCCTGCACCTGCCGCAGGTCGAGATCGTCGGCGGCGATCTCGACGACCAGGATGACGACGTCGATGTCGTGGAAGAAGTAGAGATCGATGTGGACGATGGCGAAGCAAAGCGGCGTATCACTGTCCTTGAAACTCATCCGTACCTGCGCCACGTCGTCGCGGCGAAAGACCCGGATCGGTGATCCGCCGAGCTGTCGACCGCAGTCGTCGTTGCCTCCTTCGCCGTAGAGAAAGCGCTGCACGTAGGGCAGGAAGGTGACGAACTCGCTGTAGTGGCGTTCCTGGAACTGCCCGGGGTCGCCGGAGAACTCGTCGGCCAGTTCGCGCCACGGCTGGCGGCTGCTCTCCTCGGCCAGCACCTGGTGGTGCTGCTGCAAGGGGCTGCCGGCGGCCAGCGGCATCAATTGCAGCGGCCAGAGCAGGATCTGCCGGAAGTGGCCGACCCGTTGTTCGTGTTCGCAGTTGGCGATGGTCATCGCTCGTCTCCGGGGCGGGGCGCCGCAAGCCGGTCCATCGACCGGCGGTTCAGCCGCCGATGTCGGCCAGCAGCCGGCCGATCATCCGCTCGGCCTGTTGCAGGTAGCCGCCGCCGAACAGATTGAGGTGGTTGAGGACATGGTAGAGCTGGTACAGCAGCCTGCGTTGCGCAGAACCGTCGGCCGGCGGCCAGGCGTCGCGGTAGGCGGCGTGGAAGCTGTCGGGAAAGCCACCGAACAGCTCGCTCATCGCCAGATCGGTTTCGCGATCGCCCCAGTACACGGCTGGATCGAAGAGCGCGAGCCGGTCCTTCTCGTCGAGCGCGGCGTTGCCGGACCAGAGATCGCCGTGCAGCAGACTCGCTTGCGGCTGGTGATCGACGAACAGCGCCGGCAGCGCATCGGCCAGGCGCTCGCCACCGGCGATCAGCCGCGCAGGCTGGCCATGCCGTTTCGCCATCGCCAGTTGTGGCAGCAGTCGCTGGCGGGTGAAGAACAGGGGCCAGGTCGGCTGCACGGTGTTGTACTGCGGGCTGCTGCCGATGAAGTTGTCGCGCGGCCAGCCGTACTGGTTGCCGGTGATGCGGTGCAGTGCCGCCAGCGCCCGTCCGGCGGCCGCGCCCGGTGCCTGCCCGCGCAGCGGAGCGAGCGGCAGGTGCTCGAGGACCAGGAAGGCCTTTCGGCCACAGACTCCGTGTCCGCAGACGCCCGGTACGCGCAGCGCGGGGCAGGCGGCCAGCGCCGCCAGGCCGTCGGCTTCGGCGGCGAACATCGCCGCCAGGCTGGCGTCGTTGAGCTTGACGAACCAGTGGCGCTGGCCGCTGCGCACCACCAGCGTGCGCGAGATCGATCCGCCGCCGACTTCGCTGACCGAGTCGAGCGCGGCGACGGCGTCGCCGTCGGCGCCGAGCAGCGCGCGCAAGGCGGCATCGAGATCGGCATCGAGGACTCGGTGGCTCGCGCTCATGGCGCTTCGGGCAAGGCCGGACGGAGCTGCTGCCGGTCCACGGCCGGCATCGGGGTTGTCGTCGGCGGTCGACACGCGCCGTTCATCGACCGACGGCCAGCAACGGCCAGAGGGTTTACGGATGCCGGCGAATGTGATCTGATACACGCCCCATGTCGTCCTGCCGCGCCATCCGCGCGCGCTCGGCGTGCCGCCGGCGCGCTGTCCGGAGGCGGCACGTGACGCCGCCGCTCGCCTGCCGGTGTCCCGCCGGGACCTTTCATTCCAGGAGCCAAACCCATGAAGATTCGCCTGATTCTCGTCGCCGCCCTCCTTGCGATCGGTCTAGCCGGTTGTGGCGAAGATGCGCGGAAAGCCGAAGCCGCCAAGGCAGAGGCCGCGAGACTTGCCGCGGAGGCCAAGCAGAAGGCCGATGAAGCCGCCAAGAAGGCCGGTGAGGCGGTCGGCGCCGCTGCCGAGGCCACCAGGGAGGCTGGCAAGGAGGCAGTTGCGGCGACCAAGGAGGCCGGCAAGGAGATGGTCGTCAAGGCCGCCGATGCGACCAAGGAAGCCGCCGATGCGACCAAGGAGGCTGCCGACAGGGCGAAGGCGGCAGTCGGCAAGTAAGGCTCGTTCGTCGCCTGCCGGCGGCGTGCGGCCCGGACGCGCGCGCTGGCGTCGACCTCACCGCGCATTGCCCGGCGCGATCGCCACCGCCGGATTGACCGCCGCTGCCGTTGCTGGCCGCAGGCAGTCGAAGAACATCCGGTCGGCGCCGAGCATGTGCTTCGTCACCACCTCATAGGCGAGAAACTGGAAGACGTCGCCGACGCCGCGCGTACCGGCGCGGTAGCTCGCCAGCAGTTCATGCGCCTCGCTGGTCAGCCCCTGGTGCAGCAGCGAGTGCTCGCTGGCACCGGCAAACCCGGCAGCGGTGAAGACCGCTTCCTCATCGCGGAAGTGCTCGACGACGCCGGCGAGCAACTGGTCGACGATGAGCTCGAGCCCATTTCCCGGCCGATCGGAAAGAATCGCCGCGAGCAGGCGGTTGGCGTCGGCAAAGAGCCGCCGGTGGCCACGATCGACGATCTCGTTGCCGCTTTCGTATGCCGCGTGCCAGACGAGTTGCACGAAGTTGGCGACCACGTAGCCGTCGCTGCCCGCCTGTTCCGGCGCCAGACGGATCTGATTGCGGCCGGCGTCCTTGGCGCGATAGAGCGCGGCGTCGGCACGCGCAAACCATTCCTCCCAGCTTTCTCCGGCAGCACATTCGGCGACCCCGACGCTGACCGTGACCTTGCCGACGGTGGCGAAGTCGCCCGCTGCGACCTCCCGCCGCAGCCGCTCGGCGACCGCTGCAGCGGTTGCCCTGGCGGTGTTCGGGCAGAGGACGACGAACTCCTCGCCGCCCCAGCGGCTGAGCGAATCGACCTTGCGCAGAGCTCCCTGCAGCAGCGTCGTCAGGCGTTGCAGGACGGCGTCGCCGGTGGCATGGCCGTGCTCGTCGTTGATCCGCTTGAAGTGGTCGACGTCGATCAACAGCAGGCAGAGCGAATGTCCATAGCGTGCCATGCGCTCCATTTCCGTGCGCACGCTTTCCTCCAGCCGGCGCCGGTTCCAGATGCCGGTGAGGCGATCGGTGCTGGCTGCCTGCTCCAGCTCGACCACCATCTGTTGCAGATCCCGATTCGCCTCCTGCAAGCGTTGCAGCGTTTCCTTCGCCGCCAGCGACACGTGGCGCCGCTGCAACGGCTCGACCAGCGATGCGATCGCCTGCAGCGTCCGGTCAGGCGCCAGGATCGCCATCTTCAGCCACGCGTAGCGGCGGCGCTGGCCGCCGTGCACCAGTTCGATGCGGGTCCACGCCGCGGCCTCGCCAGCGAGGATGCGCCGGTCGCATTCAGCGAGCAGGTTGTGCGCCGGGGGCGGTACGATGTCCGCCTCCGACTTGCCGGCCAGGCGGTCGCCCGGGCGGCAGAGCAATGCTTCGATCACCGGGTTGGCAAGTCGATAGAGTCCGTCGAGTCCCTTGATCGCGAAGCCGACGGCGTTGGCCGGCATCAGCAGCTGCAGCAGCCCCGCTACCGGGACGACCGCATTGTCGACCGGCAGCGTCTCATGACTCGTCATTCGTTCTCTCCGGCTGCACCCCGGCCGTCGTCGCGCCGAGCGCGGCCGGCGGCGGCCGCTGCCCGCAGGTGCCGACCCGGCGGGTTCATTGTCCGCTGGTCGTCACCGGCCGCGGAGCGAGGACGACGCGGTTGCGTCCCTGCATCTTGGCCGCGTACAGCGCGCGATCGGCCCGGTTGACGAGGTCGCTTGCCGACTCGCCGGCAATGTGATCGGCGACGCCGATCGATACCGAAATGTTGCCGACCAGTGACTCGCGGTCGCCGCTGCGGCGGACACGGCTGGCGGCGACCAGTGCGCGCAGCGCTTCCGCGAGGCCGACGGCACCGCCACGTGGCGTGTTCGGCAAGACGACCGCGAACTCCTCGCCACCGTAGCGCGCGGCGGTGTCCTTGCCCTTGACGTTGGCGCGCAGGATCTGCCCAACGCTGGCCAGCACGCGGTCACCGAAAACGTGCCCCAGGCTGTCGTTGATCTTCTTGAAGTGGTCGAGATCGATCATCAGCAGGCAGGGTCCGACCGATTCCCCTTGCAGTTCGCCAAGGCACTCGGCGAGGGCGAGGTCGAAGCCCTTGCGGTTGGTGAGGCCGGTGAGAGCGTCGATCAGCGCCTCCTCGCGCGCTCGCGCCACCTCCTGCCGCAGGAGTTCGGTCTCGCGCACGCTTTCGGCCAGTCGTGTCTTCAGGGTAGTGATCGCTTGCTGCATCTGCTGCGTGCCACGCAGGATGTCTGCGACGCCGCTGGCGAGCGCGTCGCTGCCAGTCGCCGGAGCGATCAACTCCTCGTTCCAGCGGGCCAGAGAATTGCCGAAGCGGGCCGCCTCGTCGCCCGCCGCGGCGGTCGACTCCGAGACATGGCTCACCAGTTGCGCGACACTGTCACCGAGGCGCAGCGCCGTCTTGGCGTCGAGTTCGCTGATGTGTCGGGTATGGAGACCGTCAAGCGTCTGTTCGCTGAGCCGCCCACCACCCTTGAGCAGCGAGTCCAGTTCGCTGCACAGGGCTGGATTGGTGCCGGACACGTACTCGTACCAGACGGTGTAATTCGTCGGGTGCATGCCGGCATCGTGCTGGGTCATGTGCTTGAGTGCCAGGCGCAGGTACTCGGTACTCTGCGCAGGGCTGTGTCGGTACTTCACCCCGCTCTCCATTTCCAGGCCGGTGCGAGCGTGACTCCTGACATGTGTTCCCCTTTCGCTCTGTCGTTCTTCGACGGGCTACAGTGTCGGTTCAGATGCTTCCCTGCAGTCGTCTTCGCTGGACTTCGACCGCCGGCGGCGGGCGGCTCTGACCGGGTCGCCATCCAGTTTGTCACAATGCTGCCGGCGCAGGAAGTCAGCCTGCTGCGAATCATACAAGCCTTCGGCAACGATCGGGCGACAGAGGCTGCTTGCCTTGGCGATGATCGCCGCCATGATCCGGGTCACTCCGGGTTGTCAGCTCCGCGGGCTCGCGACACTGGCGATTCTACGCCAGCCCGCGGGGGTCAGGCGCATCCCGCCGCCTCGCGACAGGTGGAAGAAGCGACCGGCCTGTTCCGCAACCGCCGCCACGAACACCCGGTCACCGGCAGGCCAGGCGCCAGGCCCAGATTCAGGCGGCGTGGCTGCTGGCGCAACGCGTCTTGCCGCCGGCAGAAAGGCAGACGCGGTTGCGGCCGGCGTTCTTGGCAGCGTAGAGGGCCTTGTCGGCGGCGCGCAGCAGGTCGTCGGCCTCGTCCATGCTTTTCTCCCGGTTGGCGACGCCGATGCTGACCGAAGTCTGGATCTCGACGTTGGCGACGGTGATCCGCAGCTCGCGCACCATCCGGCGCAGCCGCTCGGCCGCCAGCAGGGCGGCGCGCGGGTCGGCATCGTGGCAGACGAGCAGGAACTCCTCGCCGCCGATGCGGCTGACGCTGTCGTCCTTGCGGGCGGCTGCCTGGATCGCGCGCGCCACCTCCTGCAGGACCTGATCACCGATGGCGTGTCCGTGGCGGTCGTTGATCGACTTGAAATGATCCACATCGATCATCAGCGTCGCGACTGGCTGGCCGGTCCGCTGCGAGGCGCTCCAGAAGCGTTGCAGTGCGTCCATTCCGGCGCGCCGGTTGGGCAGCCCGGTCAACAGGTCGGTCATCGCCGCATGTTCCAGGCGGCGGTTGCTCACAGCCAGTTCGGCGGCGAACTGCTTGAGCTGGGCGCGGTCGTGCTCCCAAGCCTCGAGCAGCTTGGTGTAATGCTGCGCGGCGCGCATGCGGGCACTCAGTGCGCGCAGGTTCACCGGCTTCGTGACGTAGTCGTCGACCCCGGCCTCGAAGGCCTCGATCAGCTTCTCGTCGGTCACTTCACCGGTCAGCATGATGACGTACATCGACTGACCCCAGTCGGTGGCGCGCAGCGCCCGGCAGAACTCGAGGCCGTCCATGACCGGCATCAGCCAGTCGGTGATGACGATTTGCGGCAGCGCCTCGACGGCGACCGCGAGGGCCTCTCGGCCATTCTCGGCGGTGAAGACGGTGCACTCGAGGAGGTCCGAGAGCAGGGCTTCGGTGAGCATGCGGCTGCTCGGTTCGTCCTCGACCAGCAGTACACGCTGGCGAGGAGCGCCGCTGCTTGTCTCCTGTCGCGCGTGGGGGATCGGCGCGTTGGCCATGGTGTCGAAGGACGGGGGCGCGGTGGCCGGCAGTTTGAGCAACTCGGCCCAGTCCTGCCATTCGCGTACCACCTGATCGAAGACTTCGCCGAGAGCCTGGGCATCGAGTCCGATCTTGCCGCCGAGGAACATGAGTTCGGCGATGTGCCCGCTGCGCTCGGCGACCGGCGAATGGCCAAGGTCGGCCATTCGTCGCGCCTGGAAAAAAAGCTGCGCGAGTTGATATGGGCGCGAGCCCTGGCTGAAGCCGGCTGCTTCGGGCCGCTCATGGCAGGAAACGGGTTCGACAAGGGCGTTGGGAATGCCGCAATCGGCCAGGACGGCAGCGGTCACCTCGTTGTGGTCGGCACCCAGACGTTCGCGCTCGAGCAGTTGCAGCGCTTCGCCGTCATGCTCCTCCGCGAGGATCGCAGCGTACTCGGCGGGGTGGGTCGTCGCGAGCACCAGCGCGCCGATCCGCGCCAGGAGACCGCAGGCGAACAGTTCGTCCGCCGCCGCAATCCGCGTCAGGCCACCCAGGGCGTGACAGGCAACCGCCATCAGCAGCGAATGTGACCAGAACGCGGCGTGGTCGAAGGCACTGTCCTGGCCTTCGAGATACTGGTCGACGAGCGAGAAGCCCATCGCCACCTGCCGCACGGTGCCCATGCCGAGGCGCAGGACGGCCTCCCGGATCGATGCGACGGGCCGGCCACCGGAACGTGCCAAGTTGCACAGGCGCAACAGACGGCTCGACAGGGCGGGGTCACTCTGGACGACCTTTGCCACCTCGTCGAGCGTTGCATCTTCTCGCCCGCAGATCTCGAGGACGGCGAGCGCCACGCCTTTCGGGCTCGGTAGCCGGCCGCTGATGCGAAGCTGTTCGATCCTGTTCATCTTCCCTGGCACCGCTCGCCGATCATGGGATGAAGTCTAACGGTCCAGCGCCGCTCGCCACAAGCACGACGTGATGCGCGCGGTGCGATGGCGTCCGGCCGCGGCTCCGGATGATCGATGGTGATTCTCCGCCACTTGTCCGACCGGCTGTCGCCAGGTCACTCGCGGACGGCGCGCATCGCCCGCCGCAGCAACTCGCCGAGCAACAGCGATGCCAGCACCAGGCTGACCACCGACGCCAGCCAGAAGCCGCTGGCGCCCATCGGCTGCGGCGAATGGAAGGCGAGCCACCAACCGCCAAACAGGCCGACGCCCCAGAAACAGAGGACATGCACGCACATCGGCACGAAGGTGATCCGGTAGCCGCGCAGGGCATGTGCGGCAATCGTCTGCACGGCGTCGAAGATCTGGTAGAAGGCGACGTAGCCGAGCAATCCGAGGGCGACCGACCGCACCGCCGGATCATCGGTCCAGGCGGCCGCCAGCGGCATCGCGAGCAGCCAGACGATGATGCCGAGCAGCGTCGACAGGCTGCCGGCGAGCAGCAGTGCGGCGGTGATCGATCGTCCGGCGCGATGCCAGTCGCGTGCGCCGGCGGCCTGGCCGACCTGCGCCAGCGTCGCGATGCCGAGGGCCAGCGGCAGCATGTAGCAGATGGCAGCCAGGTTGGCGACGATGCGGTGGCCGGCGACGACGGTCGCCCCGAGCTGGGCGATGAACAGCGCCATCAGCGTGAACGACGAGATTTCGACGAAATGCGAGAAGCCCATCGGCACCCCGAGTCGCAGCAGGCGGGCCAGCGGCCGGGGTTGCGGCAGCTGCCAGCCGGCGAACAGGTGGTATGGCCGCAGTGCCCTGGCGCAGCGCAGGTAGGCGGCGGCACAGCAGAGGGAGAAGAAGGCGACGACGACATTCGACAGGCCGCAACCAACGACGCCGAGCGCTTGTCCGCCCCAGGCGCCAGTCACCAGCAGCGATGCCAGGAGCGCATGCAGGAGCGTGCCGCCGAGACTGATCAGCAGCAGTGGCCGCGGTCGCCCGAGGGCGTTGCAGAAGGCGTGGAAAGTGCGGTAGAGGAGAATTGCCGGCATGCCGAGCGCGAGCAGCGCCAGGTAGGCCCGTGCCCTCTCCTCGACCACCGGGTCGATGCGCGACAGCGCCAGCAGGGGCGCCGGATTGAGGAGGACGATGACGCCCGGGATGGCCAGCAGCAAGGCCAGCCACAACGACTGCTGCAGGGCGGCGGCGATCTCGCCGTCACGACCGGCGCCGTGCAGATGGGCGACCGTCGGAGCCACCGCCTGCAGCACGCCGACCAAGGCAAAGACGACCGAGATGTAGATGCCACCGCCGACTGCCACCGCCGCCAGATCGTCGGTGGCGTGGTGGCCGAGCAGGGCGGTGTCGATGACCATCATGCCCATCGAGCTCAACTGCGCGAGCAGCATGGGCAGTGCGTGTGCGAGGAGGCGGCGGGTGTCGTGGACGAGCATCGGGCCGGTGCGGGGCGGGACGGCCTCGCAGCGTACCCGATTTCGCCGTTGCTGCGGCTGCGCACGCTGCCCGGGTGACGATCCGTGCGGTGCTGGCGAAGAAAAAAGCGCCGGATTGCGACCCTGCTTATTGAAAGAGACCCGGGTATCGTCTAGGGTTTCGGCTTTCGCCAATCCGGGAGATCAGGAAGATGGTCGCTGCCAGTCGTGTCACCGCCTACGAACCGATCGAGACCGCCAGCCGCGATGAGATCAGCGCGCTGCAGCTCGAGCGCCTGCGCTGGTCGCTGCGTCATGCCTACGACCACATCGAGCACTACCGGTGCAAGTTCGATGCCCATGGCGTTCACCCGGACGACCTGAGGACGCTCGACGATCTCGCGCGCTTCCCCTTCACGAGCAAGGACGACCTGCGGCAGAACTATCCGTTCCGCATGTTTGCCGTGCCGCGCGACCGGGTCGTTCGCGTGCACGCCTCGTCGGGGACGACTGGGCAACCGACCGTCGTCGGTTATACGCAGAACGATATCGACATGTGGGCGACGTTGATGGCGCGTTCGATCCACGCTGCCGGCGGCCGGCGGGGCGACATGGTGCACATCGGCTACGGCTACGGCCTATTCACCGGCGGACTCGGCGCGCACTATGGTGCCGAGCGCCTCGGCTGCACGGTGATCCCCATGTCCGGTGGGCAGACCGAGAAGCAGGTGCAGCTGATCAACGACTTCAAGCCCGACATCATCATGGTGACGCCGTCGTACCTGCTCAACCTGGCCGACGAGTTCAAGCGGCAGCGCATCGACCCGGCGTCGAGCGGTCTGCGCGTCGGCCTCTTCGGTGCCGAACCGTGGACCAACCAGATGCGCGTCGAGATCGAGAACACCTTCGCCATCGATGCGATCGACCTCTACGGGCTGTCCGAGGTGATCGGCCCGGGAGTCGCCAGCGAGTGCATCGAAAGCAAGGACGGGCCGGTGATCTGGGAGGATCACTTCTACCCCGAGGTGATCGATCCGGCGACCGGCGAGGTGCTGCCCGACGGCAGGCATGGTGAACTGGTCTTCACCTCGCTGTCGAAGGAGGCACTGCCGATGATCCGCTACCGGACGCGCGACCTGACCTGTCTGCTGCCGCCGACGGCGCGCTCGATGCGGCGGATCGACAAGATTACCGGCCGCTCCGACGACATGCTGATCATCCGCGGCGTCAACGTCTTTCCGTCGCAGATCGAGGAACTGATCCTCAAGCAGCCGAAGCTGTCGCCGCACTACCTGATCGAGGTCTGGCGCGATGGTCATCTCGATTCGGTGGCGGTCGATGTCGAACTCAAGCGCGAGTACCGCTACCTGCCGGCGGTCGACAAGGAGCACGTCGCCCATTCCCTGCAGCGGCACATCAAGTCGTTCATCGGCATCTCGACCGAAGTGCGCATCGCCGACATCGGCGGCATCGAGCGCTCGCTCGGCAAGGCGCGACGGGTGATCGACCGTCGCCCACGCGAGTGACCCACGCCAGCGCGTCGTTTCGTCCAGAGCCGCAACGGTGCGACGGGTTGCCGGGACGGAGGACGCTCGTCGCGCTGGGGGCTGCGTATTATCGTTGCGTCCGCGCGGCAAGAAAGGCCGGTGGCCATTTCCTGCACCGTTGCCGACGATACCGGGGAGCTTCCGTCTCGCGCCATGAACCTCGTCTTTGATGGTCCCGGCCAGCCCATGGGGCTGGTCCCGCACAGCCTGATCGCCCTGCTGCCGCTGGCCGTCTGGGCCTATCGGCGCTTCGTCGGCAGGCGGGGCGGTTCGCTCGTCTGGCTTCTTGCCGCCGTCGGCATCTTTCTGCTGACCAACGGCATCGTCTTCTGGGACCAGTCGCGGGTGCGGAGGATGGCGGCGGACGGCACGCTGCAGGTGACGCGCGGCAGCATCACCCAGAGCTGGCACATCGTCTCGCGCGAGCGCGACTGGACGAGCCGCACGCTGAGCTACCGGACCACCGTCAGCGAAGGCTTCGACGTCGGTGGTGTGCGGTTCCGCTGGAACATCGGCGACAGCTTCTCGCCGGCAACCTTTTCCAATGCGGCTGAGCCGCCGCTCGCCTTTCCCGAAGGCGCCGCGGTCGAGGTCAGCTGGTTCGTCGATCCTGCCAGCGAGGACGAGCGCCGCATCGTCCGCTTGCGCATGGAACCTGGCGGCGCACGGGCGACCGTTGCCGACGCGGAGTTCGCCGCGGTGATCGCCGGATTCGTCACGGCGCTCGAGTCCGCTGACGGGACGCGGCTGGCCGAACTGGTGCAGTTTCCCGTGAACTTCGCTGGCCACATGCTGGGCGCCGGGCAGGTGGACGACCTGCGGGTGGCGCTGGCGATGCCCGCGCTGCAGACCTGCCTGCGAACCGCCGCCACTGAAGCCTTGCCCGACGGTTCGCGGCGCATCGTCTGCCACGGCGTGACGCTGGTCTTCGCCAGGGCCGCTGGCGATGCGTGGCGGCTGCGCGAGCTGCACCAAGGATCCTGATCCGCCAGGCGGAAGTCGTCGGCAGCGGGCCGCAGGGCGCGGGGGCGCGAGCGGGCGGACGCCGCCGCAGGTCGCTGCGCAAACTCTGAGGACATTCCGGAAAGGGATTTTTCGACGATGAACAAGCTGGCTCCCCGACTGCGGGCGACGGCCTTCGCCCTGTTCCTCCTGCCGGCGGGCATGACCGGCGCCGCTGGGCAGGCCGGTGCCTTGCAGGGCGAATACGAGTTCCATGGCCGGACGCGCGTCGACCCGCCTGCCGACGAGGCAAGGGACACGCATCTCGGCCTGGTGCTCGAAGGCGCGGTGGCGCGCGAGCTCTATCGGCGCCTGCGCGTGCGCGCCGTGCGCGATCCCTGTCTCGATGATGGTTCGCGCAGCAAGACGCAGGGACCGTTGCGCTGTACCGAGATGGCGAATGGGCGCAGCTGGCGCTGCGAGTTCGCGATCCAGCTGGACAGATCGATCCTCGTCGCCGATGGCGTTTGCTAGGAGGGCCGGCTGGCGGCGGCTGCCGCGGCGTCGACGAGCGGCGGCCATGCTGCCGGCGCCGGCTGGACCCTATGGTGCCGCGCCGTCGTCGTCCTGCACCAGTCTGCCGACGCGCGTCGCCGACTGGCGCAGCTTGTCGAGGTTGCCCTCGGCGCAGTCGATGTAGCTGTGGATGCCGATGATCGGCGGCAGGTCCCGTTCCGAGTACAGGCGCAGCGTCCGGATCAGCGATGTCCGGGTGTTGTACTCCTTGAGTTTGGCGCACTGGAACTCGTCCCAGCAGACCGGCGAAGCGGTGTAGTCGGGCGACAGGACGGCGATGAAATGGCGCGTCCGGTTGACCGCATCGGAGATCAGGCTGAGCCACTGCCCGCCGACCGGGATCGAGTCGCGATCGTAGAAGATGCGTGCCGACGGTGCGCTCTGCTGCAGGGCACGAACGAACTCGGCGACCTCTTTCTCCTGGCGGTGCGCATAGCTGATGAAAAAATCGTAGGCGCCCCGGTCGTCACTGACGGCGGTTTCCGGAACCGTCCGACCGGCGGCGGCTGCCGCCGCGGGACGGCGATCGATGCGCGCGAAGAGACGCTGCAAGAGTGGCTTCTCGTCGTCGTCGGCGGCGCTCAGCAGTTCGTCGCGCAGCTGTCGCTCGCAGCTGTTGATCAGGTTTTCGGCGAGTTGCCGCCGCGGCGGTTCCTCGCCGCCCGCGCACCGGCCGGCGATCCGCTGCTCGTGGCGCTGCCGCGATGCGGCGAACAGGGTGGCGGCAGCGGATGCCGTGGCGGCCGAGAAGGCGACGATCTTCAACTGCCTGATCGGCAGCCCCTGCTCGAGCCAGAAGATCGCGGCGTCGAGCAGCCGCGGCAGCAACTCGTCGAGCGCGACCTGCTGGTTGCCGGTCGCCAGCAGCGGCATGGCGACGCTGGCGATGGCGAAGCCTCGCTCGGCGTCGCGCTCGGGGATGATGAAGTTGTTCAGGCACCGGAAGACGAAGCCGACGCGATCCTCGATGTTCGGCCGCTCGACGCCGGCGTGGGCGACGAATCCCGGATGGGAAGGCTCGAAACAGATGATGCGGCGAAAGTTGAAGCGGCTGGCGAGCTCCGGCGACAGCGGCCTCGACAGCCAGCAGCCGAGGCGGACGCGCTCGTCTTCCTCCTTCCGGCGGGCGATCTCACGCATGTCGAGACCGCTTTCGAAGAGGCTTCTGAACAATGTCCCGGGATTTGGCGTGTAGCTGTCGGGAAAGGCCGAGACGACCAGCGCGTCGACCGCGTGCGCCGGCGGTATCGCCGCCAGGTCGCCGGCCAGCAGCTGGATGCAGGCTTCGGGTTCACCGCCGCGCTGGCGCACTACCTGAAATTCGTCAATGATCCGCATTTCAGACCTCCCGCTGACTGTTGGCTGCCGCGCCGCCCCCGCTTCGCTCGACGGCCCTGAACGGCATCGACCGGGCGCACGGCGCGATGTCGCTTGCCGACCGGTTGGCCGTGCTCGAGCAGGCAGTCTCTTCGCTGGGCAGCGCGTGCGTCGCGTCGGTGCAGCCGCCATCGTACTGCAGCGGCGCGAGCTGCGGGCACCACTGGCGACGGGCATCGATGATACGCGCAGAGCCGTCTGCACTTCGCCGGACGCGCGCCGGCTAGAATGGCGGCAGCCGCACGCGGCGTGGTTGGCGCCGGGTTTTGCCTGATGCACCCGCAAGCGGAATCTCTGGAGCCCTTCGTCATGCGCAAACTGATCATTGGTCCGCTGCTCGCCTATCTGGCAGGCCTGCGTTTTCCGGTCCTGTTCGGCGTCGCCGCCGTACTCTTCATCATCGACCTGTTCGTTCCCGATTTCATCCCCTTCGCCGACGAGATCCTGCTCGGCCTCGGCGCTGCGCTGCTCGGCGCGTGGAAGAGGAAGCGGCAGCAAGGTGGCTCCGGGTCGGTGTCGTCGTAGGGATCGACGTCGGTTGGGCCTACAGGAATCACGGGGGCGCCGCCGCGCCGCCACGGTGCCGGCTCGGGCAGGCGCGGATGGAGCGTGCAGCATCGGTTGACCGCTTCACAGTTCGCCGGCGATCGCGGTTTTTAGCACCGCACCGGGTGCGCCACTCGTCGGCAGCCTGCGCCGGATCGGTTTGCCACACGTGGCGGATGGGCTTGTCAGATGGCCGAGCCAGGGGCTATGCTGTGATCGGGGTCGGCCTGATCGCCTGCTGGCCGTGAGCAGCGGCGCCTGCGTTGTTGCTGGTCTTGCCCGTGAGCCCCTTTTCGTGCGCGAGGATGCTTGATGAAATCGATCTGTTCCCGACCCGGCGCGCTGCTGACGGCGCTCGTTTTCGCCCTTTCGCCAGCGCTGGCGCAACAGCCGCCGGCGGCATCGCCCGCAGCGGCAGCCAAGCCGGCGGCGAAGACCTTCTCGCAGCAGGACCTCGATCGGCTGCTGGCGCCGATCGCCCTCTATCCCGATGCGCTGCTGGCGCAGATCCTGATGGCCTCGACCTATCCGCTGGAAGTCGTCGAGGCGGCGCGCTGGTCGAAAGCCAATCCCAAGGTGAGCGGCAAGGCGCTCGAGGATGCCATGGCGAAGCAGTCCTGGGACCCGGCCGTGCGGGCGCTGACCGCCGTGCCGCAGGTGTTGCAGCAGATGAACGACAATCTCGACTGGATGCAGAAACTGGGCGATGCCTTTCTCGCGCAACAGCAGGACGTGATGGATACGGTGCAGGGTCTGCGGGCGCGGGCCGACGCCACCGGCAACCTGAAGACGACCGAGCAGCAGGTGGTGCGGACGGAGGTGCAGGGTAGCCAGAAGATCTACGTCGTCGAGTCGCCGAAGCCGGAGGTGGTCTATGTGCCGACCTACAATCCGACCGTGGTGTACGGGAGCTGGTGGTATCCGGCGCCGCCCTACTACGTCTATCCCCCCGCCTATGTCTATCCGCCAGGTCTGGCATTCGCCACTGGCGTCTTCGTCGGCGCGGCGATCTGGGGTGCCGCCAATTGGGGTTGGGGCCGCGGCAACGTCGATATCGATGTCAATCGCTACAACTCGTTCAACCGGACCAACATCAGCAACAGCAACTGGAGTCACAACGTGGCGCACCGCGGCGGCGTCGCCTATCGGGATCAGAACGTCGCCCGTCAGTACAACCGCGGTGGCAACGCGCAGGCTGCCGCGGCGCGCGAGCAGTTTCGCGGCCGCGCCGAAAGCGGACGTTCCGAACTGAAGGGAATGGACCGCGCCGAGCTGAACGATCGCGTGCGCTCGGCCGACGATCGCACGCGGGAGAACCTCGGCGGTCGCGCTGAGGGCGGTCGTGCTGAGCCGGGCCGCGGCGACGGTGGCCGCGGCGGCGATCGTGCCGCCGTCAGCGATCGCATGCAGGGCGGCGATCGTGGTGGGGCCGCAGCAGGACGCGACCGTTTCGACGGCGGTGGCGCGCGCGCCGATGCCGGCGATCGTTTCGGCGGTGGCGACCGGCACGCCGGCTCCGCTTTCGGCGACCGTTCGGGCGGCGGCTTTTCCGGCGTCGGCAACGGCGCCTCGACGCGTGAGGCGAGCCAGCGTGGCCACGCCAGCCGCGCCGACATGGGCGGCGGCCGTGCGGGCGGCGGCGCCAGCTTCGGCGGCGGTGGTCGGGGTGGCGGCGGTGGCGGCTTCGGCGGTGGTGGCGGCCGCGGTGGCGGCGGCCGTGGGCGCTAGGCAACGCCGGTCCCCATTTTCAGCGGAGAAGAAGACGATGAAGTTCAAGTGGATCATGCATTCACTCGCCGTTGCCGCGGCGGTCGCTGCCACGCCTGCGCTGGCAGTGGCACCGGCGCCGCCGGCGGAGCCGGCCGCGACGCAGCAGCAGAGCCATGCGACTGCCGAGGACGCTGCCCGCGCACTCGCCGACGCCGTTCGCGCGCAGGACAAGGAGGCGCTGCTGGCGGTGGTGGGACCGACGGCACGGAGCTGGCTGGCGAGCGGCGATCCGGTGGCCGATCGCGCCGACTGGCAGCGATTCCTGGCTGCATACGATCGCCAGCATCGCGTCGAGCCATTGAGCGATGGCCGTGCGCTGCTGCTCGTGGGCGATGATGACTGGCCCTTCCCGGCGCCGCTGGTGCGCCAGGGTGGGCGCTGGTTCTTCGATGCCGAAGCCGGTCGCGAGGAGGTCCTCAGCCGACGGATCGGGCGCAACGAGCTGGATGCGATCCAGACCCTGCTGGCGATCGTCGATGCCCAGCGCGAGTACGCTGCCGGCGATCTCGACGGCAACGGTTCGCACGACTATGCACGCCGTTTCGTCTCCAGCGAGGGGACGCGCGACGGCCTGTTCTGGCCGGTTGCCGCCGATCAGCCGCCGAGCCCGCTCGGGCCGCTGGTTGCCGAGGCGACGCGCGAAGGTTATCGCGCGAGCGCGGCGGGCAGTCAGCCTCGCGCCTACCACGGCTATCGTTACCGGATTCTCGCCGCCCAGGGCCCGGCCGCGCCGGGCGGCGCCCGCAGCTATGTCGTCGACGGGCGGATGATCGGTGGTTTCGCGGTGCTCGCCTATCCCGTCAACCCTGGCGTTTCCGGGGTGATGAGCTTCATCGTCAATCACGAGGGCATCGTTTACCAGAAGAATCTCGGTCGCAACGGCGAGGCGGTGGCGGCGAAGATGCAACGCTTCAATCCCGCCGCCGGTTGGACGAGGGTGCCGATCGAGTAGCCGGGTCGCCAGCACGCGCCGCTACACAAACAGTACACGGCTGCGTCAGCCGAACGTGGACAGCGGTCGGCCAAATCGGCCATAATCCGCCGGTCCGTCGTCTTCGCTTGCCATGAAGTTCCTTTTCGACCTCTTTCCCGTCATTCTTTTCTTCATCGCCTACAAGGTATTCGACATCTACGTCGCGACCGCGGTCGCCATCGCCGCGACTTTCGCGCAGATCGGCTGGCTGTGGTTCAGGCGCCGCAAGATCGACACGATGCTCTGGGTGAGCCTGGTGATCATCAGCGTTTTCGGCGGCATGACCCTCCTGCTGCACGACGAGGATTTCATCAAGTGGAAGCCGACGGTTCTCTACTGGGCGTTTGCCGCCACTCTGCTCGGCGGCACGCTGCTGATGAAGAAGAACCTGATCCGCTTGCTGCTGGCTGAACAGATGCAACTGCCGGAAGTTGCCTGGGCGAAGCTCAACTGGTCCTGGATCGCCTTCTTCGCCTTCATGGGGTGCGCCAACCTCTTCGTCGCGTTCAATTTCTCGACCGACGACTGGGTCAACTTCAAGCTCTTCGGCGGCATGGGGCTGATGCTGGTCTTCGTGCTCGCACAGGGGCTGCTGCTGTCGAAGTACATCGAGGAGAAGTGACGATGTTCTACATGATCCTGGGCGAGGACCGTCCCGGCTCGCTCGCCGAGCGCCTCGCGGCACGGCCGGCGCACGTCGAGCGGCTGCAGGCGTTGCAGGCTGAGGGCCGCCTGTTGCTGGCGGGCCCCTGCCCGGCGATCGACTCGCCGGATCCGGGTCCGGCCGGTTTTTCCGGTAGCCTGATCGTTGCCGAGTTCAGCTCGCTCGATGCGGCGCGCGCCTGGGCCGACGCCGACCCATACGTTGCCGCCGGCGTCTATGCCGGGGTCACCGTCAAGCCCTTCCGCAAGGTGCTGCCGGCGTGAGTGGCGACGCATTCGTCAGCGGCGATGCTGCCGGCGTCCCCGGGCTCATCCGCCAGCGACTCGCTGCCCTGCGCCCGCAACAACTCGAGCTGATCGACGATTCGGCTCGCCATGCGGGCCATGCCGGCGCCAGGAGCGGCGGCGGGCACTACCGCCTGTTGATCGTCGCCGAAGCCTTTGCCGGGCAGCCGCGGTTGCGGCGTCACCGCTTGGTGCATGAAGCGCTCGGTGAGCTGATGCAGTGCAGCATCCACGCCCTGAGCGTCCAGGCGTTGAGCCCGCAGGAGGCTTCTTCATCGGCTGGACCGCCCGTCTGAGCCGCTCCACACTTCACCCCAACCATCCGAAAACAAGGAAGACCACACATGCACAAGCTTTCAAAACTGGCCGGCGCGTTGCTGCTCGGCGCCCTCGTCTCGTTGCCGGCGGTTGCCCAGAAAGCGCCTGCAGGTGGGGCTGTGGCGACGGTCAACGGCGTTGCCATTCCGCAGAGCATCGCCAACGCCTTCGTCGCCGAGCAGGAGGCACAGGGCGCGCCGGACACGCCCGAACTCAAGAACGCCGTCCGCGAAGAACTGATCCGTCGCGAGTTGCTCGTCCAGGAAGCGAAGAAGCTCGGTCTCGACAAGAAGCCCGACGTCGCGGCGCAGGCCGATCTGGCACGGCAGGCGATCTTCATTCGCGCCTTTGTCCAGGACTATGTCAAGAAGAATCCGATCAGCGACGAGCAGCTCAAGGCCGCCTACGACCGGATGAAGGGCCAGATGGGCAACACCGAGTACAAGGTGCGCCACATCCTCGTGGAGAGGGAAGACGATGCCAAGCTGATCATCGTCAACCTGAAGAAGGGTGCCAAGTTCGAGGAACTGGCCAAGCAGTCGAAGGATCCAGGGTCGCGGGACAAGGGGGGCGATCTTGGCTGGAGCAGCACGGCGAGCTACGTGAAGCCCTTTGGCGATGCCGTCGTCGGTCTCGCCAAAGGCAAGTACACCGAGGTGCCGGTGAAGACCGATTTCGGTTATCACGTCATTTTGGTCGAGGACAGCCGCCCGCTGACGCCGCCGACCTTCGACCAGATCAAGCCACAACTGACGCAGCGGATGCAGCAGGATCAGTTGCAGAAGCTGATCGTCGAACTGCGCAACAAGGCCAAGATCCAGTAAGCTCCAGCCAGACGGGCAGCACCAGGCGCCGGTGGTCGAGGCGCCTTTTTCCGCTTTTTTCCGCTTTTTCCTTTTCCTGCCCGGCTGTGCCCGCCTCCCGTGTTGCTAGCCCAGCCAGCGCCGGGCATTGCGGAACATCCGCAACCACGGCGAGTCGTGCCAGCCGCGTTCCTCCCAGTCGGCCGGATGCCACGACATCTGGACGCTGCGGAAGACGCGCTCGGGGTGCGGCATCATGATCGAGAAGCGGCCGTCGGCGGTCGTGAAGCCGGTCGCGCCGGCGGGCGATCCGTTCGGGTTGTACGGATAGACATCGCTCGGCCGGCCGCGGTGGTCTACGTGACGCATCGCCACCAGTACCCGCGTCTCGTCGTCGCGCGAGGCGAAGACGGCGCGTCCTTCGCCGTGTGAAACGACCACCGGCAACCGGCTTCCCGCCATGCCGGCGAAAAAGATCGATGGTGATGGGAGCAGTTCGACGAGCGAGAAGCGCGCCTCGAACTGCTCGACGCGATTCCGTGCGAAACGCGGCCAGGCGTCGGCGCCGGGAATCATGTCGCGCAGCAGGCTCATCATCTGGCAGCCATTGCAGACGCCGAGGGCGAAGGTCGCCGGGCGCGCGAAGAACGCGGCGAAATTGTCGCTCGCGCGCGCGTTGAAGAGGATCGTCTTCGCCCAGCCCTGGCCGGCGCCGAGCACGTCGCCGTAGGAGAAGCCGCCACAGGCGACGACACCACTGAAGTCGGCGAGGCGCGCGCGGCCGGCGAGGAGGTCGCTCATGTGCACGTCGACGGCGGCGAAACCGGCGCGATCGAAAGCGGCCGCCATCTCGACGTGACCGTTGACCCCCTGTTCGCGCAGGATGGCAACGCGTGGGCGGGCGCCGGTGCTGATGAACGGTGCCGCGACGTCGTCGGCCGGATCGAAGCTCAGGCTGAACGAGAGTCCCGGGTCGTCGCCGTCGAGCAGGCGGTCATATTCCTCCTGCGCGCATTCGGGGTGGTCACGCAGGCGCTGCATGTGGTAGCTGGTCTCGGCCCAGGCGCGTTGCAGGTCGATCCGCGTCTCGTCGAGCACCGCGCGGGCGTTGCGGATGATGCGGATACGGTCCCAAGGGTTCGGGGCACCGATGAACTGGCTGCACGTGCCGAGCCCGGCGGCGCGCAGGACGTCCATGACGCGACTGCGATCGGCACGGCGAATCTGCACGACGGCGCCGAGTTCCTCGCCGAAGAGCGCGCGCAGCAGGATTTCGCAGGCGCGGCCGCGGAGCAGATCGGGTCGCTTCTCGCTGCCGTCGACATCATTGCTCAGTGGGTCGTAGCAGAGACCGTCGGTGTCGAGCGAGACGCCGCAATGGCTGGCGAAAGCCATCTCGCAGACGGTGGCGAAGAGGCCGCCGTCGGAACGGTCATGGTAGGCGAGCAGCAGGCGCTCGCCGGCGAGCCGGCGGACGGCGGCGAAGAAGGCAGGCAGCAGGGCGGCATCGTCGACGTCGGGCGCGTCGCTGCCGGTCGCCGAATACACCTGCGCCAGCGCCGAACAGCCGAGGCGATTGCGACCGCGACCGAGGTCGATCAGCAGCAGGTCGGTCTCGCCGGCGTCGAGCACGAGCTGCGGGGTGAGCGTTCGCCGCGCATCGGAGACCGGTGCGAAAGCGGTGACGATCAGCGACAGCGGCGAGACCACCTGTTTCTCGCGTCCGTCATCAGGGTCGCGCCAAGAGGTGCGCATCGACAGCGAATCCTTGCCGACCGGGATGGCGACGCCGATGCTCTGGCAGAGGTCGGAAACCGCACGCACGGTGTCGAACAGGCGGGCGTCCTCGCCGGGGAAGCCGGCCGCCGCCATCCAGTTGGCGGAGAGCTTGACATCGCCAAGGTGGCCGACGTCGGCTGCGGCGATGTTGGTCAGCGCCTCGCCGACCGCCATGCGGCCCGAGGCGGCGGCGTCGATCGTCGCCACCGGCGTTCGCTCGCCGATCGCGAAGGCCTCGCCGAGGTAGCCGTCGAAGGACATCAGCGTCACCGCGGCGTCGGCACAGGCCACCTGCCACGGTCCGACCATCTGGTCGCGCGCGCTGAGGCCGCCGACGCTGCGGTCACCGATGGTGATCAGGAAGCTCTTGTCGGCCACCGCCGGCAGACGCAATACCCGGTAGGCCGCTTCCCGGAGTTCCACTTCGTCGATCGCCAGTGGCACCGGCATTGGCGGCAGGCGGCTGGCACTGCGCGCCATGCGCGGCGGCTTGCCGAGCAGCGCGTCCATGTCCATGTCCACCGGATCGTTGGCGAAGTGGCTGTCGCTGAGCAGCAGTCGCCTGTCGGCGGTGGTCGCGCCGACAACGGCGAAGGGGCAGCGTTCGCGCTCGCAGATCGCCGAGAATTCGTCGAGCCGCGCCGGCGGGAGCGCCAGGACGTAGCGTTCCTGCGCCTCGTTGCACCAGATCTCGGCCGGCGACATGCCCGGCTCCTCGATCGGTACGGCGCGCAGCTCGAAGTGCGCGCCGCTACCGGCGCCGTGGGCGAGTTCCGGCAGCGCGTTCGAGATGCCGCCGGCGCCGACATCGTGCAGCGACAGGATCGGATTGCCGTCACCGACTGCCGAGCCATCGCCCGCCGGCGCTCCGAGTTGCCAGCAACGATCGATGACCTCCTGCGCACGCCGCTGCATTTCCGGGTTGCCGCGCTGCACCGAGGCGAAGTCGAGATCCTCGGTATTGCTGCCGGTGCTCATCGAACTGGCAGCGCCGCCGCCGAGACCGATCAGCATGCCTGGGCCGCCGAGCTGGACGAGCAGCGTTCCCGGTGGCAGCGTGCCCGCCTTGAACGACTGCGCGGCGGCAATGTTGCCGATGCCGCCGGCGATCATGATCGGTTTGTGGTAGCCGCGCAGCAGCGGCACGTCCGCAGGGCCGGTGAGCTGTTCGTAGCTGCGGAAGAAGCCGGCGAGGTTCGGGCGGCCGAATTCGTTGTTGAACGCCGCGGCGCCGATCGGGCCCTCGAGCATGATCGCCAGCGCTGACGCGATGCGTGCCGGGCGGCCGTAGGCAGCGCTTGGAACCTCCCAGGGTTGCGGCAGCTCGGGGATGGCGAGGTGCGACACCGCGAAGCCGCAGAGCCCGGCCTTCGGCTTCGAGCCGCGTCCGGTGGCGCCTTCATCGCGAATCTCGCCGCCGGAGCCGGTCGCAGCGCCGGGAAAGGGCGAGATCGCCGTCGGATGGTTGTGCGTCTCGACCTTGGCGAGAATGTGCGTCGGCTGCTCGTGGTAGCCGTAGCGAGCATCGCCGTCGGCGTGAAAGCGGCGCACCGTTGCGCCGGCGATGACCGACGAGTTGTCGGCATAGGCGACGACGGTGCCCTGCGGGTGCCGGCGGTGCGTCTCGCGGATCATGGCGAACAGCGTTTCGTTGCGCACCTCGCCGTCGACGGTCCACGCGGCGTTGAAGATCTTGTGCCGGCAATGCTCGGAGTTCGCCTGCGCGAACATCATCAGTTCGACGTCGCTCGGATTGCGCTGCGCGCGGCGAAAAAGGTCGACGAGGTAATCGATCTCGTCCTCGGACAGTGCCAACCCGAGGAGGCCGTTCGCCTCGACCAGGGCGGCGCGGCCACCGGCGAGCAGATCGATCCGGCGCAGCGGCTGCGGCGCGAAGTGGTGAAACAGCTCGCCCGCCTGGGCGAAGTCGTCGAGCACGGTCTCCAGCATGCGGTCATGGAGCAGGGGGGCGATGAGCGCCCGCTCGGCGGCACTCAGCGCGCGCGACGCGCTCGCCAGACGGTAGGCGATGCCGCGTTCGATGCGCTCGACCCACTGCAAGCCGCTGTTGTGCGCGATGTCGGTCGCCTTCGACGACCAGGGCGAGATGGTGCCGATGCGTGGTGTGACCAGGAAGAGCTCGCCCGGCGGCGCGTCGTCGGCCGGACGTTCGCTGAGCAATGCGGCGAGCTGCCGGCGCTCGTCTGCCGTTGCTGGTTCGTGACTGGCGACGAAGTGCCAGTGGTCGGCGCTGAGCACCTGTGCGCCCGCGACGACCGGCGCGAGTCGCTGTTGCAGGCCCTGCAGGCGGAAGGACGAGAAGGCGGTGGCACCGCGGAGAAACAGGAGTTCGGCCATGGCGGGCTGGGCTCGGGGTGCAGGCTGGCTGCGTTGAGGGAAGCCGGGATTATAGCCGACCCACCCGGTTTGCCGCGGCGCAACATGACGGCGAGCCGCGGCGACTCGGTGCTGCTGGCAGCCCTCCGTCTTGCCGCAGGCTGTGGCCGCGGGGAGGCCGGCTGGATTAGAATCCGACCGAGAACCGGCAGGCGTCAGGCGTTGATCCGCACCTGTCCGCCGTCTTCTGCTGCACCTTGCCAAGCCGAGGAAAACGCCATGAAAACAGGAACCCGCTCGCAACCGCTCTATCATTCCGAGGCCTTGCGCAGCGTCGAGATGCTGGCGGCCGAGCAGCCGCTGATGCAGCGCGCCGGGCTCGCGGCCGCCGAGCTGGCGACCTCGCTCTGCCGCCCGCAGGGGGCAGCGGTGCTGGTACTGGCCGGGCCCGGCAACAACGGCGGCGACGCCTTCGTCGCCGCTCGACTGCTGCGCGAACGCCGCTTCGCCGTCAGTCTGGTCTTCGCCGGCGAGGTCGGCCGCCTGCCGCCGGACGCGGCGGCGGCGTGCAGGCGCTTCCTCGACGATGGCGGGACGCTGCTCGACGGCATCCCGGTCGGCGAGCGCTGGGCGATGATCATCGACGGCCTCTTCGGTATCGGCCTGCAGCGTCCGGTCGCCGGGCGCTATGGCGAGCTGGTCCAGGCGGCCAACACACTTGCCGCGCGCGACCGCTGCCCGCTGCTCGCACTCGACTGTCCGAGCGGCCTTGATGCAGACACCGGCAGGCTGTGCGGTGCGACCATCCGCGCCAGCCACACGATCAGCTTCATTGCCGGCAAGCCCGGCCTGCATACCGGTGACGGTCCGGATCATTGCGGCACGATCTCGGTGGCGTCGCTGGATCTCGATGCCGAGCGCCTGGCGAAGGCGAGTGCGCGCACGGTCGGCGTGGACCTGCTGCTTGATCACCTGCGGCCGCGCGCCCGCAATTCGCACAAGGGCAGCAACGGCGGCGCCGGCATTCTCGGTGGTGCGGCGAGCATGGTCGGTGCCGCCTTTCTCGCCGGTCGCGCTGCGCTGCGGCTGGGCAGTGGCCGCGTCTATCTGGGCCTGCTCGACGGGCAGGCACCGGCGATCGACCCGCTGCAGCCCGAACTGATGCTGCGGCAGCCGGAATCGCTGCTGGCGGCGCCGCTGACCGCGCTCGCCTGCGGGCCGGGGATGGGCAGCGGCGACGATGCAAGGGAATGGCTGCGACGCGCCTGCTCGCTGCCGCTGCCGCTGCTGCTCGATGCCGACGCGCTGAACCTGCTCGCCGTCGAGTCGGGCCTGCGGCAGGAGGTGCTGGCGCGTGCCGCGCCGACGCTGCTGAGCCCGCATCCGAGCGAGGCGGCTCGCCTGCTCGACTGCACCACGGCAAGCGTGCAGGACGATCGGCCGCGCGCTGCGCGCGAACTTGCCGCGCGCTACCGTGCGGTGACGGTGCTGAAGGGCTGCGGCAGCATCGTCGCCGCACCGGGCGGTGAGTGGTTCGTCAATACCAGCGGCAACCCCGGGCTGGCGACCGCTGGCACCGGCGACGTGCTCAGCGGCTTCATCGTCGCCCTGCTGGCACAGGGATGGCCGGCGCTCGAGGCGATGCTGGCGGCGGTGCACCTGCACGGCGTCGCCGCCGACGAGCGGGTGGCCGCTGGCTGTGGGCCGGTCGGACTGACCGCCGGCGAGATCATCGACAGCGCGCGCGCCGCGTTCAACCGCTGGGTCGCGCGTGGCCGATAGCCACGCTGGCGAGCGGCTCTCGGTTACCGGGGTCCTGTTCTGCCTGCTGGCGCTGTTCCTGTTCTCCGCTCTCGACGCGACGGCGAAGTACCTGAGCAGCTTCCTCGCCGTGCCGCTGCTCGTCTGGGCGCGCTATCTGGTGCAGTTGCTGCTGATGCTGCTGAGTGTCGCGCCGCGGCTCGGGCGCAGCATCCTGTTCACCCGCCGGCCGGGACTGATGGCGCTGCGTGGCGTCACCCTGGCGGGTGTGACGCTGCTCGGCCAGATGGCGCTGACGACGCTGCCGCTTGCCGAGACGACGGCGCTGGTCTTCGTCGCGCCGCTGCTGGTGGCCTTGCTCGCCGGACCGCTGCTGCATGAACGGGTCGGCTTGCGGACTTGGCTGGCGACCCTCGCCGGTTTCTGCGGGGTGCTGCTGATCGCGCGGCCGGGTGGCAGCCTGAGTGCTGCCGGGGTGGCCTGCGCGCTTGGCGCGGCGCTCTTCTATGCCGCCTACCAGTTGCTGACGCGCAAGCTCGTCGCCAGCGAACCGCCGCTGCGCCTGCTCTTCCATACGGCGCTGTTCGGCACGCTGGCGCTGACGCCGCTGCTGCCCTGGCATTGGGATGGACGGCTGCCGAGCCTCGGGCAAGGGCTGCTCATCGTCTCGCTCGGCGTGTACGGGGGGGTCGGCCACTTCCTGCTGATTCGCGCCCTGCAGCGGACGCCGGCATCGCTGCTCTCGCCGCTGCTCTACTGCCAGCTCGTCTGGGCCACCCTGCTCGGCTGGCTGGTCTTCGCGCAGCTGCCGGATGCGCTGACGATGGCCGGCATGCTGATCATCGGCGCGGCCGGGCTCAGCCTCGCGGTCGGTCCTCGCCCCGGCGGCCTGCCGGGCTAGCCACGATCGAGCTCGCGCAACTCGACGGCCGCCATCAGCGCCGCGAGCTGCGGCCGCGGCGGCAGACCGCTGCCGATCATGCCCAGCCTGGCGCTGGCGCAGGCGATGGCGAGGCGAGCGCTGTCCGCCAGCGGCCAGCCGCGCAGACAGCCGGCGATGTGGCCGGCGAGCAGTGCGTCGCCGGCACCGACGGTGCTGTCGACGATCGTCGGTGGCGGGATCGCCTGCAGGCAGCGATCGGCGGTGACGAACAGCGCGCCACGCTCACCGAGCGAGACCACCACCCGCTCGATGCCGCCGGCAACGAGTCGTCTGGCTGCGCCGGCGGCGGCAGCGGGGCCGGGCAGCGCGTCGCCGACCAGTTCCTCGAGTTCGGCGAGGTTCGGCTTGATCAGCCAGGGTCTGGCGGCGACCCCGTGGCGCAGGGCCGCTCCGCTGCTGTCGAGTGCGACCCGCTTGCCGGCTGCCTGCAGCCGACCGATCAGCTCGGCGTAGAACTTGGCCGGGATGTCGGCCGGCAGGCTGCCGGCGAGCACGAAACAGCTGCAGTCGTCGAGCAGGGCGTCGACCGCCCGCTGGACGGCGGCCAGATATCCTTCACCAGCGAACTGGCCGGGATAGTTGATCTCGGTCACCTGCGGCGGCTCGCCGCTGACGATCTTGATGTTGCTGCGCGTGCGACCCCGGAAGCGCACACAGCGGTCACAGATTCCCTTGCCGGCAAACAGGTGCTCGAAGACTTCGGCATTGTCGCTGCCGAGCAGCCCGGTGAGGGCAACGCCGACGCCGAGGTCGGCCAGGCAGGCGGCGACATTCACCGCCTTGCCGCCGGCGTGGGTCTCCTCGCGGCTGACGCGATTGAGCGTTCCGACGGTGAAGCCCGCGATGCGGATGTGGTGGTCGATCGCCGGATTCAGGCCGATGGCGGCGACAGCCAGGGGAGGACTCATCAGCCGCCGCCGCGGACCGTTGCGCAACCGGGCCGAGGCTGACCGGGGCTCATGCCGCGGGTTGCCGGGCGGCGAGGTGGAGTTCGGCGGCGAAGCCGTGCTCGACCGCGGGCAGGTGCAGGGAACCACCGTGGGCACGCGCAATGAGATCGACCAGCAGCAGTCCGAGACCACCGCCAGCCGCATCGACCTGGCCGCGCAGTACGTTCTGCAGGCGCTCCCTTTCCCCTTCGCTGACGCCCGTGCCATTGTCGTGGACGCGCAGGACGTTGCTGCCCGGTAGCGACAGATGGATGGTGGTGGCACCGTGGCGCAGTGAATTGTCGAAAAGGTTGAGCAACGCGGCGGCGAGCAGGTCGGCATCGGCGGTCAGCCTTGGCCGGTCGGGAAGCTCGAATGCCAGACCCTCGACCGCGAGGCGCGGGATCAATTCGGCGACGTCGATCTCCTGTGGATGCAGCGCGGCCGAGCTGCGGAAGAGTGCCAAGAGGGCACTGACGACGCGGTGCAGGCGGCGTGCAGCGGTTCGCACGCGCTGCAGGCGGGGCTGCAGACTCGCGGGCGACTCACGCAGGGCGACCGCGAGCTGTGCGTCGATGCCGGCGAGCGGAGTGCGCAGCGAGTGCGCGGCATGGCCGGTGAAGGCTCTCTCGCGCTCCAGCCGGAGGGCCAGTCGGCGGGTCAGCTCGTCGATGGCGCGGTGCACCGGTTGCAGTTCCCTGCGCTCGGCCGGGCCGAGCGCCGCGCCAGGGTCTTCCGGATCGCCATTGGCGAGGTGCTCCGCCAAGCGCTGCAGAGGTCGCAGTTCGTGGCGAATCTGCGCCTGTAGCCAGACCTGTGCCAGCAGGGTGATCGCCAGCGTCGCCAGCGCTGCGCTCAGCGCCGTTTCGGCCAGCGCCTCCTGGCGCTCGGCGTGCGTCTGCGCGACATAGAGCCAGCGCCTGCCATCGGCCAGGGGAATGCCGAAGACGCGCCACGCGTCGCTGTCGCTGAAACCTCCGGCGGCAACCAAGCGCAGCGGCGCGGCGGGTGCCAGCACCGAGGCGGCGACCACCTGCGCCCCGCTCTCGGCGAGGTGGTCGACCACCTGCCAGGCAAAGCGCCCGCTGGCGCCCGTTGCCGGGCTCTCTGCGGAGCCTGCCGGCCCGATCGTCGGCAGCTGTGACAGCGGCCCGCGCAAACCCTCGGCTGCCGCCTGCAGCGTGTCGTCGAGCAGTTCGTCAACCTCGTCGTGTACCGTCAGCCAGACGGCAGCGGCGACGGCGACGATCCACAGCACCGACGAGGCGAGCAGTGCGAAGGTCAGGCGAGCCCGGATCGAAGGTGGCGGCAGGGTCTTCATTGACCGCTCCCGAGACGATAACCGATGCCACGAACGGTTTCGACCACCGCTCGCCCCAGCTTGCGGCGCAGGGCGGCGACATGAACCTCGACGGCGTTGCTCGCCCATTCGGCGGCAAAGCCGAGCACCAGTCTCTCGAGGTCCGCCTTGCTGACGATGCGGCCGGGGCGCAGAAGCAGCGCTTCGAGAATGGCCCACTCGCGGCTGGTGAGCTCGACGCGCTGGCCGCTCACCCGGACCGCGCGGGCGACCAGATCCACCTCGACCTCGCCGAAGCGCTGCCGCGTATCGGCGCTGCCGGCTATTCGCCGGCTCAGCGCGCGCAGGCGGGCCGACAGTTCCTCTGGTGCGAAGGGCTTGACCAGGTAGTCGTCGGCACCGCTGTCGAGCCCGCGGATGCGGTCATCGAGGACGTCGCGCACCGTCAGCATCAGCGCCGGCGTGGCGTCGCCGCGGCGGCGCCGTCCGCGCAGCCAGTCGAGTCCGGAACCGTCCGGCAACTGCCAGTCCACCAGCAGGGCATCGTAGGGCTCGCCTGCGTGGGCGGCGACCTGCTGCAGCGTCCGGCACCAGTCCACGCGATGGCCATCGTTTGCCAAGAAGTCGCGCAGTCCCTCGCCAAGGATGTCGTCGTCCTCGATCAGCAGCAGTCGCATCGACCTTCTCCGAAGCCTGGCCCAGGTGGCCAGGCTGACGATTGTACCGGAGCCTGCCGGGGCAGGGCGGCCGACCGCGGGTGGCAGCGGCTCGCTTAAGCGGCTCTTCAGGAGCGGCGCGCAGCATCACTCCATGCCCATCTTGCCCACTCCCCCGCTCCCGTCACGGCGACCGCAGGCGCTTGCCGCTGACCGTCCTTTCGCGATTCCGGCGACCATCGAGCAGTTGCTGCTCGTGGCGAGCATCTTCTGGGTGCTGACGGCGAACCGGCCCTTTCTTGCCGCGATCGTCGGCGAGCGGTCGCTGACGGCGGCCGCCACCTGGGGTCTGTTGCTGGCAACCGCTGTCCTGCTGGTCGCCATCCACTTTGCCCTGCTCGCGCTGCTGGCGACGCGCCTGACGGTCAAGCCGCTGCTGGCACTGATGATCGTCGCGACCGTCATCGCGTCGCATTTCATGTCGGCCTATGGCGTCCTGCTCGATCCGACGATGCTGCGCAACGTCCTGCGAACGGACTTCCTGGAAGCGCGCGAACTCCTGTCACCGGCGCTGGCAGTGGAGCTTGCGCTCTACGCGCTGCTGCCGCTGCTGTTGCTCTGGCGTACACGGATCGCGGTGCGCCCGCCGCTGCGTGCCTGCGGCGTACGCCTGCTGGCGCTGCTGCTGGCGGCCGTGGCGATGGCCGGCTCGCTGGCCGTGGTCTACAAACCACTGTCGTCGCTGATGCGCAACCAAAAGGAGCTGCGCTACCTGATCACGCCGGCGAACTACCTCTGGTCACTGGCCAGTGTCGCCGCCAGCGATGCCCGCGGCGTGGCGAGGCCGCGCGCGCCGATCGGCCTCGACGCGGTGGCCGGTCCGGGTGTGGAAAAGGGCGGCCGACCGCGCTTCGTCGTCGTCGTCGTCGGCGAGACCGCGCGCGCTGCGAACTGGGGGCTCAACGGTTACATGCGGCAGACGACCCCCGAGCTTGCCCGGCTCGACGTGATCAACTTCAGGCAGGTGACGAGTTGTGGCACGAACACAGACGTGTCGCTGCCATGCATGTTCGCTCCGGTCGGCAGGCGCAGCTATGACACCGAGCGGATCAATGGCAGCGAGTCCCTGCTGCACGTTCTGGCGCGGGCCGGCGTCGGGGTGCAGTGGCGCGACAACCAGTCCGGCTGCAAGGGCGTCTGTGACGGCCTGCCGAGCGAAAGCGTCGCGACGATCAACCCGCCCGGCTTCTGCGATGGCGGGCGCTGTCTCGACGGCGGCCTGCTGCAGGGCCTCGACGAGCGCCTGCGGCGTGCACGGGGGAGCAACCTGATCGTCCTGCACCAGCTCGGCAATCACGGACCATCGTACTTCCGCCGCCACCCACCGGCCTTTGCCCGCTTCCAGCCGGAATGCACGAACGACGACCTGAGCCAGTGTTCGCCCGAACAGATCGTCAATGCCTACGACAACGCGCTGCTGTACACCGATCATGTTCTGGCCAGCCTGATCACCATCCTGCAGGCTCGTGCCGGCGAGGTCGATTCAGCGCTGATCTACGTTTCCGACCATGGCGAATCGCTCGGCGAGGGTGGGCTCTACCTGCACGGCGTGCCGTACGCCATTGCCCCCACCGTACAGAAGGAAGTGCCGATGCTGATGTGGTTCTCCGACGGTTTCCGTCGCAGCGCCGCGATCGATGCCAGCTGCCTGCAGCGGCGGGCTGCCGCACCGGCCAGCCACGACCACCTGTTCCACACGCTGCTCACCCTGTTCGACGTACGGACGTCACTCTACGAGGCGGACTGGGATCTGCTGCGGGGCTGCCGCGGTCGCGAGCTGGCCGCGGGTTGATCGCTCGCCGCGGGCCCGTCATGGCAGCGGGCCAGCCGCCAGCCGGCGACGCTGCGCGATGGGGCCCGCAGGTTCGGCCCCCGCGGCCGCCGCCTGCGGTTCACAGGCCGGCGAACAATTCCGCCGCTGCCTTCTGGCCGAGCTCGAAATAGCGCTTCTGGGCGCTGCTGTCCTTCAGCGAGATCGTCATGCTCTCGAGATCCTTCGGCCGCAGGACGTGCAGTGGCTTGGCGCAGTAGCGCCGGCCGTCGATCTCGGCACTCTGTCGGCCCATGGCCGCGAGCATGCCGTTGATCAGCTTCGCCTGCGCGAAGACGCGGGTGTTGGGCAGGGTCAGCTGCATGTCGCTGACCAGCAGGTGCGTGTCGATGCTGTTGAACGGCAGGCTGAAGGCGCTCGACTGGTAGAGCTTGTCGAGTTCGCGGTGATAGTCGTAATCGGTGAAGTCGATGGCAATGATCTCGTCGACCTCATCGTCCTCGAAAAGCGTGCGCAGCGGGCTGTTGTCGAGATAGCCGCCTTCGATGAAGTAGTCGCCATCGATGCTGCGGGCACGGAAGTAGGGGATCGTCGTGATGCCGGCGAGGAAGGCGTCCATGAAGCGGTCGAGGCTGCCATCGTCGACGCTGGCGAGGATCTCGTTGATCCGGAAGACGTGGCCCTGCCGCCGGCTCAGATTGGTGGCGCGGATGTCCCAGCGCAGGGTCGCGAGATGGCGGGCCAGCAGGTCGCGGCGCTGCGGGTCGTCGAGCAGCAGCGATTTGCGGCAACTGGCCTTGTCGACGGTGAACAGATGCGTGCCCGTCGGCAGCAACTGCGGCCGCAGGCCGAGGAAGTTGCCGAGGATGTGGAAGATGTCGCCGATGCCCAGCCTGACGGTGCGCGTCAGTACTGGTGGCAGTTCCTCTTTCTCCCAGTCCCAGAGCAGGTAGTCGACGACGATGTTGTTGCCCGAGCTGGTCGAAGCGATGTGTACCAGCGGCACACCCTGTTTCCTCATCCAGACCAGCACGCCCTCGCTGAAGAAGCTCCGATAGCCGCCGCCCGAGGCGACGAAGCCGTATCTGGTCATGCCGTTCTCCTTTCCCGGTGCGAAGAAGCGGCTGCCGGGAACAGCCGCAGTGCCAGTGTGGCACAATCTGACGGCCGCTGCAGGGGCACACCGGCTGACACCGGTCGCCGGGCCGCTGCCGCTGCAACCCCCCGCCGATTCCCGGCGGCGTGCGAACCGCTCTCCGAGGAGGTGACTGATGGACGAACTGCAGGTGCTTGCCGGTTTTCGCAGCAAGTTCCGTGTCGATGAACTGCTGGTGGCGCACAATGAGGCGTGGTCGTGGTCGGTGCGGCCGGGGCAGGTGACGCTCGGTGCCGGCATCCTGTCCCTGAACCGGCACGCGGCGCGCTTCGCGGAGGTGACGGCGGCAGAGATGGCGTCCCTGGCCGAAATCGTCGGTTCACTGGAGCACGCCCTGCGCTCTGCCTTCGACTATCAGGCGATCAACTATCTGATGCTGATGATGGTCGACCATCACGTGCACTTCCACGTCATTCCACGTTACGAAGGGCAGCGCAGCTTTGCCGGTGTGGCGTGGGTGGACCGGGGCTGGCCGGCAGTTCCCGTCCTCGCCGAGGTGCAGCACGCCGATCGCTCGGAGTTGCCGGATCTGCTGCGGCAGCACCTGCTGGCTGCCCTGCCGCCAGCTGACCGCTAGTCGCCTGGGCTTCGGCGTCAGCCGGCTGACCTGCCAGGCGTCGGCGCGGGAGCGACTGCGCGAGGCCAGAACGGGCGGCACCGTCGATTCGCTTCCCGTTCCTGGTGTCAGCGCTGCGCCCTTCGCCGTGTTGCCTGCGGCTGCCGACGATCGCCCGGCGACGCCGACGCCATCAGCCTTCGTTGCGCCAGTCGTGCAAGGTCTCCTTGCGTGGTGGCAGCGGACTTCTGCCGGGATCGTCGCGGCGCAGCAGCGGGATTGCGGCCGCCAGGACGAAAACGACGCAGATGCCGAGGACGATCCACAAGGTGCTCATTCATCTCCCCCATTGGCGCCAGTTGCGGCGCATCGCCAGCCACTCGCCTGCTGCTTCGGTCCGGCGGTGCCGCACCGCTGCCGCTGGCGCGCTGGCCGCGATGATGGCGGCGGCCAGCCCTCCCGTTCGAGAGGCCGATTAGACCTCAGTGCATGCCGGTTGGCAAGTCGCGGCATGCTGACGCGGCAGCCGGCGTGCCGCGCGACGGCGGCAGTCGCAGAGGGCGCAGCCGTCGCCGGCGCAGCGATCCGGGGCAAGCTGCGGGCCGGGGCTGGCGCATTGACAGAAGCACCGGCGAACGACACAATCCGCCGCCTCGTCGCCGTCAGTGGCTGTCTTTGGGGAGCTCGATGATTCTGCTGCACGGCGTCCTGGCGATCCTCAGCGGCGCACTGGCGGCCTTGATTGCGCTCAGTCATCCGCTGTGGCCGGCTTCACTGGCAATCGCGCTGCTCGTCTGGTGCGTCGTCGTCTGCCTCAACCCGGTGATCTGGCTGGCCTTGTTGCCTGCCGGTCTGCCGCTGGCCGGCTTCTCGCCATGGACTGGCTGGATCGGCGTCGAGGAGTTCGATCTGTTCTGCCTTGGGGCAGCGGCCGGGTCGCTGAGCCGCCTCGTCCTGCAGCGGTTGTGGCCAGCCCGCTGGCTGCGGGCTGCCGAGAGGAACGCCGACGGACATGGCGACGAGCGGTTGGCTGGCCGTGTCCTGCTGCTGCCGACGGCATCGCCGTCGCGACTGCCGCTCAGCCCCGACAGCCGGCGCGGGCAGTGGCTGGCAGGATGCGCCCTCGCCCTGCTCGCAGCCTCATGTCTTGCCGCCGTCTGGCGTGGCCTGATTGCTGCCGGTGGTCCGCCGCTGGACTGGTTCGAGGGCTATGAAGAGCCGCTGAACTGCCTGCGCGTGGCCAAGAGCCTGCTCCTGGTGTTGATGCTGCTGCCGTCGTTGTGCGATCTGTTGCGTTGCCAGCCGCGCTCGAGCACGCGATGCCTTGCCGCGGGTACGGTCGCCGGTTTGGCGGTGGTCGTACTGGCGGCGCTCTGGGAGCGCCTGGCTCATCCCGGTCTGCTGGACTTCACGACGGCCTATCGCACGACGGCGTTGTTCTGGGAAATGCACGTCGGCGGTGCGGCGCTCGATGCCTTCCTGGCGTTGACTCTGCCTTTTGCCGTGCGCCCCGTGTTGCGCGCCGTCGCACCGGGCAGCTGGCTGGCCGCTGCGCTGCTGGCGTTGTTCGCGTGCTACGCTTGTCTGACCAGTTTTTCGCGGGCGCTCTATCTTGGCGTGGCGGTTGCAGTGGCAGTCCTCGTTTACAGCAGCCACGCGCGGCAGGCGGGGTCGGCGGGGAGCGGTCGGCAGCACTCGCCGCGCTGGCGGCAGCGGGCCAACCGCGTCCTGGCCGGGATCCTGCTCGCCGAGGTGCTGCTGGTTGCCGGCAGCGGAGAGTTCATGGGCAGCCGGCTGGCGAGCGGCGAGCGCGACTTCGTCGGGCGGCTGACGCACTGGCAGGAAGGTCTCGGTCTATTGCAGGACGGCAGCGACATCCTTTTCGGCAGGGGTAGCGGTCGCTTTCCGGCCGACTACTCGACGCAGGTCGCCGGGCGCGAGATGCCGGGCCGGCTGCACCTGATCGAGGATGCCGAAGGTCGCCATCTGGGTCTGCAGGGCGTGCATTGGCTCGCGCCGCAGCGCGGTCGCTGGGAATTGTTGCAACGGGTTCCGGCGCCGCTTGCCGGCAGCTACCGCCTGCGTCTCGCAGCCCGCTCGGTACAACCGGCGGTGCTCGTTGCCAGCGTCTGCCACCAGCACCTGCTCTACGCCGCTGCCTGCGCCGAGTCGGCGGTGTTCGCTCCGGGTGGCGGCGGGCAATGGCGGGCGTTCGAACTGTCGCTGCACGGCAGCGCCGGACTGCCAGCATCCCGGCAGGTGCCGGTGCCCGGGTTCTTTTCCCTGCGGCTCCTCGGTCCGGCTGGCTTCGTCGAGATCGATGCGCTCAGCCTGATCGACGGCAACGGCAGCCAGATCCTGAGCAACGGCGATTTTTCGCAGGGCCTGGCGCGCTGGTTCTTCGCCGCGCGTCACTACTTCCTGCCCTGGCATGTCGACAGCCTCTACCTCGAGATGCTGATCGACCAGGGGGTGATTGGGCTGTCGCTGCTGCTTGCCCTGATGGCGCTGGCGATGGTCAATCTATGGCGCCTTTGCCAGCGCGGGCACGAACTGGCACCCTATCTCCTGGCTGCGCTGATGGCTGGCATGGCGACCGGCGTCTTCGTCAGCGTGCTCGACATGCCGCGCGTTGCCTTCCTGCTGTACCTGTTGCTCTGTTGCGCGCTGTTCATCGATGACGGCTCGCCTGCCCAGGTGCCGTCGCTGCCACGTTCCGGCAAAGCGCCGGACTGGCCGTCCGGTGTATAATCACCTTGTCAAGCAACCGAGCAATATCAATAACTTGCAATTTTATCAGATGATTATGTCGATGCTTCAAGGTGGTTTCTCGATGGTCTCCAAGCAGGGTGGCGGGTCTTCGCTGCCCGATTCTCAGCGGCCTGTGCATTAGGTCACGGTTACCCGTTCGCCGCGCTGATAGCCTTCGTGTCATGCGTTTCGCCGCGCCCTGCCGATGAAGCAGCGGCAGGGTGCGGGCGGATTCGCTTCTCAACGACGCACGCGGGGCGATGTTCATGCTTGCAGGGGGTCTATCGTGATCAAGGTGTTCAATCATTGGTTTCACCGGAAGACTGTCGCCCAGGTTGCCGTCGACCTGATGTTCCCCGTTGTTTGTGTGGTTCTCGCCGCCGTCTGGCTTGGCGGCGGGGCGAACCTGGAACTCGACAGGATCGTCTTCTACGCGATCATCTTCGCCCTGACGATGATCGTCCTGAATTCCTGGCTGGGCATGTACCAGCGCGTACACAGCCGGACGCTGGCGGAGACCCGTGCCCGCGCCGTGCTTTCGCTCTATCTGGCGATTCCGCTGGCGTACGTGGTCTTTTCGTTGCTGGCGATCTCCGATGTGGACCGTGGTTTCATGCTTCTCTCCGGACTGGCGGCGCTGTTTGCGACCCTCGTACGACGTGTCCACGGTGCACACAGCCTGCCCGGGTCGTTGCTGCGCCACCGTGTGCTGGTCTTTGGTGCGGGCGAAGAAGCCGAGAACGTCGGTCGCGTGCTTGCCAAATCGGATCCCGACATCCAGATCGTCGGCTTCTATCCCAGCTCGAACGATTCCGAGGTGGTCGTTCCGGCACAGGTCGTCCTCTCGCAGGCGATGTCGCTTTCGGATACGGCGCACTCGCTGAAGGTTGACGAAATCATCGTTGCCGTTCGCGAACGCCGCGGGGGTGCGCTTCCGTTGCGCGAACTCCTCGACTGCAAGCTGTCCGGGGTCAAGGTGCTCGATCTCGCCAGCTACTTCGAGCGTGCGCTTGGGCAACTGCGCCTCGATTCCCTGCGCGTCGGCTGGATGATCTTCGGTGACGGTTTCAGGCAGACCTGGCGGCGGACGTTCTTCAAGCGTGCCTTCGACATCCTGGTTGCGCTGGTCTTGCTGTTGCTGGCGCTGCCGGTGATGCTCGTGACGGCGATCCTCATCGTGTTCGAGGACGGGTTCCCGGTGTTCTATCGCCAGGAGCGGGTTGGCCTCGATGGCCGCCTCTTTGATGTGATCAAGTTCCGCAGCATGTGCAACGACGCCGAGAGCGACGGCAAGCCGCGCTGGGCAGCCACCGACGATGATCGGGTGACACGCGTCGGCCGCATCATCCGCAAGCTGCGCATCGACGAGTTGCCGCAGCTCTACAATGTACTGACCGGTGACATGAGCATGGTCGGACCGCGTCCCGAACGCCCCTACTTCGTTGACCAGCTGACGCGCGACATCCCATTCTACGCCGTGCGCCACAGTGTCAAGCCCGGCCTCACCGGCTGGGCACAGGTCAGTTACCAGTACGGGTCGACGATCGAGGATTCCGTCCAGAAGCTGCAGTACGATCTGTACTACGTCAAGAATCACACCCTTTTCCTTGATATAGTGATCCTTTTTCATACCGTCGGAGTGGTCCTGACCGGCAAGGGTGCCCGCTGACCGGGCAACCGCCGCTCCGGTTGCTGCTTTCGACTGACGAGGACTACGGGCGCTGATGGACAGCAAGATGGCAATCATCTCGGCTTGGAGCTATGGCCTGGCGGGCGTGCTGGCGGCGCTGCTGACGCTTTACCTGGCGTCCGGCCGGCGAAACAGCAGTCGCAGCGGCGCGATGTTCCTGGCGGTCGCCCTGTGCACCGTCTGGGGGATGCTGGGGCTGGCCTTCGCGCTCACCGGCCAGGGGATCTTTCTCGCCGGCAACCTGTTGGCCGACGTGCTGCGCTTCGGCGGCTGGTATCTCTTCCTGATCATGCTGATGCGCCCGGAGTCTCCTGCCGAAGGTGCTGCGCCGACGGCTGGCATCGGATGGCTGAGTGCGATTGCCGGGCTGCTGGTGGCGTGCGGCTTCGTCGTGCAGGCGATGGCCGTCTTCGGTGTCGACGTCGTCGGCTCGTCGGCAAGGCTGGCGCTGTTTGCCTCGCTGGCGATGAGCGTCTTCGGTCTTGTCCTGGTCGAGCGTCTCTTCCGCAACGTCTCGCCGGATTTCCGCTGGAGCATCAAGCCGTTGTGTCTGGGCTTGGGGGGCGTCTTCCTGTTCGACCTCTACGTCTACTCGGACGCCTTGCTGTTCAATCGCATCGATGCCGACGCCTTCAGCATCCGCGGCTTCGCCCATGCGCTCGCTCTGCCGCTGGTTGCCCTGTCCGCAATCCGCAGCCACGACTGGAAGCGGCGCTTGGTGATGTCGCAGCGTGCGGTCCTGCAGTCGGCGACCTTGCTGATCGTTGGCACCTACCTGCTGTTCATGGCCGCCGCTGGTTACTACGTGCGCTTCTTCGGTGGCGAGTGGGGGCGCGCCCTGCAACTGGCGCTGCTTTTCGCTGCCCTGCTGGTGCTGGTCGCGCTGACCTTCTCCGGCTCGATGCGCGCGCGCCTGCGCGTGCAGGTAGGCAAGCACTTCTTCAGCTACCGCTACGATTACCGCGAGGAGTGGTTGCGTTTCACCGCCACGTTGTCTGCTCAGGGCGGCTTTGCGGGTCTGGGCCGGCACGTGGTTCGTGGCTTGGCCGACATGGTCGAGAGCCCGAGCGGTGCGCTCTGGCTCAAGGATCCCTCTGGCCGCTTCTTTGCCCAGGCGGCGTTCTGGAACATGCCTGCCTCGGCGGCCACCGAGGATGCCGACAGCCCGCTCTGCCGCTTTCTGCTCGACAGCGGTTGGGTGATCAACCTCGAGGAGTATCGCTCGCTACCGCGCCGCTACGACGGGCTCGTGGTCCCATCGTGGCTGGTCGAGGTACCGAACGCCTGGTTGGTGGTGCCGTTGACCACCGGCAGCGAGTTGATCGCCTTCGTCGTGCTGGCGACGGCACGCACGCGCATCGACGTCAATTGGGAGGTGAACGACCTCCTGAAGACGGCGGCCAGGCAGGCTGGCGCCTTCCTCGGTCAGATGCAGGCGAGCGAAGCGCTTCTCGAGGTACGCAAGTTCGATTCCTTCAACCGGATGTCGGCTTTCGTCGTCCATGATCTGAAGAACATCATCGCCCAGCTCTCGCTGATGCTGAAGAACGCCGAACGTCACCGTGACAATCCGGAGTTCCAGAAAGACATGCTGATGACCGTCGAGCACTCCGTCGAGCGCATGCGGCAGCTGATGATGCAGTTGCGGCAGGGAACGACGCCACTCGACGGGCCGCGTGGCATCGATCTGGCGGATGTCCTGCGCCGCATACAGACGGCCAAGGCGGGTCAGGGGCGCGAGGTCGAGTTGACCATCGAGGAGAAACTGCTGGCCCGCGGTCACGAGGATCGTATCGAGCGGGTCATCGGCCACCTGGTGCAGAACGCGCTCGACGCCACCGAAAGTGGCGGCCGCGTCTGGGTCCGGATGGCCCGCCAGGGCACACAGGCGCGCGTCGAGGTCGGCGATACGGGGCACGGGATGAGTCCCGAGTTCGTTCGTGAACGGCTGTTCAAGCCGTTCCAGACGACCAAGCCGACGGGGATGGGAATCGGCGCGTATGAGAGCTTCCAGTACGTCCATGAACTGGGCGGCAGGGTCTCGGTGGACAGCGCGGTCGATGTGGGCACTCAGGTGGACCTCTTGCTGCCGCTGTTCGAGGCGGGCAAGGCACTGAAGTCGGATGAATTGTCGGGGAAACAGGAATGAGCGCTGCGAAATTGCCGCACCTGCTGATCGTCGAGGATGACCGCGCCCTGCAGAAGCAGATCCGTTGGGCCTTCGATCAGTATGAGACGTTGGGTGCCGACGACCGCGAGACGGCGATGCAACTGATCCGCCGTTACCAGCCGCCGGTGGTGACGATGGATCTGGGCCTGCCGCCTGACCCGGACTCGGTGTCGGAGGGCTTCAAGCTGCTCGAAGAGATCCTGGGCCTCGCACCCGATACCAAGGTCATCGTGCTGACCGGCCAGAACGACCGCGCGAATGCCCTGCGGGCGATCGCCCTCGGCGCCTATGACTTCTTCGCCAAGCCGTTCGAGGTCGAAATGCTCGGCCTGACGATCCAGCGGGCATTCCGGCTGCACGAACTGCAGAAGGAGAATGAGCGGCTGCAGGCGATGCAGCAGCCGGATGCGATGTCGGGAATGATCACCCGTGACCCGGATCTGCTGCGCGTCTGCCGGACGATCGAACGCGTCGGCGTCACCGACGCGACCGTACTGCTGCTCGGCGAAAGCGGTACCGGCAAGGAGCTCCTGGCGCGTGGTCTGCACGAGTCGTCACCAAGGCGTCGCGAGCGCTTCGTCGCCATCAACTGCGCGGCGATTCCCGACAACCTGCTCGAAAGCGAACTCTTCGGCTACGAGAAGGGCGCCTTCACCGGTGCCGGCAAGACGACGCCGGGCAAGATCGAGACGGCCAACAACGGCACGCTGATGCTCGACGAGATCGGCGATCTGCCGCACAACCTGCAGGCGAAGCTGCTGCGCTTCCTGCAGGAGCGGGTGATCGAGAGGATTGGCGGGCGGAACGAAATTCCGGTCAATGTACGGATCGTCTGCGCCACGCACCAGAATCTGCAGAACCTGATCAGCGAGGGTCGTTTCCGCGAAGATCTGTATTACCGCTTGGCGGAGATTGTCGTGAACATACCGCCGCTGCGTGCCCGGACGGGCGACGCCGCGCTGCTGGCACACGTCTTCGTGCGGCGTTTCGCCGCCGAGAACGCCCGTGGTGCCATGAGCCTGCGCGAGGATGCGCTGCGTGTGATCGAGGCCCACGCCTGGCCGGGGAACGTTCGGGAACTCGAGAACTGCATCAAGCGGGCGGTGATCATGGCTGACGGCAATCAGATCACTGCCGCCGACATCGGCCTCGGTGGCGCGACACAGGCCGAGGAATCAGTGCTCGACTTGCGCAACGCGCGTGACGAGGCCGAGAAACGGGTGACGATCGCCGCTCTGGCGCGCGCCGACGGCAATGTCGTCAAGGCTGCCGAACTGCTCGGTGTCAGCCGCCCGACGCTGTACGATATGATGCACAGGTTTGGGCTCAAGTGAGCCTTCAGCTGGATGTTTTTCGGGCAAGCTTTTCGACACAGGGGGATTTTGATGAATACTCGTAACTACGTGCCTGCGCTGCGCAAGGCGACCGCCTCGGCACTGCTCGCCACTCTGCTCCTGCTGGGCTGCGGTGGTGGCGAGAAGCCCGCGGATCTGTTGAATCAGGCGAAGGAAGCGCTGCAGAAGAACGACCACAAGACGGCGGTGATCCAGCTCAAGAACGCCTTGCAGCAGGATCAGCAACTCGCCGAAGCCCGTTTTCTGCTCGCCAGGGCGCTGCTTGCGGGTGGCGATCCGGCTGGTGCCGAGGTCGAGTTGCGCAAGGCGCAGGAACTCAACTACTCGGTCGAACAGATCACCCCCCTGCTGGCCCGCACACTGCTGATGATGGGCCAGGCGGAGAAGGTGATCAAGGATCTGGCCAACGCCCCGTTGGCGACCGCCGAGGCGAGGGCGGACCTGCAGACGTCGATTGGCCAGGCCTATCTGTTGCAGGACAAGCCGCAGCAGGCGGAGGCAGCCTATGCCGCGGCGTTGGCGGCGCAGCCGGGCTATGCGCCGGCACTGATCGGCGAGGCACGGCTGAAAGCCACCGGCGGCGACCTGCCCGGAGCGCTGGCGATACTTGACCGCGGACTGCAGGATTCGCCCAGGTTGTACGAAGCCTGGCAGCTCAAGGGTGATCTGCTGCAGGCTCAGGGCGACGGTGCGGGGGCGATGGCAGCCTATCGCAAGGCGGTCGAAGTCAAGCCGGACTATCTGGCGGGGCACGCTGCGATCATGCGCCAGCAACTGGCCGAGAATCAGCTCGATGCGGCCGCGCAGCAGCTCACGACGATCAAGCAGTTCGCCGCCAATCATCCGCAGACGCACTACCTGACGGCCATGCTGGCCTACCAGAAGAAGGACTATCCCGCCGCCCGGGACGCGATCCTGCTGATGTTGCGCGTCGTTCCGGAAAACCCGCTCGGTCTGCAACTGGCCGGCCTCATCGAATACGAACTCAAGGCCTACCCGCAGGCCGAGGACTACCTCCTGAAGGCGCTGCCGAAGACACCCGAACTCGGCATTGCCCGCCGCGTGTTGATTGCCAGTTACCTGCGTGACGGCAAGCCGGCGAAGGCCCTGGCGCTGATCGAGCCGGTTCTCGGCAAGATCGACAAGGATTCGAACATGCTGGCACTGGCCGGACAGGTGTTCCTGCAGAATGGCCAGGTCGAAAAGGCTGGCGCATATTTTGCCAAGGCAGCGGCGCTCGATCCGCAGAATGCCGGCAAGCGGACCTCGCTGGCGATGGTCAATCTGGCCCGGGGTGACACCGACACGGCCTTCCGCGACCTCGAACAGGTGGCGGCCGCAGACCCCGGCAATCGCGCCGATCTGGCGCTGATCACGGCGCATCTGCAACGGCGGGCGTTCGACCCGGCGTTGAAGGCGATCGCCGCTCTGGAGAAGAAGCAGCCCGAGAACCCGCTGGTGCACAACCTGCGCGGCACGGCGCTGCTCGGCAAGCGCGATGTGGCAGGCGCCCGCAAGAGTTTCGAGCAGGCACTCGCACTGAACGCCGCCTACTTCCCGGCGGCGGCGAACCTGGCCAGTCTGGACATGGCGGACAAGAAACCCGAGGACGCGAAGAAGCGCTTCGAGGCGGTTGTCGCCAAGGATCCGAAGAGTACGCAGGGATATCTCGCCCTGGCGGAACTGCGCTCGCGGACCGGTGGCAAGACCGAGGAAGTCGCCACCCTGATCAACCGTGCGATCGCCGCGAACCCGCAGGAGCCAGCACCACGACTGGCGCTGATCGGCTTGTATCTGGGCAAGAACGAGGTCAAGAGTGCGTTGGCCGCCGGACAGGACGCGGTCGCCGCCTTGCCCGATCGGCCGGAGATCCTCGACGCGGCCGGACGCGCGCAGCAGGCGGCGCAGGACTACAATCAGGCGCTGGCGACCTATGGCAAACTGGCGGCCCTGAAACCCGATCTGGCGCTGCCCTATCTGCGCATGGCAGAGATCGAGGTGGCGGCCAAGAACAAGCCCGCTGCCCTGGAAAACCTCAGGAAAGCGCTCCAGGTGCAGCCGAATTCGCTCGAGGCACAGCGCGGGATCATGATGCTCGAGCTCGATGCCGGGCGGGCGGCCGAAGCCATTGCGGTCGCCAAGGAGGTCCAGAAGCAGCGGCCGAAGGAGGCGATCGGCTATCTCTTCGAGGGCGACGCGCAGGCTGCGCTGAAGAACTGGCCGGCAGCCATTGCCGCCTACCGTCTGGGGCTCAAGGAGGCTGGAGGTCCCGACGTGGCAGCCAAGCTGCATCTCGCGCTGGCGAGCAGCGGCAACTTGAGCGAGGCGGACAGTTTCGCCACTGGCTGGCTCAAGGAGAACGCCAAGGACACGCGTTTCCGCTTCTACCTGGCAGGCCACGCGACGGCACGCAAGGATTATGCGACTGCTGCCCGGCACTACCGCGTTCTGCTCGAGGCGCAGCCGGACAATGCGATCGTGCTCAACAACCTGGCCTGGGTGGGCGCCCAGACCAAGGACCCGAAGGCCATGGAGTATGCCGAGAAGGCGAACAGGCTGGCACCGAACCAGCCGGCACAGATGGATACCCTGGCGGTGCTGCTGATGGAAAAGGGCGACACGCAGCGGGCGCTCGAGCTGTTCCGCCAGGCACTGGACCTGGCGCCGCAGGCAGCGGTGATCCGCGTCAACTATGCGCGGGCGCTGATCAAGGCAGGCCAGAAGGGAGAAGCCAAGAAGCAGCTTGATGAGGTCGCCAAGCTGGGCGACAAGTTCCCGGCGCAGGCAGAGGTCGCGGAGTTGCAGAAGGGTCTGTAGTCAAGCGGAGGCTTGCTGAAGTCAGCGCGGAAAACCAACTGAATGGAGTGTTCATGACTATTGTTGCTGTGGTGGGTCTCGGTTACGTCGGTTTGCCTCTCGCCGTCGAGTTCGGCAAGAAGATGCGGACCATCGGTTACGATCTGTCGGCGAGCAAGGTGGCGCACTATCGCCGCCACGTCGACCCGACCGGTGAGGTCAGCAGCACCGATCTCGCGGCGGCCATCCACCTCGAAGTCGGCAACGATCCGACGGCTCTGGCGGCGGCGGACTTCGTCATCGTTGCCGTACCGACGCCGGTCGACCCGGCGCACCAACCGGACTTCGGTCCGTTGATCGGCTCGTCGCAGGTGGTCGGGAGGAACCTCAAGCGTGGCGCGACCGTCGTCTTCGAGTCGACGGTGTATCCGGGCGCGACCGAGGAAGTGTGCATCCCGATCATCGAGAAGTGTTCCGGGATGAAATGGAAGCAGGACTTCTTCGTCGGTTACTCGCCCGAACGGATCAATCCGGGCGACAAGGAGCGGACGCTGACGAAAATCGTCAAGGTGGTCTCCGGCGACACCCCGGAAACCCTCGAGCGCGTTCGCCAGATGTACGCCAGCGTCATCACGGCCGGCGTCTTTCCGGCGTCGAGCATCAAGGTTGCCGAGGCTGCCAAGGTCATCGAGAACACCCAGCGCGACCTCAACATCGCCCTGATGAACGAACTGGCGATCATCTTCGATCGTGTCGGCATCGACACCGTCGAGGTCCTCGAGGCGGCGGGCAGCAAGTGGAACTTCCTGCCCTTCCGGCCGGGACTCGTCGGTGGTCACTGCATCGGCGTCGACCCCTATTACCTGACGCACAAGGCGGAGATGCTCGGTTATCACCCGCAGGTGATCAACGCCGGGCGGCGGATCAACGACGGCATGGGCAAGTTCATTGCCGAACAGACGGTCAAGCAGTTGATTCGCAATGGCTGGCAGGTCAAGGGGGCACCGATCATCGTCCTTGGCCTGACCTTCAAGGAGGACTGTCCCGACCTGCGCAACTCGCGCGTCATCGACGTCATCCGCGAACTCGAGTCCTACGGTGCGCGCGTGATCGTGCATGAACCGGTGGCCGATGCGGCCGAGGCGCGGCACGAGTATGGCGTCGAGCTGGCGCCGTGGGACGAGCTGCCGGCGGCAGCGGCGATTGTCGCTGCGGTTGCCCACCGCCAGTTCAAGGAGCGTCCGTTGTCCGATTTCGTCGGCAAGCTGCAGCCCGGCGGTGTGCTGACCGACGTCAAGAGCATGTTCAACGAAGCGCAGCTGGTGGCGCACGGGGTGAGCGTGTGGCGTCTGTGAGTTTCACTGCGGCGCCGGTGTTGTCGTCGCTCGCCGAGCGGTTGCGGCAGCGCCCGGCGCGCTGGCTGGTGACGGGAAGTGCCGGCTTCATCGGCTCGCACCTCGTCGAGAACCTGCTCCGTATGGGCCAGACGGTCGTCGGGATGGACAACTTCGCGACCGGCCACCGGCGCAACCTGGACGAAGTGCAGTCGCTGGTTGGCGTCGAAGCGTGGCACCGGCATCGCTTCATCGAGGCCGACATACGCGACCTCGAGGCCTGCCGTGAAGCCTGCCACGGGGTGGAGATCGTCCTCCACCAGGCGGCCCTCGGTTCGGTGCCGCGCTCGTTGGCCAATCCGTTGGCGACCAATGCCAGCAATGTCGACGGTTTCCTCAACATGCTCGTCGCCGCCCGCGATGCCGGCGTGCGGCGGTTTGTCTATGCGGCGTCGAGTTCGACCTACGGCGATCACCCGGCGTTGCCCAAGGTCGAGGAACAGATCGGCCGGCCGCTGTCGCCGTACGCCGTCAGCAAGCTGGTCAACGAGTTGTACGCCGATGTCTTCGCTCGCTGTTATGGCCTGCCGTCGGTCGGCCTGCGCTACTTCAACGTCTTCGGCGCGCGCCAGGATCCCGAGGGGGCCTACGCCGCCGTCATCCCACGCTGGACGCGCGCGATGCTGCTCGGCGATGTCGTGACGATCAACGGTGACGGCGAGACCAGTCGCGACTTCTGCTTCGTCGACAATGCCGTGCAGGCCAACCTGCTGGCGGCGACGAGCGACGATGCGGCGGCAGTGAATCAGGTATACAACGTCGCCGTCGACGACCGTACTTCGTTGAACCGGCTGTTCGACGTCCTGCGTGCGGCCTTGCTCGACTTCTGCCCCGACGTGCGCGACTTGCGACCGGTGCATGGCGATTACCGGCCAGGCGACGTGCGCCACTCGCGCGCCGACATTTCCAAGGCCAGGCGTCTGCTTGGCTATTTTCCAAGCCACCGGATCGAGGAGGGGGTTCGGGCGGCGATGCCGTGGTACGTGTCACGTTTCGGCGTGGCCGCTGGAGTTCGTTGATGAAAGCTTCCTGTCTTGGCTGTTCCGCCCTGATGCGCCGGGGTGCAATCCTTTTCTGCGGCCTGCTGGGTCTTGCCGCGCCATCCCTTGCCGCTGCCGCCGGCGTCGCGGCGAAGGAGTCCGAGGCCGAGCGCCGGCTGGCGCTGCGCAAGGAGGCGCTGGCGCACGAGCACGGCGAGGGCGTGCCGCGGGATTACGCGCGCGCGGTCAAGCTCTATTGCGAGGGTGCCCGGATGGGTGATGCCGAAGCGCAGTTCAACCTCGGCTGGATGTACGCCAATGGTCGCGGCATCGAGCGCGACGATTCCCGCGCGGCGTACTTCTTTGCCCTGGCGGCGAGGCAGGGACACGAGCAGTCGCAGAGGATGCAGCGATTCGTCGGCGAACCGGCGGCGACCGTCCCCGACTGCATGCGCGGCTTCGCCTTCCTCGACGACGGCAAGGATGTCCTCGTGCCGATCACCGAAATGCAGAAAAAGGTCGTCGGTCTGGTCAACCAGCTGGCACCGGAGTACGGCGTCAGTCCGCGGCTGGCTCTGGCGGTGATCCGCACCGAATCCAACTTCAATCCGGCAGCGCTGTCGAACAAGAACGCGCAGGGGTTGATGCAGCTCATTCCCGATACTGCGGCACGGTTCAACGTCCGGCAGCCATTCGATCCGGAGCAGAACCTGCGTGGCGGGCTGGCGTATCTGCGCTGGCTGCTGGCCTATTTCGAGGGCGACGTCAGTCTGGTTGCCGCCGCCTACAACGCGGGCGAGGGCGCGGTCAATCGCTACCGCGGCGTGCCGCCTTATGCCGAGACGCAGGGTTACGTCAAGCGGATCATCAGCATCTTCAAGCGCGACGATCATCCCTACGACGCCAAGGTGACCACGCCGTCGCCGGAGTTGCCGCGCATCCGTTCGATCCGGGGAGTGTAGGATGCAGGCCGTGCCTTCGGCCTTGCGCCACCTGCTGGCCGCCGTTGCCGTTGTCTGTGGCCTGCTGGGCCTGGCAGGGACGGTGGCAGCCGAACTGCCCGATGTCATCGAGCGGATCAAGCCATCGGTGGTCGTCGTCGGGACGCAGCAGGTGACCCGCAGCCCGCAGTTCGTCATGCGCGGAACGGGCTTCGTCGTCGGCGACGGCCGCACGGTGGCGACCAATGCGCACGTGGTCGCGGCAGCGATCGACGAGGCGGCAGGCGAGAGGCTGGTCATCCTCGTCCGGCCGGCCGCTGGCAAGGCACAGCAGCGGCCGGCCAGGGTCGTCGCGGTGGACAAGGGGCACGATCTCGCGCTGCTGCGCATCGATGGCCCGTTGCTGCCGACCCTCACCCTGCACGAATCGGAGCCCGTGCGCGAAGGCCAGGCGATCGCCTTTACCGGCTTTCCCATCGGCGGCGCGCTGGGGTTGTCGCCGGTCACGCATCGCGGCATCATTTCGGCGATCACGCCGATCGTCCTGCCGGGGGCCAATGCCCGCGAACTGAACGCCCGTGTCGTGCAGCAGATCAGGGAAGGCAGTTTCGACATCTATCAGCTCGATGCGACGGCCTACCCGGGCAACAGCGGCGGCCCGCTGTTCGAGGTCAGCCGCGGCGAGGTGCTTGGCGTCATCAACATGGTCTTCGTCAAGGAAAACAAGGAATCGGTTCTCAGCAAGCCGTCCGGGATCAGCTTCGCCATTCCCGTGCGCTTCCTGCGCGAGCTGTTGCAGAAGGGCGGCGCGCAGTAGATCCCGCTTCCCCGGGCCCTGAGCCGATGCCCTGGTGCTGCCGCGCCATGCGGCCAGGGCAGTCCTTGCCCGACACGGAAATCGATCAGCTGCCGCCGCGGTCTCCTTGTCGCACCCGGCTGCCAACGGCCCGTTGCCGGTGAGCGGTGACTGCCTTCCTGCGCACGAACCTTCATTTTGCGGCTGTCTGAGCCGGCTTCTGGTAGCATGCTCGCTGCTCCGACGGACCGTCAATGACCGCCTTGCTCGCTGAAGTCTTTTCCGCCTCCGGGCCGCTCGCCGCGACGGTTCCCGGTTATCGTCCGCGGTCGCAGCAGCTCGAACTGGCAGAACGCATAGCCGCCGCCATGGCGGCCAACGCGGTGCTCGTCGCCGAAGCCGGCACCGGCACCGGCAAGACCTATGCCTACCTCGTTCCGGCGCTGCTCTCGGGGGGCAAGGTGATCGTGTCCACGGGGACGAAAAACCTGCAGGACCAGCTTTTCGCGCGCGACATTCCGACCATCCGCAAGGCTCTCGGCCTGCCGGTCCGGGTTGCCCTGCTCAAGGGCCGTGCCAACTATCTCTGCCACCACCATCTCGCACGCTCGCTCGCCGATGGCCGCTTCCTCACGCGCGAGGATGCTGCCTGGGCGCAGCGCATCGCACGCTTTGCCCAGCAGACGCGCAGTGGCGACAAGGCAGAGTGTGTCGATGTGCCCGAGAACGCGACGGTGTGGCCGATGGTCACCTCGACGCGCGACAACTGCCTCGGGCAGGACTGTCCGCAGCACAAGGAGTGCTTCGTCCTTGCTGCCCGCCGTGAGGTGCTGGCCGCCGACCTGGTGGTGGTGAACCATCATCTCTTCTTCGCCGACGTGATGCTGCGCGACGAGGGCACGGCGGAACTCCTGCCGGCATGCAACACGGTGGTCTTCGACGAAGCGCACCAGTTGCCAGAGGTCGCCAGCCTGTTCTTCGGCGACAGCGTCTCGACCGCGCAACTCCTCGAACTTGGCCGGGATGCGCAGAGCGAAGCGCTGACGGCGGCGCGCGACTGCCTCGACCTGCCACGCCTGTGCGTCCGGCTGGAGAAGAATGTGCGCGATCTGCGGCTCACGCTGCCGGTCGAGCCGGCGCGTCATGCACTGCCGCAGCTTGCCGCCCGACCCCGGTTTGCCGAGGCCCTGGCGACCACGATCGCAGCCGTCGAGGCGCTGGCCGCCCTGCTCGAGACGCAGGCGCAGCGCAGCGAGGGGCTGGACAACTGCTGGCGGCGTGCGGGTAGCCTGCTGCAACGGCTGCAAGCCTGGCAGGCCGGCAGCAACGACGACTTCGTCCGGTGGGCCGAGACCTATACGCACGCGCTGCAGCTCAATGCCACGCCGCTGGCGATCGCCGGCATCATGCAGAAGCAGATGAGCGGGCATCCGCGCGCCTGGATCTTCACTTCCGCGACGCTCGCCGTGCAGAACGACTTCGGCCACTACTGTGCGGAGATGGGCCTGGTCGATGCGTCTTCGGCGCGTTGGGAGAGCCCCTTCGATTATCCGCGGCAGGCGCTGCTCTACGTGCCGCGCAACCTGCCCGAGCCGAACGCTCCCGACCATGCCGAGGCGGTCGTCGGCGCAGCGTGGCCGGTACTGCGCGAGAGCGGCGGCCGCGCCTTTTTCCTGTGCACCTCGCTGCGCGCGATGCGCCGGGTCCACGAACTGCTCGCCGAGCGGCTCGCCCGCGACGGTCTCGAGCTGCCGCTGCTGCTGCAGGGCGAGTTGGGCAAGAACGAGTTGCTGGAGCGCTTTCGCCGCCTCGGCAATGCCATCCTGATCGGCAGCCAAAGCTTCTGGGAAGGCGTCGATGTCCGTGGCGAGGCGCTGTCGCTGGTGGTCATCGACAAGCTGCCGTTCGCCCCACCCGACGACCCGGTGCTGTCGGCACGACTCGATAGGCTGCGCAGCGAAGGCCGCAATGGATTTCTCGAGTACCAGCTGCCGCGGACGGTCATCAACGTCAAGCAGGGGGCGGGCCGGCTGATTCGCGATGAGAGCGACCGCGGCGTGCTGATGATCTGCGATCCACGCCTGATAGCCAAGACCTACGGCAAGCGGATCTGGCGCAGCCTGCCACCGATGCGGCGGACGCGCGAGCTGGCCGACGCGGTGGCCTTCTTCAGACCGGCAGCCGGTGCCAGCGGTGCATGAACGCGCAACTGCCACCATCGCTGCAGGAACTCCTGCCGGCCGACTGCCGTGCCGCGGCGGAGCTGCTGAATCGTGGTTGCGCCTGCATCTCGGTCGATCACCAGTCGCTGCGGCGGGAACTTGCGGCCTGTGCGCGTGACGCCGGGGCGAGTGACTGGCTGGCGAGCCGCCCGCACCTGTTTGCCAACAGCATGGTCTTCGTCGGCGCACTGCACCTCGAGCGGATGGCGCGGACGATCGCCGCCATCGAACGGGTGGTCGCGCTGCCTGCCTACCGGCAGCGGGTGCTCGCCTACGCGCCGGCGGTGGCGCAGCACGCGCCGGCAGCCGCGGGTGTCTTCCTCGGCTACGACTTCCATCTCGCTCCGCAGGGGCCGCAACTCATCGAGATCAACTCGAATGCCGGTGGTGCGCTGCTCAATGCCGGTCTCCTGCGGGCGCAACGGGCGTGTTGTGCGGCGGTGGCGCAGATCATGCCGCAACCGCCGCCGGTCGAGCGTCTCTTTCTCGACATGTTCCGCAACGAGTGGCGGCTGGCGCGGCCGGAAATGGCGGCGACGCGTCCGCTGGCACGTGTCGCGATCGTCGACGAGGCGCCGGCCGAGCAATACCTGGCGCCGGAGTTCGAGCTCTTTCGCCGGCTCTTTGCCGACAATGGCATCGCTGCGCTGGTCGCCGATCCCGCCGAGCTGTCGTACGATGGCGAGCGGCTGCATTGCCGCGGCGAGGCCATCGACCTGGTGTACAACCGGCTGACCGATTTCGCGCTCGCCGCGCCACGCAACGCCAGCCTGCGCCAGGCCTATCTCGCCGACGCCGTCGTCCTCACGCCGCATCCGCGGACGCATGCGCTGTTCGCCGACAAACGCAATCTGCTGGCACTCGGGGACCAGGAGTGGCTGCGGGCGATCGGCGTGGACCCTGGCGACCGCGAGCTGCTCGCCAGCGGCATTCCACGTACCGAGGAGGTCACGCCAGAGAACGCCGACGCTTTCTGGGCCAGCCGCCGGCAGTGGTTCTTCAAGCCGGCCGCCGGTTTCGGCAGCAAGGCGGCCTATCGCGGCGACAAGCTGACGCGGCGGGTGTTCGCCGAAGTCGCACGCGGCGGCCATGTCGCGCAGGCCGTCGTCAGCCCCTCCGAACGCCGCCTGCTGATCGACGGTGTCGAGCAGGACTTCAAGCTCGACCTGCGCAACTATGCATACCGCGGTGCGGTGCAACTGGTTTCGGCGCGCCTCTACCGTGGCCAGACGACCAATTTCCGGACTCCCGGTGGCGGCTTCGCCGCGGTCCTCGCCGTTCCCGGGCAGCGTCGCTGCCTCAGCTGCGAATGAGGATCTTCGGCATCACGGGCTACTCCGGTGCTGGCAAGACGACGCTGATCGAGCGCATGCTGCCGCAGATGATCGAGCGTGGCCTGCGCGTCTCGGTGCTCAAGCACGCCCATCACGACTTCGACGTCGATCGCCCGGGCAAGGACTCGTTCCGTCACCGCCAGGCAGGGGCCAGCGAAGTGCTGCTCGTCAACGCGTCGCGCTGGGTGCTGATGCGCGAGCTGCGCGGTGCGCCCGAGCCGACGCTGGCCGAATGCGCGAGCCGTTTCTCGCCCTGTGACCTGCTCCTCGTCGAGGGCTTCAAGCGCGAGCCGATCGCCCGCCTCGAGGTCCATCGGCCGGCGCATGGCAAGCCACCGCTGTGGCCGGAGCAGCGGCAGATCGTCGCCGTCGCCTCGGACGAGGCAGAGCCGGCGGGTCTGCCGGCGGGGCTCCGCTGGCTGGACCTGAACGACGTGCCGGCGATCGTCGCTTTCATCCTCGATCATCTTCAACGCACGGAGGAAGCCGATGCTGTCCTTTGAAGAAGCACTTGAGCGCCTGCTCGCGGCGGCTCCGGCGGTCGCCGAGGTCGAGTCGCTGGCGACGCGACACGCCGATCGACGTGTCCTCGCGCAGGCACAGATGGCGACGGTCGATTCGCCGCCGCTCGACAATTCGGCGATGGATGGCTATGCCGTCGCGGTTGCCGATGTCCCGCGGCCGGGGATTTGCCTGCCGGTGACGCAGCGCATTCCGGCCGGCAGCGTCGGCAGCCGGCTGCAACCGGGAAGTGCGGCGCGCATCTTCACCGGCGCGCCGCTGCCGCCCGGCGCGGACGCGGTCGTGATGCAGGAACTGTGCGAACACGCTGCGGCGCAGGTGCGGATCAACCACCTGCCGCAACCAGGCGAGCACATCCGTCGGGCGGGCAGCGACATCGCCGCCGGCAGCGAGATTCTCGCCTGCGGCCAGCGCCTGCGGCCACAGGACACGGCGCTCGCGGCGTCGGTCGGCATCGCCTCGTTGCCGGTGTTCAGGCGCCTGCGGGTGGCGCTGCTGAGCACCGGAAACGAGCTGCGCATGCCGGGCGAAACGCTGCCGCCGGGGGCGATCTACAACGCCAACCGCTTCCTCCTCGCGGCCCTGCTCGAACGGCTTGGCTGTATCGTCGACGACGCCGGCGAGGTCGCCGACAGCCTGCCGGCGACGCAGGCCGCGTTGCGGGCCGCGGCCGGAAAGAACGACCTGGTGCTCTCGTCCGCTGGCGTCTCGGTCGGCGAGGAGGATCATGTCCGGGCAGCGGTCGAGGGCGCTGGCCGGCTCGAAATGTGGAAGATCGCGATCAAGCCGGGCAAGCCGCTGGCTTGCGGCCATCTGGCGACGAACGGCCGCGAGGTTCCCTTCGTCGGGCTGCCCGGCAACCCGGTATCGTGCCTCGTCACCTTCCTGATGCTGGTGCGGCCGCTGCTCCTGCGGATGCAGGGGGTGCGCGAGGTGACCCCGGCGAGCTACCGGTTGCGCGCCGATTTCGACTGGCCAAGCCCGGACGCGCGGCGCGAGTTCCTGCGCGTCCGCAGCCATTCCGGCGGCGCGGTCGAGCTCTTCGGCAACCAGGGCTCGGGCGTCCTGACCTCGGCGGCTTGGGGCGATGGCCTGATCGACAACCCGCCGCAGCAGGTGATCCGGCGTGGCGACGCAGTCTGCTTCATGCCTTTCTCGGCCTTGCTCGACTGAATCCGGGAGACACTGATGCTGAACATTCTCTACTTCGCTTCGGTGCGCGAGCGCCTCGGCCGGTCCGCCGAGGAACTGGCGCTGCCGGCCGGTGTGCGCGACGTCGCCGGCCTCATTCGCCATCTCGGCCAGCGGGGCGGTGCGTGGGAGGGCCTGGCCGGGATCAGGAACCTGCGCTGTGCCGTCAACCAGCAGATGGTGCCGCTCGAGTCACCGCTCGCCGATGGCGACGAGCTGGCTTTCTTTCCACCGGTGACAGGGGGCTGAGGCATGCCGGTGCGCATCCAGGAAGCCGATTTCGACATCGGCAGCGAACTCGCCGACCTCTGCCGTGCCGAGCCGCGGATCGGTGCGCTGGCATCCTTCGTCGGCCTCGTGCGCGATGTCAGCGGTGGCGAAGGCGTCAGCGAGATGAGCCTCGAACACTACCCCGGGATGACCGAGAAGGCGCTGGCGGCGATCGTCGGCGAAGCGCTGCAGCGCTGGTCGCTGATCGACGCCCTGGTGATCCATCGCGTCGGCCGCCTGCTGCCCGGCGACCGCATCGTCCTCGTTGCCGTCGCCGCCGCACACCGCGCCGAGGCCTTCGCCGCCTGCGAGTTCATCATGGACTACCTGAAGACGCGGGCGCCGTTCTGGAAACGCGAGCTGACTGCGGCAGGGGCGCGCTGGGTCGAGGCGCGTGATGATGACGACCGCGCCGCCGAGCGCTGGCGGCAGCCGGGCGGGTGAGGCTGGGTCCTGCCGGTGTTGGCTGTGCCATGTGGAGAGGACGAGGCATCCAACCGCCATCGGGGCCGCATCTGCAGACCTGCACCCGATGGTCCTGGCTGGACTTGCGCTGGATTCTCCCATGCGCGCATCGGCAAAGGGGCTTGCCGCCAAGCGGCGGGGGCGGCCTGATGCTACCGCGCGATCGGTTGATCGAATTCCAGCTCGAGGCTTGGCTGTGCCAGCGGAGTGGCGTCGCTTTGCGTCGCCACCGCGCACGGCGTTAGGCCGCGCGCTGCGCCGTGCGGGTCAGCACAGGGCAGCCCGAGCAACAGCATCGCGGCTTCGCGGGCGTGCCGGCGTCGCCGGCGCTGTCGACTTCGACCGAGAAGTGGCGGACGATGCCCCGGACGCCGCATGTCGCCGAAAAAGAACCGGTCGCCGCCGGCGAAGTGCCGATCGTCACCGCGGTCGAACCCGAATGGACATCAGTGGTTGCCGGTGATGGTCCGCATCGACGCTTCGTCGTAAAACCAGGTGTCGTCGAAGAACGTCACGGTGCCGCTGGCCAGGTCGTGTTTGCCGCCGATGATGCCCACCTTGCCGGCGGCGATCATGTGCTCGAGGATGGTGCTGCGGTTGACGATCGAGCGCACCGAGCGACGCACGTTGAGGTCGGCGACGTTCTCGACGAACGCGGCGTTCATCGAGTTGCGCGCTGCCGGATCGAGTGTCCTGTTCTCTTCATAGACGGCGGGCTGGATTTTCGACAGCAACTCGGTCAGGTTGCCAAGCTCCACATGGTCGCATGCGCCCTTGATCGCGCCGCACGAGGTGTGCCCGAGCACGACGATGAGCTTCGACCCGGCCACGTGGCATGCGAATTCGAGGCTGCCGATGATGTCGGTGTTGATCACGTTGCCGGCGATGCGTACCGAGAAGATGTCGCCGAGGCCCTGGTCGAAGATGAGTTCCGCGGACGTGCGGCTGTCGATGCAGCTGACGATGGTGGCGAACGGCCACTGTCCGTCGCGCGTCTGGTTGGCCTGCTGCAGCAGGTCGCGGCTCACGCGCAGGTTGTTGACGAAGCGCGCGTTGCCCTCCTTGAGGAACTGCAGGGCAAGCGCCGGGTTGACTGAGGCTTGGGTTTCGGACGTATGCGCTTTCATGGCGGAAGAAGCTCCCTTCGCGGTAATAGATGTTGACCGCCATGTTACCGACCAGTGAGAATAATCAATAATCGATATTCATGATGATTTGCATAGATAGGTATCTATGAATACAACCTTTCGCCAGCTGCGTCTCTTTCTCGCGCTCGCCGACCACGGCAGCGTCACAGCGGCCGCCGAAGCCTGCCACGTGACGCAGCCGACGGTATCGATGCAATTGCGCGAGTTGGCCGACGCCGTCGGTCTCCCCCTCCATGAGCAGATCGGCAGGCGCCTCCACCTGACCGAGGCGGGCGAGGCGCTGGCGGCGACGGCGCGGGCGATGCTCGACGAATGGCTGGCGTTCGAGCAGGCCATCGATGCGATGAAAGGGCTGGAGCGGGGACGGTTGCGCGTCTCGCTGGCGAGCACCGCGAAGTATTTCGTGCCGCGCCTGCTGGGCAGCTTCTGTGCGGAGCACCCGAACATCGAGATCGCCCTCGAAGTCCTGAATCGCGACGGTGTCGTCGCCCGTCTGCGCGAGAACCGCGACGACCTTTACATCATGTCGATGCCGCCCGAGAACCTCGATCTCGAACGCCATGCGTTCCTGCCCAATCCGCTGGTCCTCATCGCCAACGAAGGGCACCGGCTGGCGGGGCGGCACCTCGAACTCGCGGACCTCGCGGCCGAACGCTTCATCCTGCGCGAACGGGGTTCGGGGACACGGCTGGCGTGCGACGCTCACTTCGCACGCCATGGCTTCGTTCCCGAGGTGCGACTCGCGCTGGGCAGCAATGAGGCGATCAAGCAGGCGGTTGCTGGGGGCCTCGGCCTGGCGGTGATCTCGCGGCACGCCCTGGCCGCCCGACCCGCGGACGATCAGCTCACGATTCTCGACGTGCAGGGCTTCCCGCTCCACTCCCGCTGGTTCACCCTCTACCCACGCGGCAAACGGCTGTCTCCGGTGGCGGCCGTCTTTCTCGAACACCTCGAGCGGACGGCATGCGAGTCGGTTGGGCGCCGTGACTCCGGCTGGCACGGACAGAGTCTGGCCGAGGGATGAGTGGCGCAAGGTCCACAGGCCCGCTATCGACGCGCCATCCTGTTGTGATAGCCTTGCCGCTCCAGGACTCACAAGGAGATTCTTCAATGAAGGAACAAGCCGTCGGCAAGCGCCTCAATGGCGCCGCCATAGGACTCGCCGCGCTGTCACTCGCGCTGCTCGCGGCGTGCGGCAAACAGGCAGAACCGCAGGTGGACCGTGTCGCTGCGGAAGCCAAGGCGAAGCTTGAAGCAGAAGCGAAGGCGGTCGAAGCGGCTGCCAAGGAAGCCGAAGCACGCGCGATCGCCATCGAGAGCTACGTCTATGCCTACCCCCTGGTGACCATGGAGATGACGCGCCGGGTGATGACCAATGTCGCCGCAGCGGAAGGGTCGCGCGCACCAATGGGGCAATTCGTACGGATGCGCAGCTACCCCGACGCGTCGTACCGCGATGTCACGGCGCCGAACGCCGACACGCTGTACACGACCGCCTGGATCGACGTTTCGAAGGAGCCGTGGATCCTCAGCCTCCCGGACATGAAGGACCGCTATGCCCTGTTCCCGATGCTCGACGGCTGGACCAACGTGTTCCAGGTTCCGGGCAAGCGGACGACGGGCACCAAGGCACAGACCTACGCCATCACCGGACCGGGCTGGTCGGGCGAATTGCCCGCCGGCGTGACCGAGTACAAGTCCCCGACGGGCATCGTCTGGATTCTCGGGCGCATCTATTGCACCGGCACCCCCGAGGACTACAAGGCCGTTCATGCCCTGCAGGACAAGATTTCGGTCGTGCCGCTGTCCGCCTACGGGCAATCCCGCACGCCGACCCCTGGAGTGGTCGACCCGGCCATCGACATGAAGACTGCCGTCCGCGCGCAGGTCGATGCGCTCGATGCCAGCGCGTACTTCAAGCTCTTCGCCGAGCTGCTGAAGAGCAATCCGGCGGCGGCCGATGATGCTCCGATGCTGGCCAAGCTTGCCAGGATCGGTGTCGTTCCGGGGCAGGACTTCGACGCAGCCAAGCTCGATCCCGCCGTTGCCAAGGGCCTTGCCGGTGCCCCCAAGCCGGCACAGGAACTGATCATGGACTGGATGAAGGGCGGCATCGTCGCGGGCGACTTCAAGCTCGAGCACGGCTGGCTGTTCACCACGAAGACCGGCCTGTACGGAACGAACTACATCCAGCGCGCGCTCGTCACCGCGATCGGCCTCGGCGCCAACCGGCCCGAGGATGCCGTTTATCCGACCTCGGAGGGACCGGACATCGCTGCCAAGTACAGCGGCGAGAAGAAGTACGTCATGCGCTTCGAGAAGGGCCAACTGCCGCCGGTGAACGGGTTCTGGTCACTCACCATGTACGACGCGGACTATTTCTTCGTGGACAACAAGCTGAATCGCTACAACCTGAGCCAGCGCAACAAGTTCAAGACGAACCCGGATGGGTCGGTCGACCTCTACATCCAGAACGAATCGCCGGGCAAGGACAAGGAATCGAACTGGCTGCCGGCACCCAACGGCCCGTTCGTCCTGATGATGCGCCTCTACTGGCCGAAGGAAAACGCACCATCGATTCTGGATGGCAGCTGGAAGGTTCCCGAGGTCAGGGAAGCTTCCTAGGCGCACGTCCGGACCCGGCGAAGATCGCGTCTGCCGGCGCGTGATGGTGCGCAGACAATGAGCGCGCCGCCGGGGTGAAGTCTGTGCCGCCGCGGCGCCGCGCACGCGGGGTAGGGGCATCCCGCGTGGCAGCGGCGCTGGTGATGCGTCAGCGCTCGGACAGCAACCGTACCCGCCGCCGCTGCTTCGCGTGATCGGTGGCGTTTCGGACA
>WBZM01000407.1_pt1 | contig 62232 bp, 49 predicted proteins | sample 5204271 | NCBI WGS metagenome assembly WBZM01 (sample SAMN12344346, study PRJNA552823) | activated sludge metagenome | biome: Activated sludge suspended growth; feature: Nitrification reactor; material: Wastewater; isolation source: activated sludge from nitrification reactor of wastewater... | reverse complement strand
GACCCGGCACTTCGACGCCATCCTCGCCGAGATCAAGGGCTTCTTCGACGCCCACGAGGCCGAGGGGACCTGGCCCGGCGGGGTACACGTGGAGCTGACCGGCGACGACGTCACCGAGTGCCTGGGCGGCGCCGAAGAGCTGGTCGACGACGACCTGGGCCTGCGCTACGAGTCGATGTGCGATCCGCGCCTCAACGGTCGCCAGTCGCTCGACCTGGCGTTCCGGGTCGCCGAGCTCCTCCGCGGCTGACCCACCCGGGTTCTCGGGGTTCCTAACGACAATCCTTGTCGTTTCCGCGCCCAATTCTCCGGGCACGGTGTCCGATTGAATGTTGACCCGATAGGTCATGTTTGCGAAACTCGACCGATCCGGTCAGGTATTCGGCCGGGCACCGACCCCACCGGAAGCCCCCATGACCACGATCGAGATCGACGAGCAGGGTGAACCGTCCATCGACGGGATCGACATCGACCCCGCCATGGTCGCCGACATCCGCAAGTTCGAGACGATGCTGGCGCGCAACCTCGCCGGCGACCTGGACGACGACGTGTTCCGCGTCTTCCGCCTGGCCAACGGCATCTACGGACAGCGCCAGGGCGGCCACAACCAGATGGTGCGCATCAAGGCCCCCTACGGGGCGATCACCCCGGCGCAGCTGGACCGCCTGGCCGACATCTCCGAGCGCTACAGCCGCGGCTGGGGACACCTGACCACCCGCCAGAACATCCAGTTCCACTACGTGCAGCTCGAGCGGGTTCCTGAGCTGATGTGGGACATCGCGACGGTCGGCATGACCACCCGCGAGGCGTGCTCGGACACCGTGCGCAACGTGACCGGCTGCCACCTCGCCGGGGCGTGCCCGCACGAGGTGCTCGACATCCAGCCCTGGGCCGAGGCGACGTTCCGCTACTTCCTGCGCCACCCGATCAGCCAACGGCTCCCCCGCAAGTTCAAGATCAACTTCTCGGGATGCGCCACCGACTGCGGCCAGGCCATGTTCAACGACGTCGGCGTCATCGCGGTGAACCGCACCCTCGACGACGGGACGACCGAAGCGGGCTTCCGGGTCTTCGTCGCCGGCGGCCTCGGCGCCAACCCGCACCCCGCTCTCGCCCTCGAGGAGTTCACCACCCGCGAGGAGCTGATGCCGACCATCGAGGCCTGCGTCCGGGTCTTCGAACAGGCCGGCAACCGCGACAACAAGCTGCGGGCCCGCATGAAGTGGCTCGTCGACGAGCTGGGCTTCGACGAGCTCCAGCGCCGGATCCTGGCGTCGCGGCGGTTCCTGGTCGCGTCGTCGTCCTGGCCGGGCGGCATCCCCGCCCAGGTCGTCGCCACCGGCGACGCACCCGCCGGCACCGGCTCCGGCCCGGTGACCGCTGTCGGCCAGGGCACCCCGGTGTTCCTGACCGGCACCTCCGAGCTGCAGCGCTGGGACCAGGCCAACGTGGTGCGCGGCACCGCCAGGCCCACCGTGTCGGCCATGGCGTGGTCACGGCTCGGCGACGTCACCGCCGCCCAGTTCCGCGGCATCGCCGCCATCGCCCGCGACCTCGACGCCGAGGTCCGCATCACCAACCGTCAGAACTTCGTGCTGCGAGGACTGCGCGAGGACCAGCTCCCGGACCTGCACGCCCGGCTGGTCGCCCTCGACATGGCCAAGCCCGGCGCCGAACTGGCCCGCGACGTGGTGGCCTGCCCCGGCGCCGACACCTGCAACCTCGCCGTCACCCAGAGCCGTGGCCTGGCCAACGCGATCAGCGAGGCGCTCGAGGCGGCCGGCCTGGCCGAGGTCGACGGCGTCCGCACCAACATCTCGGGCTGCACCAACTCGTGCGGCCAGCACCACACCGCCGACATCGGCTTCTTCGGCGCCGAACGACGAGCCCACGGATCCTCGGCCCCCGGCTACCAGCTGCTGCTCGGCGGCTACGTCGGTGACGAGCGCGCCGAGTTCGGCCAGAAGGCGCTGCGTCTGCCCGCCAAGGCCGCCCCCCAGGCGGTGGTGCGCATCGTCGGCCGCTACTCCGCCGAGCGCGAGTACGGCGAGACTTTCAGCTCGTGGCTCGGGCGGGTCGGCGGCGCCAAGGCCGTCGCCGCCGAGCTGAAGGACCTCGACGAGTTCCCGACTCCGGAGGAGAACCCCGACTTCTACGTCGACTACGGCGAGACCGGCCCGTACGCGGCGGTCATCGGCGAGTCGGAGTGCGCGGCCTGATGGCGATCACCATCCCCGTCAACGGCGAGTCGAGCGGTCTGGACCCGGCTCCCGGACCGTTCACCCCCGCCTCGTTCACCGACGCCGAGCTCGCCGAGCTCGCCGCCGGATTCGAGTCAGCCCCGGCGTCGAAGATCGTGCAGTGGGCCGCCGACAGCTTCGGTCCGCACCTGGCGTTGGCCGCGTCGATGACCGACGCCGTGCTGATCGACCTGGCGGTCAAGGTCGCCCCGGCGATCGAGGTCGTCTTCATCGACACCGGCTACCACTTCCCCGAGACGCTCGAGACCGTCGAGAGGGTCCGGCGCCGCTACGGGCTGAACCTGCGGATCATGACCGTCGCCCCCCACGACGAGGAGCTCTGGAAGGTCGACCCGGAGAACTGCTGCTCGGCGGTCAAGGTCGGTCAGCTCGACCGGGCGCTGGCCGGCAAGGAGGCCTGGATGTCGGGGCTGCGCCGCGACGAGGCCGAGACCCGGGCCGGGTCGCCGATCGTGGCCCGCGACGTGCGCGGCCTGATCAAGGTGAACCCTCTGGCCAACTGGACCGCGGCCGACGTCGACGACTACATCGAACGCCACGACGTGCCGGTCAACCCGCTGATCGACCAGGGCTACCCGTCGATCGGCTGCCAACCCTGCACCTCGAAGGTCGCTCCGGGCGAGGACCCCCGCTCGGGCCGCTGGAAGGGCCGCGGCAAGACCGAGTGCGGTCTGCACCTGGCCTGAGCGCTGAATTGGACCTGAGCGCTGCGCTCGACCTGAGGACTGCGCTCGCCCTGGGGCATACGCAGTCACCCGGCCATCACCCAGCCGTCGCGGCCGCCGGCGGCACCCACATCCGACATCGGTCCGGCAGTGCCAGCTCGCACATGACGATTCCGGTTCCGACGTAGCTGGCCGATCGGCCGGTCAACCCGAACAGGTTCGACCGGGTTCCGGCCGGAACCAGCGGACCGTCCGGCAACAGACGCACGCTCGTCGTGGGTCGGTCCGTCCGGAGCTCAGGCCCCGCCGCGGGTCCCGCTGCGGTCGTGGTGGACTCGGCGATCGTGAGATCCGCCGATCGAACGAACATCCACTCGCCGGAGGCGGCGGCCTGCGTCGGGGTGTCGGATCCGCCCTCGAACGCGGATTCCGTCGCCCCGGTCAACGGGTCGATCACCGACCCGACCGCAGTCAGTCCGTCCCAGCCCGAGGTCACGACCCGCCCGCCGCCGCAGCTGGACGCGTCGCCCGGCGCATCGGATCGAACCGGTGTCGTCCACGAGGAACCGTCCGGGCGCAGGACGGCGAGCAGCTGGACGCCCGGGTCGTCGTCTGCTCCGATCGCCACCACCCATGGCCGGGACGGATCGGCGCACGGCCACGACCAGGCATCGGCCCGCACGTCGACCGGCGGGTCGACCGTCGTCCACGAACCATCGCGACGATCCCAGGCGATGGATCGCAGCGGATACGTGTCGACGAACACCGCTCGCCCGTCGCCACCGGCGGTCTGGACGCTCGGCGAGAATCCGGGAACGCCGAGCGATCCCGTGGTCAGCGGTGGCGCAGTCAACCGTCGCCACGAGCCGTCGGTCGGGTCCCACGCGGCGGCAGCCGGTCCCCGGCACTCCGGGGGGACCCCGAGGGTGGGCGCGGGGATCGTCTCGTCGCACTCGGTGCCGACCACCACCACCTCGACACCGTCGAACGCGGCGGCGGGTGAGAAGAGTCCGTGCGGAAACGGGGACGGGTCCACTCGGCTCCACCGGCCGGTCCGCACGTCGAGGACCGCCCCGTCGCCCAGGGTCCGGCCCTCCATCGAGTTCTCCGCCGTCTGTCCGCCCCACACGAGCAGCTGATCCCCGGCGAGCGCACGCGCCTCGCCGTGACGGGCACCGAGGGGCGGCGGATCGATCCGGTGCATCCCCGGAGTCGACAAGCCCCCACCGGGCGACGCGTCACCGCCATCGGTGCCGGGCCCGTCGCGGGTGCAGGCGGCGCCGACCAGCAGAACGGCCGACAGCCCCGCCAGCGTGACGATCGCCCGGGTCCGCACCGAGCGGCTCAGATCTCCCGGGGGAGGGTCTCCGGCGTGGCGGGTTTGCCGTCGGGGCCCTTGGGGTGGTCGTTGTCGAACCACTCGGGACCGGGCCACATCCAGCCGTCGGACACCTCGGCCTCCATGATCCCGGTCGCGAACCCGTCCTTGTGGTGGTAGTCGCGGTACATGTCGCCGCTGCGGGGCCGGCCCGGCATCTGGAACCCGTCGCCGGAGTGGCGGCCCTTCTTGGAGAACGGACCGAACTTGGGGGTGTCGGAGCCGGGCACGACGTTGACCCAGAAGTCGCCGATCTCCACCTCCTTGATCTCCTGCACCGCCCACATGCCGTAGATCAGCTCCATCAGGTTGCGCGACGCCTCGTTGTCCTTGTGGGCGTAGCCGTACACCCATCGCAGCTGCGGGTAGAAGCGGTCTAAGCAGGCGCCGAGCTCGTAGGCCATCGTGAAGGCGACGGCCTGACGGCGGTAGTCGGGATGGGTCCACAGGTCGAGCAGGAAGCACTCGTCCTTGGCCAGGTCGATCGGCAGCAGACCCCGCTTGGCGTCCGACGGCTTGGGTGTGTAGGTCAGGAGCCACATCTTGGCCATGGCGGTGTCGGTCGGCTCGTGGATACCCAGGATCACGCAGCCGCCGTGGGCGAAGAACGGCTTCATCAGCTCGAGCCGTTCCGGCGTCTCCAGCTGGCGGAGGTGGCGGTCGGTCGGGTCGAACACGCACTTGAACCGGAAGTCGTCACCGGCCGGCGGCTTCTCGTCCGCGATCAGCGGCAGCGGCCGGGCGTAGATGATGCATTCGGTGATCCGCGGCTTGGACCGCTCGACCTTCGACTTGATCCGGTCGGTCAACGACACGTTGCGCCCCCCTGGTTCTCGATGGCGGGCCCGCCCCGCCGTCCCGTCTCCCCGGACGGTGCCGGTCACGGTACCCGGCGCGGGCGGGCCCGGTTGACAGGATCGGACCCCTGGCGACACCCTACGGTCGTGTCCCGAACGACCGTAGGACGAACGACCGACGATCCGGTTGACGAACCGGAGGACGAACCGGAGGACCGACCGGGAAGTGCGCCGGCGACCGACACCGCGGTTCCGACCCGCCTCATGGTCCTGGGCCTGGCCCACCGCGACGGCTCGGTGCACGGATCGGAGCTCTACCCGGTCGCCGCCGCATGCGGGATCTCCGACGAGACGGTCCGCTCCTGCATGCGCCGCCTGATCGCCGACGGCCTCTTCCTCCGCGACGGCGAGGGCCGCGACGCGGTGTTCCGGCCCACCGACGCCGGACGGGCCTCGCTCGAGGTCACCCACCAACGGCACCTGATGGCGTACGCGCAGGACGCGGCGGGCCGGGGTTGGGACCGACGCTGGCGACTGGTCGCCTTCGCCATCCCCGAATCGCGACGCGCCGCCCGCGACGCCTTCCGGGACCACCTCCGCACCCTCGGCGGAGCCGCGGTGCAACCGGGCCTGTACGTCTCGCCGCACCGCTGGCACGGAGAGGTCGTCGAGGAGGCCGCCCGCCTCGGCATCGCCGAGCACGTCAGCACGTTGAGCACCGAGGACCTCGACGTGGGCGGCGAGACCAACCCCCGGGTGCTGGTGGACCGTCTCTGGCCGCTGGCCGAGGTCGCCCGCAGCTACGAGGCGTTCATCGCCACCTACCGCGACGTCCCCGAGCGGCTCGAGGCCATGCGTCAGCGCCACGAGCGCATCTCCGAGCAGGACTTCCTGCCCGGCGCGCTGCACATCGCCATCCGCTTCAGCGAGTGCTTCGACGCGGATCCGCTGCTGCCACCGGAGCTGCTGCCGCGGCCGTGGCCGGGTCGTGAGGCCCGTGAGGTTCTGGCCCGCTGCCGACGCATCGGGGTGCTGGCCCGTGAGGACAAGGCCGGACCCGGCCTGTTCCGGGTTTTCGACGACGCCATCGCCCACCTCCCCTGACCCTCCCCGTTCTGTTCGTTGGATCACACCCCTGAGGGTGTGATCCAACGAACAGAACGGGGGTCGGACCGGGTCGAGCGCTAGACGAGGTGGTCGACGAACCGCTCGAGCTGGCGCAGGTTGCGGCACTCGAACGCCCCGTCGCAGTGCACGGCGTACTCTCCGACGATCGAGTCGCCGGTGTCCCAGTAGGCCCGGGGCTCGGGGTTGAGCCAGTAGACGTGACGGGCCTTCTGGCGCATCTCCTTGATCACCCAGGACTGCGACGCGTGGTAGTTGTTGCGGGCGTCACCCAGGATGATCACCGTCGTCTTGGGCCCGATCTCCCGACCCCAGCGGTTCCAGAACACCTCGAAGGCATGGCCGTAGTCCGAGTGGCCGTCCACCCAGACCACGTCGGCCTCGGTGTTGACCCGGTGGATCGCCTGGACGATGTCCTCCTCACCCTCGAAGAAACGGGTGACCTCGTCGATGCCGTCGATGAACACGAAGCTGCGCACCCGTGAGAACTGGCTGGCGATCGCATGCACCAGGTGCAGGGTGAAGCGGGCGAACGCGGCCACCGACCCGGAGATGTCGGCGACGACGAAGATCTCGGGCTTGGCCGGCCGCGGGTAGCGGAACTTCGGCTCCGCGGGAACACCGCCGTAGCTGAGCGAGTGGCGCACCGTGTTGCGGAAGTCGAGCGCCCCCTTGCGGCCGTGCCGCCGCTTGCGGGCCAGACGCACCGCCAGGCGCCGGGTCAGGGGCTGCAGCGCCTTGCGCAGCGCCACCATCTCCTCGCGGCTGGCGTGCATGAAGTCGATGTCCTCGGGCAGCGGCTTGCGCAGAGTCTTGGCCATGGCGTCGACGCCGCGGTCGGCGACCAGCCGGCGACGGATCTCGGCCTCGATCTCCTGCTTGAGCTGCTCGATGCGGTGCTCGTACTCGTCGTGCTCGAGGCGCTCCTCGAGCGGGGTCAGCTCCTCGGGCGCGTCGGAGCGGGACTGCTCCATCAGCCGCTCGAGCATCCCGTCGAGGTCCAGGTTCCGCATGGTGCGGTACAGGTAGTACGTGCCGCCGACCGGACGGCCGGGCTCCATGCCGGCGTAGCGCTTGACCGCCTGACGGGCCATGGCCCGCATCCGCGCCTGGTCGCCCTTCAACAGCGCCTGGTACAGCGCTTCGGCCAGCTCCTCGGGGGTCATCCCATCGGCGTGGCCACCACCGCCGTCGCCCTTGCCGGCGCCCTCGGGCTGCTCGCCGTCGAGGTCCTCGTCGAGCTCGACCTCCGGGCCGCTGCCGTCGCCGTCCTCGTCGATCGAGTACTCCGAGCCGCGCAGCGAGAAGTACACCTCGAACACGGTCTCGAACGCCCGCCAGTGGGCGTGGTTCTTGACCAGCGTCGCGGCCAGTGCGTACTTGAACGCGTTGCGGTCGTCGAGGGGGATGTGGCGGACCGCCTCCATCGCGTCGAGGTTCTCGGTCAGGCTCACCGGCAGCCCCGCGGTGCGCAGCTCGGCGATGAAGCCGTTGAGCAGGTCGAGCAGCGCCTCGCCCGCCAACCGGTCCTCGTCGCCGGCCACCGCGACCGTGCCGTCGGTGCTCACCGCTTGAAGGCCTGTGGTTCGGCGGCGATCTCCTTGACCGCCTTGGCGATGTCGGACTGGTACTTGAGCAGGATGTTGACGGTGCCGACCGCGGTATCGGCATCGACGTGGTCCTTGCCCAACAGCACCAGCGTGCGGGCCCAGTCGATCGTCTCGGACACCGACGGCGCCTTCTTCAGCTCGATCTGGCGGATGGATCGGACGATGCGGGCGATCTCGTCGGCCAGGGTCTCGGTCACGCCCGGGACCTTGGTCAACACGATCTCCTTCTCGCGCTCCATGTCGGGGTAGTCGACGTGCAGGTACAGGCACCGACGCTTGAGCGCCTCGGACAGCTCCCGGGTGTTGTTGGAGGTCAGGAACACCATCGGGATCTGACGGGCGGTGATCGTGCCGAGCTCGGGGATCGACACCTGGTAGTCGGAGAGGATCTCGAGCAGGAGGGCCTCGGTCTCGACCTCGACGCGGTCGACCTCGTCGATCAGCAGCACCACGGGATCCTCGGCGCGGATCGCCTCGAGCAGCGGACGGGTCAGGAGGAAGTCGTCGGAGAAGATGTCCTCCTCGATCTGGTCCCAGCCCGCCGTCTCGCTCTCGCCCCGCGACGCCTGGATGCGCAGGAGCTGCTTCTTGTAGTTCCACTCGTAGAGCGCCTTGGACTCGTCGAGGCCCTCGTAGCACTGGAGGCGGATGAGCCGGGCCCCGGAGATCTCGGCGACGGACTTGGCCAGCTGGGTCTTGCCGGTTCCGGCCGGCCCCTCGACCAGGATGGGCTTGCCCAGGCGGTCGGCCAGGTAGACGATCCCGGCGATCGACTCGTCGGAGAGGTAGTCGACCTTGCGGAGGCGGTCCCGGACGTCGTCGACGCTGTCGAACCGGGGATCGGCGGTCTCGGTGCTCATCTCGGCAGACTACCGACTGCCGCGCCACCCTCCCGATCCCGTTCTGTTCGGCAGATCACACCTGAAACGTTGTGATCTGCCGAACAGAACGGTGCGTAGGGTGGGTCGCTGTGAGTGCGCAGCTGGTGGCCCACGGCCTGAGCGCCGAGTTCGGCCCCCGCGTCGTGTTCGACGGAGTCGACCTGGTCGTCGCGCCCGGGTCGGTGACCGGCCTGGTCGGCGCCAACGGCGCCGGCAAGTCCACCCTCCTACGACTGCTGGCCGGCCTCGACCGACCCGCGTCCGGCACCGTCACCCTCCAACCACCCGGCGCGACCGTCGGCCTGCTCCCCCAGGAGGTCGAACGCCGCGCCGGCGAGTCGGTCGGGGCCTACCTCGCCCGCCGCACCGGCGTGGCCGACGCGACCGTCGAGATGGACGCAGCCACCGCCAGCCTGGCCGACGGCGACGACGGAGCGGCCGACCGCTACTCCGACGCGCTGGAGCGCTGGCTGGCCCTGGGCGGAGCCGACCTCGACTCACGCATCGGCCCGGTGGCCGCGGACGTGGGTCTGGACGTCACCCTCGACCAACCGATGACCACGCTGTCGGGCGGCCAGGCCGCCCGCGCCGGTCTGGCCGCGCTCCTGTTGAGCCGGTTCGACGTCCTCCTGCTCGACGAGCCGACCAACGACTTGGACCTGGCCGGCCTGGACCGCCTGGAGCGGTTCGTCACCGACACCGCCACCGGCATCGTCGTGGTCAGCCACGACCGCGAGTTCCTGACCCGCACCGCCACCCAGATCCTCGAGCTCGACCGCCACCAGAACAGCTGGCACCTCTACGGCGGCGGCTACGACGCCTACCTCCGCGAACGCGAGCGTGCCCGCGCGCAGGCCCGCGAGCGCTACGAGGAGTACGCCGAGACCGTCGGCGCCCTGACCGAACGGGCCCGCACGCAGCGGGCCTGGGCCGACAAGGGCGCCCGGACCGCCCGACGGGACCGCTCCGAGCGCGACAAGTTCATCCGCCACCACGACATCGCCACCTCCGAGCAGCTCGCGGCCAAGGCGCGGCGCACCGACAGGATGATCGAACGACTCGTCGAGGTCCCCGAGCCCCGCAAGGAGTGGGAGCTGCGCTTCTCGATCGCCGGCGCGCCACCGTCGGGTCAGGTCGTCGCCTCGCTGAGCTCAGCGGTCGTGCGCCGCGGCTCGTTCACCCTGGGCCCGGTGACGTTGCAGGTCGACCGGGGCGACCGCATCGCCATCACCGGCCCCAACGGAGCGGGCAAGTCGACCCTGCTCGCCCTGCTCGTCGGCGAGCTGTCACCCGACGAGGGCACCTCGACGATGGGCGCCTCGGTCCGGGTCGGCCGCGTCGATCAGGCCCGAGCCGCCTTCGACGGCGACCGCAGCCTGCTCGACGCGTTCCTCGACCACGTCGCCGCCGGCACTCCTGCCGACACGCCGGCCCCGACCACCTCCGAGGCCCGCACGCTGCTGGCCAAGTTCGGCCTGGGTGGCGATGCCGCGGCTCGACGCAGCGGCGACCTGTCACCCGGCGAGCGCACCCGGGCCGCCCTGGCGCTGCTGCAGGCCCGGGGCACCAACCTGCTGGTGCTCGACGAGCCGACCAACCACCTGGACCTCCCCGCCATCGAGCAGATCGAGGGAGCGCTCGAGGTGTTCGACGGCACCCTGCTGCTGGTCAGCCACGACCGCCAGCTGCTCGACGCGGTCCGCGTCGACCGACGACTCGAGGTGCTCGCCGGTCAGGTGAGCGAACGCTGACCGTCGCCGACCCGTCGGTCCCCGGAGGCGCATCCCCGGACCGGTCACCGCAGGGACCGGACGAACACGACCGATCCACCGGAGTCCCGACCCCACTCGTCGAAGCCGAGGTGGCGGTAGAAGGCGACGGCGCGGGTGTTGGCCGGACTCGTGCCCAGGTGCACGCCGGGGCTGCCCCGATCGGTCAGCTGGCCGAGCAGGCGGTCGATCATCGCCCGTCCCAGACCCCGGCCCTGCACCTCGGGAAGCAGGTCGATGTGCAGGTGCGACGGGTACCGGGTCACCAGGTCCGCGTCGGGGGCGCCGCGGTGGTGGAGGAGGTGGACGAGCAACCCGTCGAGCGAGTCGGCCGGGGCCACGTCGAGCGGGAACCGGGCCCGGGCCTCGGGCCACCAACCGGTTTCCGCCGCGACGTCGAACGCCACCGTGTCGAGCGCTCCTAGCACGTAGCCCACCCCGATCCCGTCGCCGCGGTCGACGACCGACGCCAGCTCCGGCGCCAGGCGCAGGTACGGCAGCAGCCACAGGTACGAGATCAGGTCCGGGTCCTCGAGGAGGTCGCTGGCGTCGCCACCTGCGTCACCGGTCCGCAGACAGACCTCCATCAGAGCCGGTTCGTCGCCCGGCCGGAACGGCCGGATCCGCACCGGCTCGCTCACGGGGTCAGCGACGCCGCGACCTGTCGGGCCACCGTCTCCACCATCGGGATCCCCTGCTCCATCGACGCCCACCCGTCGGAGAGGACCGCGATCGAGTAGCCGCCGCCGGCGGGATCGGCGACGTAGCCGACCGAGTTCACCCGCCAGCCGCAGCACGCGGAGCCAGCGAAGCCGTTCTTGTGGCCGACCTCCCAGCCGGCCGGGACACCGGCGCGGACCCCCCAGCGCTGATCCGCACGGATGTCACGCAGGTACAGCCACGCCAGGCCCCGTCGGTCGTGATCGAGCGGGACCCCACCCTGCATGAGCCGTTCGACGAACACGGCCTGGTCCTCGGCGGTGGTCGAGGTGAGCCCCCAGTAGGGCTCGGTCTCGTCGGTCTGGGTGAGTCCGAGGCGGTCCCCGTAGGACTGCATGGCGCGGACGCCGCCGAGGTCGCGCCACAGCGACGTGGTGGCGGCGTTGTCCGACGTCCTGATCATCGCCCCGATCCGGTCGCCCTCCGAACGGGTCAGGGGGCGTCCCTGGTCCTGGGCCCGGAGCAGGGTCGCGGCCATCACCTCGATCTTGACCACCGACGCGGTGCTCACCCGCTGCCCGCGGCGCAGGTGGTACCAGCAGCCGGTCCGGTCGTCGTGGACCGCCGCGGTCACGTGGTGGGCCGCGGCGCCGTAGCCGTCGATGTACTGCGGGAACCACCCGCCGAACGGATCGGCCCGGCAGGCGTAGGTGGGCGGCGACGGCGGCGGCCGGGGCGGATCGCAGGCCACCACCCCCAGCAGGGCGACGGCGAGCACCGCCAGCCCGACGGCTCGTCGGGCACGGCCGCCGGAACCCACTGCTCAGCCCCGGGTCTGGCCGTCGCCGCGGACGACGTACTTGGCGGTGGTGAGCTGCTGCAGGCCCATCGGACCGCGGGCGTGCAGCTTCTGGGTCGAGATGCCGATCTCGGCGCCGAAGCCGAACTCCTCGCCGTCGACGAACCGGGTCGAGGCGTTGAGCAGGACCGCGGCGGCGTCGACCTCGTTCAGGAACCGCTCCGCGGCGCCGACGTCAGAGGTGACGATCGCCTCGGAGTGCCCGGTCGAGTGACGGTTCACGTGCTCGATCGCCTCGTCGAGGGTGTCGACGACGCGGACCGACATCCGCATGTCGAGGAACTCGCGGGCGTAGTCCTCGTCGGTGGCCTCACCCATCCGCGGCACCAGCGCCCGGGCCCGGGCGTCACCGACCAGTTCCACGTCGGCCAGGGCCGTGTCGAGCCGGGGAAGGATCTGCGCCGCGACCTGGGCGTGGACGACCAGCGACTCCGCCGCGTTGCACACCGAGGGACGCTGCGTCTTGGCGTTGAGCACGATGGTCTCGGCCATGTCGAGGTCCGCGGCGGCGTCGACGTAGACGTGGCAGTTGCCGTCGCCGTCGATCACGAACGGGACGGTCGCGTGCTGCTTGATCGACGCGATGAGCGACGCGCCACCCCGGGGGATCAGGCAGTCGACCAGTCCCTCCTGCTGCATGAACTCGACGGCGGCGTCCCGGGAGGTGTCCTCGACGACGATGACCGAGTCCTCGGGCAGCCCGGCCTTGGCGACCGCCTCGCGCAGGACCGCGGCGATGGCCAGGTTGGAGTTCACCGCCGTCGACGACCCCCGCAGGAACGCGGCGTTGCCGGACTTGAGGCACAGCCCGGCAGCGTCGGAGGTCACGTTCGGACGGCTCTCGTAGATGATCGCCACGACCCCCAGCGGAACCCGGACCCGGCTGATCCGCAGACCGTTGGGCCGCACCCAGCCGTCGAGCACCTCGCCGACCGGATCGGCGAGGGCGGCCACCTGACGCAGACCCGACGCCATTGCGGCGACCCGGTCCTCGGTCAGACGCAACCGGTCGACGAGTCCGGTCGGAATGCCCGCCCCCTCGGCCCCGGCGACGTCGAGCGAGTTGGCGGCGAGCACGTCGGCGGAGCGGGCCTCGAGCAGATCCGCCGCGGTCAGCAGCGCCTCGTCCTTGACCGCGGTGGAGGCGGTGGCCAGCCGGCGCGAGGCCGCCTTGGCACGATTGGCCAGCTCGGGGATGGGTGTGACGGGCATTCCCGAAGGCTACCGATAGCCTCCACCGCCGTGGGAGCCGGACCCCTCGACGCCGTCGTCAGCGCCTTCATCGCCGACGTCGGCGATGCCCTCGCCGACGCGGCGGGCGACCTCGACGGGGTCGACCCGGACCGGTTCCACGACGACGTCACCGTCGAGGCGTTCAACCTGACCGTCGCCATGATCGACGCCGACCAGCGCCACACCGACGAGGAGCTCGACGCCCTCATCGACGCGTTCGGTCCCCGGTTGACCGACTCGCAGCTGATCCACGCCACCCCCGAGTCGCTGCGCGGCTCGTCGCTGGTGGCCGATCACCGACGGTGGCTGGAGGTCGACTCCGAGCTGTTCACGATCCTGGTCGAGTCCGACAGCCGTCGCGGCACCACCGGCGCGGACCGGTACTACGAACGGGCCCTCGACATCGCCCACGTGGTCGCCAGCCTGGACGTCATCCCGGCCCGGGAGGAGCTCGAGGCCATCTCGGCGCTGCGATCCCGCCTCCTCGACGGCCTGCGCCGACGAGACCCCGACCGTCCGACCGTCGCGGTCGCCGGACCCACCCCGAGCGGGGAGGCCAGCCCGGCGGCCGAGGATCCGCCGCCCCGCCCCCTCGAGGAGCTGCTCGCCGAGCTCGACGAACTGGTCGGCCTCACCGAGGTCAAGGCCCGGGTCCGGTTGGTGGCGGACTTCCTGCGGGTCCAGCAGCTGCGCGCCGAGCGGGACCTCCCCACCGTGGAGACCTCGCACCACCTGGTGTTCACCGGCAACCCCGGCACCGGCAAGACGACCGTCGCCCGCCTGCTGGCCCAGATCTACAGAACGCTCGGGGTCGTGGCCCGGGGCCACCTGGTCGAGACCGACCGATCGGGTCTGGTCGCCGGTTACGTGGGCCAGACCGCTCCGCTGGTCACCCGACGCTTCGACGAGGCCGACGAGGGGATGCTGTTCATCGACGAGGCCTACACCCTGGTCCGCGGTGGCGAGAACGACTTCGGTCGCGAGGCGATCGACCAGATCGTGAAGCTGATGGAGGACCGGCGCGACCGCATCGTGGTCGTGGTCGCCGGATACACCGACGAGATGGACCAGCTGCTGTCGTCCAACCCGGGGCTGCGGTCGCGCTTCCCCACCGTCATCGTCTTCCCCGACTACTCGGACGACGAGTTGGTCGCCATCGTCGACTCGATCGGGGAACGCCAGCGCTACGAGCTGACCGCCGACGCCCGGATCAAGCTGCGCAGCGTGCTGGCCGCCACCCCGAGGGGACACGGCTTCGGCAACGCGCGCTTGGCCCGCAACCTGTTCGAGGCGGCGATCAACAACCACGCCCGACGCATCATGGCCCACGGCGACGCGCCGACCGAGGCCGACCTCACCACCCTGGTGGCCGAGGACCTCCCCGATCGTGCCGATCCGGACGACGCCGGGACCGACGCCGGGACCGACGCCGGGACCGACCATGGTGACCGATCGAGCGGGGAGTCGTCGTGAAGCGGCTCGGGGCCATCCTGGTGGCGGTGGCGATGATCGTCGCGGCGTGGTGGGTCCGCACATCGTTCATCGACGACGACTCCGGAGGCGGGAACGCCGGGGGCGAGCGCCTGGACCTGCTCTGCGGATCGGAGCTCGCCGACGTGTGCGAACGCCTGGCCGCCGAGGACGACTCGTTGCGCGTCACCGTCGTCGACGACGGCACGACCACCGACGACCTGTCCGTCGACGGCGCCACCGCAGGCTTCGACGCCTGGCTGTCCGCTGGTCCGTGGCCGGCGATCGTCGCCGACAACCGGGCCGCCGCCGGGCTGAGGACCGACCCCCTCGGCGGAACCAGCCGCGTGCTGGGCCGGTCCCCGGTCACCCTCGTCGGCCCCATCGACCGCGTCGAGGCGCTCGAGCAGCACTGCGGCGGGACGATCAGCTGGTCCTGCGTCGGCGACGTGTCCGGCCAGGCCTGGTCGTCGCTCGGCGGGTCGCCGGCCTGGGGTGCGTTCCGGACGGGACTCACCCCCGTCGACACCGGCGGCGGACTCGTCGCCCTCGACCAGGCCGTCGCGAATCGCAGCGGAACCACCGAGTGGAGCACCACCGAGCTGGACGACGTCTCCGACTGGCTGTCCCAGCTGGTCGGCGCCGCCATCCTCTCGAACGATCCCCTCGACGTCATGCTCACCCGCCCGGGGTCGTTCAGCCTGACCGCACCGCTGGAGCGCCGTTCGGGCCCCGCGTTCGGGCGGGCCGGCACCGGAAACCGCTTCCGCCTCCTCTACCCTGAACCGATGGTGACCGCTGATGTCACGCTGAGCGCGGCGGCCGGAGAAGACGTCGACGACCTGCTGGATCGACTCGGCCCCGAACGGGTCGCCCGGGCCCTGACCGACGGCGGCTGGCGGCTCCCCGGACAGCGTTCGCCGTTCACCGTCGGGGGGAGTCCCGAGCTGCCGACGGAGTCCGGGCTGACCACCCCGGGAGCGCTCCAGGCGCTGCGGACGACCGTGCAGGAGATGAGACCGTGACCACCCGACATCGAAGCTCCCGCGTCGGGGCCGCCGTCGCTGCGATCGCGGCCGCGGCGGTGCTGGCGGCGGCCTGCTCCGGCGGCGAGTCCGGGTCCGGCGACGACCGCAGCGAGTGCATCCAGGTCGACGCCGCGGTCAGTTCCGAGAAGATCGACCTGCTGGGCGACCTGGCCGACGACTTCAACGACTCGGGCGCGACCGTCGACGGCACGTGCATCGACGTCGAGGTGCAGAAGGTGGCCTCCGGCGTCGCCGCCGAGCGCCTGGCCGACGGCTGGGACACCGCGACCGACGGGCCCCGACCGGTGATCTGGTCCCCGGCGTCGAGCGCCTGGGGTCAGATCCTGAACCAGCGCCTCAGCACGGCCGGCAAGCCGGCGATGGCCACCGATCCGGTGTCGTTCATGAACACACCCCTGGTGATCGCCATGCCCCGACCGATGGCCGAGGCGCTCGGCTGGCCCGACCAGCCGATCGGGTGGTCCGACATCCTGGCGCTGTCGCGCTCGGCGAACGGCTGGGCCGACGAGGGCCACCCGGAGTGGGGCCGGTTCCGGCTCGGCAAGACCAACCCCAACTACTCGACCTCCGGGCTCCACGCGCTGATCGCCCAGACCTACGCCGCGACCGGCAAGACGGCCGGGCTCAGCTCCGAGGACCTGCAGAACCCGACGGTCCAGCAGTACGGGCGGGACATCGAGAGCTCGGTCGTGCACTACGGCGACATCACCATGACGTTCCTCAACAACTGGTTCCGGGCCGACCGGCGCGGAACCGCCCTCAACTACGCGTCCGCGGTCGCGGTCGAGGAGAAGTCGCTCATCGACTACAACGCCGGCAACCCCGACGGTGAGCTCGACCAGGGTGAGAAGCCGCGCCCGCCGCGCACCCCGTTGGTGGCGATCTACCCGACCGAGGGGACGCTCTACTCCGACAACCCGCTGTTCGTCCTCGACGCCGACTGGGTCAGCGGTCCGCAGCGCGCCGCCGCCCAGCAGTTCCAGAAGTTCGTGATGGAACCGAAGAACCAGGAGAAGGTGCTGAAGTTCGGGTTCCGGCCCGGCAACCCCGACGTGGCGGTCGGCGCGCCGATCACCGCCGACAACGGCGTCGACCCGAACCAACCCCAGACGCTGCTCGAGGTCCCGTCCGGCGCGGTGATGGACGAGCTGCTCGGACGCTGGGCCGAGCAGCGCAAGGGGGCCCGGGTCATGTTGGTCATCGACGTGTCCGGCTCGATGGGCGACCCCGCCGACCCGTCGGATCCGGGTGGCCCGACCAAGCTGGACCTGGCCAAGGAGGCGGTGATCGACGGGCTGGACAGCTTCAAGGCCGAGGACCTGGTCGGGGTGCGCATCTTCACCAGCGGAATCGATGGGGGTTCGGCCGACTTCGTCGACCTGGCGCCGGTGCAGGCGATCGGCCCGAACCGCGAGCGGATCAAGAACCAGGTCGACCAGCTGTCGCCGCTCAACGGCACCCCGCTCTACTCGGTGACCCAGCGGTCCTACGACCAGATGCTCACCGGCTACGACCCGGCGCTGATCAACGCGGTGATCCTGCTGACCGACGGCCGCAACGACGACGGCAATGCCGCCGATGACCGCGACCAGCTGCAGTCGTTGCTGGCCGACGTGAAGAACAGCAACGACGGCGAGAACTCCCGGCCGGTGCGGATCTTCACGATCGCCTACGGCGGCGACACCAACCCCGCCGAGCTGAAGCGCATCTCCGAGGCGTCCAACGCCACCGCCTACACCGCCACCGACGCCACCACCATCAACGACGTGTTCGCCGCGGTGGTCAGCAACTTCTGAACCGAGCGTCCCGAGCCGGTCCGGATCGGCCCGGCCCGGGGAAGATCAGGACGCCTGGAACAGGTCTTCCTCGCTGCGGTTCGACGCCAGGTCGCACACCACGCCGCGGCGGATGCAGGAGCGGATCTCCCGCTCCAGGGCGGCCGGCACCCAGCCGTTGAAGAAGTCGCCGTGGGCGGTGTGCACCGATCCCGACGCCAGCCGCAGATCGTGGCCGGGGCCGCTGATCGGGTACTTGATGCTGACGGTGAGCTGCGGCACCGACACCGGGTGGTCCTCCGGGCAGGCTCCGTCACGGGAGTAGGTCATGTGCCGACGGTGGCCGGGCACGTCCGCGTTCTGGCCGTCCCAGCAGTCCGGGAACGTCAGCACCATCGCCAACGGTGCGGTGACCGGGCAGTTCGGCGGCTCCGACAGCAGGTCGGTGCGCACCCCGCATGTCCACCCGGCCGACTCGGTGCTCGGAGCCTCGGTGGCGAACGGATCGCCCGCCAGCATCATGAGACCGTCGGGGAAGCGCTTCACCGCTCTCGGGTCGATGCCGGGCGCGGCCCGGTAGTAGGCGTGGATCAGCAGCGGCTCCACCACGGCGTCGCCGTCGTAGAGGGTCGGCTGCCAGTAGGCGGCGTCGTCGCCGGGCTTGTCGCAGGTGGTGCCCCCGGCGCGCATCGAGTCCGGCGTCGAGTTCTCGTCGACGTTGGTCGAGCCGTAGAAGTCGTGGCGGTGCGACACGCCCACCTCGCCGGGGTAGACGATCGGGTCCACCTCGCCGGAGTGCGAGTAGGTGCACTTGGCGACGAACTGGCCGGTTCCGCCCTGCGGTCCGGTGTGGCGGGTCGGGGTGGCGACGGTGCCGTCGGCCCACACCGGCGGGTCATCGAGCGGCATGGACCGGTGACCGGCCATGTCGTGGGCAGGCGCCCCGTCGGCGAGCGCGTCGGTGGTCCCGAACGAGCCGTGGCCGACGGCGACCGCGGCGATCAGGGCGAGGACGGCGAGGAGGGCGGCGGCAACGGCCGGTCCCCCACGTCCGAGGTCGCCGCCGTCACCCACCGGTGGGGGCGGCCGGGAGTTTGATCGAGGCCAGGTCGACCGTCATCGGCTTGGTGAACTTGACCGGCTTGGCCGTGGTGGCCTTCGGCATGTTCTCCTGCTCCGGGGGCTCCGGCGTCGCCTTGTACGAGTCGGCGGGCGGCTTGGGTGCCGGCGAGCCCATCAGCCCGATCAGGTCGAGCGCCGAGGCGTTCCAGTCCGTGGCGGTCGGCTCGCCGTTGCACGGCGCGAGCTGTTCGATCTGGGCCGGTTGGGAGGTGGTGAACACGTTGTCCGAGAAGCAGTTGCCCAACGTGTCGGTGGTCTGACCCGATTCGGTCAGGTCGACCGTGCCGACGGCCAGATCCGCGACCTTGGAGCCCGACACGTCGTTGCCCTCGACCTTGATCTCCATCGGGTTCCACATGACGATGCAGCCGTCGCCGATGAGCTCCACCTCGACGCACTTGTCGGGGGCGATGGTGGTCTTGGCCCCGGACTCAGCCGCCTTCTTGGCCGGCGACTCCGAACACGGCTGGTCCCACTCGGTCTGCGGCGGGGCCAGGTCGTTGGCGTCGGACTCGGGGAACGGCACCAGGCCGATGCCGGTCCGGTCGTGGTTCCACACCCGGTTCCTGGTGATCTCGACCCGCACCGCTCCCGCGGGCAGGATCCCGTTGCCCTGGGCGAGCAGCGACACGTCGATGCCGGGGCCGTCGGTCATGTTGTTGTCGTGCACCAGGTTGCCGGCGATGGTCGTGCCGCGGCTCGGGTAGCACAGCTCGTAGGACCCCGAGTTGGGCACGATCCCGGCCCGGTTGTTGCGGAACTCCGAGTTGACGATGTAGAGGTCACCGCCGGAGTTGGTGCCCGAATAGCCCAGCCCGTTGTACTCCGAGACCACCTCGCTCAACACGGCGTCGCACTTGTAGCACTCGCCGATGTAGAAGCCGGCGTCGGGGCTGCCCGAGCCGTAGCTGTGGTCGAACTGCCCGTGGTAGGAGTCGAACGCGTAGATGCCGTAGTCGCCGTTGCGGTACGCGGTGAGGTACGAGCCGCGGTAGCGGTCAGAGCCCGTCCAGTAGAACCCGTTGGAGATGTAGTTGCGGGCGGTCATGTTCTCGACCACGACGCCGTCGGTGTCGAGGACGCGGATGCCGTTGTCGGCCTTGAACTCGCCGTCGAGGATCACCTTGTTGCGATCCACGCCGCGGATGGTGATGTCGGCCGTGGTGACGTCGACCGCCTCCTTGTAGACGCCTTCGGAGACCAGGATCAGGTCACCGGCCTCGGCGGAGTCGACCGCGGCCTGGATCGTCTTCTGGTCGCCCGGCACCCGGATCGCCTCGAGGCCGTCCTCGACCGAGGTCACCCGGGTCTTGGCGTCGTCATCGCCGCCGTCGCCGCTGTCGTCGGAGGAGCACGCCCCGGCGAACAACGCCACCGCCGCGATCGCCGCCACAAGCACCAGCCGTCGCCGTCCCACCATGGTCCCCCTTGGACTCGATCTCGGATCGATCTCGGATCGATCTGTCGCGACCCGAGCACTCTTGGATCGGGTCGGTCCGTACCCTACAGTCCGTCGGGTGACCAGCCGAGGTATCCGATCCATCCGTCTCGCCGTGATCGCCGGCGTCGGCCTGCTCGCCGTCGCCTGCGGAGGCGGGAGCTCCTCGTCGTTCAAGATGCCCGATGGGGCGACGTGGACCAAGGAGTCCGGCAAGGCCGTCACCGTCGACACCCGCGACAACGTGTTCGTCCCGCAGTTCATCGAGGTGAAGAAGGGCACCGAGGTCACCTGGGACAACACGGGGCGCAACCGCCACAACGTGCTGCCCGACGACGAGGGTGACTTCGAGTCGATCGAGGTCGACGAGCTCGATCCCGGCGAGAAGGCGTCGCGCACCTTCGACGAGGTCGGCGAGTTCGGCTACTACTGCTCGCTGCACGGCACCCCCACCAAGGGGATGTTCGGAGCGATCAAGGTGGTCGAGTAGGTCCAGCGTCGAGTAGTCCCGACTCGAGCGGGGCAGCCCGACGGGTCGCGCCGCCGGGTCGCGCCGCCGGTCCGCGGCGACATGCAAGTCTGTACGAGCCATGTCGTTCCGTGACCGCTTCTTCACGCCCGGGGTGGCTCGGGCGACCACGTCACCCTCCGCGATCCTCGCCACCGGCGGCGGGGCCGCGGCAGGGATGCTCGTCGGCGGACCGATCGGGGCGCTGATCGGCGGGCTCGGCGCCTACGCCGTCAGGGTCCTCGCGGCGGTGCCCCGGGCCCCGAAGCACCCCGGGACCGACATCCGGGGACTGGTCGACCCGTGGCGCAGCCTGATGGTCGGGGTGATCGACGCCCGTCGCCGGTTCGACCGGGCCGTCTCGTCGGTGCGACCCGGACCGCTGCGCGACCGCCTCGGCGAGGTCGGCACCCGTCTGGACACCGCGGTCGACGAGGCCGGCCGCATCGCCCGGGCCGGCAACCTGTTGACCAGCGGCCGCAAGCAGATCGACGTCCCCGCCATCCGCCAGGACCTGGATCTGGCCCGATCCGCGCCCCCGACCGACCGCACTGCGGCCACGATCCGGGCGGTCGAGGCGCAGCTCGAGTCGGCCGGGCGGCTCGACCGCACCATCGCCGACACCGTCGACCAGCTCCGCCTCCTCGACGCCCGCCTGGACGAGACGGTGACCCGCACCGTCGAGTTGGCCGCCACGCAGGCCGACTCGTCGGACCTCGGCGGCATCGGGCCCGAGGTCGAGTCGATCGTGTCGGAGCTTGAGTCGTTGCGGCAGGCCGTCGAGGAGACCGGCGGTCCCACTCCGGCACCCGGGACCACGCCGTGACCCGCGACGACGACCTGGCCGGACACGACGACCTGGCCGGACACGACGACCTGGCCCTCGACGGCCTCGAGGACGACGTCGTGCTGGCCGAGGCCGAGGCGGGCGACGACGTCATCGTCGACCGGCGTCGCGGCCGGAGCCTGCTCGCGGCCAGCGCCATGCCGGCCGTGGGCACCACGCTCAGCCGGGCGACGGGACTGATCCGGGTCGGCGCCCTGACCTACGCGCTCGGCCTCACGACGATCGCGGACGTCTACAACCTGGCCAACACCACGCCGAACATCCTCTACGAGCTGGTGCTCGGCGGCGTCCTGTCGTCCACCCTGGTCCCGCTGTTCGTGCGGACCCTCGACGACGCGGACGACGACACCGCCTCGGTGGTGACGACCGTCGCGTTCTCGGCCATCGTGGCGATGACGCTGCTCGGCGTGGTCCTCGCCCCGTGGATCAACCGGCTGTTCGCCCTGCCGTTGGAAGGTGCCGACCGCGCCCAGCAGCTGCGCCTGGGCGACGACTTCCTGGAGCTCCTGATCCCGCAGATCCTGTTCTACGGCGTCACCACGCTCATCACGGCGCTGCTGCACGCCCGTCGCCGCTTCGCTCCCCCTGCGTTCACACCGATCCTCACCAACCTGGTCACCGCGGCGGCCGCGGTCGCCGCAGCCAAGTGGTTCGCCCGCAGCGGCGCCGAGATGGGCCAGGTCTACCTGCTCGGGCTGGGCACCACCGCGGGGGTGGCGGCCATGGCGATCGCCCTGGTGCCGTACATCCGCGGCTCGGGGATCCAGCTGCGGTGGCGGTTCCAGCCCCGCCACCCGGCGGTGCGCTCGGTGCTGCGGCTGTCGGGCTGGACGGTCGGCTTCGCCGCGGCCAACCAGGTGGCCGTGCTGTTGATCCTGACCATGGCCCGGGCCCAGGAGGCGGGCACGGTGTCGGCCTACCAGTACGCCTTCATCTTCTTCCAGCTCCCCCACGGCCTGATCGCAGTGTCTCTGATGACCGCGGTGCTGCCCGAGTTGGCCGAGGCCGCCGTCGACCGCGACGACCGGGCCTACATCGCCCGGTTCCGAGAAGGCACCAGCCTGCTGCTCACCTTCCTGCTGCCTGCCGCGGTCGGACTGCTGTTCGTGGGCGAGCCCCTGATCCGGCTCTTCCTGCAGCGCGGCAGCTTCACCGCCGAGGACACCGAGCGGACCACGCGGATGCTGCTCGGCTTCGCGATCGGCCTCCCGGCGTTCTCGGTGTACCTGTACTGCGTACGGGCGTTCTTCGCCCGCCGCGACACCCGGACCCCGTTCTTCCTCAACGTGGGCCAGAACGCCCTCAACGTCGCCCTGGTCATCCCGCTGACCCGGCTGTGGGGGGCCGAGGGGTTGTCGGTCGCCTACTCGGCGTCGTACTGGGTCATCGCGGTGGTGACCCTGTACGTGTTGAACCGTCGGGTCCCGCACCTGCTGACCGCCCGGGCCATGTGGCCGTTCCTGCGTTCGATCGGCGTGGGCGTGGCCGTGTTCGTGGCGTTGGGGGCGACCAGCCTGGTGTTGGGCGACCAGGTCGGCCCGGTGCTCGAACTGCTGGTCGAGGTCGGCGTGGCGGTCGCGGTGTTCGTCCCGGTGACGTTCATGCTGAAGCCCAAGGGCTTCGAGCCGGCCATCGACCGGCTCCGTCAGGGCATGCGCCGCCGGGGTCGCTCGATGGCTGGTTAGGCTCGGCGCCATGTGGAAAGCGATCAAGCGGTGGTGGGCCTACCTGGGCGCCAAGGTCAACAGCGTCTTCAACGAGAAGGCCGACCCCAAGGTGCAGCTGGAGCAGGCGATCACCGAGGCCCAGGAGCAGCACCGCCGGCTCAAGGAGCAGGCGGCCAACGTGATCGCCAACCAGAAGCAGAACCAGATGCGCCTCGACGCCGCGCTCGAGGAGCTGGAGCGGTTGAACCGCAACGCCCAGCAGGCGGTGCTGATGGCCGACGAGGCCACCCGCAAGGGCGACGCCGCCAGGACCGCCGAGTACACCTCCGCCGCCGAGGCGTTCGCCAACCAGCTGATCGCCAAGGAGAAGGAGGTCGAGAACCTCAAGCAGATGTCGTTGCAGGCCACCCAGGCCGCCGAGCAGGCCAAGGCGGCGGTGCAGCAGAACTCCCGTGTGCTCCAGCAGAAGCTGGCCGAGAAGCAGAAGCTCCTGGGTCAGCTCGACCAGGCCAAGATGCAGGAGCAGATGAACAAGGCGATGGCCTCCCTGTCCGAGCAGGTCGGTGAGGACGTCCCGACCCTCGACGAGGTCCGCGAGAAGATCGAGACCCGCTACGCCCGGGCCAAGGGGATGGCCGAGCTGCAGGACATGTCGGTCGAGTCGAAGATGCTCGAGGTCGAGCAGGCGTCGATCAACGTCGAGGCCCAGGCCCGGCTGTCGGAGATCCGTTCCAAGCTCGGCATCGCCGACGCCGCGGCCCCGGCCGCCACCACGGAACCCACGACCACCGAGCCCGCTGCCGGCGAGCCGGCCACCGCCGAATCGACGCCCGCCGAGTCCGGCACGGAGCCCTCTCCGGGCACCTGAGTCAGCCCGGCACGCGTCGATCGACCACGGTGGGAGCGGTCGGGTCCTCCACGTCGACCACGACGTCCGCGAGATGTTCCGGGTCGCACTCGGCCAGGTACCTACGTTGGGCGGCGTGGTAGCGGTCCCGGAACGCGGCCCGCGCCGCGTCGAGGCCTCCGAGCAGTTCGGCGTCACGACGGGCTCCGCGCTCGGCTGCGGCGGCGAAGGAAGCCCGCAGGAAGACGACCAGGTCCCAGGATCGACGGATCTCCGGCTTCTGCAGGAAGCTCCCGTCGACGATCAGGACGTCCCCGGGTTCCGCGTCGAACGGTCCGTCATCGGTCGGGACGTCGGAGGCCAGGTCGAGGACCGACGCCCGGTAGCGGAGGTCACCTCCGGGTCCGAGCGGGTCGAGCAGCACCCGCCGCAGGGAATCGATGTCGTAGGCATCCTCGTAGTACCCGTCCGATGAGCTGCGCCCCTGCCGGTACCGCACATCACGACGGTTGTGGAACCCGTCCATCGACACACGCAGGACCGATCGACCGTCGGCGGTCAGCACGGACGCGAGGTGCTCGGCGAAGGTCGTCTTGCCCGCTGCGGTGATCCCGTCGATCGCGACCCGGACGGGGTGGTCGATCGCCACCGCACCGATCAGCTCGGCGCAGACCTCCGCGGCGTCCATCAGCTGAACTCGAGGCCGGCGAACTCGCCGGAGCGTCGCCATCGGTCGATGTGGTCGAAGAAGGCGACCGGGCCGTCGGGGTACCCGCTCATCCCCCGGCGTTGCGTGCGGCCGATCGGCCCACCCTCGTTGTTGTAGTAGCCGGGGGTGCACTCGGCGTTGCCCATGAACGACCGGGGGTTGCCGTCGAGCAGCTGCATCCAGGCGTCCTGAGCGGCCTCGGTCACCTCGACCTGCTCGGCACCGGTGTCGAGGGCGTGGCCGATGACCGCGGCCGCGGTCGACCCGGCCTCGGTGAGGTTGTGGGTGATGTTCGACACCAGGTTGGCGCCCTGGGCCAGCCCGGTGATGAACAGGTTGGGGAACCCCCGGACGTGCATTCCGTGCAGCGACACCATGCCCTCGGCCCACGCGTCGGTGAGGGTGACCCCGTCGCGACCGGTGGTCTCGAACCCGCTGCGGCGGGCCTGGTCGGTGCCGACCTCGAAGCCGGAGGCGAAGATCAGGCAGTCGAGCTCGTAGTGGTCGTCGTCGACCCACACGCCGGTGGCGTCGATGGCGCTGACGCCGCGACCGTCGGTGTCGATCAGGCGCACGCCGGGCTCGTTGAACGCCTGGAGGTACTCGTCGTGGAAGCAGGGCCGCTTGCACAGCTGGCGGTACCACGGCTTGAGCGCGTCGGCGGTGGCGGGGTCGGCCACGATCGAGTCGATGCGGGCGCGGATCTCCTCCATCTTCTCGTCGTCGCTGTCCTCGTAGGCCTGCTGCATCAGCTCGGGGGTCAGCTCCGTGCCCGGGACCGCCATCATGTCGACGATCCGGTCCCGGATCCGCTGGGAGATGTCGGTCCAGCCGTCCTTCACCAGGTCGACGTCGGTGAAGCCGCCGGTCTGGAGGGTGGCGAAGTTGATCAGCCACTCCCTCTGCCAGCCCGGACCGAGCTCGGCGAAGTCGTCGGGACCGAAGGTCCGGTTGGCCCGCACGTCGACCGACGACGGCGTGCGCTGGAACACGTGCAGCTCCGCAGCCGAGGTGGCGAGGTGCGGGATCGCCTGGACCGCCGTCGCCCCGGTGCCGATGATGCCGACCCGCTTGTCGGCCAACCCGGTCATCGGCGCGCCCGCCGCGTCGCCGCCGGTGTAGTCGTAGTCCCAGCGGCTGGTGTGGAAGGCGTGGCCGTCGAATGTCTCGATGCCGGGGATGCCGGGGAGCTTGGGCCGGTGCAACGGCCCGGTCCCCATGGTGACGAACCGGGCGCGGATCTCATCTCCCCGGTCGGTGGTCACGATCCAGCGGGACGCGTCATCGTCCCAGTTCAGTGAGCGCACCTGGGTGGACAGGAGGGCGTCGCGGTAGAGGTCGAAGGTCTCGGCGATGCGGCGGGCGTGGGCGAAGATCTCCGGGGCCGGCACGTACTTGGCCGACGGCAGGTACCCGGTCTCCTCGAGCAGCGGCAGGTAAATCATCGCCGCGGTGTCGCACATGGCGCCGGGGTAGCGGTTCCAGTACCACGCGCCGCCGACGTCTCCGCCGCCCTCGATGATGCGCAGGTCCTGCACGCCTCGCTCGCGCAGCCGCGCGCCGACGCACAGGCCGGCGAACCCGCCACCGATGATGGCCACGTCGACGTCGACACGGACCGGGTCCCGCTCGTCAGGGGTGGTGTATGGATCGTCGAGCAGGTGGGCGTAGCGCCCGGTGGGCTGGAGGTACTGGTCGTTGCCGTCGGGCCGGATCCGCTTGTCGCGCTCGATCCGGTACCGCTCCCGCAGGGCGTCGTGATCGGGGGTGGGCATGGACGGACCGTACCCGCGCCGGGGCGCGGGTGGTCGCTGGGCGTGGGTTGGTCCGGTGCCGGTCCCGCGCTCAGGCGGGTGCGGGTCTGGATTGTCGGGGTTGCTGGTCCTGTCGGGGTGGCCGGTCGTGGTGGGTGGGGAGTCGGGCGCCGTCGGGGGTGGTGATGGTGAAGAAGCTGGTCTGATCGCCGTCAGCGCCGTCTCCTGACGCTCCGTCGGTATGGGGGTTGAGGGTCATCTGCCATCCGGTGCGGTGGATGACGCCGTGGTGGTGACGGCACAGCAACGCGAGGTTGTCGATGGTGGTGGGGCCGCCGTCGGTGTGGCGGGTGACGTGGTGGGCGTCGCACCACGACGCGGGTCGGTCACATCCGGGGAAGACGCAGTGTCCGTCGCGGACGGCGAGCGCCCGGCGTTGTGGGGTGCTGGCGTGGCGTTCGTCGCGTCGACAGGCGACGGGGTGACCGTCCGCGGCGATGAGGATCCAGGTGTAGGTGGGGTCACAGGTGAGCATCTCCCACTCGCGGCTCGAGTGGCGGAGTCGGGCACCGGTCAGGTCCATCGCCCTCTTCGACCAGTCGACAGGCCCGTCGTGACGCGGTCCGGGCAGGAGGGTGCCGTCGTGGAACAAGTCGGCGACGGTGTCGGTGTCGACGTCGATGACGAAGGTGATGTCCGCCGCGGGACCCGTGCGCGTGCCGGTGTCGGTCGCTCCAGCGCCGCGTTCGACGAGGTTGACGAACGCTCGGGCCAGCAGCTCCGAGCGGGCCGGCACCTCGAGCAGCGGGCTCTGTTCGTGGTCGCGGACTGCTTGGAGGTGGAGGCGGTCGGCTTCGGCTTCGAGACGGTCGGCGAAGCCGACCGCGGTGGGTCCGTACAGGTCGACGGTGGCGCTGACGGTATCGCGGGAACGGACGATGGAGGCGTGGTCCCGCGGTCGGGGTGGCTCCGCGCCGTCGCCATCGGCGTAGGAGCTGATCTGAGCGACGTCACGGGCGAACGCGGTCCACGTCGAGGTCGCGGCGGCGACGTCGACGAGCTCGTCCTGGATGGCGGCGAGGGTGTCGCGGGTGCGGTCGTTGACCACGCGAGCCACTTCGCGTACTCGATCGACGGGCAGCGCTCCGCGTTGGAGGGCGTCGGCGAGTCGGGGCAGGTGCCGCAACGTCGCTGCCGTGCGCAGGTCCCGCCGCACCCGGCGCGGATCCGCGCCATGACGCCAGCCGGCTTCGTTCGCGACGGTGTGACCGAGGCGCCGGTCGGTCAGATCACGGGCATCGAGTTCGGCGAGCAGCCCGAACCGGGCCGAGTGGAACAGGCGGTCGACGGTCTCGAGCGCGTCGAACAGTCCGAGGCAGGTGTCGTCGTCCAGACCACGCCACTGCGTACCGGCCAGGACCCCGATCGCGTCGAGCGCCGCGGCCGCGTCGGCCGGCACCGGGAACACCGGCACCCCGAACCCCGCCGACACCGCCTCCCGGCCAGCACCGTCCCCGGCCGACCCTCCTCCTGATGTCCCTTCCCCAGTCGAACGCATGTTCGCATCATGCCGGAGGGGTGTGACAGTGCCCTGACGAATCGACCGAACCCGGGCGAACGAACCGCTGACGTTACGGCACCCTGTACTCGTGGGAATGTACGACGAGTTCACCGACGCAATCCGCGACGGCCAGATCAAGTGCTGGGGCAAGCGCCTCGACCTGTACATCATCGGCGACCCCGTGACGCTCCACGTCGCCGTCGACGACGACACCGCGCACGAGCTCGCGAGGGAACTCGACGCCGACGAAGACGCCGGACTCACCGACCAGCCCCGCAGCATGCGCACCCGGAGTCTCCTCTACGACGGCCGACCTCGGCCGGACATCCTCGACTTCCAGGTCCTCTGCCGCGACGGCAGCGCCCTGGTCGTCCGGGACGGCCACTGGGTGCGCTGGGCCGACGCCCCCGAGGAGGGGCTGCTCCTCGTCGACAACCGCGGACGCGCCGTCGAGGCGGGCGACGTCGACCGGGGGGCCTGGATCATCGACGACGACCACCGCCCACGCCGTCGTCGCGACGTCGCTCCGGACGACGCCAGCTGATCAGGACCGCATCAGGCGGGCAGCACGACCAGGTCGTCGGCGTGGACGACCTCGCCCGCCCCGTCGACCAGGTCCGCGGAACGCCGCCCCGCCCGCGACCGCAGCGTGGTCGCACCCAGGCGCACCAGGCCCTTGGCCACGACCGTGCCGTCGGCGCCGACCACCTCGACCGCGTCGTCGGCGTCGAAGTCGCCGTGGACGCCGGTCACACCGGCGGCCAGCAGGGACCGGCCCCCGGCGGCGACGGCGCGCACCGCGCCGTCGTCGATCACGATGCGGCCCCGAGAGGGCAGGGCGAAGGCGATCCAGAGCTTGCGGGCCGACAGCCGCCGGGCCCGGGGCAGGACCACCGTGCCGACACCGGACCGCCCGGCGATGGCGTCGTCGAGCACACCCGAGCGGCCCGCCGCGGCGATCACGGCCCGGACGCCGGACCACGACGCCATCTTGGCCGCGGCCAGCTTGGAGGCCATTCCGCCCGATCCCCGCGCGGTACCCGCTCCCCCGGCCAGGGCCTCGAGCTCGTGGTCGACCTCGGCGATCTCCTCGATGAGCGACGCCTCGGCGGAGAACCGGGGGTCGGCGTCCATGAGCCCGGGCGTGTCGGTGAGCAGGACGAGCAACTCGGCGCCGACGAGCTGGGCGACGAGCGCGGCGATGCGGTCGTTGTCGCCGAATCGGATCTCGTCGTCCGCGGTCGCGTCGTTCTCGTTGACGACCGGCACCACCCCCAGCTCCAGCAACCGCTCCAGGGTGGAGCGGGCGTGCAGGTACTGGCTGCGCACCATGAAGTCCAACGGGGCCAGGAGGACCTGACCGGCGACCAGGTCGTGATCGCCGAGGTGCCGCCCCCAGGTCTGCATCAGGCGGGCCTGACCGACCGCGGAGACCGCCTGGAGGGTCCGGGCGTCACGGGGCCGGTCCCCGGCGGGGATGCCCAGGGCGGGCAGGCCCGCAGCAACAGCACCCGAGGAGACGAGCACGACCTCGTGGCCCGCGGCGCGGGCCGCGGCGACCTCGCCGCTGGTCTTGGTGATCGCCGCGACGTCGATGGTGCCCTGATCATCGGTGAGGCTGGACGACCCCAGCTTGAGCACGATCCTCACCGGTCGGTCCCCTCATCCAGAACGACCTCATCGAGGTCGGTGTCGTCGAGGTCGGGTTCGTCGAAGGGCTGGACGACCATGTCGGTGTCGGACTCGAAGTCGAAGCTGAGCGCACCGATGTGCACGACGTCGCCGTTGCGGGCCCCGGCACGGCCCAGCGCACGGTCCACGCCGAGCTTGTCGAGCCGCTCACGTGCGACGTCCATGGCGTCGGGGTTGGTCAGGTCGTTGAGGTTGACCGCCCGGAGCGCCTCGCGGCCCTCGACCACGAAGCTGCCGTCGTCGCGGCGACTGATCGTGATGCCCTCGAGCACCGGTCGGAGCGTGACGAAGCCCTCGGGTGGGGCCTGTTCGGCCCGGGCCTCCTCCACCAGCTGGCGCAGCGCACCGACGATCGACGCCATGCCCTCGCCGGTGACCGCGGACACGGCCGGACCGTCGAAGTCGGCCAGCACGTCGGGTTCGGCCAGATCCGCCCGGGACCCGATGCGGAGTCTGGGCCGGTCGAGCAGGTCGGGTCGGTAGTCGCCGAGCTCCTGCAGCAGGATCGCCTCCTGTTCGGACCAGGTGGCACCGGCGAACGGCGACAGGTCGAGCAGCAGCACCAGGACCGACGCCCGCTCGATGTGTCGCAGGAACCGGTGACCCAGCCCCCGGCCCTCGGCGGCGCCCTCGATCAGGCCGGGGATGTCGGCGACGACCATCTCGAAGCCGTCGTCGGTGCGCACCACGCCCAGGTTGGGCTCCAGCGTGGTGAAGGGGTAATCAGCGATCTTGGGTCGCGCCGCCGAGATGCGGCTGATCAGAGTGGACTTGCCCACGTTGGGGAACCCGACCAGTGCCACGTCGGCCATGAGCTTGAGCTCGAGGCGGATCCAGCGCTCCTCGCCGTGCTCGCCCTGCTCGGCGAAGCCGGGTGCACGCCGCTTGTTGGACAGGAACCGGGCGTTGCCCTTGCCGCCCTGGCCACCGGATGCGGCGAGCCAACGGTCTCCGTCGCCGACCAGGTCGGCCAACGGGACGCCCTCCCAGTCGAAGACCTGGGTGCCGATCGGCACCGGGACGATCAGGTCCTCGCCCTTGTGACCGTGGCGCTTGGCGCCCCGGCCGTGGGTGCCGCTCGGTGCCCGACGGTGAGGGTGGTCCCGGAACGCGAGCAGCGACGCCGTGTTGTGGTTCGCCACCAGCCAGATGTCGCCGCCGCTGCCGCCGTCACCGCCGTCGGGGCCGCCCCGGGGCGTGTGGGCCTCGCGACGGAACGACACGCAGCCGGCGCCGCCGTCACCGCCCCTCACGTTGAGGGAGCACTCGTCCACGAAGTTCGACACAGGGCCCCAGCCTATGGGCCGCCGTGGCCGGTCCCCGGAGGGATGATCCAGCGAGCCGACAGGTCCGAGATCGAGCTGAGGAGGTCGAAGTCCCGGTCGTAGTGGAGGACGGTGGCGTCATTGACGATCGCGGTCGCCGCCACGAGCAGGTCGGGGATCGGCTGGCGGTGCTGACCCCGTTCCGCGAGTCGCCGTTGCAGCGAGATCGCCTCGGTGGCCACATCCGCGTCCAGCGGCAACCACGGCAGCTTGTGGAGATCCTCCCACCTCGCGCTGTAGTCCTCCGGTCCTCGGCAGGAGTACAGGAGCTCCATGGCGACGATCTCGGTCATGCACAGGTACCCCTCGACGGCCAGCGCCGTGAGCACTCCGTCGGCGATCTCGCTGTGGCGCTGCTGCTCGAAGGCGGACTTGTCGGCGAGGTGGCGACCTACCGCCACGCGTCGGCCATGACCGGTGCATCACCCAGGTCGTCGTCCGCGGTTCGCAGCGCCTCGAGCACCGCCAGCCGTTCCGATCGTGATCCGACCAGGGAAAGGGCGCGGTTGACGGTGTCCACCTTGGTGGTGGTCCCGAGCTCAACCGCGGCAGCGGCCAGAGCGTCGTCATCGATGTCCACGACCGTGCGAGCCATTCGTCCTCCGAATCGATATCAACGCCTGGCATGGATGATATCGACATCCGTCCGGCTCCTCACGCCACGCAGACTGCTCATCATCCGCTGAGTCGGGCCGATGAGGGCACCATGTTGACGTTTGACGTTCCGCGCTTCTCCGCGTCCTGGCTCCGGTTCCGCCGCATCGCACCCAAGCTCCTCGCCGCGGTGGCGGCGACGCTGGTGATCGGCTCGCTCCTGGTCCACACCGGGACCCGACCGGCGGCCGCGGCACCGCCGCTCCCGGTGGTCGGCCTCGACCTGGACACCACCCCCTTCATCGGCGAGCAGGTGCCGATCGATCTGACGTTCTCGAACCCGACGCCGGCCGACACCGGCTACGGCCCGTTCACCGACCTGTTCCTGCCGACCAACGGCGCCGACGGCACGTCCGGCGGCGGACCCCGCGACGGCGTGTCGTTCACCTCGGCCACCTACCTGGGGGCGACCGTCCCCTCCACGGTGACCGTCCTGGCCTGCGACGGCTCCGACGTCCATCCGCTGACCGGTCAGCCCGTCACGTGCCCGGCCGGGTTCACCGCGGGCGACACGATGACGACGCTCACCCTTCCGTTCGGGTCCTTCACCCCGACCCAACCGGCGGCGACGCTGTCGGTGCTCACCCAGCTGTCGAACTTCGCGGATCTGGGCCACACGCTGCCGATCGTCGCCCGCGGCGGGTTCCGCTTCGGCGCCGACCCTCTTGCCAACCCGCTGACCGACCCGCCGATCTTCGGCGCGAACGTGTCGAGCTCGGTCACCCCGTCGCTCATCACCATCGCCAAGCAGGACAACGGACCCGAGTCCGAGACGGCGACCGGCCCGAACTTCGGTCGGCTGTGGAACGTGGCGGTCGACCTCGCTCCCGGCCAGACGGTCACCAACCTCCGGGTCACCGACGCCCTTCCCGACGACATCGCGTACAGCGGCATCAGCTCGATCACCCCGTCGGGGACGGTCACCGACCAGCCCGCCGGGCCCGGCCCGTGGGCCGCCGAGTCGGTCACCGTCACCTACCCGAGCGCCACCACGCATGCCGCCTACGACGTGGGGTTCTGGGTGCCCGAGCTGGACGCGGCCGGGAACCCCGTCATCGACCCCACCGGCGGCGCGGCCACCACGGTCAGCAACGACGCGTCGGCGGTCGGCAACTGGACCCCGCTCGACCCCCGCGACCCCGCAGGAACCGACAACGCGGTGGCGGACCCGGCCGGGCCGCTCGACACGATCACCGCCCGGTCGGTCGCCACCCAGAAGTCGGTGGTCGTCGCCACCGACACCGGACCCGCCGGCCCGACTCCCGGCGACACCCTCACCTGGACCATCCAGGTCCAGGTGTCGGACTACTTCGACTTCGAGGACCTGGCGCTCGACGACATCGCCGCCGACGGCCAGACGCTCGATGTGGGCTTCTCGCCGACCATCTCGTACCGCACCCCCGACGGATCCGGCTCGGCCGCTCTGGGCAGCTCCTTCGACGCGTCGGTCAACAGCCCCGGCTCCCCCGGCGGCTGTGCACCGACCGACGCCGGCGCGACGACGATCGGCATCGACCTGGCCGGCTTCCTGGCCGGCGCCCATCCCGCCTCCGGCGGGGTCTGGCGGGGCGACGCGGCGGGCGGCACCGTCGCGACGATCACTTACCAGACCGTCATCGACGCCTCCTACCGCTGCCGATTCGGTGGTGGAGCGGTCAACTCCCGGGACGTCATCGACAACGTCGCCACCGTGTCGGGCCGCGTCGACGTACCCGGGGGCGCGGTCGTCACCGACGGAACCGACGACTCGGTGACCATCGTGGCGCCGTCGACCGCCAAGTCGGTGTACGCCATCAACGGCGACACCTCCGACACCGGCCCCGACATCGCCGCGGGCGACCGGGTCACCTACCGGATCACGGCCACGGCACCGATCACCAACGTGTTGGGCCTGACGATCACCGACTACCTGCCGCTGCCGACCTTCGACATCCCGTCGGGGGCCACGCCGTTCACCAACCTCACCGGATCCGGGCCGGTCGCACCCGGACCGTTCAGCCCGATCGCATGGTCGGTCGCCCTGGGCCCGACCGACACGTTCTCGGCCGCGACGTCGTCGACGCCGACGCTGTCGGTCGACCAGACCGGCAACTCGGTCGCGATGAGCTACCCCGACTACCAGAGCGCGCCGGGGACTACCGGTCGCACCATCGACCTGTTGATCACCGTCGTGGCCAACGACCAGCCATTCGCCGACGGACTGCTGCTGACCAACCAGGCCCGGCTGTCGAGCGCGAACTCCCCCGACGAGGTCGTCAACCAGGACGTCATCGTCCAGGTCAACCTGACCCAGCCGGTCCTCGAGATCACCAAGGGCGTCGTCGCCACCGACAACCCGGCCGGGACGTTCTCCCCCGCCCAGGTCGGTCCGGCCGGGATCTCCTGGTCGGCCCCCGGCAGCGCCGGAACGCGTTTCAGCGGCGGGTCGCTCACATCGACCGCGCTGGCCACGGCCCCGGTGGACTCGAACCTGAGCCGGGTCGACGCCGGCGACACCGTCACGTTCGCAGTCGTCGTGACCAACACCGGTTCCGGGATCCGGGGTGCGTTCGACGTGGCGATGGCCGACGTCGTCCCCGCCGGGTTCTCGATGCCCGCCGGAGGTTGGAACCTGGCCGTCACCGACGGCAACGGCACCGCGCTCGCCCACACCGGCACGATGCCGGCGTCGATCACGCTGACCGACCCCGCTGCGGACCGGGGGGCTCTCACCGAGTACGACGCGAGCTCGGGCACCAACCTCGCGGTCGTCACCTTCGACGCCACCCTCGACGCGACCGTCGCCATGACCCAGGTCCTCACCAACCAGGCCCAGGTCACGAACTTCTCGGGCTCGGAGTCCGGCCCGAACTTCGTGCTCCAGCCGATCGAGGACACCGCGACGGTCACCACCGCGCCGCCGACGTTCAACAAGTCGGTGATCGCCACCGGCATCGGCGTGACCCCGACCGCACCGCCCAACCTGGAGCTGCCGATCGGCTCGACCGCGGTGTACCGCGTGGTCAGCACCGTCCCCGAGGGCCAGACCGCCAACTTCTCGATCCGCGACACCCTGGATGCCGGCCTGGCGTTCGTGTCGTTCGACTCGATCACCCCGTCGGCCGGGTTGTCGACCTCGCACTCCGGCGGGTTCGCCGGATCTCTCGCCGACGTGGCGGTGACCGGCTCGGGCACGGTCGCGACCTTCCCCCTCGACACGATCACCAACTCGAACACCGACAACTCGACGCCCGAGACGATCACGATCGAGTACACGGTCGTCCTGTTGAACGCCGCCTCGAACACCACCGGTGGGTCCCGCAACAACTCGGTGACGGGCCGCGTCGGCAGCTCGAACGTGGGCAGCGCGGCCAGCGCGCCCAACATCCGCATCAACGAGCCATCGCTCACCGTCACCAAGTCGGCCTCGCCGAACGCCGCGGACGCGGGCGACACGATCACCTACACCGTCACCATGGCCGCCAGCGCCGCGACGCGGACGATCACCGCCCACGACGTCGTGCTCACCGACACGCTGCCGTCCGGGGTCGACTACGTGGCCGGCTCGTTCACCCACACCGCCGGGGTGGCCCCGAGTTCGATCGACACGTCGGCAGCATCGGCGACCTGGACGACGTTCGCCCCGGGGGCCAGCTCCACGTTCACGCTGCAGGCCGTCGTTCGCGACGACGCCACCTCGTTCGGCCCGTCGGTGATCAACACCGCCCGGGCCACCTACACCAGCCTGCCCGGCACGCACTCGAGCTCGCTCAGCCCGTACAGCCCCCTGGGCGTGGAGCGCACCGGCTCGACCGCCGATCCCGGCGGCGCGGCCAACACCTACAACCGCACCGGGACCTCGACCGTCGCGGTGAACTCGTCCACGGTCACCAAGTCGCTGGTGTCGACCTCGGCGAGCCACACGAGCGGGTCCTCGGTCACCATCGGTGAGACCGCGACCTTCCGCCTGGACGTCACCGTCCCCGACGGGAACCTGGGCGACGTGACCGTCACCGATGTCATGCCCGCCGGTCTGACCTACGTGGCCGGCTCCGCGGCCATCATCCCCGGATCGTTCGCCGGGACCTGGACCGGGTCCCCGGCCCTGCCCGCGGCACAGATGTCGGGCAACAACGTGAACTTCGTGTTCCCGAACATGTCGGTGACCTCGGGTCCCGGCACGTCCGACAACACCTTCGCCATCACCCTCACCGCCCGGGTCGCCGACGTGCCGGGCAACGCCGCGGGCACGACGCTGCCCAACGTCGGGCGGGTCACCGTGGCCGGCACCCAGTTCAACTCGGTGCCGGTCAACCTGACCGTCGTCGTGCCGGCCCTGTCGGTGACCAAGACCTTCACCCCCGGTCAGGCGGCCGCCAACGACAGCGTCACCGTCGGGTTGACCGTCACCAACACCGGCACGTCCACCGCGTACGACACCGTGGTCAGCGACGTGTTCGACGGTGACGTGTTCACCTCGGTGACCCCGAACGCGGTGGCGGGTTGGACCGCGACGGCCGTCCCACAGGGCGACGACACGCTGGTGACCTACACCGCCAACTCGGGCACCGCCCTCGCGGTGTCCGGCGCCCAGTCCTTCAGCGTCACCGCCACCCTGGTCGGCGACGTCACCGCTCCGGCGACGCACACCAACACGGCGAACGCGTCGGGCACCACCCTGGACGGCCCGGACGTCAACGAGCGCACCGTGACCGCCAGCGGCTCCGACACGCTCGACGTCACCGGCGTCGACATCGCGGTGACCAAGACCGCGGACGTCGCCACCGCGGACGCCGGTGAGGACATCACCTACACGCTGACGGTGGAGAACCTCGGCGACCGCGACGCCACCGGGGTGACGCTGAGCGACACGCTCGGCAGTCACGTGGCGCTGCTGTCGGCCTCGGGCTCCCACAGCGTCACCGGCAACACGATCAACTGGACGCCGTTCCCGCTGGCCGCTCACGCCACCACGACCCGGACCGTCACCGTGCGCGTGGTGAACCCGCTGCCGGTCGGCGCGTCGAGCACCACGAACACCGCGACCGCGGCCGACGACCACGCCCACGGGGCCGACACCGACCCGTCGAACAACTCCGACAGCGCCCTGGTCGGACTGGGTTCGGTCGTCGACCTGAGCGTCGACAAGACCGGACCCGCCACCGTCGTCCCCGGCGGATCGATCTCCTACGGCGTGACGGTGACCAACCTGGGTGACCGCAACGCGGACGACGCCACCGTCACCGACACGCTCGGCACCGGTCTGACCTTCGTGTCGGCCACCGGCGGCGGCACCTACGACCCGGGGACGCGGACGGTCACCTGGACCGGAGTCGACCTGACCGGCACCGCCGGATCGACCCCTTCGGCGTCGTTCACCGTCAACGCCACGGTCCCCGACCCGGTCCCGGCCGGCCGCCTGAACGTCACCAACGGCGCCGAGGTCAGCCACCCCGACGACGTCAACCCGCTCAACGACTCGGACTCGGTCGTCACGGCCGTGGACGCGGACGTCGACCTGGCGGTCACGAAGACCGACGGGGTCACCGAGGTCGTCCCGGGCGACGCGCTCACCTACACCGTCTCGGTGACCAACTCCGGTTCGCGGGGCGCGGCGGGTGTGACCGTCGTCGACACCCTGGACGCCAACCACACCTTCGTCTCGGCGTCGAACGGCGGTACCTACGACCCGGGGACCCGCACCGTGACCTGGACCCTGGGTGTGGTCGAGGTCGGCGACGTCGTCACCCGCACCGTGGACGTGACGGTGAGCGATCCGCTGTCGCCGCTGAGCACGTCGTCGTTGACCAACACCGCGGTCGTCTCCGACGACGGCACGAACGGCCCCGAACGGGACCCGTCGGACAACACCGCCACCGACGTCGACCTCACCGGAGCGGACCTGGCGGTGACCAAGGAGCTCGACTCCCCCGCCGTCGTCCCCGGTGATCGGGCCGTCTACTCGATCGCCGTGACCAACCACGGCCCCATGACCGTCGCCGACGTGTCGGTCAACGACACGATGCCGACGACCTTCTCGCTGATCTCCGCGTCGGTCGACGTCGGCTCGATCGACACCGCCACCTGGCTGTGGACCGGCGTGGACCTGGCCCCCGGTGACACCGCGACGTTGACCGTCACCGTCGAGGTGAGCCTGGACGCCACCGGCGACCAGACCAACGCAGTGACCGTGACCGGCATCGACGTCGGGGACCCCGACCCGTCGAACAACTCCGACTCGGTCACCGACCCGGCGGACCCGACCGCGGACCTGAGCCTGTCGAAGACGCTCGAGGGGTCCCTCGCCCGGGGCGCCACGGCCAGTTGGCTGCTGGTGGTCACCAACCACGGTCCCTCGCGGGCCACCGCGGTGACCGTCACCGACACCCTTCCGAGCGGCCTCACCTACTCCGGAGCCACCGGGGTGGACGGGGCGAACTGGACCTGCACGACGACAGCCTCGGGCACCGTGTCCTGCGTGCTCGACGGAACGATGCAGCCGGGCGACACCGCGGGCCTGCGCATCTCGACCACCGTGGCCGCCGACGCCCCCGCCGGGACCGTGCAGAACCGGGCGACGGCGTCCGCCGCCGAGACCGAGACCACCGCGGCGAACAACTCGGCGGTCGCCGCCGGCTCCCTGGCTGCGCTGCCCTCCCCCGTCCAACCGTCGGACGTCGCGTCCCCCGGAGGCGGCGCCGCTCAGCCGTCCAGCCTGCCGTTCACGGGAACGAACCCCGCAACGCTCCTGGGTCTCGGTGCGTCACTGATCGCCGCCGGCGCGGCGCTGGTCGTCATCCGCCGCCGACGGGAGCGCTGACGCCTCACGGACCACCCGCGCCGGGGCGCCGACCGCCACCGAACCGTCCGGCAGGTCGTCGCAGACGACCGAGTTCGCCCCGACGGTGACGCGCTCGCCGATCGTGACGCCCGACAACACGACCACTCCGGTACCCAACCACGACCCCGCCCCGATGCGCACCGGTCGGGCCGGGGCCATGCGGTGACCGATCGGGACGTCGGGATCGGAGCGGTCGTGGTCGGCGTCGGTGATGTACACGCCGGGTCCGATCCACACGTCGTCGCCGATCTCCACGCGGCGGTGAGCGACGACGTGCAGGCCGGGAGCGGCCCACACCCGCGACCCGATCCGCAGCAGCGGCTCGTCACCGGGTGACCACTCGTCCTGGGGCACCGCGGCCAGGTTGACTCCGGAGCCGATCAGCGTGTCGGCACCGATGGCGATCCCGGGCGCGCCGACGATGTCGGAGTAGGGCTGGCGGATGAACGACCGTTCACCGAAGGCGGCGAAGCCGACCCGGCCGGCGTCGCCCGGTCCGAGGCTGGCCCAGTGCAGGGCGCCGCGTCCGACGGCCACCGCTGCGGTCGCCACCGCGTGGAGCACGGGGTAGGACCGACGGGTCAGCGCCGCGGCCCACGGGGCGACGGCCGAGCGGACCCGGGACCGGCGAGCACAGGGGGTCGGTGGCGTCACCGCGTGACGGTACCAAGCGCTCGCCGTCGACCGATCGAGCTCGAGGAGCGGGCCGAACGGTCGTTCACGTCCGCTCCTCCGGATCGGTAGTGTCGCAAGCGCCGGCGAGCGACCGATCGTCGCCGCGCCAGACCGACCACATGGAGGGACCGATGGCCACGACCTTCGCTGACACCACCACGCTCTGGGAGCTCGTCGAGCGCCGGGCCGACGCCACCCCCGACGCGCTGCTGCTCATCGACGAGTCGGGCCGCACCCTGACCTGCGGCGAGTTCCGCGACCGGGCGCTGCGGGCCGCCGCCGGTTTCCACGCCCTCGGCGTCACCCACGGCACCCGGGTCACCTGGGAGCTGCCCAACCGGTTCGAGACGATCGTCGCCAGCTTCGCCCTGGCCCGCCTGGGCGCGGTCCAGAACCCGGTGCTGCACTTCTACCGTCACAAGGAGGTCGGCTACGCGATCCGGGCCACCGAGGCCGAGTTCGTGCTCGTCCCCGGCGAGTGGGCCGGCTTCGACTTCGCCGCCATGGTCGGCGAGCTGACCGCCGACTCCGCCACTCCGCCCGTGGTGATCGACGTCTTCGCGGACCTGCCCGACGGCGACCCCGCCACCCTCGCCGGCGTCGCTGCTCCCACCGACGGCGACGAGGTCCGCTGGGTGTACTTCACCTCCGGCACCACGTCGGACCCCAAGGGCGTGCGCCACAGCGACCGGACACTCATCACCGGCGCCAACGGGCTGGCCGTCGCGCTCGACATGAGCCCCGACGACGTCGGGTCGATCGCCTTCCCGTTCAGCCACATCGCCGGACCGGACTACTTCGGCACCATGCTGCTCGCCGGGTTCCCCGCCGTCCTGTTCGAGGCGTTCAACCCGGTCTCCGCGATCCCGGTCCTGGCCGCCAACGGGGTGACCATGGTCGGCGGCGGCACCGCCTTCTACCAGATGTACCTGACCGAGCAGCGCAAGGATCCCGCCACGCCGATCATCCCGTCGCTGCGCAAGATGTCCGGCGGCGGCGCCCCCATGCCCCCGGAGATCTTCGACGAGGTGAAGCGGGAGTTCGGCGTCAAGATCTGCCACGGCTACGGCATGACCGAGTGCCCGATGATCTGCGAGGGCTCACCGCACGACACCGACGAGCAGCTGGCCCACACCGTCGGCAAGCCGGTCGAGGGACTCGACCTGCGGATCGTGACCGAGGACGGGTCGGTCGCCGGACCCGGCGAGGACGGCGAGGTCCGCCTCAAGGGGCCGATGGTGTTCAAGGGCTACACCGACGCCGCCGCCACCGCCGAGGCGTTCGACGACGACGGCTGGTTCCGCACCGGCGACCTGGGCCACGTCCGCCCCGACGGCCACGTCGTGCTGACCGGCCGGCTCAAGGACGTGATCATCCGCAAGGGCGAGAACATCTCGGCCAAGGAGATCGAGGACGTCCTCTACGCCCACCCCAAGGTCGGTGACGTCGCGGTGATCGGCCTGCCCGACCGCGAGCGCGGCGAGCGGGTGTGCGCGGTCGTCGAGCGGGTCCCCGAGGCAGACCCGGCCGACGACCTCACCTTCGACGAGATGGTCGCCACGCTGACCGACGCCCAGCTGATGAAGCAGAAGTTCCCCGAGCAGCTCGTCATCGTCGACGCCCTGCCCCGCAACGAGACGCTGCGCAAGGTGCTCAAGTACAAGCTGCGCGAGGAGTACGCCGCGGTCCCCTGGCCGTGAGCCCAGCGCCCCGGCACCGGGAGCTGTCACCCGGCGGCCGTAGGCTCGGTCCGTGACTCCGGAGCGATCCACCCCCACTCCCCCGGCGGTCGATCCGTCGCGCGCCGAGGAGTGGGTGTCGACCATGTCGGGCCATCGCCACCGGAGCTCCGACTCCTCCGCGGTGCGCCACGCCCACATCGGACCGACCGGTGTCGTCGGCCCCGTCAGCCCGCTCGGCCGCACCGCCCGCGAGGAGTCCGAGGGCCTGTCGCTGGTCGCCGGCGCCACGCTCGCCTCCGGGGCGGGAGACCGGGCGCGGGACGAGGCGCCCGACGACTGGCGGACCTGCTTCGAACGTGACCGCGACCGGATCCTGCACGGCACCGCCTTCCGGCGCCTGGCCGGCAAGACCCAGGTGTTCGTGTTCCCCGACGACCACCAGCGCACCCGCATGACCCACGCGCTCGAGGTGGCGCAGGTGGCGGTCGCCATCAGCCGGGCGATCGGGCTCAACGTCGCGCTGACCGAGGCGATCGCGCTCGGCCACGACTGCGGCCACGGCCCCGGCGGCCACGCGTCCGAGGACGCGTTCGCCCCCTACGTCGAGGGAGGCTACGACCACGCCGTCTGGGGCGCCGACGTCGTCCTCGAGCCGCTCAACCTGTGCGCCGAGACGCTCGACGGGATCCGCAACCACTCGTGGTCGCGACCGGCGCCGGCCACGCCCGAAGGTGAGGTCGTGTCGTGGGCCGACCGCATCGCGTACGTGTGCCACGACTTCGAGGACGCCGTCCACGTCGGCATCACCGCCGCCGAGCTCCTCCCTCCGGTCGTGATCGACCGCTGCGGTACCCGCCACAGCCAGCAGCTCGGCTCGTTCATCGGCGGCGTCGTCGACGCGGTGGCCGCCACCGGTTCGGTGGGCATGACCGAGCCTCTGGCCGAAGCTCTCGGCGAGTTCCGACGGTTCAACTACGACCACATCTACATGCGGCCGGCATCGGTCGAGCAGTCCCAGGCCGTGATCCGGGTGCTGCGTGCCCTCGTCGAGCACCACGCCGACCGACCCCACGCCTTGCCCAGGCCGGCCGAACAGCTCCACGGCGTCGAACCGGGCAGCACCGAGGCGTACCGCCAGGCGGTGACCTACGTGGGAGGCATGACCGACCGGTTCGCGTTCGACCAGGCCCGCACGCTGCTGCGCTGGCCCGACGCCGAGCTGCCCGTCGGCATCGGCTGAACCCCACGCCCGGCCGCCGGACGCGGCGACGCCCGCCCCGAGGGGCGGGCGTCGCACAGGACCGATGGGGTCCGCTCAGTCGGCGAGCGGCACCACGTTGACGAGCTTGCGGTTGCGGCGGGAACCGAACTTGACGGTCCCGTCGGCGAGGGCGAACAGCGTGTCGTCGCCGCCGATGCCGACGTTCTCGCCCGGGTGGATGCGGGTGCCGCGCTGGCGGACGATGATGGACCCGGCGGTGACCACACCGCCGTCGTACACCTTCACGCCCAGGCGCTGTGCGTTGGAGTCACGGCCGTTCCGGGTGGAGCCGCCGCCCTTGGTCTTGGACATCTGAGCCTCGTCCTCTGTGCGTGGGTACCGTCAGCCGGCGGTGATGCCGGTGATCTCGATGGTGTGGTAGCTCTGGCGGTGACCCCAGCGCTTCCGCTCGTTCGCCTTGTTTTTGTAGGTGAAGGCGTTGATCTTGGGGCCCTTGGCCTCACCGACGACCCGAGCGGTCACCGAGGCGCCCGAGAGCTGGTCGGGGGTGGCCAGGACGGTGTCGCCGTCGACCACCATGACGGGCCGGAGCTGGACGTCGTCGCCGGCGTCGCCGAGCCGCTCGACGGAGAGCCGCTGGCCCTCCTCCACTCGATACTGCTTTCCACCGGTCTTCACGACTGCATACATACGGCTCGCCAGCTTAGGGGAACACCGGCCGTGTCCGGTAGTCGAGAGCGGGATCCCCCGCGATCAGCCGACCAGCTCGTCGGGCAGGAGCAGCCCGCGACCGTCGCAGTGGTCGCAGCGATCGGCCACCGACTCGAGCAGTCCCTCGCCGATCCGCTTGCGGGTCATCTCGACCAGGCCGAGCTCGGAGATGTTGAACACCTGGGTCCGGGTCTTGTCCCGGGACAGGGCGTCGCGGAACGCCTTGACGACCTTGTCGCGGTTCTCCTTGACCTCCATGTCGACGAAGTCGATCACGATGATCCCGCCGATGTCGCGCAACCGGAGCTGACGGGCGATCTCCTCGGCGGCCTCGAGGTTGTTGCGGAACACCGTCTCCTCGAGCGACGACGAGCCGACGTTGCGGCCGGTGTTGACGTCGATGACGGTCAGCGCCTCGGTGTGCTCGATGATCAGCGACCCGCCCGAGGGCAGCCACACCTTGCGGTCGAGCGCCTTCACCAGCTGCTCGGTCACGTGGAACCGCTCGAACATGGGCAGCGACTCGGTGTCCGGATCGAAGAACTGCACCCGATCCACGAGCGCCGGGGCGACCGCAGCGACGTAGTCGTGCATGTCGTCGAACAGGGCACGGTCGTCGATGAGGACACTGCGGTACTCGGAGTTGAACTCCTCGCGGATGATCCGGACCGCCATCTCGGGCTCGCGGTAGATGAGCCCCGGTCGCTGCTGCTCGGCAGCGAGCGCCTCGATCTGCTCCCACTGCCGGGCCAGACGGGCGACGTCGCGCTCGATCTCGTCGGCGGTGATGTTCTCGGCCGCGGTGCGCACGATCAGGCCGTGACGCTCCGGCTTCACCTTGTCGAGGATCTGCCGCAGCCGCTTGCGCTCGTTGTCGGGAAGGCGCTTGGAGATGCCGAAGGTCCGGGAGTTGGGGACCAGCACGACGAACCGACCGGGCAGCGACACCTCCTGGGTGAGCCGGGCGCCCTTGTGGGCGATCGGGTTCTTGGTCACCTGGCAGACGATCAGCTGACGGGCCTTCAGCACGTCCTCGATTCGGGGCTGGTCGCCACCCTTCGACTCGATGTCGTCGGGGTCGTACTGGACGTCGCTGCGGTACAGCACGGCGTTCTTGGGGGTGGCGATGTCGATGAACGCCGCCTCCATGCCGGGCAGCACGTTCTCGACCCGCCCGACGTAGATGTTGCCGTGGATCTGGCTCACGTCGTCGGAGGGGCGGCTGACGAAGTGCTCGACCAGCGATCGTCCCTCGAGGATGGCGATGTGGGTCGCGTCGGGCCCGACGTGGACGTTCATCTGGTAGCGACCGATCGCCCGGCCCTTGCGCTGGCGGCCGCGGCGACGCTCGAGGGTCTCGTCGTCGAGCTCGACCGGGGTGTCGTCGCTCAGGACCGCCTCGACCGGCGTCGGCGCGCTGCGACGTTCGCCGCCCTTGCCCTGCCCGCTCTTGCCCTGGCCGCCCTTGCTCTGGCCGCCCTTGGAGCGGTTCTGGCCGCCCTGGCCGCCCTTGCCCTGGCCGGACTTGCCCGAACCCGACTGGTCCTGCGAACCGGACGCGTTCTGGCCGCCCTGGCCACTCTGGCCGCCGCCGCCACCGCCGCCGCCACGGCGACGCCGCCGGCGACGGCTGCTGCGGGACTGGCCGGTTCCGGGCTGGCCGCCCGAGGAGCCCCCGGACGACCCTCCCGTCGGGGACGGACCGCCCGCGCCGGACCCCCCGGCCGGAACCGGCGGGGCAGGGCGGGAGTCGCCGATCTTGGGACGGGGGGCCGCCTCAGCGGCGGGCCGGGCCGGAGCCGCGGGGGCGCCGGAGGTGGTGGGTTCGGTGGTCCCGCCGGTCGGGCGGGGTGGGTTCGATTCGGTGTCCGACATGGGACGTTCCCTTCATGACGCACGCTCCGAGGCGTGCGGGGACGGCGCCGCGAGCTCGATGGGCTCGCGACGTTCGCCGTCGCTCTGGATCCATTGATGCGTCCTGACGACCCGGATCGGATGCTCGGGCAGCTCCATGGCGGCGAGCAGCTCGGCGGGTCGGACGCTGCGAGGCTTGGTGCCCAGCTCGACGGTGAGTCGCGAGCATTCGGGCGTGCGGTCCACGTCGAGTGACAGCAGGAGCGGTCGCAGGTCCTCGCGCACCTGCTTGCTCTTGCGGACGAGGTCGATGGGGAGCTCCTCGGCGGCCAGCATCCGGGCGGCGTTGGCGGTCGCCCGGTCGTGGTCGGCCGGGTCGAGGAGGAACTCCCAGGTGCACGACGTCACCGCGTCCTGCAACGCGGGGGTGCCGGCCTCGAGCAGCGTCGAGGCGGTGGTCACGACCCCGGGCGGGAGGCACGGCTGGAGCAGGTCCGCCACCTCGTCCGCCGCGGGCAGAGCGGACTCCGCGCCGCCCTCGTCGGGGTCGACCAGGTCGATGTCGATGTACTCGGCGAGGGACTCGTAGCCGGTCGACAGCGCCAGGCCGAAGTGCAGCCGGGCCCGGGGCGAGTACCCCTGGCTGTAGGCGACGGGGAGCCCCGCTCGCCGCACGGCACGCTCGAGGATGCGGGCCAGGTCGCGGTGCGACAGGAACCGCACCTTTCCGACCTTGGCGTAGCGGACCCTCACCTCCATCAGGCGCTCACCGTCGGCCGGGGGCTGAGCGACACCGGGACGGCGCCGCCGGTGCTGAGGTCCTGTCCGGTGCCCTGGCTCCCGCCGGCGGGAGGGGTGGCCGACGCGACCACGTGCTCGATCCCGTAGCCGGTGCACGCGCCGCAGTCGTAGCACGGCGTCCAGCGACAGTCGGGCAGGCCGACCTCGGCCAGGGCGTCGGTCCACTCCTGCCAGAGGAAGTCCTTGTGCAAACCGGCCGAGATGTGGTCCCAGGGCAGCACCTCGTCCTCGCGGCGGTGGCGGTACACGTACCACTCGATGTCGAGCCCGTGGGCGGCCATCGCCTCTTCCCAGAGGTCGAGGCGGAAGCACTCGGACCACTCCTGGAAGGTGCCGCCCCGACGCCACACCTCCTCAATGACCGGCGCCAGACGTCGGTCGCCGCGGCTGGCGATGCCCTCGGCGAGGGTGGCGCGGGGGTCGTGCCACTTCATCTGGACGCCGTGGTGGCGTCGAACGGCGTCGCGCAGCAGGTGGACCTTTCGCTGCAGCTCCACCTGGGTGTTCTGGCCGAACCACTGGAACGGGGTGTGGGCCTTGGGCACGAACCCGCCGAGCGACACCGTCACCGACGGGCCCTTGTGGTGGCGCTTGCCGATCTCGACGCAGTTGGCGGCCAGCTCGGCGATGCCGAGGGTGTCCTCGTCGGTCTCGGTCGGCAACCCGGTCAGGAAGTACAGCTTCATCCGCCGCCAGCCCTGCGAGTAGGCCGACTCGACCGCGTCGTAGAGGTCCTGTTCGCGGATGAGCTTGTTGATGACCTGGCGCATCCGCCACGTGCCCGCCTCGGGCGCGAAGGTCAGTCCGGTGCGACGCCCCCGTTGCAGCTGCGACGCGATGTCGACGCCGAAGGCGTCGACACGCAGCGACGGCAACGACACCGACACCCGACCGCACGCCTCGTCGTCGATGATGCCGCCGACCACGTCGCCGATGCCGGAGAAGTCGGCGGTCGACAGCGACGTGAGGGCGACCTCGTCGTAGCCGGTGCGACGCAGTCCACCCGCGACCATCGAACGCACCTGCTCTGCGGGACGCTCCCGGACCGGGCGGGTGACCATGCCGGCCTGACAGAAGCGACAGCCCCGGGTGCAGCCCCGGAACACCTCGACGTTGAGTCGGTCGTGGACCACCTCGGTCAACGGGACGAGCTGCGAGCGCGGGTACGGCCAGTCGGCCAGGTCCGCGATCGAGCGCTTCTCCACCACCTCGGGCGCCTCGGGCCAGATCGGCTCGACCGCGACCAGGTCCTGGCCGTCGTAGTGCGCCTCGTAGCCCGCGGGGACGTACACGCCGGGCACCGCGCACAGCGCCCGCAGCACCTCTTCGCGGTCGCCGCGCCCGGACGCCTTCCAGTCCGACACGATGCGGGTGATGTCGCCGACGGTCTCCTCGCCGTCGCCGAGCACGACCAGGTCGACGAACGCCGCGACGGGCTCGGGGTTGTACGCGCAGTGGCCGCCGATCACCACCAGCGGGTGATGCGCCCGACGATCCGCGGCGCGGACCGGGACCCCGGCCAGGTCGATGCAGTTCAGCAGGTTGGTGTAGGTCAGCTCGGCCGACAGGTTGAACGCCAGCAGGTCGAACGTGCCCGCGTCGCGGTGCGTGTCGACGCTGAACAGGGGCACGCCGGTGGCGCGCATCTCGGCTTCGAGGTCGATCCACGGGGCGTAGGACCGCTCGGCCACCGCGTCGGGCCGCTCGTTGAGGATCTCGTAGAGGATCTGGAGGCCCTGGTTGGGCAGACCGATCTCGTAGGTGTCGGGATAGGTCATCAACCACGCCACGATCGGGCTGGTGGGGCCGGCAGCGGACCAGTCGGGGGTGGCGGCGCCGTCCTCGCAGCCGATGTAGCGGGCCGGCTTCTGGACCCGGTGCAGCAGCGGTTCCAGGCGGTCCCACAGGGAGCCACCCGCGTCAGGAGGCCCCCCTCGGGGGTCGGCCAGGTGGGCGGTCATGGTGGGCCAAGTGTACCGACGGCGGGACCGGTGGACGGAACCGTTCCCCGGGCGGTCAGGCGTAGCGGTGCATGTGGACCGACTGCACCAGGCCCACCGCGGCGAACGAGGTCATCATCGACGACCCGCCGTAGGAGACGAACGGCAGCGGGATGCCCGTCACGGGCATGATGCCGAGCGTCATGCCGATGTTCTCGAAGATGTGGAACAGCATCATCGACATGATGCCGACGCAGATCAGGGTCCCGAGCGTGTCGCCGGCCAGCTGGGCGTTGCGCCACACCCGCCACACCATCAGACCCAGCAGGACCACCAGCGCGCCGGCACCGACGAAGCCGAGCTCCTCCCCGGCCACGGTGAAGATGAAGTCGGTCTCCTGCTCGGGCACGTAGCCGCCCCGGGTCTGGGGGCCCTTGGTGAACCCGTAGCCGGTCAGCCCGCCCGATCCGATCGCCTGCTGGGCCTGGCTGACGTTGTAGGACTGGCCGTCGGGGGTCACGAACGACGTGAGGCGGTCCTTCTGGTACTGGTCGAGGGTGCCCGAGTTCAAGATGCCGAGCACCGCCACCAGTCCGAGGGCGACCAGCACCAGCAGGTGACGCATCTGCACCCCGCCGACGACGAGCATGCCCAGGGCGATCACGATGAACACCAGCGCGGACCCCAGGTCCGGCTGCAGCAACGTCATGACGGTCGGCACGCCGAACAGGCCGAGGGCGACGGCCAGGCGCCGCAGGTCGACCCGGTCGCTCTGGCTCAGGTAGGCGGCCACCGCCAGGATCACCCCGAGCTTGGCGAACTCGGCGGGCTGCAGCGAGAACGGCCCGAAGCGGTACCACCCCTTGGTGCCGTTCACCACCGCGCCGAGCGGGGTGAAGATCCCGGCCATGCCGATCAACGACAGCCCGTAGATCACCTGCCACCAGTCCGCGATGCGGCGGTAGTCGATCAGCGAGATGCCCACCATGAGCGCCGCGCCCAGCACGACGAACAGGCCCTGGCGGACCATGTACCCGGAGCCGCCGGCGAGGTTGCGCGTGGCGCTGTAGACCATCGCGGTCCCCGTGACCACGATCAGCACCACCACGCCGAGCAGCACGGTGTCGACGTGACGCCACGGCGCGGTCAGGTCGGTGGAGCGGAACCGGTCACCCGACGGGGTGAGGGTGCGGGTCATCAGCCGGGTCCTCCGGATCCCACGTCGGACTGGCTGGCCTGGTTCGCGGCGAGCGCCGCCATGTCGCAGGCGGAGCGGTCCACCACGGTGCACGCCGGGGTCAGCTGGCCGTGGCTGAGCGGCTGGAGGATCCGGAACGCGAGCGGGGCGGCCACGTCGCCACCGAAGCCCGCCTCGGGCACCACCACGCTGATGGCGTACTGAGGCACCGCGCCGGGTCCGGTCGGGCCCCACCCCGCGAACAGGGCGGTGTCGGCCTTGCCCCTCACCTGGGCGGTGCCGGTCTTGCCCGCCATCGGCCACGCGGTGGGGCTCGCCCGCCACGACGCCGCTGCGGTGCCCTCGCCGCTCTGGGTCACGCCGACGAGCCCGCTGACGATCTGACCGTGCTGCTGTGGGGTCATGTCGACCTTCCCGAGCGCCTCGGGCTCCACCGTGGTCACCACGTCGAAGTTGCCCTCCTGACCCGGCGGCAGCGCCGCGTCCTTGATGCGGGTCACCTTGGAGACGATCTGGGGCCGGTAGCGGGTGCCGCCGTTGGCGAGGGTGGCGTACGCGTCGACCAGCTGCAGCGGCGTGACGAGCACGTCGCCCTGGCCGATCGAGGTGATGATGTTGTCACCGGTGCGCCAGTCGCCGGTGGCGAACTTGCCCGGGTTGGCCTCGTAGGCCTCCTTGCGCGCCGCGGGGGTGGGGAGCCGTCCGGAGTTCTCGCCGGGCAGGCGGATCCCGGTCGGCGACCCGATGCCGAACTTGGCCGCCGCGTCCTGGATGGGGGTGTCGCCGAAGCGGTCGCGGCCCACCCAGAACTGCTCGCCGATCCAGTAGTAGTAGACGTCGGAGGACACCGTCAGCGACCTCGGCACGTTGACCCGACCGTGCGGGGTGCCCCCCGCGTTGCGGAACTCGCACTTGGTGCCCTTGCAGGCCTTGAGCTTGTACACGCCGTTGTCGGGGTAGGACTCGTTGCCGGTCGGCAGCAGCCCGCTCGACATCGCCGCGAACGCCGTGAACGGCTTGAACGTCGATCCGGGGGCGTACATGCCCTGGAGCGCCCAGTTGTACAGCGGCTGGCCGTTGGCGCTGTCGTTGAGCTGCGCCCACAGCTCGGACGAGATCCCGTTGACGGTGCTCGACGGGTCGAATGGCGGGTAGCTGGCCATGGCCAGGATCTGACCCGTGGTCGGCTCCTGGATGACCACCGAGCCCTGCGGTGCGTTGAAGCGCGCTCCGGTCTTGTCGGTGCGACCCCGCAGCGAGTCGATCTTGGCGGCGAGCAGGCGCTCGGCCTCGGCCTGGAGGTCGATGTCGATGCTCAACCAGACGTCGTCGCCGGCGCGGGGCGTCTCCCGCTTGACCACGTCGATGAGGTCGCCCTTGGCGTTGACCTCGATGGTGCGGCTGCCGGGCACGGCGCGCAGGTAGTCCTCGTAGGAGCGCTCCACCCCCGACTTACCGATCAGGTCTCCGGGCTGGTACGGCTTGGGCGGAACCCCCGGGGTGGTCGTGGTCGTCTCGGGCGGATCCGTCGTGGTCACCCCGGCGGGCAGGGTCCCGCCCTTGGCCACGAGCTCCTTCTCGTTGATCTCGCCGACGTAGCCGAGGACCTGCCCGGCCAGCGATCCGTAGGGGTAGGAGCGCACCGATCGGGTCTCCACCACCACGCCCGGGAACCGCTCGGCGCGCTCCGACAGGTGGATCTCGACCTCCTCGGTCACGTCCTCGACGATCGGGACGTACTCCTGGGGGGCGTAGCGCTTGTCGTCGTAGCGCTTCTGGATCAGCGCCACCTTGGTGGGCCGACCCAGCTCGGTCATGGTCCGGGCCAGCTCCTCGAAGTGGGCGTTGCGCTCGTCGTCGTCCATCTTGCGCAGCGGCTCGCGGTCCAGGGCGACCACCCGCGAGGTCCGGTTGTCGACGATGACCTTGCCGTTGCGGTCCAGGATCCGACCCCGGGGACCCTCCTCGTGGATGACGCGGAGGCGGTTGGAGGCGGAGGCCACCTCGAACTTCTGGCGGTCGATGCCCTGCAGGAACCAGAGCCGGACGAACAGGGCGAGGAACAGCGACAACGCCACGATGCCCAAGGCGCTGAGGCGGACCTGTCGGGACTCGGTGTCCATCAGGAGCGGGCCCGCAGCGGGCTCGGAGGTCGGTGCGACATGGGGAACGGGTGATCGGGCGGCGTGCGCTCAACGGAGGCGGAGTCGGGTGTCGTCCGGGTGCGCCCACCGGCACACCGCCAGCACCGGGAGCGCGAGCACCGCGTTGAACGCCGTGACGATACCGACGATGGCGCCGAGCCGCGGGTCGGACAATGAGCGTTGTCCCAGCAACTGGCCGATGGCGGCGTAGAGCAGGACCCCGGCCGCGCTGGCCGCCGCGACGAGCCCGACCGAGATCGCCCGGGTGGGCCGAGCCACCGCGTCGCCGGCCAGCCCGGAGCCGTAGCCGACGAGGAGGTACGCGAGCGCGGTGACACCGAAGCGGCCCGGGAGGAACAGGTCGAGGACCAGCCCGCATGCGAACCCGATCCCGGCGCCGGTTCCCGGGCCCGAGGTGAGCCCGGCGCAGATCGACACGAGCAGGAGCAGGTCGGGGTGGACCCCGGCGACGCGGACCTGGGTGGCCAGGCCGATCTGCAGGACCGTGGCGACCGACACGATCAGCACCCAGCGGATGAGGGATCGCCCGTCGGTCATGGCCGTCGGGCCGCGGGGCCGGTCACCGCGGCGGCGTCCACTTGAGCACCTGGACGACGTCGAGCTGGGAGAAGTCGACCGCGTAGTCGACCAGCAGCAGCTGCATGCCGGTGTTCTCGTCGGGTCGGACCTTGTCGACCAGGCCGATCGGGATGTCCTTGGGCATGACCGAGTCGTCGAGTCCGCTGGTCAGCACCACCTCGCCGGGTTCGACCGGGTCGCCGACGTCGATGCCCCGGTCGACCACGAAGCGGTTCGAGTCCCCGCCGCCGTGACCCAGGCCGATGTCCTGGGTGCTGGCCAGGCGCACGCCGATGGTGAAGTCGGGGTCGGTGGCGAGCTGCACCACCGACCGGGTGCGGCTGACCCGCTCCAGCCGGCCGACGAGTCCGGCGCGGGTCACGACCGGCATGCCGACGGCCAGTCCGGCGTCGGACCCCTTGTCGATCTCGGTGCGGAAGGTGTCGAAGTTCGAGTACGGCCCGGTGGCGATGCGGGCGATCTGGGTCGGGATGTCTCCGACGAACTCGATCTGCAGCTGCTCCTGGAGCCGCTCGAGCTGCTCGACCGCGTTGGCGGCCTCGGCCTCTCCCCCCTCGAGCTCGTCGACGCGCTGACGCAACCGCTCGTTCTCGGCCTTCAGGTCGTCGTAGTCGCTCATCCCGCCCCAGGCGTTGCTGATCGGGCTGGTCACCCACGCGAACGCGTCTCCCACCGGGGCGAACACGTCACCGGCGGTGTTGCGGATGCCGTCGAACACCCCGACGCCTCGGGAGTCGAGCGTGATCAGGGTGACCGCCAGCAGGCTGAGGACGAGCAGCACGTACCGCGAGCGACGTCGCGTCTCGACGGTGCGCACCGGGGTCAGTCGCGGTGCGAGGAGAACAGGCCGGCCTGCTCCAGCGCCGGGAACTCCTCGAGCGCCATGCCCGAGCCGAGCGCGACGGCCTCGAGCGGCCGGGGGGCGATGCGGATCGGCATGCCCGTCTCCTGGGCCAGTCGGGTGGGGAGGCCCTTGAGCAGGGCACCGCCCCCGGCGAGCACGATGCCGCGCTCCATGACGTCTGCGGCCAGCTCGGGCGGGGTCTTGTCGAGCGTGACCTTCACCGCGTCGACGATGGAGGAGACCGGCTCCTCGATCGCCTCGCGGATCTCGTGGGTCGAGGTGACGATCGTCTTGGGCAGGCCGGTGACCAGGTCGCGGCCGCGGATCTCGGCCTGGAGCTCCTGCTCGAGCTCCCAGGCGGATCCCAGCTCCATCTTGACGACCTCGGCGGTGCGTTCGCCGAGCGCCAGGCTGTACTCCTTCTTGATGTACTGGATGATCGCGTCGTCGAGCTCGTCGCCGCCGACGCGCACCGACTGGCTGGTGACCACGCCGCCGAGCGAGATCATGGCGACCTCGGTGGTGCCACCTCCGATGTCGACGATCATGTTCCCGGTCGGCTCGTGCACCGGCAGTCCGGCACCGATGGCGGCGGCCATCGGCTCCTCGATGATCCGGGCCGGCTTGCGGGCCCCGGCGAACTCCGCAGCGTCCTGCACGGCGCGCTGCTCGACGCCGGTGACGCCCGAGGGCACGCAGATGATCATGCGGGGCTTGGAGAACCGGCTGCTGTGCACCTGCTGGATGAAGTAGCGCAGCATGGTCTCGCAGACCTCGAAGTCCGAGATCACGCCGTCCTTGAGCGGACGGATGGCCTGGATGTGCGCCGGGGTCTTGCCGATCATCCGCTTGGCCTCGGTGCCGACCGCGACGGCGCGGCCGTCCTTGACCTGCACGGCGACCACCGAGGGCTCGCACAGGACGATGCCCTCTCCGCGCACGTAGACGAGCGTGTTGGCGGTGCCCAGATCGACCGCCATGTCGCGGCCCAGGAACGACGAGTTGAACCGTGCCATTGGTCCTCGGAGACTACGTGGAGGGAACGGGTTGACGCGGAGAGTGCTGTGGAGGGGGCGACTCCACGGGACTCAGCTCCGCAACAGAACTGCAATGACCCTACCGAGTCCGAGCCGTTTCGACCAGTGGCCCATGTCGCTGCGCGGTGCAGGCCCACAGCCGGGTTCGCCCGCGTGCCGGTCGCGCTCCTAGCCTTCGGCCTCCGGAGATCGCCCTCGTCGGCCTCCGGACCCACCCCCGACACGATTCCCCAGGAGCGCACCCGCTGTGACCAGGACCTTCATCATGTGCAAGCCCGACGCCGTCGAGCGGGGGCTGGTCGGCGAGATCATCGCCCGCATCGAGCGCAAGGGGCTGCGGATCGTCGCCATGGACCTGCGGGTCCCCGACACCGCTCTGGCCCAGGCCCACTACGAGGAGCACGCCGACAAGCCGTTCTTCGGGGAGCTGGTCACGTTCCTCACCCGCGGCCCCGTGGTGGCGATGGTGGTCGAGGGACCCGACGACGGCACCTGGCACCTGATGCGGACCCTGATCGGCAAGACCAAGGTCGAGGACGCCCAGCCCGGCTCGATCCGCGGCGACTTCGCCACCACGACCAACGAGAACCTGGTCCACGGCTCCGACGGCACCGAGTCCGCGGCCCGCGAGATCGGCCTCTGGTTCCCGAACTTCGCCTGACCCCCCTCACACCCGGGCTTTGTCCCGCACAGACGCGGTGATCACCGCGTCTGTGCGGGACAAAGCTGCGCGCGGCGGTCAGGAGAGCGCTGCGGCGACGGCGGCGCGGGCGGGGCCGATCAAGCGGAAGCTCCCGGTGACGACCACCATGTCCTCTTCCTGGGCCTGACCGACCGCCCGGCGCACCGCCTCGGTCGGCGAGGGCTCGACCTGCGCGGCCAGACCGGCCCGCTCGCACGCCTCGGCCAGCACTGCGGGCTCCAGCACCCGCTCCCCCGCGTCCGCCGACGTGCACACGACCAGGTCGGGACGCAGCGAGCGCACCGCGGCGACCGCGGCGTCGGGATCCCGACCGGCGAGCAGGCCGAGCACGACGACCCGAGAGCCGACGGTGGAGAACTCCTCGTCGAGGGTGGCTCCGAGCGCGTTCAATGCGTCGGGGTTGTGGGCCCCATCGAGGATCACCAGCGGTTGGTGCGACACCACCTCGACCCGGCCCTCCAGGCGGACCAGGGCCAGGCCGTCACGGACGAGGTCGACCTCGAGCGCCCGGTCGAAGAACGACTCGACCGCGGCGACGGCGACCGCCGCGTTGTGGGCCTGCACGGACCCGTGCAGAGGCAGGAAGATCTCGTCGTAGCGATCGTGCACCCCGGCGATGTCGACCAGGCGACCACCCACGGCCGGCCGACTGGCGAGCACCTCGAAGTCGACGTCCTCGGCCACCAGCGACGCGGGCCCCTCGGCGCGGAACACCTCGCGCAGCTCCGGCGTCATCCGACCCAGCACCGCGGGGGCGTCGGGCTCGATGATCCCGGCCTTCTCGCCCGCGACGGCCAGCTCCCAGCCGGGGGCGAAGTCCGTGTGGTCGCCGCCGACGCCGGTCACGACCGCCACCTGGGAACGGACCACGTTGGTCGCGTCGTAGCGGCCCAGCAGACCGACCTCGACCACAGCGACGTCGACCGGCGCCTCGGCGAACCAGCGCAGCGACGCGGCGGTCACCAGCTCGAACCAGGAGGGCCGCACCGACAGGAGCGGCTCGACCGAGCGGATCCCGTCGAGCACCTCCGACAGCGTCTGGTCGTCGATCGGCTCACCGTCACGACGGAGGCGTTCGTTGATCCGCTCCAGATGGGGGCTGGTGGCGCTGCCGACGCTCAGGCCGTGAGCCTGGAGCAGCCCAACGATCATCGCCGTCACCGACCCCTTGCCGTTGGTGCCGGTGACGTGGATGGTCGGCACGTCGAGCTGCGGGTCGCCGAGCAGCGCCATCAGCTCGCTCATGGCGGTCAGGTCGAGGCCGTCGACCTGACCGGCGGCGATGCCCGCCGAGCTGGACTCGTGGTCCAGGTGGGAGTCGAGCCACGCCAGCGATTCGATGATGCCCACGGGTCAGGTCGATCGGGGAACGGCTGAACGGCCGGACGAGGGAGTCGGCTCAGGACGCGGCGCGGCGCGGCCGGCTCGACCGAGGCTTGCCCGAACGGGGAACCAGGGTCGGGTTGACCTTCTCGAGCACGGAGTCCTCGTCGACGACGACCTTGCTGACGTCGCTGCGCGACGGCAGCTCGTACATGACGCCGAGGAGCACCTCCTCGAGGATGGCCCGCAGGCCACGGGCACCGGTGCCCCGCGCCAGGGCCTGATCGGCCACCGCGGCCAGCGCCGCGTCGGTGAACTCCAGGTCGACCTCTTCGAGCTCGAAGAACTTGCGGTACTGCTTGACCAGCGCGTTCTTGGGTTCGACCAGGATCTGGATCAGGGCCTCGCGGTCGAGGTTGTCGACCACGCCGAGGACGGGGAGCCGTCCGACGAACTCGGGGATGAGCCCGAACTTGAGCAGGTCCTCGGGCAGGGCCTGGGCGAACAGGTCGCCCTCGCGACGCTCGGTGACGGAGCGCACCTCGGCACCGAAGCCGATGCCCTTCTTGCCCACCCGCTGCTCGACGATCTTGTCCAGCCCGGCGAACGCACCGCCGCAGATGAACAGGATGTTCGTCGTGTCGATCTGGATGAACTCCTGGTGGGGGTGCTTGCGCCCGCCCTGCGGCGGCACCGAGGCGGTGGTGCCCTCGAGGATCTTGAGCAGCGCCTGCTGGACGCCCTCACCGGAGACGTCACGGGTGATCGACGGGTTCTCGGACTTGCGGGCGACCTTGTCGATCTCGTCGATGTAGATGATGCCGGTCTCGGCCTTCTTGACGTCGAAGTCCGCGGCCTGGATCAGCTTGAGCAGGATGTTCTCGACGTCCTCGCCGACGTAGCCCGCCTCGGTGAGAGCGGTGGCGTCAGCGATGGCGAACGGCACGTTGAGCATGCGGGCCAGCGTCTGGGCCAGCAGCGTCTTGCCGCACCCGGTCGGCCCGATGAGCATGATGTTGCTCTTTGCCAGCTCGACCTCGTCGGGACCGGAGCGGGTGGCGCCGTGCTGCACCCGCTTGTAGTGGTTGTAGACCGCGACCGAGAGGATCTTCTTGGCCCGGTCCTGACCCACGATGAAGTCGTCGAGGAACTCGAAGATCTCCGCCGGCTTGGGCAGCTCCTCGAGGACCAGGTCGCCGGTCTCGGCGAGCTCCTCCTCGATGATCTCGTTGCACAGGTCGATGCACTCGTCGCAGATGTAGACGCCGGGGCCCGCGATGAGCTTCTTGACCTGCTTCTGCGACTTGCCGCAGAACGAGCACTTGAGGAGCTCTCCTCCGTCACCGAACTTGGCCACCGGGCTCCTTCCGGGGTGCGTCGAGCGTGCTCGAACCTGTGGTCACGACGGGGAGCGGCCCGTCGTGGGGAACCATTGTGCCCGATCCGTCAGCGGATCGCCGCGATGGGACCGCTGTTGTCGACCCGGTCACGGGCTTCGATGACCTCGTCGATGATGCCGTACTCCTTGGCCTCGGCCGCGGTCATGACGTAGTCGCGGTCGGTGTCCTTGGAGATCTTCTCCACCGACTGACCGGTGTGGCGGCTGAGCACCTGCTCGAGGGTCTCCTTGAGCCGGATGATCTCGTTGGCGGCGATCTCCAGGTCCGACACCTGCGCGTAGCCGGACTGCGCGTAGGGCTGGTGGATCAGCACCCGGGCGTTGGGCAGGGCCAGGCGCTTGCCCGGGGTCCCCGCGGCCAGCAGCACCGCGGCCGCCGAGGCGGCCTGTCCGAAGCACAGGGTCGTGATCTCGGGCCGGATGTACTGCATGGTGTCGTAGATGGCCATCAGCGCGTTGATGTCGCCGCCCGGCGAGTTGATGTAGATGCTGATGTCCTTGTCGGGGTTCTCCGACTCGAGGAACAGCAGCTGCGCGCAGATCAGGTTGGCGACGGCGTCGTCGATCGGGGTGCCGAGGAAGATGATGTTCTCGCGCAGCAGGCGCGAGTACAGGTCCGAGTAGCGCTCACCCCGGCTCGTCTGCTCGATGACGTTGGGGACGAGGTAGCTCTGCGGCTGGGTGGGGGGCACTCGATCGGCTCCTGGTGGTGCTGCGGGGCCGACGCTGGTCGACCCGTCCGGGTGGGGATCCACGCTACCGCGCCCGCCCGGCGATCAGTCGTGATCGTGATCGCCGTGATCGTGGTCGTCGTGGTCATGGTCGTGCTCGAGCGGCTGCAGGAACCGCTCGTCGATGGCGTTGCCATCAGGATCCACCACCTCGGCGTGCGCGACCAGCCAGTCGATCGCCTTCTGCGCGGCCAGGTCCGAGCGCAGCTCGGAGAGCTGACCGCCCCGGCGCAGCTGCTCACGGGCGTCGTCGAGCGAGATGTCGGCGTCGCCGATCATGTGCTCGATGGCGTGGTCGACCTCGTCCTCGGGTGCGACGATCTGCTCGGCGGCCACGACGGCCCGCAGCGCAAGGTCGGCCTTGACGCCGTCGGCGGCGCTCTCCTTCAGCCCGGAAAGGAAATCGTCCTGGTCCTGGCCGATCACCCGCAGGTAGTCGTCCAGGCCGATGCCCTGCTGCTGCAGTCGCATGATGACGTTCTGCAGCTGAGACGACATCTCTGCGGAGACCAGCGACTCGGGGATCTCCTCGTCGACGAGCTGGGTCAGCTCGGTGACGACCCCGGTCCGCACCGCCCCCCGGGTGCGGTTCTCGGCGCCCTCGGCCAGGCGTGAGCGCACGTCATCGGTGAGCTGCTCCACGGTCTCGAACTCGGTTGCCTCGGCGACCCACTCGTCGGTCAGCTCGGGCAGCACCCGCTCCTTGACCTCCTTGACCACGACGCGGAAGTCGACGTCGTCCTGTTCGGGGTCGGGGTGCTCGGCGGTGAACTCGACCACATCGCCGGCCGAGGCGCCGAGGAGGTTCTCGTCGAGCTCCGAGGCGATCATCCCCGAGCCGACCCGGTACAGGTAGTCGTCCGCGGTGAGGCCGTCGACCTCCTCGCCGTCCTGGGTGCCGGAGATGTCGACGGTGACGAAGTCGTCGCTGGCCGCGGCACGCTCGACCACTTCGAGCTCGCCGTACTGGCTGCGGATCCGGTCGATCTGTGCGTCGATGTCCTCCGTCGCCACCTCGGGGCTGGGGACCTCGACCCGCAGGCTGCCGTAGCCGGCGATGTTGATGGAGGGACGGACGCCGACGACTGCGGTGAAGGTGACGTCGCCGGACTCCTCGCCGTCGGTGATGTCGAGCTCGGGCTGGGCGATGACGTCCACGTCGTTCTCGATGATCGCCTCGCCGTAGAACTCGGGGATGGCCCGGTTGAGCGCCTCGGCCCGGGCGTAGCCGGATCCGATCTGCTTCTCCATCAGGGCGCGGGGGGCCTTGCCGGGGCGGAACCCGGGGATCTTCACCTCTTTGGCGATCTCCTTCCAGGCCGCGGCGATGGCCGGCTCGAGCTCGACCTCCTCCACCTGGACGGTGAGCTTGACCTTGGGTTCCAGGTCGGGGGTGTCGGGAACGGGTTCGAGCGTGGCTTTCACAGGGGCGAGAGCCTACAACGGCGCCGATCGACGGTTCCCATCGCCGGCACCGACGATCCGGCGGTCCGGGTAGTGTCGGCGCCCACGGGACGTGGCGCAGCCTGGTAGCGCACCGGCTTTGGGAGCCGGGGGCCGCGAGTTCGAATCTCGCCGTCCCGACTCACTCCGATCGGGTGAGCCGAAGCGTACGACGCTCCCCGTAGGCTCTCGGCCATGACCGACAGCACCACCGCCGGAGCGTCCGCGGAGCCCACCTCGGGCGACCTCCCCGCCACCGGGACCGCCGATCTCGATGAGGTCGGCGTGCCCGCCGGATCCGCGGCCGTGTCCCGACTCGAGTCGGTGCTGTCGCTCGTGTCACCGGTGACGTCGTCGCCGGGCGCACCGCTCGAGACCACGAACTTCATCCGCTCGGTGCAGCCGTCGCTGATGCCGCGCACGTCCCTGCACCAGGGCGTGGTCAGCGCACTGTCGATCCTGACCGCCCGCAAGGTCAGCAAGGTCGTCGAACGGCTGACCGACCGGGTGACCTTCGGCAGCGACTCGCTGACCGCCCGCCTGGTGGCCCGCGCCGCCCTGGTCGCCGGCGGCAACGCGCTGGCCGCCGTCCCGGACCCCGACGACCAGCGATGGCCCGCCGGGGTCTCCCGCCTCACCGGCGAGCTGCTGCAGTTCGGAGCCGCTGGCGGCGCCCTGTACGACGTGCTGTCCAAGCTGGACACCGGCGAGTCCGACAACGTGCGGAGCCTGCGCCGCCTCGGCATCACCACCGGGGTGTCGGTCGGCTTCGCCGCGTACGCGTCACGCCGCTTCCTCACCGAGCGGCGGTCGTTCTTCACCGACGACTTCGACCAGCTGTCTCTCACGCTGCCGCAGACCATGCTGAACACCGCGGCGGTCACCGCTGTCGGCACCGGCCTGGGGGCATCGTTCAAGCTGACCCGCCGCGGGTGGATCCGCTACTTCGGACCCGGCATCACCCGCAACCTCCTGGCCCGGGGCGTCAACGCCGGGCTGTGGGCCGGAGCGGCCACGGGTCTGTACTGGGCCGGCATCTCCTACATCGGTCGCTCCAACGAGAAGATCGACCCCGGCTACTCGCAGGCTCCCACCGATCCGTTGGTGTCGGGGTCTCCCGAGAGCCTGGCGTCCTTCGAGGAGCTCGGACAGCAGGGCCGACGGTTCGTGCTCGACTCGGTGGACCCGGAGCTGATCGACGAGACCCTCGACGAGTCCGGGGCCCGGACCCCCATCCGCATCTACATCGGCTTCAACGACCACCCGATCCACTCGTCGTCGAGGGCCGAGACCGCGCTCGCCGAGCTCGAGCGGACCGGCGCCTACGACCGGAAGTACCTGCTCCTGGTCTCCCCCACCGGCACCGGCTGGGTCGACCACACCGTTCAGGAGGCCACCGAGTTCTTCGCCCGGGGCGACATCGCCACGGTGTGCATCCAGTACGGCCGCTACCCGTCGTTCCTGTCGCTGCAGAAGGTACGTCAGGGGCGTCGCCAGTTCCGCACCCTGGCCCTCGGCGTGCACCAGCGACTCCAGGGCATGGCCCCCGAGGACCGGCCCGAGGTCCTGGTCTTCGGCGAGAGCCTGGGCGCCTGGTCGTCGTCGGACGTGGTCATGAAGTCCGGGATCGACGGCTTCGACTCCTACAGCATCAGCCGGGCGCTGTGGTTCGGCATGCCCCACCTGGCCCGCTGGTCCAAGGCCGGCCTGGACCGCCCCGGGGCCATGACCCCGCCCGGAACCGTCGGCGTGTTCGACCGCTGGGAGGAGCTCGAACGCCTCACCCCCGACGAACGTGACGCCCTGCGGGTGGTCCAGCTCAGCCACGACAACGACCCGATCACCCACGTCGACCCGTCGATCCTGTTCCGGCCGCCGGACTGGTTGGGCGAGCCCCGCGGCCGCAACGTGCCCGCGGGTCAGCGCTGGTTCCCGGTGGTGACGTTCCTGCAGACGTTGATCGACGCCGCCAACGCGATGCGCAACGAGCCCGGCGAGTTCCGCTCCACCGGCCACGACTACCGGGCCGACACCGCCCGCTTCGTCGCCGAGGGCTACCGCCTCCCCTACTCCGAGCAGCAGCTCGCCGCGGTCGAGGTGCAGCTGCGACGACTCGAGAAGGAACGTGCCGCCCGGGCCAAGGGCACCGAGGACGGCGACGCGTCGGCGGGCTCCGACGGTGCCGCCGCGGCCGACGGCCCGGTCCGCGACGGGCGCACCGCGGGTCCGGCGTGGCTGCGCAAGGCCGGCATCGGCGGCTGAGCGGCCGCGGGGTGGGCCACGACGCGATCACCGGGGGCGACCCCCCGCCGACGGGACGTGCCGCGCCCCACGACCACGGGGGACCCGCGTGGTGGGACCCCCTTTCGCACCGTCCCGCCCACGCCAACCCCGAGACGGGACCGCTCCTCGGCGTAGTCGGCGTCCTCGTCGGTTCGAACGTCATCGCCAACGAGGTCCTGCCGTCGTGGGCGTACATCCCCTGGAACATCGCGGTGGCCGGGACGCTGGTGTGGGTTGCCCGACGGTGGGGCCGCACCTCGTTCCGCGAGCTCGGGCTGTCACCGGACCGACTCCGTTCCGGGTTGGTCTGGGGAGGGCTGGCCGCGACCGCGGTCGCGGGAATCACCGCGATCGGCGCCCTGCTGCCGGTGACCCGCGAGCTCTTCCACGACGACCGGGCGGCGGACCTGTCGTTGGGCGGCCTCGCCGCGTACGCGCTGGTCGAGATCCCGTTGGGCACGGTGCTGGCCGAGGAGACGATGTTCCGCGGGGTGCTTCCGGCCATGTTCCGGAGACGGTTCGCCCACCGGCGCAACTGGGCGATCCGTGGCGACGCCACCGCTGCGGTCCTGTTCGGGCTGTGGCACGTGCTGCCGTCACTCGACCTGGCCGCGAGCAACACGGCGCTCAAGGACCTGCCGTTCGGGCTGGGGGTTCCCGTGGCGATCGCCGCCAGCGTCGGGGCGACCGCGGCGGCCGGTCTGGGCTTCACCTGGCTGCGGAACCGCTCCGGAAGCCTGGCCGCTCCGATGCTGCTGCATTGGGCGATCAACGGCAGCGGCATCGTGGCCGCCTGGATCGTGCAGCACTGAACCTGGATCCACCGATCGGGTGTGGTGATCTTCAGCGGGTTCGGGTTCAGGCGGCAGTGAGGAGGTGGTGGAGCAGTCCGTCGAGGGCGTAGGCGGTGAGGTGTTCTCCGCCGCCGTGGCAGCGACACGAGTCGGCCCCGATGTCTGGTGGCGGTTGGGGTGGGTGTGTCTGGAGTGGCAGCACCGCGACATCGGCGTGTGGTCCGGGTGTGGGGCCTGGCGGTCCTGAGGATCCGAGGCAGCGGGTTCGGTCGTAGAAGGTGAGTTGGCTGCCGTTGCGGACGATCTGCCAGCGTTTCCGGTGCAGTTCGTGGTGATGGAAGCTGCACAACAAGACACCGTTGTCGAGGTCGG
>WBZM01000406.1_pt1 | contig 62292 bp, 54 predicted proteins | sample 5204271 | NCBI WGS metagenome assembly WBZM01 (sample SAMN12344346, study PRJNA552823) | activated sludge metagenome | biome: Activated sludge suspended growth; feature: Nitrification reactor; material: Wastewater; isolation source: activated sludge from nitrification reactor of wastewater... | reverse complement strand
TCTTCACCAGTTCAACCGCTTCGCGCTTGAACTGGTCCGGGTACCGCTTGCTCTTCGACATGTGCTGCTCCTTTGACCAGCAGTCTTACCGCTGGACTCAGGTGTCGTCGAAACCGGGGGAGTTCCACTACCTGGATATCCAGAAGACGCTGCAGTCGAATGGCGGAGACGAAACCTTCGAAGGCCTGGCGATGTACTTCGCCAATCTGCTCTTCAACTACTTCGGTCCGATCCTGGAAAGGAAAAACCGGAGACAGGCGATGGAGTACGAAGCAACATTCCAGGATCGCGACCGAAGCGACCCGGAGGTGCCTGACCAGATGATTGCCTGGCTTCTGGAAAGGGACCGGTCGCTCAAGAGTGAGATCGAAAGCATGATCTCCAGATACCGGAACATGGCTTCGAAGCCCCCACCGGAATGAGCCTTGGTCCGAGGCGCGAATCAATCCGGAGGCTGAAGAATCATGGAAGTAGCAGAGATAAAAGGGGCTGAACCTCGAGAAGTCAATCTGGCGGCTCTGCTTGCGGAATTAGGGGAAGGCGAGCAGCCCCGGTTGGCCTGCATGCCGATTGAACTCGAGACTTCCGCGGGTCAGTTCATGGACATGAAGATACCGACGATTCTGGTCACAAACCAGAGAATTCTGGTGTCAAAGGACAGGCTCTTTGGGAAACCCAAGGTCAACTGGCAACTGGACCTCAAGGAGATAGAGACGGTTGGCATGGGACCGCTCCACGGGGTCGGTCCAGCTTGGGAGGCACACTTTCACACCCATCGTCGGAGTCCAACCGTGCTTCTCTTCGATGGACCCCAGCAGGCAGAGGACTTCCGCAACGGACTACGCGATGCGGGGGTGGAATCAATTACCTCAGCGTCCGAATCGGCAAACTCAACCCGAGATCTGAGCGATGCCGACCAGGTCCGGTTTCGGCTGCTTCACGGATTTCTCGACGGGGTCAGCAGGTTCTCGGATCCGGATTACATTGGCAAACCTTTTGGTGAAGGGTCGGACCTCGAGCTGGCAATTGGTGTCTTGGACTCGCGTTTCACAAGCATTGATGACGTGCGTTGGGCTACGAGGATCATGATCACGGATCTGGTGGTTGGGGCCGCGGATAGTGGGTTGGAGGACCCCAGCAACGACGTCCTGCGGGCGATGGGAGCAGACTCGTCCACACTGGCAAACCCGGATCTCAACGAAACCGTGCGCCTCGCGGTGCGCAATCTGGCGGGAGCAGCCCTCGTTCTGATCCAGGAAATTGATGAAGCTGGCGGGACGCGTGATCTGTGGGCGCAAAACGATGAGGTAGCGAAAGAAATGGCTTGCTGGTTCTCGGTCGCGAGACTGAGGATGGCTAGTGGGGGTCTCATGCCCCCGGTGGAAAGGCCGGACTGGATTTGAGTCGGCAATCAACTGAATCGAATGGAGACTGGGCGTTAGCCAGGACTGAGCAGTCGATCGCAACCGGTCTGCCGGGCAGACCAGCAATCAGGAGGTAGGCATGTTCTTCAACAAGAGGCCTTGGGAGAAGGATCTCGACACGCAGTGCTACGTCATCGGCTCGGCAATCGTCAAGGTTGCCACCGGGGAGATGCCAGCTGACTTCCTCGATTTCACCATCGAGAACCACATCGTCGCTATCCGCGGTTGCTACGACGAGGCGAGGGCCGAAGGAACCGAGGACAAGTTCGGCAAATCGGTGCGCCGATTCGTCAAAAGGGGTGTGGACGTGACCGGATCACATGCCAAGGTGAGTTCTTACGCGGTCAGGGAGACGATCGAGGCCGTCTCCGATCGAGTCGTTCGGGCTTGCATTTCGGGGAGTTCATCCGCTTCAGCCGACTCTGCTCCCAGCCAGTCATCCGCGCTCGAGTCGACCCTTACCGAACTCGATCGAGATTGGTTTCTCAGGTGGGCAGACGGGATGTCCGAGAGAAAAGGCAAGGCTGCCCTGTTCGCGGCACTGGAAGTAGACAGCGAACAGGAAGCACTCGAGCAGCTCTGGATCAAGGCGATCCTGATCATCGACCATGATTGTCGCGACTATGTCCAGAAGTACCTGGACGGTCAGGCGCTGAGCCGGTACGCGGACTATTTCACTTCTGACGAGGCGACTCCCTGGGGCTTGATATCGGTCGTGTGTGGTCTAAACCAGGGGAGTCTGGACGAATGGCGGACCTTCATCGTCGATGATATGAAAGGCAAACTCGGACGATTCGCAGACATCATGGTTGATCCGAGCATCGTGGACTAGACATGCCGGAGTCTGTCGGAGAATCGGTGGTGGGGAGGTCATATGGATACCTTCGGGTCATCTGAAGACAAGCGGGACGCAAGGAAGCGATGGGAGTCGGAACGGGACGCGTGGATTGCCGAGGCCAGGCCTTTGCTCCAATCGATCCAGCCGTTTGAAGCCAGGGTGTGTGTGGCAGTCACGGGAATCACCTATGAAGGCGGCTATCTGCCGGCAGTTCTCGGGGAGCTAATATCCGAGCTGCCGTGGGATCCAGCCACCGGTCATCCACCGCAGGAAAACCCGCCGTGGGATGACCGGGCACTGGCCGACTGGTTTGCTTCTGCCTGCCAGTCGGCTCCGATCACCCTCAGCTGCTTTCTCCTCAAGGACCTGAGCCGCCGCGAGCGGAAGCAGTGGGAGCGTGGCTACTCCAGCAGTCCGCTCACAGTTCACCCGGATCTGGAAGGTTGGATCCTCGACCAGGGCTCGACGTCCCTTTGTCGTCACAAGAGGTTCGGACAGTCAGTGTATCTCCCGTTGAACGCAGCAATCACGACCGATGGGAGTTGCCTGGAAGAGCACCGTCAGGTCAGCTACGGCGGGACGCCGGAGGTCCCCGAACCAGGGAAGCCTCTCCCTTACAGTTCCACCTATTACAGCCGGGAGCTGATCGAGGCAGACCCTAGGTTCAAACGGACTCCGAGGTTCCACGCCAGGGCGCTGGTCGCGATGGCCGACCTTGCCGGTTTGGCCCGGCTCGGAAGGCTCGCCGAACCTCCCCCGATGTCCTGAATTCACCGGTGCGGAAAGTACTCCGGCGACTAGAACTGGATTCCCAGCCCCTGGCCAATCAATCGCGGAGTCAGATCCTCGGCTCCGGTTACGGCGAGAACTTCATCGGGGTCCATCTGGGGAATTGATTTCATGGCGAGGTCCCTCGTGACCGTCACCGTTTCTTCTGGCATGCGATCGAGACCGAGCAGGAAGAGATCATTCCCGTTCAGATTTGGCTGGACCATCTGAAACCAGCGGCCGCTCCACACGAAGGACATCGCGACAATGTCATGTTGCCCCTCTGACGAAGCTTTGGTGGCGGCATCCTCCATCCACTTCCAGGGACGGGAGAAGATGTTCCGGTCTTCATCGAAGGCACGCATGGTGGCGTGAGAATCCTCGACATGTGGCAAGCCGCACTCGCGTCTCATCAGCGCGATCGCGGCCTCGTTTGCTTCATTGGTTCTGGCTACGGCTGAACACAGGGCCTTCAGGACTTCCCTGGCCCTGTTCAAATCAACGTCGCCAGTTCTCGCGTATTGATCGGGGATCGCGGTATGGGCATCAAGTTGGTCGTCGGCGGGCGGAGAGGTGTTCCAGTCCATGCCCGCGGAATGCTTCTGCATGGCATGGACCGCAACTCCGGAATGGGCGGCCGACCTTGTCGGCCAGGCCAGATCCGCCATGCCGCAACGATCACACTTGAAGGTGAAGGACGGCCTCCCCATGTTGTCTGTTACCGGGATGAGATGCGAAGACACATGTTCACCCATCAACTCCCTGTCCTCGAGAACGGTCTCGCCACAGAGTGGGCAATTGAGGGTTTTCGGTTCCTTGTTTCTGCCAAATAGAGCGCACATGATTCAGCATTCCTTTCCGGTTAGAGCCAGCCTTTGGCACCCTGGGGATCGTCTCCGGCAGCGTTTTCGCCTTCCTGCCTCAGGGTCAGGTCGATGCCATAGATGATTCCTTCCACCCCTGCGCCGATCTTTGCGTTGGCTTCTTCCAGCCCACGCAGAAACTCGTCTGAAGTCGGGCCGAAGGTTGTGTTCAGGATGCACTTGGCGGTAGCCACCTGACCAAGCACTTCGTCGGGTATTCCCTCCGTGAACTGGAACTCCGCGCGAAAGTGATCACCATATGAGGCGAGCAGGTATTTGGCCGTTTCCCGAGTCGAGGCGCATAGATCATCGAACAGGGGAAACGAACGCGCGAGGTTCGCTTCCGCTTCATCGGCAAGTTTGCTGAAGTGACCAATCGAAATCTCGTGCTGCGGCCGGACCGCGGCCTGCTCCCTGTTGCTTGCCGCCTCCTGGGCATAGGACAGACACTCATCCGCACCTGCCATCACCTGTGCGCACTGATCGATATAGGTCTGACGAAGCTCGTCCGTGGACTCCATGTAATTCCTCCCGTAGATGTCGATCGCAACCAACCGAACCTAGCAACTGACTCTCTCTCACATGTCGCGGATCCCGCGGGACCGCCCGCAGTCCGGGGTGACGCTCTGGTTCGGTCGCAGTCGAAATGTGACGACGGCCCGCGGTATTGCTGGGAAACTTGAGGTGTGCGCCCCCGGAAGGTAATCCAGAGTCTGATCCGCAGAGGAAAATCGAGGGAAGAGCCGGCAATCAGTGGATTCTTCGGTGAATACCGTTTTCTGAGTAATTTCTGGCCGGCCGAGGTTCGTTTCGACGGGGTTCCTTACCCCTCGGTTGAGCATGGCTATCAGGCAGCCAAATGTCTGGATCGGGCGGATCGAGAGCTGATCCGTGAGGCGGCGAAGCCGGGCAAGGCGAAGAAGTTGGGGAGTAGAGCGGAAGTTCGACCTGACTGGGAGCAGGTTCGGGTTGAGGTCATGCGTGATCTGGTCAGGCAGAAGTTCCTCAAGCACCGCGACCTGGCCGAGATGCTTTTTGCCACCGGATCCGCCGAACTCATTGAAGAAAACTCGTGGGGAGATACCTTCTGGGGTGTCTGCGAGGGGGAGGGTGAGAACCGGCTCGGGCGGGTCCTGATGGAGGTTCGCGACGAGCTACGTCCTGGCTATAAATTGTCCGGTGAAGCAACACCCGCTGATGTGGATCATTGGCATTCACGATCGCAAGGAGATTTCGAGGCATGAAGACCATTGAAGGTCGCGAGATAGATGACAAGGCACTCGTTTTGGTGAACGCGGGTGAGACGGTGGTTTTTGCCGCCCGTCCCGCATACACGACGGTAAATCCGGGCGCACACTGGAACGCCGCAACCTTGCTTCTGACCGATCAGCGATTGATCCTTATCAAGGATCGTCTGTTTGGGAAGGCCAAGGCAGATTTTCAGGCCAGTTGGAGCGAAGTAAGAACGGTGGATGGAGAACTCTGGATGGGTGGAGGTCCGCAAATCCAATTACTCGTCCAGCATTCAAAGTCGTCACAACCGGTTGAACTGATCGTTGATCCCCAATATGCGACTGAAGTGGAGTCAGCGATTCGCGGGGGCTACCTCAGGTAGTTCCCATCCCGGTTCCGACAGCCACGCTGGTGTCTGCGCCCGAAAGCCCATTGCGCTGATCAGCGATCCGCAGAATGCGGCGGACGGCGAATCGGCGAGACGCGGGGGTCATCTGAAGTAGCCGCCGTCAGGGCCACAACCACGTTGTTCGCGGTACGAACTTCTGCCGAGAATCGCTTCCGACCGGGTCAGGAAAGTGCGCTGAGCAAATCAGAAATCCAGGAGTCGGAGGGAGCATCGTACGCTGTCACTTTCTGAGCAACGCCCAGATCTTCGTTGGTCAGGAGCAATTGCTGGGGCCGGAGGCCGTGAGCGGACTCACTGCCCACGAACGAATGTGAATCGTCGACGCTCATTTGGGAGGCCAGACGCCACGAGAATTCCCGGAGTGCGGAGCCCGGAAGACGTCGAACGAGACCCGACAGGGATTCACACCAGCCGAATACGTGAATTCCGACTTCGGGTCCGTTCATCAGCACGTATTCCAGCTTGCCGGGCAGGTCTATATCGTCATCGAAGTCCATGGCTTCCCTGTCGAAGTCCATCGCCCGATGAAGTCCGTATAGAACCAGCAGGATTGGCGGCGCGGTCGTGTCGTCGGTATCGACTCGGTCCCGCACCTCGTCAACAATCTCCGTGAGCAAATCTGGAGCCTGCCTTCGTCTCGAGATCGATATCAGTCCTCGGGTCACATACTCTTGCAGGGGTGAATCCAGTCCCTGATCGATCGCCATAAAGTCAATTACTTCAACTCGCATCCCTCCGGCGATTGCCGCTCCGATCGAGTTGACGGTCACCGCGCGCGGGAGCGAGAATTCGTCACTGGTCGACCCGAGCGCCACGGTGGGATCTCGAGCTAGCAGCATGACGTTGCTGCCACCCTCTCGCCGCAGAATCACGTCAGAGGTCCCGGTGATTGTCATCGGTGCTCCGAACCTCAAAATCTCCGAATGCGGCGACACATTGGTGACCTCGCGGATGAACTGCTCCGGAGACACATTGTCGGCGGGGATAGGCGCATTCCCTTCGAAGACAATCGGACGGCGGGTGAACCCGGACCGATCGGCCTTTTCACGAAGCGATCGAATATGCAAGTGCCGCTCTTCCTCCGAGAGAATGATGCCGCGGAAAGGCTGGTTTGCCTCGACGATCCCGCCCGAGGTGTTCAGAATGCCCTCCCCAGCCTTGCTGAGAAGCTGCCAATCCTTGTTGCCTTCGGCCAAAACTCTAAGGGAATCCGCTTCGGATGCAGGCAATAGGATTCGCACTGGAAGAAGCTGGAGAACATGGCTGCCGAGCGCGTCAAGACCTGAAAGGCTCTGGGAAGCAAGCAGGACATGAACCCCAAACCCCCGACCCTGTCTGATGATTGACTCAAGGGCCTCGGCGGCAGCATCACCGACCTTGTCGTTCTTTGTAAACAAGACCTGAAACTCGTCGAAGACGAGCAGGATCCGCGGAAGCTTCTCGCCGGTTTTTTCTCGCAACGTCGGAAGCGATGAATGAACACCTTCGGTATCCCGAAGCAGGTTGCCTCGGCGGGCAATCTCCGCCTGGATCGTTTTCAGCACACTGAGGCCGAAGTCACGGTCGCTCTCGATAGCGATCGAGACCGCATGGGGGAGACTAGTCGCCGCATAGCCCTTGAACTCAACTCCCTCCTTGAAGTCGATCAGATGAAGTTCGAGCTCCTCAGGCGGATAGAGAGTCGTTATCCCCGCCAGATAGGCGTGCATCAGCGTGGACTTGCCCGAACCTGGTCGCCCCACGAGCAACGCCCCGGAGTGGTTGGTGGAATCAAAAGTCAGTTTGGCCAAGTCACGAGCACCGACCTGTCCGATCGGAGCGGAGATTTCCTCGACGCTCGATTCTTGCCACCAGGAATCTGGGTCCGATCCGGAAACGTTGGGATTCAGGCTGGTCAGCGAGTTCGCAAACCCGATGCTGTACTCCTCACTGGATCGAACGTCATTGCCTATAGTCCTAATCAGGCATCGGATTCGCTGAGGGTCCGCCTTGGTATCCGAGTCGGGATCGAACTTTATGTTCAGACTTCCGCCGTCCGGACTTATCCGGCCAGCCTTCACTATCGGTGCCTCGACCTGGTCCATGGATTTCCCGTGGGGTGTTTGCGTGTCTTGCTCCGAGACGAGTAGAACACCCACTCCACATCGTGGCCCGTTGCGGATAATTTTCATGAGTTCGTCGAAGGCGTAAGTATCGAGATTTGAAGGGCAATCGAAGAGGACAAGCAACCGATGGGGTTCGGCCGCGGGACCAGCGGCGAGATTGAATTCCTCAAGCGAGGCAAACTCAGAGCGCAGGTACTTCTGTGTGACCATTTCGATGTGGGCCGATTGGGATGCGAGCTGTATTCGCATGTCCTCGGTCGAGGACCAGATCTTCCCGCCGATCAGGTCCTTGTCATATTCCGCTAGTTCCAGCAGCGACTGGGCGGACTGGCCCATACCGACGGGATCAAATATTGTGAGTTTCAGCGTCCCGGGTTTGCGAGACGCGAGCGCACGCAAGACGGTCGACCGGGCTAGGGCATTTGCGACATCCCGGTTCCCGGTTGACACGATGTGAAGCCCTTTCAATGGATCCCGGAGAACGGGGATCTCCAAGCCAATGCCGAGATCTGAGTGTTCTCCGAGATGCCCTCCGTTCACTGTCACATTGTTCCCCAGGAGGACTCGAGATTCGCCGCACTCAATGGGCCAATCGGCCCATTTGGGACTTTCCCAAGGGCACGCTACCGGCGGGAGGTTCTCCATTGCGTCATACATCTCGAAGAGCACTTTCTGGATAGCCTCATCGCTTGCCACGCGAGTATCTGACACTCGCTTGGCTAGCGCTACTCGCATGTCTTCCTTGGCTTGCTCCTGCTTGGCCGCAACCTCTTGGCCGTCGGCGAAAAGGCGGTCTCGGATCTGTCTCTGGCGGTCGATCTCATTTTCGAGTTCGGCGAGGGACAGCGCCATGCTTTCTATGTCAAGCCTGGCTTGTTTCAGGTGCTTCCGCTTCTTGGAGTATGTCCATGGGGTGGTACTGCGATCGACTTTTTCCCGTACGCGAGCCCCAGCGTTCAGCCACAGTCGGTCGAATTCCATGTTGATGGCGAAACGCTCGTTCGAGCTACACCCGACGGAGTGCTCAATAAATCCGTGACTCACCTTGAACCATTGAAGTTTGGCGCCGGGCGTCGAGGTATACACAGTGGCCTTCTTCACAATCGACGCCGAAGGAGTTGCGACTCTAGGTGCGTTTGGCAAGTCTTCACCTCTGATTCCAGTCCATAGCTCACATCTGTCGAGCGTCTCCCGGCAGTTCTGCAAGGCGTGCTCGAGCACCCGGAGGTGCGCTTCAACCTGCATGAGTTCTGCGCTGTCAGGGGATCTAGACCCTTCGCGGGCCTCGACGCGACTTGCCTGGAGGGTCGCGAGTGTCTCACGTTGAACCCTGACCTCCTTCAGGAGCTGCTTCCCCAAGCTGATCACTTTGTCGACCGGTGATGTGTTGATGCTCAAGTTGTCTCCCTAGGTATGCAGACAAGAAAAGTGCTACTGGAAGCGATCAGAATAGGGGATCTAGAGCCGTTGACGCTGAACTAATCCGAACGCTCCCTGGTCTTGGGGCGGTGTTCACAAATCGTAAAGCTGCAACATGCGATGGAGTGGCGTTAGCGGCACGGGGGCTGAACTAGCTGCTTATCTCGCATGCGGTCACAGTCAGTACCTTCACTAGAGTAATTGCGATCCGATCAGGAAGCAGCAATGCTTGTGCGAGCTTTGAGGCCCATCGCAAGTAGAGTCTCGCTTAGCCCTGTTTCAAGCGGAGTGGTCGGGTTCCAGCCGAGTTCCCGGGCGGCGCGGGCAGGGTCGATGGAGATTCGCTTGACTTCTCCGGGGCGGCCGGGTTCGAAGGTAGATTCGAAGGTTGTCCCGGCGGGTGGACCGTCACTATTAAGTGAGAGTCCGGCTTTGCGCAGGCTGTTCAGGAGGTCGAGGATCGAGGTTTCCTGGCCCGAGCCGAGGTTGATTGGGCCTTCGACATCGGTGCGGGAGGCGGTGAGGATGGCGTCGATCAGGTCGTCGATGTAGACGAAGTCCCGGGTCTGGGTTCCGTCACCGAAGACGGTGGGGTTCTGGCCGGCCATCAGCAGCTCGCCGAAAATCGCGACCGCACCGGCCTCGCCCTTGGGGCTCTGGCGCGGTCCGTAGACATTGCCGAAGCGGAGCGAAACCGAGTTGAACATGTACATGCGGCGGTAAAGGGCCAGGTACTGCTCACCCGCGAACTTGCTCAGGCCGTACTGGCAGAGTGGCTCGGGAGTGATCTCCTCCGAGGCGGGCAGCTCGAGATTGCTGCCCTCGCCGTAGATCGCGCCGCCGGTGGAGGCGAACACGAAGCGGTCGATCCCGACCGCCTTCGAGGCTTCGATCACGTTGATCGTTCCCACCACGTTGACGGTGGCGTCAAAGGCGGGCTCGGTGATCGACCGCTGGACCTCGCCCTGGGCGGCGAGATGGAAAACGGTCTGCGGGCGGACCTTCTCCAGGGTTGCTTCGACGAAGGCCCGATCGGTGATGTCCCCTTCGATCAGAACGGCCCCTCCGGTCAGGGCCGACTCGAGGTTTTCGAGCTTTCCCGTGGAGAGATTGTCAAGGATGGTGACTTCGTCACCGCGCTCGATCAGCGCATCGGTGAGATGCGACCCGATGAATCCGGCTCCGCCTGTTACAAGAGTTTTCATGGGGATAAATGAAACGTAACCATCCTGTGAAAAGTCTGGGGTTTCACATGGTATTCCCCGAACGTCTTTCGGAGCCCCTGCTACTCTCGCCAGCCAATGCGACTCATCATCACCGAGAAAAACAACTCAGCTCAGAAGATCGCGGAGATCCTCTCGAACGGCGCTTCGACCGAGACGAAGTCGTTCACCGTGCCGGTTTTCCGCTGGGAAGATTCCGACGGTGAGACTGCTGTGATCGGCACCGGCGGCCACTTCGTCGGACGTGAGTTCCCGCAGGAGAAGGAATACAAGCAGTGGAAGCTCGACCTGATCCCGGGTCTGATCGACGCGCCGCTCGAGACCGGCCCGATCGACGGCAAGAAGAACGTGATCAAGGCCGTCCAGAAGGAAGCCAAGAAGGCCGACAGCCTGGTTATCGGCACCGACTTCGACCGCGAAGGAGAGCTGATCGGCCTCGAAGCGCTCGAAGTCTGCCTCGACGTGAACGCGGATCTGGAGCCCACACTTAAAAGGGCGCGTTACTCGGCCCTGACCAAGGAAGAGATCGAAGGAGCCTTCGACAATCTCGACGAGCTCTCCTATCCGCTTGCCAATGCGGCAGGTGCCCGTCAGGACATCGACCTGATCTGGGGCGCCGCCTTCACCCGCGCCGTCTCGCTCGTCGCCAAGGCTTACGGCGCCAACTTCCTTTCGGTCGGCCGGGTCCAGAGCCCGACCCTCGGCCTGATCGTAGAGCGGGAACTCGAACGCCGGGCACATGTCGCAAAGCCCTACTGGGAACTCTTCGCCAAGTTCGAACACCCGAGCGGCCATAGTTTCGAGGCCCATCACGCGACCGACAAGTTCTGGGACAAGGGCGAGGCTGACGCGGCGCTCAAGGGCACGGTCAGCCCCGGCACGGTCAAGTCGGTGACTTCCCGCAAGTCGACCAGCAAGCCGCCGTCCCCCTACAACACGAACTCGTTCCAGGTGGATGCTTCGAGCCGGCTCGGGATCACCCCGAAGCGGGCGATGGATCTCGCCCAGGACCTTTACGACGACGGTTTCATCTCCTACCCGCGAACCGACAACACGATCTACCCGGATTCGCTGCCGCTGGAGAAGACGATCCGTTCGCTGGTCAAGATCAAGGACTTCGCCGCGGCGGCACCGATCCTGGAAAAGCCGCTCCATCCGACCCAGGGCAAGAAGTTTGACGCGGCGCACCCGCCGATCTACCCGACCCACGCGCTCTACCCGAGTGCGCTCGACGGGCCGAAGGCGCGGGTCTACGAGCTGATTGTCCGTCGTTTCCTCGCCACCTTCGGCGAGCCGATGGTCACCGAATCGACCCGGGCCGACATCGAAGCCGGCTCCGAGACTTACTTCGTCCGGGGCAAGGTCGTGCTCGATCCCGGATACGCCGGCATCTACACATACGCCCGCTCGGCCGACGAGGAGATTCCGGCGCTCGAGGAAGGCCAGCAGCTGGCGATCGACGGTGCGCCGTGGCTGATCGACAAGGAAACCCAGCCGCCGGCCCGTCTCTCGGAAGCCAAGCTGGTCCAGCTGATGGACGAACAGGGCCTCGGCACCAAGGCGACCCGGCCGGACATCATCCAGAAGCTCTACAACCGGCGCTACGTGCGGAACCACCCGCCGGAGCCGACCGCCACCGGCATCGCCATGTACGAGGCCTTCAAGGAGTATGTGCCGGACATGGCCACCTCCGCGATGACCGCCTCGCTGGAAGGCGAGATGGACGAAATCGCCGAAGAGAAGATGACCAAGGACGAGGTCGTCGAGGACAGTCGCAAGCTGGTCCACAAGACCTTCAAAGACCTGCTCCAGGGTGAGGAAGCGCTCTCGAAGATGATCTGGGAGGGCATGGACAAGGACCGGATCCTCGGGCCCTGCATCGTCTGCCAGGAAGCCGGTCGCACCAAGGAAGACGGCTCGCCGAACGTACTGCGGATCATCCGGGCCAAGAAGTCGGGCAAGTCTTTCGTCGGCTGCACCGGCTGGGAAGCCGACAACCCCGACTCCTGCGACCAGACCTTCCCGATGCCGCAGCCGAACTTCTATGAAGTGACGCCGCTGGAGGAGAACTGCTCGATCTGCCACCGCACCCCGCGGGTCAACGTGAAGACCCGGGGCCGGGCCGGCCGCCCGTGGAAGCTCTGCTTCAACGACGACTGCCCGACCATGGTGGAGATGCGCGAAAAGAAAGCCGAAAGGCTCGCGGCCCAGGAAGCGGCGAAGAAGGCGAAGGAACTGGACGAAGCTGAAGCGAAGAAGTCCGGCAAGAAGAAGCCGGCCAAGAAGTCCGGCGCCAGAAAGAAATCCTCGAAGACGAAAACCGTCGCCGCCCGGATCGCCAACCCGCCCGACCTCGGCACCCGCCGGGTGAAGAAGGCGGGAGCTCGCAAGCCCAAAAAGGGCTGACGCGTGTTCATCACGCTCGAAGGGGTCGACGGCTCGGGCAAGACCACGCAGGCGGCGATGCTTGCGGAAGCCTTCGGGGCCAGCGCGATGACCCTGCGCGAGCCCGGCGGTACCGACGCCGCGGAACGGATCCGGCAGCTCCTGGCCGACCCGGAGACCCCGCTCGACCCAATCGCCGAACTGATGCTCTTCTGCGCCGCCCGGGCCGATCTGGTCAGCCGGGTGATCCGGCCCGCCCTGGAGATTGGCCGGACCGTGATCTGCGATCGCTTCACCGACTCGACCATCGCCTACCAGGGGGTGGCCCGCGGCCTCGGGATAGTCCGGGTTCGCGAGCTCTCCGAGGTGGCGACCGACGGCCTGGTGCCTGACCTCACCCTCTGGCTGAAGGTCGACCCCGCCTTCGGGCTGGACCGGGCCGGGTCCGACGACCGCTTCGAGGCGGAAGGGGTCCGTTTTCAGGAACGGGTCACCGAGGCCTACGAAGACATCGCCCGTCGCGAGCCGAACCGGGTCGTACCGATTGACGCGACCGGATCCCCCGAGCAGGTCCACCGGCTGATCCTGGCCGAGGTCGAAGCCAGGCTCCCGGCGTGAAAGGGCGGGGAGGCGGCGTGGCCTCCTCGCGGCTTGCGAGGATGCTGGCGTGATCACGCTGGAGGAATCCACCTCCCATCAGCCCCGGGTCCGGGCCGAGCTCGAAGCCGCTCTCAGGCAGGGGCCATCGCATGCCTATCTCTTCCGGGGTCCCTCCGGGTCCGGCAAGGCCAGGGCCGCCCGGGCTTTCGCGGCCGGGATACTGAGCGCCGGCAGCGCCGACCCCGAGGACTCCCGCCGGCGCGCCCTGCTTGACCCCTCACCCCATCCGGACCTGGTCTGGCTGCGGCCGAAAGGCATGAGCCACGCGGTTCAGGAGATCCGCGACCGGATCATCCACCAGGCGCCGCTCAGCCCCTTCGAGGGCTCGGCCCGGGTCTTCGTGATCGAGGCGGCCGACGCCCTGAACGAGGAAAGCCAGAACGCGATGCTGAAGACCCTCGAAGAGCCGGCGCCGCATGCCCACCTGATCCTGCTTTCAGCCGAAAGCGAAGGCCTGCTGCCGACCATCGCCTCCCGCTGCCAGCTGATCGAGTTCGGGTCGCTCCCGTTCGAGGTGATTGAAGCGGAACTGGACGGGCTGGCAAGTCCCGAGGCGCTCCACTCGGCCGCCAAACTGGCCGGCGGGGACCTCGACAAGGCAAGGTTTCTGGCCGGCAAACGGGGCAGCGACCTCAGGGTCGCGGCCGAACGGCTGATGACCTGCGCCCTCGAAGACGAGTTCCCCGGCTCGCCCTGGCTTGACCTGCTGGCCCAGGCCAGGTCGGCGGGCGAGCATTCCGGCGAGCTCGTCCAGGCCGACTTCGACGAGGAAAAGGAAGAGGGCATCAAGCACACCAAGACCGAGATCGAGGAGGCGGTGCGAAGGGCCCAGCGGAAGACCCGCACCGGCATGCTCGACCTCGGCCTTCACCTCGCCGCCGCCTGGGCCCGTGACTGGGCGACGGTCATCGCCGGCGCCCCCGACCTCGCCTTCAACCAGGACCGGCTCGAAGTCCTCGAGGCCCAGGCGGAAGGGATCGAACTCGGCCAGGCCCGTGACGCGGTCAGCCAGATCCAGGAAACCCGCCGCAGCTTCCAGCTGAACGTCAGCGAGGAGCTTGCTCTCGAGGCGCTGGCGTTTCGCCTCGAGAAGACGCTGCGGGACTAGCCGCTTCTTCCTCGACCCCGTCGATCGCCTGTTGCTGGGCGAGCCGTGTGATCTGCTTCGACTGGCGGGAAGCGATCACCGAAAAATTGAGCGAGAGAGCGAGCAGGATCAGCAGGGTGACCGAGAAGAGGGCGATCGTCACATCGCGAACGCCCATCGCCTTGGCCAGCCATTCGAGGGCGACGGGGAAGATCGCGCCGAGCAGCATGCCGATTCCGAGCAGAAACCAGACGATCGAGTAGCGCTCGAGCAGCTTGTCGCGGCGGATCAGGTCGAGGATCAGGGCCATGAAGGCGATCGCCAGGACCGCACCGATGATGCGCGCCTGGGGGGTCAGCCGAACGACCGGCTCGGTATCGGCCGCGAGGGCCCAGATCACTGCTCCACCTGCTTCGGTCGGAGCTGGCCGATCAGCAGCACGATCAGGGTCTTGAAGATGTAATAGGCGGAGGTGAGCGGACCGATGAAGGAGCGCCCGTGCTCGCGGGCCAGCATGTGGACCGGGACTTCGCGCACCACCAGGCCGGCGCGCACCGCCTGCTGAAGCGACTCGACCTCGGCGAACTCGGAGGAGTACCGGTCGGCGAAGAGCTGCATCGCCCGTTCGTTCAGGGCCCGCATGCCGCTGGTCGTGTCGGTGAAGGTCTGCCGGGTCGAGGTCGAGACCAGCAGGCTGAACAGCCGCTGGCCGATCCGCCGGGCGAAGGTCGACTTGTATTCGGGAATGTTCAGGTTGATGTCATCGGCGAAGCGGGAACCCACCGCGAGGTCGGCTCCGGCCTCGACCGCGGCGATCAGCCGGGTGACCTCCGAGGCGGGATGCTGGCCGTCGCCGTCGAGCTGGCCGCAGATTTCGTAGCCGTGCCGCAGGGCGAAAATGTAGGCCGTCTGATGGGCGGCGCCAACCCCCTGATTGAAGGGAAGCGAGGCGACCAGGGCACCGGCCCGACGGGCCAGGGCAGCGGTGCGGTCGGTCGAACCGTCGTCGACGACCATCACGTCGGCGTCCGGAACATGCTCCCGGGCGTCGGCTATCACGGCTTCGATCGAGTTTTCCTCGTTCCAGGCCGGAATGAAGACGAGTTTCCTCACGCGGCGATTCTGGCATGAAATAGAGGTTGTGGCCGAGAGTCTCCACACCGGGAACAGAGTTTGGCTACAACCTCTAGGGTCCGCTCATGAGCGGCAGCCCCGCCAGCAGCCCTAGATCCAGCCGAGGCAGGCGATCACGCTTCCCGCGCCGCCGCCACATCGGCATGCGGGTCTGGCTGGCGGCCGGATTCACGCTGGTCTGTTTCCTGACCGCCGGGATTCTCTACACCTTCATCACCGACAAGAGCCAGGACGTGCTGAACGAACGCTCGACCGAACTCGCGGTCGGCCGCACGGTCCGTCTGGCCGACCGGCTCAGCGAGCCCGACGTCGACCCCAAGGCCGAACTCGAAGCCGCCAACGGCGAGGGTTACACCGCCTGGTATTTCGATTCCGACGGCGACCTGGTTGCCCCCGAGAACCCGGCTGCCACCTTCCCCGCGAGCAAGCCCTACCAGGAGGCTCTCGACGAGGCGCTGGTCGGTTCGCGCTCCTCCCGGGACCTGAAGGGCGGCGAAATCGCGATCGTCGGAACGACGGTCGGCAACGAAGGCGAGCAGGTCGGGGTCGTGGTCGGCCGTTACTCGCGGCCGGTGGTGATCCGCTCGGCGATCGACACCCTGCGCTCGGAAAGCCTGCGCGCGGCGTTGATCGCGATCCTGATCGGCACCCTGGTCGGAGTCGGGATCGCCTCGGTGATCACCGGCCGCCTCAAGCGCATCGCGGCCAAGGCCGATGACCTCGCTTCCGGCAACTTCGACGTCCGCCTGCCGGTCCGCGGCCGTGACGAGATCGGCGACCTCGCCCGTTCGCTCGATTCGATGCGGGCCGCCCTGAAGGAAAGCTTCGGCGTGCTGACTGCCGATCGCGACAAGCTGGCCGCCATTTTCGACGGGCTCGGCGACGCGGTGATGGTGATCGACGACGACGGCTCGGTCCGGTTCCACAACTCGGCCGCGAACGCCCTGCTCGAACAGGGTGGCCGGGCCCCCGAACCGATGATGTCCTCGGTCAGACGGGCCGCGGTCGAGGGTTTCGCCGCGCACCCGGCGCTCCGCATGGGTGACCGCGCCTACGCGCTCCAGGCCCGCTCGCTTCCCGACGAAGGGGCGGTGCTGGTCGTGGTCCGCGACCGTACCGACGAGATGCGCAAGGAGTTCGCCGAACGCGACTTCGTCAGCAACGCGGCCCATGAACTCCGCAATCCGCTGGCCGGCATCTCGGGGGCGATCGAGGTGCTTCAGTCCGGGGCCAAGGATGACCCGCCGGCCCGGGATCACTTCCTGAACCGCCTCTCCGCCGACGCCGAGCGGATGTCCAGGCTGACCCAGTCGCTGCTCACCCTTGCGCGGGTCGAGGCGCTCGGCACCGGCGAGGTCGAGGTGGTTGACATCGGCTCCGCGGTAAAGGACGTCGAAGCGGCGGTCGAGGTCCCGGTCGGTCTCGAACTGCGAACCGACGTCGAGCCGGATCTGGCTGCCAAGGGTGACCCGACCCTGCTCAGGCAGGTGCTGATCGGGCTGGTCACCAACGCCTGCAAGAACACTCCGGCCCCCGGTTCTGTGACCATCCGCGGTCGCCGGGTCGGGGACGCCGAGATGCTGCTCGAGGTGATTGACACCGGTACCGGCATCCCCCAGGCGGAGATCGAAAGGGTCTTCGAACGCTTCTACCGGCGCTCCGAAACAAGGCGCCAGGAGGGCTTCGGACTGGGTCTCGCGATCGCCCGCAGGATGGCCGATGTGATGGGCGGAGAGATGGGAGCCAATTCCGTAGAGGGCGAGGGCAGTACCTTTTGGGTTCGCCTTCCTCTGATAGACCAGTCGAAGACACCAATCGCATGAACACCAATCCATCCATGAACGGCGCCGCCGGGCGCATCCTGATCGCCGACGACGAACCTTCGGTTCGCGACTCGGTCGGCTACGCGCTGGCCCAGGAGGGGTTCGAGGTGACCGCCGCCGAGGATGGCACCGATGCCGAAGAGCGCCTGGCCGGCGAGTTCGACTTCGACCTGCTGATCCTCGACATCATGATGCCGGGCAAGTCCGGCCTCGACATCTGCCGCGAGGTCCGTTCCCGTTCCACGGTGCCGATCATCATGCTCACCGCCAAGGACGCCGAGGTCGACAAGGTGGTTGGCCTCGAGGTCGGGGCCGATGACTATGTGACCAAGCCTTTCTCGCTGCGGGAGCTGCTCGGCCGGGTCCGGGCCCAGCTCCGGCGCCGCGAGCTTGATCGCGCCCCCGCCCCCGAGCAGACCCGGATCTCCGCCGGACCGGTCACGATCGACCTGGCCCGCCACGTGGTGACCGTCAACGGCAAGACGGTCAGCCTGACCCGTTCCGAGTTCCAGCTGCTCCGCCTGCTCGCCGCCCGTCCCGGTGAAGTGTTCAGCCGGGCCAAGATCATGGAAGAGCTCTGGCAGACCGAATTCGACGGAGACGAACGCGCCTGCGACGTTCACATCTCCAACCTCCGCCAGAAGGTCGAAACCGACCCCCAGCGCCCCGAACTGGTCCTCACAGTCCGCGGAATCGGCTACAAGTTCGCCGATTCCTGACCGCAGTCGAGCCTTCGGCCTTCCTGTAACCCTGGCGCCGGTTGGCGTGACCTGCTTCGAGCAGCGGCCCCGCCGACCCGGGACATCCATAAGCGGATGGGTCGGCTACAGGGGATAGCCTTCGGGAATGGCGACCCTGGTCACCGAACTGGACCTGCCCGGGATTGATCCGGCTGATCCCGAATTGAAGGGGGACCGGTGGCATGTTGCGGCGAACGGACTGCTGGACTCGGGCAAGTGGCTGGCGCAGGGGCCGCTTTCGCTGGTGGTCATTGACCGGGAGGCGGGGGAGTTCTTTCTGCGTTCCCGGTCGGCCGAATTCCCCGGCCGGCTCATCGCCGACCTGTTCGGGATCAAGGACGGGCCACTCAGGGACCAGGTTGACGCCAACATCATCAACCGGAGCGGTGACGACCACCGGCGGCTGAGGAGCCTGGTCAATCCTGCCCTGACCCCGCGGGCGGCCAACCGGTGGCGACCGGTCATGCGGGAGATCCTCGAAGGGCTCTGGGAGGAACTGGAAACCAAGGAGTTCGACTTCGTCTCGCGTTTCAGCCGGCCCTATCCCTCCCAGACCATCGCCCGGGTGATGGGCGCACCGGCGGTCGATGCCTCCCGACTTCACGACTGGTCCGAATGGATCCAGCGTCAGTTCGACCCGATCGCCCTCTCCGACCCGGAGACCGTCGAGACGGTTCAGGACAAGGTCGCCGAGTTCTACGCCTGGGTCGATCCGCTGATCGAGGAGCGTCGCGGCACCCCGGCCGATGACCTGATCACCACCCTGATCAGGACCGAGGAGGAAGGGGAGAAGCTCTCCGATCAGGAACTCCGGAACCTGGTCCTGAACATTCTGGTCGGCGGGGTCGACACCACCCAGAGCCAGCTTTCCCAGGCGATCCGGCTGCTGGCCGCAGCACCCGATCAGTGGGGGCTGCTCCGCGAGGACCCGGAAAAGATGGTCCCGCAGGCGGTCAGCGAGGTACTGCGTTTCGAACCGGTCACGGCCTTCACCGCCCGTCAGCTGGTTGAGGAAGTCGAGTACCGGGACGTGACCTTCCCGGCCGGCACCCTGCTGGTGGTCTGTTCCTTCACCGGGAACCGGGACCCGGAGGCCTTCGGGGATCCGCGGGACTTTGACATCGCCGCGGAGCGGGGCAAGACCCGGCCGCTCACCTTCGGCGCCGGCATTCACTACTGCGTCGGCTCGAACATCGCCCGGGCCGAACTCGAGGAGGGCCTGCGGTTCCTCGCGGAGAAGGTCGAAACGATCGAACTGAACGGCCTGACCGAGCTGCAGGCGGTCAGCGGGATTTATGGCATAGACCGCATGGATGTGCGGATTCAGCCTGTATCCGGGTAGGCTTCGCGAATGACCGAGCAGAAGGGAACCGACAAGCCGGTTCCGGTGAAGATCCTCGTGGTCGTCGGCACCCGGCCGGAGGCGATCAAGCTGGTTCCGATGATCCTCGCTCTCAAGGAGAACGAGATGTTCATCCCGCAGATCGTTTCCACCGGTCAGCACCAGGAAATGGTCAAGGAAGTCTTCGATCTGGCCGGAATCGAGATCGACTTCAACCTCTGGGTCGGCGGGGCGCGCAACGAACTGAATGACCGGGTCCGGGAGGTGATGGCCCGGCTGGACGATTTCGTCCGGGTCGAGTACGGGGCCGACGGCACGGTCAAACAGGACGAGGCCGCAGCCGGTGAATACCCGATGGCGATCATGGTCCACGGCGACACGACCTCGGCCTTCGCTGCCGCGCTGGCCGCCTTCCACCTGAGGATCCCGGTGATCCACGTCGAAGCGGGCCTCAGGACCCAGTCGAACCTGACCCCGTTCCCGGAGGAACTGAACCGGCAGCTGATCACCTGCATCGCTGCCTTCAACCTCGCACCGACCTCCCACAACCTCGAGAACCTGGTCCGGGAAAACGTGCCGGTCAGCCAGATCTTCATCACCGGCAACACCGGAATCGACTCGCTGCAGTGGGCGGCCGGGCTCGAGGTCGAGTTCTCCGATCCGATCGTGGCCGAAATCTGCTCCAGTGACCGGCGCGTCGTCACCATCACGGCCCACCGGCGCGAGAACTGGGGCGCCGGGCTCGACGGTATCGTCGCCGGTGTCCGGCTGCTCGCGATCGAGCATCCGAACACCTACTTCGTCGTCCCGCAGCATCCGAATCCGGCGGTTCGGCAGCAGTTGGCGAACCTTGGCGACCTGCCCAACGTCTGCCTGACCGACGCGCTTTCCTACCCCGAGTTCGCCCGGCTGATGGCCCGCTCCTATCTGATCATCACCGACTCGGGCGGGATTCAGGAGGAGGCACCATCGCTCGGCAAGCCTGTGCTGGTCTGCCGCGAATCGACCGAACGCGGGGAGGGCGTCGAGGCCGGCACACTTCGCCTGGTCGGGACCGACCCGGCAAGGATCCAGGCCGAAGCCGACCTGCTGCTGAAGAGCGAGGCTGCCTACCAGGCGATGAGCGAAGCGGAGAACCCGTACGGCGACGGACGGGCCTCGGAGCGGATCGTCGCGGCGCTTACCAATCTCTACGTCGGTGGAAAGATGCCGGAACCTTTCCGCTCCACCTACAGCCGCAACGCCGTGATCAAGGCGTCGGGCTACACCCTGCCGGGTGAGGCCAGCGGCCGGCTCGACCCCGCGCTGGTGCCGGAGTCCGAGCGTCATCACGAGGAGGCGGTCGTGGACCCGGTCGGCAATCTCTGGGCCGAGTTCGGAACGATCACAGAGAAGTGGTTCCGCACCTGATCTTTGCCGAGTGGTACCCCTTCCTGGGGCTGGACCCGTTCTTCGAGGTCCTCTTCCTGATCACCTTCCTGATCGTGGTCGCGATGTTCTTCTGGACGGTCGTCCTGTTCTTCCGGGGGATCAAGTCCGATCGCCACCTGGCCCGGCAGGAGGAAGTCAACCCGGAGCTGTTCGAGTGGATCTTCCTGGTCCCGGCCCTGAACGAGGAGGTGACGATCGCCGACAGCGTCAGCCGTCTGGAAGCGATCGAGGTGGCCCGCAAGCGGATCGTCGTGATCAACGACGGCTCCGACGACCGCACCGCGGAGATCCTCGCCGAACGCACCGACCCGGACCTCTACGTGGTCGAGCGCAAGGCCCCGCAGGCGAGGCAGGGCAAGGCCGCCGCCCTGAACTACGCCTTTGACGAGGTGATCAAACGGTTCAAGCTCGATCCGGAGACGACCATCTTCTGCATCGTCGATGCGGATGGCCGCATCGCCCCGGACAGCCTGTCCTTCGTCGCGAAGCATTTCGTCGACCCTAAGGTTGGGGGCGTTCAGACCCTGGTCCGGATCTACAACCGCCACCGGATCCTGACCTGGTTCCAGGACATCGAGTTCTCGATCTACGGCCATCTCTTCCAGGCCGGGCGCAACAAGTGGGGCACCGCCGGGATGGGCGGGAACGGACAGTACAACCGGATGGCGGCGCTTCAGTCGATCGACGACCGTGACCCCGGCCCGGCCGAGGAGGCGACCGTCGAGAACGATCCGGAGCCGGAAGTAGCGGTCGAGCCGGCCAGCCGCGGGCCCTGGCGTGACCGGCTGACCGAAGATCAGGACCTCGGACTTCGCCTGATGATCGCCGGCTGGAAATGTCACCACGACAACCATGCGACGGTCGAGCAGCAGGGCGTGCCCGGTCTGAGGAGGCTCTTTCGCCAGCGCACCCGCTGGTCACAGGGGAATCTCCAGGCGATGGGCCTGATTGACGAAATGGTCACCTCCCGGGTTCATCTGCCGGCCCGTTTCGAACAGGTGGTCTTCCTGCTGATGCCGGTCTGGCAGATGATCGTCGGCGCTTCCCTGATCGCCTCGATCTATCTCTTCTTCTTCGAAGGCGTGAGGTTCATCCACAACCTCGAGGAGTGGTGGTGGTTCTACCTCCTCTACCTGCTCGGTTTTGGCGGCACCGTGATGGGGTCGATCGCCGCAAAGATCGGCGACCGCTCGATCATCCTCGGGATCATCAAGGGAATCCTCACCGGCCAGGTCTATGCCTTCTACACCTGGCTGCTCTGGCCGGTCCTGCTGCGCTCCAGCGTCCGGCAGGTGATCGGCCGCGGATCCTGGGCCAAGACCTCCCGGGAGCAGATCACCCCCGCTGACGAACCCCCGGCCTCGAACCCGGCCTGACCCCTCACCCGAGGCTTCCTGTATCGGGGTGGGAATCGGGTTCGTCCCGATGTCCGAGGCAGTTGGTTGACAGCGCAACAACTTGCGCTACACTGTGCGAAGGACTAACTACAGAAATTGGACTTACTAATGGATCTTCTGCTGGTTCCACTTGATGACGCAATAGTTTTCCCCTCGGTCACGGCGACGCTCCAGATCGACGTCGGTGACGAGGAACAGGTCTTTCTGCTGCCGCGCCGCGAAGGCGAGTTCGCCCGGGTAGGGGTGATCGCCGACGTGGTCGAGAAGGGGCAGTCCCCCCGTGGCGACACCGTTGCCACGGTGGTTGGCCTGCGTCGCGGCCTGGCCGGTGTGGCCCATTCCGACGAGAATGATCCGGACGCGCTCCGGATCGAGGTTCAGGAGATCCACGACGGCCACCCCGAGGACGAGCACACCAGGGAACTGGTTCGCGAGTACCGGGCGATCGTCGAGGAGATCCTCGAACTCAGAAACGCCGACAGCCGCATCGTCAGCTTTCTGCGCAACGTGACCGAGCCGGGCGAGCTCGCCGATACCTCCGGCCTCAGCCCCGACCTCAGCTTCGACCAGAAGTTCGAGCTGCTCGACACGCTCAACGTGACTGCCCGCCTCGAGAAGGCGGTCGAGTTCCAGCGCGAGCGCCTGGCCGAGCTGCAGGTCCGCAGCAAGATCCGCGACGACGTCGAGTCCGGCGCCCAGCAGCAGCAGCGCGAGTACTTCCTGCGCGAGCAGATGAAGTCGATCCGCAAGGAGCTCGGCGAGGACGAAGGCGACGTAATCGAGGAGTACGAGCAGAAAATCGCGGAAGCCGGGATGCCTGAAGCGGTTGAGGAACAGGCCGTGAAGGAACTGCGTCGGCTCGAGCGTCAGGGCGAGCAATCGGGCGAGGGCTCGATGATCCGTTCCTACCTCGACTGGCTGATCGCGGTCCCGTGGAGCAAACGCTCCGACGAGAAACTCGATCCGGCTTACACCCGCGAGGTACTCGATGCCGACCACGCCGGCCTTGATGACGTGAAGCGGCGGATCACCGAATTCGTCGCGGTGCGGAAGCTCCGCAAGGAGCGCGAGGCCGAGGCCGACAGCCGGGCCGACGGCGCGATCCTGACCCTGGTCGGACCGCCCGGTACCGGCAAGACCTCGATCGGCGAGTCGGTCGCCAAGGCGCTCGGCCGCGAGTTCGTGCGGATCTCGCTGGGCGGCGTTCACGACGAAGCCGAAATCCGCGGCCACCGCCGCACCTACATCGGCGCCCTGCCGGGACGGATTGTCCGTGCCCTGCGTGACGCGGAGACGATGAACCCGGTGATCCTCCTGGACGAGGTCGACAAGGTCGGCGCCGACTGGCGCGGCGACCCCTCGGCCGCCCTGCTCGAGGTGCTCGACCCGGCCCAGAACCACAGCTTCCGGGACCACTACCTGGACGTCGAGATCGACCTCTCCGAGGTCGTCTTCCTGGCCACCGCGAACATGCTCGACACGATCCCGGCGCCGCTGCTCGACCGCATGGAGATCATCGCCTTCGACGGCTACACGGTCGAGGAGAAGCGGGCGATCGCCCGCGACTACCTCCTGCCCCGGCAGGTCAAGCGAAACGGCCTGACCGATGACGAGGTCGAGGTCGAGGATGCGGTGCTGGCCGACCTGATCGCCGAGTACACCCGTGAAGCCGGCGTGCGCCAGCTCGAACGGGAGATCGGCAAGCTGATGCGGCAGGCCGCGACGCGGATCGCTTCCGGCGAGGCGACAGCCCCGGTCAAGGTCGACGAGGAGTTCCTCCGTGACGCGCTCGGCAAGCAGAAGTTCTGGCAGGAATCGGTCGAGCGGACCGCGATCCCCGGAGTCTCGACCGGCCTGGCCGTGACCGGGACCGGCGGCGACGTGCTCTTCATCGAAGCCACCGCGATGGACGGTGACAAGGGCATGGTCCTGACCGGCCAGCTCGGTGACGTGATGAAGGAGTCGGCGCGAATCGCCCTCTCGTACGTGCGCTCGCACCGTGAGGAGCTTGGCGTCGAGGCCGAGGCCTTCGACCGCGAGTTCCACCTGCATGTCCCGGCCGGAGCAATTCCCAAGGACGGCCCGAGCGCCGGTACCGCGATGACCACGGCCCTCGTTTCCCTGCTTACCGGCCGACCGGTCAAGCACACTGTCGGCATGACCGGCGAGGTCACACTCCAGGGTCGGGTGCTGCCGATCGGCGGGCTCAAGCAGAAGGTGCTGGCCGCCCACGCGGCGGGCCTGACCGAGGTGATCCTGCCTTTCCGCAACAAGGCCGACCTCGATGACGTGCCCGAGGAAGTTAGGGAAGCGATGAGCTTCCACCCGGTCTCCAGCGTCGAGGAAGTGATCGACCTGGCCCTCGAGCCGGCCGGGAGCATCGCGGATGTCGCACCGATGTAACAACTGCCAGCCGGTCCCCGCAGAGATGCGGGAGACCGCGGTGGTGCTCGAGCGCCGCTGGACCATGGCGACGATCTACGCCTGTTCCAGCGGCGCCACCCGCTTCAACGAGTTCCGCCAGTCCCTGCCGGAGATCTCACCGACCACCCTTTCCGACCGGCTCGAACAGCTCGAGCAGGCCGGCATCGTCGAGCGCCACACGGTGCCCGGCCGGCCTCCCCACACCGAGTACGCCCTGACCGACCGCGGCCGCCAGGTCGCCCTGGCGGTCGCCGCCCTGCTCGGCTCCTGACGGGCTTCCGGTTCAGGCCCTCGTAGACTGCGCCGATGCGCCGTCTGGTTCTGCTCGCGGTTCTCGTCACCTTCGCCCTCCTGCCCGGCCAGGCCCAGGCACTCAAGTTCAAGATCGTCAACCAGAGCGGCCGCTCGGCCGACCAGGTCTTCGTGACGGTCGCCGGCAGTCCCTCGAACTTCAACGTGCCTTCGGTCCCCAACAACGAACCGGTCAAGCTGAGCAGCATCCCCGGGCAGGCGATCACCATCAACGAACTGGTCTCGGGCCGGATCTACATCTCCTACGGCAAGGGCGTGACCAGTTCGGTTCCCTTCACCTCGACCACCCGATTCGACTGGGCCGAGCTGACAGTGATTCCCAGCTCCTCCGACGTTGCCAACCTGACCGCGGTCGATCAATTCGGAATCGGCATGCGGCTCGCAACCTTCAACGCATCCGGCACGAAGATGGAAACCGTCGGTTCGGCCAACTCCGACACGATCTTCAACGCCCTGCAGAAGATCCCCGGCGGCCCGGGCGCGACCATCAAGAACTCCAGCGGCAGGATCATCCGGGTCCTGTCACCCAACAAGAGCGACTCGTACCCGCAACTCGGCCAGTACGTCAAGTCGATGGCGGGCAAGAAGATCACCCTCAACACCGCCTTCTACGGAGACCCGTTCACGACCAGCCAGTACTCGGGTACCTTCGCCTCGGACGGCTCAATCACGCTCAACGGCCAGACCAACCCGCCCGGGGCCGCACCGGCCCAACTCCAGTTCCCGGGAGCGCAGGTGACCGCTGACATCTACACCGGCGGCAATACCCCGAACAACCTTTCCGGGGCGCTCTACCGGGATCTGCTGGCCGGATTCTCTACCGGCCTGTGGGGCGGCAAGTACGGCAACGACGCAATCTCCTTCTGCTCGAATCCGATCATCAACGACCAAGGCAAGTGGTGTCCGAGCGGATTCAACAAGCCCGCCTTCGGTGATGCCCGCAAGTCCCTTTCCTCCTACCCGGCATGCGAGCAGTACGCCGCGATCATCAACAGGTACTCCGATTCATACGGCAACCCCTACAGCGACGCTTCAAAGAAGGTCACCGTCGGTCTCGACCAGCCCGCAACCGGCGGCAGCGTCACGACCCTCCAGCTGACCGTACTTCCAGACAGCGGGGATGCCGGGCCCGCGCAAAGCGGCAATGCCAACTGCGGCGCCGCGCCGAAACCGAAGGTCAAAAAGGTCAGCTTCTACGCCAAGGCGAAGCTCAAGGGCAACTCGGCGAAAGTGGGCCGGGTCAGCTGCACGGTCGCCTGCGGACAGATCAAGGTGGTGGCGAAGAAGAACGGCAAGAAGGTCGCCTACCGCAAATACAAGGCGACCGGAAAGAACCCGTATATGACCATGAAGGTGACAAAGGCAGGCCGGAAGATGTTTCACAGGCACAAGAAGCTCACGGTCAAGGTGCAGGTCCAGATTAAGCCGGCCGGCGCAAGCCAGGTGACGCGGAAGCATTCGCTCAAGTTCATCCGCTGATCCAGGGGCGCGAGCCATATGCTTCGCCAATGGGGAAGTCCGGGAAACCGAAGAAGCTGGACAAGAAGGGCTACGAGGAGGAGTTGCTCCGCCTGCAGGGTGAGCTGGTCCAGCTCCAGGAGTGGATCGTCAACCAGGGCCTGAAGGTGATCGTGGTCTTCGAGGGCCGCGATACGGCCGGCAAGGGCGGCGTGATCAAGCGAATCACCGAGCGGACCAGCCCGCGGATAATCCGCACGGTCGCTCTCGGCACACCCTCGGACAAGGAAAAGACGCAGTGGTATTTCCAGCGCTACGTGGCTCACTTCCCGGCCGGCGGCGAGATGGTGCTCTTCGACCGCAGCTGGTACAACCGCGCCGGCGTCGAGCGGGTGATGGGCTTCTGCACGGACGAGGAGTACCAGGAGTTCATGCGCTCCACGCCACGGTTCGAACGGATCATCCAGCGCTCCGGAATCATCCTGATCAAGTACTGGCTCTCGATTTCCGACGAGGAACAGGAACGCCGCTTCAAGAAGCGGATCAAGGATCCGAAGAAGCGGTGGAAGCTGAGCCCGATGGACATCGAGGCCCGGGCCAGGTGGGTCGATTACGCGGAAGCGAAGGACGACATGTTCGCCTACACCGACACCAAGGAATCACCCTGGTGGGTGGTCGAGGCCGATGACAAACGCACCGCCCGGCTGAATCTGATCAGCCACCTGCTGACCATGATCCCCTACAAGCATGTGCCGGCCGAGGAGATCGAACTTCCCCCGCGGCAGGACCGCGCCTATGTCCGGCCGCCAATCGACACCCAGAATTTCGTCCCGACCCGCTACGAAGTCGAGTAGCGGGGGCTGCACCCGGGCGTGCCACCCGCGGGTGCGAGATAGGCTGGTTTCGTTCGGTCGAGTCCGAGGAGGAGAGCATGAAGGGATTTGCAGTTGCCGCGGTTTCTTTTGCCCTTTTGGGAATCGCCGGTTGCGGCGGCAGCGATTCTTCCGGCAGCCCCGACGAGGATCAGATCCGCCAGGTGGCCAGCGATTTCTCCGCGGCGATCGCCGACGGTGATTACGCGGCGGCCTGTGACCTGTTCGCTCCCAAGTCGGTCCAGTTCTTCGAGGTCCAGAAGCAGATCCCCGGCGGCTGTCCGGGCGTTCTCAAGGTGACCTACGGCAACATGAGCGACGCTGACGTCGAGGCGCTCGCTGAAGTCGAGTCACTGGAAGTAAAGGGCGACAAGGCCACCGCCGATCTGGGTGGCGGTGAATCGGCCGGCTACCAGAAGATCAACGGCAACTGGGTGATGTCCCTGGAATGAGGGCCGCTCAGGCCGGGTCCGGCGAAGCGCGCCGGGCGACCTCGATTGCCGCGGTCAGGGTTTCGCCCAGCAGGTCGATCAGCAGTTCGGGCGGAGTGCCGGTTGCCCGGGCCTCATCGAGCACGGTGCCGAAGAATCCCAGGTAGCCCTTCAGCGCGACCCGGGCCAGCGGCGGCGGGTCTGCGGTGCCCAGGTTGTTCAGGGAGACGGCGGCAACGACCACCTCGACGAAGCGGTCGACGGCCGCCCGCAGTTCGGGGTCGGTGGCGCCGCGGGCGAGCTGGTAGATGACCCAGGCGTCGCTCGGCTCCATCGCGTGGGCGACCATGCGGGCGTTGTTGATCGCCAGCCTTTCGGGGAGGGGGATCGACTCGTCGGTCTCCCAGTCATCGGTCAGCTCGTGGCCGGCCTGCTCGGCAACCGCCCTGAGCAGGTCTTTCCGGCCATCCGGGAAGTAGTGGTAGAGCAGGTTGCGGGTGACGCCGGCGCGTTCGGCAACCTCGTCGAGGCTGAACTCGGCGAATCCCTGCCGGGCGACGATCGGCATTGCCGCCGCGACCAGCTGTTTCCTGCGGGCACCACGACTCAGCCGCCGAGGGCTCCGATCTGCCCCGGCCGGTGTTTTATTCCTGGTTGAGGTCTCAGGCACTAGACCGATCGTACTGGTTCCGCCCGACTATTTACGAAATATCAACTTGACAAAATGTAAATAACTGCGCTACGGTGGCGATGAGAGCTTCAAGACCGAGGAGAGGGGATCCCATGTTCAAAGAGTTTTCTTCCAGGATGTCCAGGCCTGGCAGCCGGCCAGCCCGGGCGTTCAGCGCCCGGACCGGGTGGCGTCCCGGCTTCGCCATGTCCTGCCTGGTCGGGGTCGCCTTCGCACTCGTTCTCATGTCCTGCTTCCTCTCTTCCCGGGCGAGCGCGGATCTCACCTACCTCCCGCACAAGCTCGCCGTGGAGACCAACGAGAAGTACGGCAGCAACTGCTTCTGGGCCCCGCCCAAGGGCATGGACTACGCCAACCTGCCCGGCGCCATCCCGATCCAGAAGCCGAACCTCTACCCCGACGTCGGCTCGACCTATTTCGTCGCCCAGTACGCCCTCCCCGAGGGTGCCAGCCTGACCTTCCACGGCAAGTTCGGTTACGAGCGCTACATGTCCTGGACCATGTTCGGCCGCCCGGGCGAGCTCGGCCAGATCGCCTCGGCCGACCACCTGCGTGACTTCCAGATCAAGCCCGACAAGGGATCGGTCAATCCCTTCAAGCCCAACGCCAGGCGGTTCAGCGGGCCGAGGAACTACACCTTCCACGTCGTCTCCGGCCCGATCCCGGCCAAACGGGCCCCGAACACGATCTACACCCAGACCACCGACCCTTCGACCAGGCTGGGAATGAGCATCCGCAACTACTTGCCTGACCGCGGGCGGGACGGAACCGGTGATGCCGGGCTGCCGAAGCTCGTCCTCACCCTGGCCAACGGAACCGAGTTGCGCGGCCAGCAGGCCTGCGCCCAACTCGATCCGATCTTTGACGTGAGCACCTCGACCTTCCCGGCTCCCCTGTGGAAGACCCTGGTTTCCTCGTCTCCGGATCCGGTCAATGCGCCGGCGGTCAATCCCCCGCGGTGGGAGAAGTTCTGGAACGCCTCGTACAACGTGGCCGGGATCTTCATCGGTGACGAGGCCGAGCGCCAGGCCACCTACCCGCCGACCGAGAGTGGCGGCTTCCAGAGCAACCCGGACACCAGCTACCTGCTGACCCCGGTCAGCCTCAAGTTCGGTTCGCTGATCACCTTCTCGGGCAAGATGCCGACCTTCCCGAAGACCCTTCCCGCCTCGAAAACCTGGAGTCCGAAGAAGTACCAGGTCCGTTACTGGTCGCTCTGCAGCGGTTCCTCGCCGGTCACCGGCCTCGGCTATGACTGCGTCTATGACCAGCAGGTTCCGCTCAACAAGAAGCGCCGGTACACGATCGTGGTCGGCCGGGCCAAGGATCGTCCGGCCAACGCGAAACCGGCCTGCGGATACAGCTGGATCAACTTCGGCGAGGGCGAGAATTACGACGACCCGGCCGCCCGCGACTGGATCGACACCATGTACATGCGCTTCATGGCGGTCGACCCGGCCTGGAAGCAGGCCCCCCAGAAAGTGAAGACTCCGGGGACCGAGAAGAAGGTCATGGGTCCGTACTTCCCGACCTCGAAGTACACGACGAAGGCCGCCTTCCGGAAGCTGGGCTGCAAGAAGAAGTAACTCTCGCCGGCCGGGCTAGGGCCCGGGGCTGACGGCCGATTCCTCCCCGGTGCGGACCGGGGCGGTTTCGGGCGCGATGTAGACGACGATCAGGATCAGCACGGACGCCACCGAGAGCAGCAGTCCCGGCGCGAGGTTCCAGCCGGTGATCGAGATCAGGGCCGTGCAGAGGAGCGGGGCGGTGCCGCCGAAGACGGTGGCACCGAGGTTGTAGCCGACCGCGACCCCGCTGTAGCGGGTCGGTTTGCTGAACAGCTCGGTCGCGATGACCAGGGCGGGTGAGGTGAAAAGCACGACCAGGAGCATCAGGCCGAGCTGGCCACCCATGATCGCCGGCAGCGTGACCCTGGCGATCAGGGCGAAGAGCGGGATCGCTGCCGCCGCCATCAGGACTGCCGCGATGGCCAGGATCGGGCGGCGGCCGTATCGGTCACTCAGGGTCCCGGCGGGCGGGCAAAGCACCATGAACAGGATCGCCGCCAGGGCCGAGGCGAACAGGCCGTCCTGGGGCGCCCCGCCGAGGATCGAGGTCACGAAGGTGGGGATGAAGGTCGCGACCACGTAGTAGATCAAGGACTGGTAGCCGTTCAGCAGGAAGTTGATGACGAGGGGACGGCGCTCCTTCTCGAAGAGGGTCTTGAGCGGAACGTCGCCCGGCTTCTCTTCGTCTTCATCGATCTGGACCCGGGTCTTGAGCAACACCAGGGCGATTAGTCCGATCCCGGCTCCGATGAAGAAGGGCAGGCGCCATCCCCAGGTGTCCATCTGGTGGTTGTCGAGCAGGGCATGGAGGATCGCCACCGTGGCCGAGCTGAGCAGGAACCCGATCCCGGTCGAGATCTGGACCAGGTTGGTGGTGAAGCCGCGGTGCCTCGGCTCGGCGCTTTCGGCCAGCAGCACGATCGAGCCGCTGAACTCGCCCCCGAGCGAGAAGCCCTGGGCGAGCCGGATCAGGACCAGCAGGATCGGGGCCAGCACGCCGATCGAACCCTCGGTCGGGAGCAGGCCGATCAGCAGCATGCCGAAGGCCATCAGGGCGATCGAAATCGAGAGCGCGAACTTCCGCCCCCTGGTGTCGCCGATGTTGCCGAGGATCGCCGCTCCGAGCGGCCGCATCAGATAACCGGCGGCGAAAACCCCGAAGGTGGCGAGCAGTGAATCCAGGTTGCTGTCCGAGGGGAAGAACAGCTGCGAGATGACCGGCGCGAGATAGACGTAGAGCGTGAAGTCGTACCACTCCATCGCCGCGCCCAGGGTGCCGAACCAGGCGGAACTCTTCCGATCCTCTCCCTCATTCATCCCCTTCACCTTAGGGACCAGGTCGGCGCTCCGGCACACCATGAAGGGGGCTAGGCTGTGGAAGTCCTGTCAGGCACACTCTCGACTGAGGTACGAAGATGGCAAAGAAGAAACTGAAGTCAAAGAGCAGGAACAAGAAGAAGCGGCTGACCCTCACCGAGCTTCACCACGAGGCGGTCGGCAAGTCCGTGGAGCTCCTTCGGGAGAAGCCTGGCTACAAGACCCTCGAGCGGCAGACGGTCGACTTCGGGGACTTCGAGTATCCGCTGGACGGCGTCAACTCAACCGGCAGCAGGATGGTCGAAATCAACGCCCACGTCGGCACGATGAAGAGCGTCGACCTGCCGAAGGTGACCGAGGACATTCTCCGTTTTGCGGCGATCAGGTCCCAGCCCGGTCGCGAGAAGGCGAAGTGCGAGATCTACTTCGTGGACCAGAAGGCCAGGGATTCGATTTCCGGCTGGATCCGGGAAGCCGCTGCCGAACTCGGTGTCGACCTCCTGGTGGTCGAAGGGTTCCCCGAAAAGCTTCACCGGAAGCTGACCAGGGCCCAGCAAAGCCGGGCCAAGAAGACCGGCAAGAAGCAGGCTCTCGAGGATCGTCTCCGCAAGGAGATCCGCAACGAGATCGAGATTCAGTACCGCCTCTCCCAGGAAGCCTGAAGCGCCCCGCCGCCGGATGCCGGCGGCGAGGTCCGACGCCGGGACTAGGCTGGTTTCCAGTGCCAACCAGTCTTTGACCGGGGGAGATGGATATGAAGCTTGTGATCGGCATCGTTCGGCCGGAAATGGCCAACGATGTGCTCGAAGCGCTGTTTCGCGCGGGAGTCCGCGGGCTCTCGATGAGCAAGGTGCAGGGCCACGGGGGTGAGCTGCAGCGCGTCGAGACCTATCGCGGGACGACGGTCCAGATGGGCCTCTCGGAGAAGATCAGGTTCGAGATCGCGGTCTCCGAGGAGTACGTCGAGAAGACGGTGAAGGCCCTGAGCGAGGGCGGGCGGACCGGGGAGGTCGGGGACGGCAAGATCTTCGTCCTCTCGCTCGACTCGGTGGTCCGGGTCCGGACCGGGGAAACCGACGACCAGGCCGTCACGCCGGTCAAGTCCTGAGGGGAACCATGGTCGATACCGGAGATACCGCATGGATGATGATGTCCACCGCCCTGGTGCTGATGATGACCCCGGCACTTGGTCTCTTCTACGCGGGGCTGGTGCGGTCGAAGAACACGCTCAACACCTTCATGATGAGCGTCGCCGCGCTCGGCGTCGCCACGATCTGCTGGGTCGCGGTCGGATACTCGATCGCCTTCAGCGGGGGCGAGGGAGGTTTCATCGGGAACCTGGACCTGGCCTTCCTGAGCGGAGTCGGATTCGAACCTCGTGACGGCACCACGATCCCCCACCTTCTCTTCATGGTCTTCCAGGGCAGCTTCTGCATCCTCACGGCGGCCCTCGTCTCCGGTGCGGTGGTCGAACGGATCCGGTTCGGCCCCTACCTGATCTTCATCGCCCTCTGGAGCACCCTCGTCTATCCGGTGATGGCCCACTGGGCCTTCGGCGGCGGTTTCCTCGCCACCGCGGGAACACTCGATTTCGCCGGCGGAGTCTCGGTCGAGATGGCCTCCGGCTTCTCGGCCCTGGCCGCGGCACTTTTGATCGGTTCCCGCAAGGATTATGGCCGGCAGGCGCTGCTGCCCCACAACTCGGTGTTCGTGCTGCTCGGGGCGGGCCTGCTCTGGTTCGGCTGGTTCGGATTCAACGGCGGCAGCAGCTTCGCCGCCGGGGACATCGCGGTACTCGCCTTCACCAACACGCTGCTCGCCCCGGCCTGCACCCTGGTCGCCTGGTTCGTGCTCGACCTGCTGCGGGGAGGCAAGGTCACCGCGGTCGGCGCCGCCACCGCGGTCGTGGTCGGGTGCGTGGCGATCACCCCCGCCGCGGGCTTCATCAGTCCGATCTGGGCGATGGTGCTGGGCACCGTCGCCGCGGTCCCCAGCTACCTGATCATCGTCTGGCGGCCCCGGACCCGGGTTGACGAAACCCTCGACGTGCTGGGAGCCCACGGCATCGCCGGCATGTTCGGAATCATCTTCATCGGGTTCTTCGCCCAGGCGAGCTGGAACGGGATCTCCGACGGCCTGGTTTACGGAAACGCCGCCCAGCTCGGCCACCAGCTGCTCGCCGTGGCGGTCGCCCCGGCCTATGCCTTCGTCGCCACCTTCCTGATCCTCAAGCTGGTCGGCGCGGTCCGGCCGCTCCGCGCCACCGGGCGCGAGGAAGCGGTCGGCATGGACGTCGTCCAGCACGGCGAGGAAGCCTACGTCTCAGGCGAAGGCGCCCTCCTGATCAAAACCGACCCCGAAGAAGCCGAAAGACAACTAAGACTCAGCTGACCCACCCTGTCAGAGGTCGGTCACGGGCGCGACTCAGGAACCGTGAGAATGATCGGAACACGATGACCGACGAAGAGATCAACTACAGGTCGGCGATCAAGGATTTCCTTGGCCGTCCGATCCCGCCCGAGGGTGAGCTGCGGATCTGGCTGGACGACGATCCCGAGTTTCGCGCGGCACCCGAAAGGTGGGTACACGTGAGATCAGTCCGCGAAGCATGTTTCGCCCTGCTCTCGGGCCGGGTGGTTGAACTCTCGCTCGACAACGATCTCGACAACGACGAAAACCGGAATCTGTTCGGTACCGGGTACCAGGTGATCGATTTTCTCGAGGAGCAACACTTCGTGGCCAACAATCCCCTCTGGCCACGCGACGGAATAGTTCTGCACACGGCCAACTCGAACGGACGAGAAAGAATGTCCATTTGCTTCGATGCCCTGAAGCGGAACCCGGACCTGGAAGTCAGGGAAGAACGAACCCCCGGTGGCAAGCCCCGCTTCTTCGTCGAGTGGTAGACCCGCCCTCACCGGGCTGGCTGAGCTTGCGAAGCCGAATCGCAAGCCGGCAGCGATTCCTGCGGCGCGTTTCCGGGTAACTCTGCTTGGGGAAAGCACCAACGAGAGGAAAAGATGTCTACCGTTTTGATCGTTGTAATTGTGGTCGTCGTGATCCTCGCCATCGTGGCCATCGCCGCCGCCATGAAGAGGCGCCAGGAGACCGAACGACTGGCCGAAGTCCAGACCGAAGCCAAGAGCGCCGACGCCGATTTCCACCGCACAAAAGCCGAGGAGAGTCGGAACCAGGCCGCCCTCGCCAAGGAACGTGCGAGGAGAGTCGAAGCCGAAGCTCAACTACACGAAGAAAAGGCCGCCGCTCGCGAAGAGGAAGTCCAGTAGCCGCGGCGCGGCGTCTCGATTCAGCAGAAAGGAAGCCGACGAGCGGAATCGAACCGCTGACCCCTTCATTACGAGTGAAGTGCTCTACCAACTGAGCTACGTCGGCGCTGGTGGGGCATTGTAAGTGGCCGGGGCGGGGTGGGTTTCCCGACCCCGTGGCCGGGCCCCGGCGCTACTTCTTCTTCTTTGCCATGAAGAGCTTGACGGTCTTGGTCTTCGTCATTGGCTTGCCGCCGATCGGGGTGAATTTGACCTTGGCCTTGACGGTGACCTTGCCCTTCTTCTTCAGGGTCTTCAGGGCCTTGCCCGTCGGCTTCACCGCGAGGGTCAGCGAGGCCCCGCCGGTGGCCTTCTTCGAGGCTTTCTTCACCGCCTTCGACCCGGCCAGCAGGACCGTGCCGTCGGCGGGAACCTTGAACTTGACCTGAACGGTCGCGGTGCCCTTCTTGCGGTTCGCCTTGACTTTGCCCAGGGTGAAGTTGTTCGGAGGCTTGCTGCCACTGGTCTGGAGTTCCGCGGCTCCGATGTCGGCGCCGTTGCCGCCCTTTGCGTTCGGAGTCCAGAGGTTGACGGGCCGCTTCTTGCCGATCTGGTCTGTGGCGGACGAGCTCTTGCCCTTGTCGATGACCGGGCTGTCAGGCAGCGGCATCATGGTCTGGGTCGTCGCATCTTCGAAATAGCCGAGCGCACCGAGCTTCGGATCGATCGAATGGATATCCGACCCGGCCACCAGTTCCTTGTACTTCCGGCCGTTGGCGGTTCCGATCAGGTTGTAGGAACCCTGGACGTACCCGCCCCAGTTTTTGTTTGGCACCGGCGACTGCGGAATCGTGCCGATCGCCGAGATGTCGGCCGGGTCGTTGCCGGAAACGATGCTGCTGGTCAGCGTCGCGGTGCCGTACACCTGAAGCAGGCCGGCCGAGTTGGCGGTCGGGAAGACGGGGAAGAGAAGGGTGTTTCCCGAGATGGTCGATGAATTCAGGTTTAGTTTCGAGACGGTGCTGATCAGACCGGATCCCAGGCTGCCTCCCTGATTGCCGGTGATCGTCGTGTTGGAAACGGTTGCGGTCACGTTGTTGGTATCAGCGTGCTCGACGTCTCCGCCGAGTATGAGGCCGCTGTAGGGACCGCCGGTGGCGTTGTTTGCGATGACGCTGCCGGAAATCTTTGCGGCACCGATGATCTGGAGACCAGCGAGGATGCTCCCGCTGGAGTTGCCGATGAACTGAGAGTCGGTGATCGTGGTCTGGTCAGCGATGATCCGGGCGGTACCGAAATAGTCGTAACCCGGCGGGGATTCAATGAAGGCCATCTCGTTGTTTGCCACGAAAGTGTCGGCGAGCGTCACTTCCCCGGCGTTATTGATCGAGAAAGCGGCACCATCGGTGTCAGCGGTGTTGGCCTGAATGACCGACCCGTTGATCTCGACCTTCGCCGTGTCTTCGATCCGCAGCCCGCCGCCCGTATTCGGGTCCGGGTGGGGTCCTGCGAAGAAGTACCTTGCTTTGTTGTTGGAGAACGAAGAGTTCGAAATCGACACCGAATCGGCGTTGCTGATCCAGGCACCGGCACCCGTGACAGCGGTGTTGTCGTAAAAAGTCGAGTCCTCGATGGTCAGGCTGCCGCCGTCCACGCAAAGCGCACCGCCCTTGCCGTAGTAGGCGCGGGACCTGGTTACCGTGACGTCCTTCAGGACCAGATCGCCTCCGGTGGAGCTGATCGTGCCGCCGTTTCCGGGGTCGACTCCGTCGACTACGGTCATTCCGGTCAGGGTCAGGTCCTTGCTTGTCCGGAACGCGTGAAAGGGATAGTTGACCGGATCCCTGCCGATGGACAACTTGCTGGAGCCCGGTCCGTTGATCTCCACCGGGCCGGTCAGCTCGGGAAGGTCATCGACGAGGGAGATCGCACCGACGAGTCCTGCCTGGAAGGTGATCGAGTCCTTGTCGGAAGGATTGGCGTTGGCGGCGTCCATGGCGGCGTGAAGGCTGCCGGCCGAATTGTCGCCGGCGAGGTTGGTGACCGTGAAGTCGCTCGCCTGGGCGAGTGATCCGCTTGCGAAAAGGGAAACGAAAACGGTAGCTGCGCCCGCGATGATCCCGCGGATAATTCTGTCTCCTGCCACTGTGCCTGACCAACTTCCGTGTATTGGGACTGGCGGTCCTGCCGGTCCCTGTTTGTTCCAAACTAGAGGAATAGTCCAGACTGTCAACCCGTCTCCGGTGTGTCCGGAGCGGTTGGGAGGACCAAAGTGTGGAAGAAGGCCGACGGCCCGAGCTAAGTCGGCGCCAGAGGGGAATCCTGGTTCTACTTTTTCGGCTTCGCCCTGGAGAGGGTCACCGGTTTGGTCTTGGTCAGAGGCTTGCCTCCGGTCGGGGTGAACCTGACCCGGGCCTTCACTTCGACCTTGCCCTTCTTCCTCAGGGTCTTCAGGGCCTTGCCCTTCGCCTTGATCCTGACCACGGCGGTTGAGCGCTTCTTCGCGGTTGACTTCGAGCTGGCGACGGTCTTCGAGCCGAGCACGAGCAGCTTGCCGGCCCCGGGTACCTTCACCTGGAGCGAGGCTACGCCGGTCTTGCGGTTCACCTTGTACCAGCCGAAGCTGAACTTGTTCGGCGGAAGCGGCGGCTTGTACTCGCCGGTCTGAAGCTCGACCGCCCCGATGTCGGAACCGTCGCCGCCGGCCGCGTTGGCGAAAGCGGGAAGGTCGACGACGCGGGTCATTCCCCGCTGATCCGTGGCGGAGGCGCTCAGCCCCTTGTCGATGACCGGGCTCTTCTGCGAAGGAAGCATCGTCCGGAGGTCACCGCCGTTATCGGCGAGGGGACCAAGCTTCGGATCGGTGGACAGAATGTTTGAACCCGGAACGAGTTCCGTATACGCATTGTCCGTAGACGTACCCATCAGGCTGTACGCGGCCTTGACGGAGCTGCCTGTCGGGCCACCCGGAAGGTCGGTGGGCGCCGCATAGTCGGCAGGCGAATTGCCGGAGACGATCGAGTTCTTCACCGTCCCGGTCCCGTAGAAGAGCGTGAGGCCCGCCGCGGCGTAGAAGGGCGCAATTGTGATCGGCGCAGTGACCGTGTTGCCGGAGATGGTTGACGACTCGACACTCGCGGTGCCGTAGCTGATTGCTACGCCGCTGATCGCTGAAGCTGCGACGTTCCCGGTGATCGTGGTGTCGGAGATGGAGGTGGTGGCCGGATCCATAACACCGGTTCCTCCCATGACGACTGCGGCGCCGAAGTCGGCTTCGTTGTCGGCGATCAGTGATGAGTTGATCTCGACATTCCCGTAAATCAGAAGTGCCCCGACCTGTCCGACCGCCGTGTTGTTCGTGAACTGCGAACCGGTGATCGTCGTTTCGTCGGCTCTGATGTTCATGCCGGCTCCGCCTGCCGAGGCGTCGGTCGTCGGTGACGTCGACTTGTTCGCGTCGAACTTCGAAGCGGTGATCTCGATCTTGGGTGCGATCGAGTCGTCGATCCTCTTGGCGAGAATTCCCCCGCCCGCGTAGGCGGTGTTGCCGGTGAACTGTGAATCGGTGATCGTCAGGTCACTGTCCTCGGAGTAGAGCCCTCCGCCAGACTTGTTGCCGACCGTTGCGGTGTTGTCCGAGATTTCGCTGTTCGTGATGGTGGTGTGGGTCTGGTTCGTGTTGATGCCGCCACCGAGCTCGGCCTCGTTGCCGGTGATTATCGAGTTCTTGACGACCAGCGAATCGGCGTCGTCGGCGAAGATCGCGCCGCCCTTGAACTGGTCCTCGGCGCCGGTGATCCGGACCCCGTCGATTTCGAGCGGGTCGTGGGAGTTGATCGCCCCGCCGGTGCTTCCATCGCCATTGGCGAGGGTCAGGCCGGAGATCTTGGTCGTCGAAAACGCGTTGAAGATCAGGTACTGGTCGAGGCCGTTGACCGTGATCTTGTCCTTGCCGGGGCCGGTGATCGTCATCGGGCTGATCAGGTTCGGCAGGTTCTGGGTCAGGTTGATCGAGCCGTTGAGATTCGATGCGAAGGTGATCTGGTCCTGGTCCAGGCTGGCGTTGGCGGATTCGATTGCCGCGTGGAGGCTGCCTGCGGAACTGTCCCCGGCCATGGTGGTGACCGTGAAGTTGCCCGCCTCGGCGATCGAACTCATCGCGAAGAAGGCCATGACCAAACTGACGCCGCCGAGAACCGCCCTGCGGAGAACCCCGTTACCAACCATTTGTGCCTGACTCGCTTCCATTCCGAGGGGCCGGCCATCCCGCCAGACCCGGATTTTGTTTCACAAAGTAGACGATCCGTCCAGTGGTTCAACCCGCCGCAGGGGCGTCGGATGCGGTCCGATGGGGGAACGGCCCGGTCGCGGGGATCGTCCGGCGCGGTTGGAACGATTCGGGCGTGGACGAGCCGGATGACCAGACCGATCTGCCGCGGCTGGAGCGCGGCAAGGATCTGTCAAGGATCTTCGCCTTCACCGACGGGGTCTTTGCGATCGCGATCACCCTGCTCGTGCTGCAGATCGAAGTGCCCGAAGGCCTGAGCTCGAACGGCGAGTTCCTCGATCGCCTGCATGACATGTGGCCCGACCTCTTCGCCTTCGCGATCAGCTTCATCGTGATCGGCTCCTACTGGGTCCGGCATCACCGGCTGATGCGGATGGTGCGGGAATACGACGCGTCACTGATGTGGATGACCATCGCCTATCTGTTCTGGATCGTGCTGCTGCCGTTTTCCAGCCAGTTGATCGGCGAATACGGAAGCGAGGTCACCCTCGGCACGATCTTCTACATCCTCAACCTGGCCCTGATCGGAATATGCATGGCGATGATGACCAGGGTCATCCTGCGCCACGGGCTGGGTGACCCCCGGTACGAGTGGGATCTCGAACTGTCGCTGAAGTCGACCTGGTTCACGGCCGGGGTCTTCCTCGCCACCGCACCGCTGGCACTCCTGATCGGAGCCTGGACCCCGCTGCTCTGGGTCTTTTTGATGCGGCTCGACCCCTGGGAACGCGAACGCGACGCGATCTACAAACGGGGCAAGGCGAAGCCGCCGGTCAGGACTTGAGCCGCGGCACGCTGACCCGGCGCTGAAGGGTCTTCCTGTTGCCGGACGAGTCGGTGACGATTACCCGCAGGACTGCGCTGCCGGCGGCAACCCCGCGACCGACCCGGAGCATCGCCGGATGCCGGCCCTTGGCCAGCAGGCCGGTGCGCTTGCGAGCGAGCAGCTTGCCCCCGCGGAGCAGCCGCGCGTCGATCCTGGCCTTCTCGCGGGTCTTGACCGTGGCGACCACGGCCCGGCTGCCGCCCTGGCGGCTGACTGTCTTCACGCCGGCCAGGGAAGCGGCGACGGTGGTGTCTTCGTCCGGGGTGGTCGTGTCCGGATCATCGGTGCTTCCTTCATCTGGCAGGTCCTGCAGGCCGATGTCAATCGCGCCGCTGTAGCCGTCGGTGTAGTCGCCGGTCAGCGGGACGATCATGTCGGAATCGAAGATGCCGTCATTCGAGTTGGTCGTGCCACGGGTCTGGGACCGTGAATAGGCGGAGACATTGCCCAGAACCTGAGCGGTGATCGACTCGGAGAAGAAGAGCTGGGTGTTGAAGTTGTAGGTGGTCGAGTCACCGTCGAAGGTTCGGACCTTGAGGTGGATGTGGATGGTCCGGCCCTGGTACCAGCCGGGATAGATCGTCGTGAACCTGACCTGGCCGTTTGCGTCGGTTTCCTGCAGCCCGCGCAACCAGGTTTCGCCGCTCGTGTTGCCGTTGCCCGCAGCGGAGATGTCCGAGTAGGAACCTTGGGCGCTGCATTGCCAGATGTCGACGATCGCCCCCGAGTAGGCGTCGCAGGAATCGTCGGCGTTGAAGACGTTGATCGTCAGCTCGAGCGGCACGCCGGCCTGGCCGGCGCGAACGTCGCTGCGCTTGAGGAGCTCGTCCACGAAGTAGGGGCCTTCGGTCATCGAGGGGGTGAGCACGCAGCTCGCCGCCTCGGCGACGCCGGGGGCCAGGTCGGACCGGGCCTCCTCGCCGATCTTGCCGAGAACGCCTGATCCGGCCAGGGCGGCACTCGCGCCGAGGGTTCCGGCGGCGGTCAGCGCCTGCCTGCGGGTCAGGCGCGTTCGGGTTTCTTCACTCATTGGTGGCTCCTCGTTTGGGGCGGATGCGGTCGGAAAGCCCGATCGAGAAAACGACGCTCTTCAGGGCGAAATAACGGGTGACCGTCGCGGCGATCGAAGCGGCGACCAGGACGACCACCTCAACCAGGTGCGAGTGGGAGGGAGAGACCTCGTTGAGGATGACCAGCGCGCCGCTCGTGAGCGCGAGCGTGATCAGGTAGACGACCGCCCCGCCGAGGTACTGCCGGACCAGGCGCTCGCGCCCCTTGAGCCCGAAGGTCCAGCGGCGGTTGGCGGCCGTGTTGCCCACCGCGGTGAGCGCCAGCGAAATCGCGTTGGCGGGCCCCGCTTCGATCCCCTGCCTGAGCAGCAGGTAGATCAGGGCGTAGGCGATCGTCGAGGCGATGCCGACGATCACGAAACGCGAGACCTGCCCGGCGCTGAGCAGCCGGGCAACCCCTTTGAGGTCGATCCAAGCGGTCGGGATGATGTCCACCCTCGAGTCGGGATCATCGGTCCAGTCGACCGGAACCTCGTGGATGCGAAGACCGCGGCGCTGGGCCAGCATCAGCAGTTCGGTGTCGAAGAACCAGCCGTCGTCCTTCACCTCGGCGAGCAGCGGCTTCACGCTCTCGGTGCGGATCGCCTTGAAGCCGCACTGGGCGTCGGTGAACCGGGCCCGAAGGGTGGACCGGAGGATCCAGTTGTAGGTGCGGGAGATGAACTCGCGGCGCGGGCCGCGAGTGACCTTCGAGGAAGGCGAGAGCCGGGTGCCGATCGAAAGATCGGAATGTCCCGAAAGCAGCGGGGCGACCAGCGGGAACAGCGCGTTGAGGTCGGTCGAGAGGTCGATATCCATGTAACACGCGATCGGCGCGGCGGTCACGGACCAGGCCTCGCGGAGGGCCAGCCCGCGCCCCTTGCGTTCCAGCCGGACATAAGAAACCCGGTCGAGCTCGTCCGCCAGACGGGTGCCGATCGATTCGGTGCGGTCGGTCGAGGCGTTGTCCACGATCGTGATCCGCGCGGCGATCGGAAACTGTTCCCTCAGGAAGCCGTCAAGGCGGCGAACCGAGGTTTCGAGGATCTTCTCCTCATTCAATACGGGCAGAACGATCTCGATGGGCTGATCGTACCCGCTGGCCTCCGGGCCGGCCGCGTTCAGGGGGAGAGAGGTTGGGCCCTTCGTTTCGGCCGGCCCGGTTGCCTGGAGAGAGGAGGTTGCGGGTGTCATGGAACTACTGTCGGGGACCGGCCTCAGACGCCGGTGGGAGCTGCCTGAGAAGTTTCTGAGTCCGGGTCGCGGGCCAGCCTGACCTGGAAGATCGCACCGCCGTCCGGGTCGTTGGCCGCCGAGGCATCGCCGCCGTGGACTCCCGCGATACCTGCCACCACGGCCAGGCCGATCCCGGCTCCGCCGGTCTTGCGGCTGCGCGATTCGCCTTCGCGCCAGAACCGCTCGAAGAGCTGGTCGGCGTGCGCCTCGTCAATCCCCGGGCCGTGGTCGCGGACCTCGATCTCGATCGTGCGTCCCCCGCTGGCGATCGTGGTCTCGACCGGCGTGCCCTCCGGCGTGTGGTCGATCGCGTTGCGGAGCAGGTTGGCGAGAAGTTGCCGGATCTGGTCCTCGTTGCCGCGAATCGTCACGTCCTCGGCGGTATCGAGGCTGAACTCCCGGTCCGGTGACATCGCCTTCGCATCAGCGGTGCATTCGGCGGCGACCACGGCGAGATCGACCGGGCGGCGCACCGGTTCCGGCAGTTCGCCGAGCCGGGCGAGGGTGAGGAGCCCGTCGACCAGGTCTCCCATCCGGGCCGATTCGTTTTCGATCCGCGAGATCGCCCGGTCTGCCTCCGCGCCTTGCGGTATCGCGCCGAGGCGATAGAGCTCCGCGTAGCCGCGGATCGAGGCGAGGGGGGTCCGCAGCTCATGCGAGGCGTCGGCGAGGAACTGGCGCATCCGTGCCTCGCTTTCCTCCCGCTGGCGGACCGAGTCCTCGATCTGGTGGAGCATCTTGTTGAGAGAGATGCCGAGCCGGCCGGTTTCCGTCCTCGGGTCCTCGTCCTCGACCCGGCGGGAAAGGTCACCGGCGGCGATCTCTCCTGCCGTCTCGCTCATCCGCTCCAGGGGCCTCAGCCCGATCCCGATCATCCACCAGGCGAGGCCGGCCAGGGCGATCAGCACGGCGGCGGTGACGATCGCCTCGATCAGGAGCAGCTGGTCGAGCGTTTCCTTCATGTCGCTGGTCGGCACCGCAACATAGGTGATCCGTCCCGCCTGGTCGGCGACCGCGCTGGCCCTGAATTCGGTGCCGGAGCCGCCCTGCGCGCCGACCGTGACGATCTCCGGCGCCTCCCCGAATCGTCCGACCGGAATGTCGCCGCCGAGGTCCGGGCGGGTGACGCTCGCGGTCCCGTATCCGAAGAAGGCCGTCGCGAGGACCTTCCCCGAGGCTGATTTGAGCTGGGCGAAGGTGCCCGGGGGAAGTTCATTCGGAAGTCCGCCACCCGGGTTGCCGGTCGGTCCGCCACCCGGCCCGAAATCACCGAAAGGCGGCTGGCCGCCGGAAGCCCCGGTCACGCTTTGTTGCGGCCCGCCAAACCCCGAGCCGTCCGGGAAGCCGAATCCGGCGTCCTCGATCCCCGCCTTCTTGCGGAGTTCCGGCGCCAGCGCGAGCGCCGCGCTCTGGACCTGGTCGTCGACCCGGTCCGAAAGGTGGTTTTCGAGGGCCCGGTACGAGACGAAGTCCAGGGTCAGCAGCCCCGCCGCGGCGAGAACGAGGATCCCGATCAGGAGCCGCAGCCGCAGTGACATGGGTCAGGCCTTGGGTTCACGCAGGGCGTAACCGACCCCGCGCACGGTGACGATCAGGCCCGGACCGAACCGGTCGAGCTTGCGCCGCAGGTAACTGACGTAGGTCTCCAGCACCCTGGCGTCGCCGGCGAAGTCGTACTCCCAGACGTGGTCGAGGATCTGCGCCCGCGAGAGCACCCGGCGCGGATTGCTCATCAGGTAGCGGAGCAGCCGGAACTCGGTGTCGGTCAGATCGATCGGATTGCCGTCGCGAAACACCTCGCGGGTGTCATCGTCGAGCTCGAGATCGAGGAAGTTCAGCCGGGGGGAGTCGGTCTTGCCGCGGCCGGCCCGGCGCAGGATCACCTTGATCCGGGCGATCAGTTCCTCGACCGAGAAAGGCTTGGTCATGTAGTCGTCGCCGCCGATGGTCAGGCCGCGGATCTTGTCCTCGGTGGTGTCGCGCGCGGTCAGGAAGAGGATCGGGATGTCGGCACTGCGCTCGGCCAGGCGCTTGGCGACCTGAAAGCCGTCGAGCCCGGGCATCATCACGTCGAGCACGATCAGGTCGGGGCGGAAGCCGGCAACCTGGTTGAGGGCTTCGTTTCCGTCCCCGGCGGTCGCCACCTCGAAGTCGTTGTAACGGAGGGCCATCGAGATCACGTCGGCGATGTTCGGCTCGTCATCGACGACGAGAACCCGGGCGGTGGCCTGTTCGGTGCTTTGGATCACGCTTGCATCATCTCCCCATTGCCTGTGAGTTTCCTGAGAAAAGGCTGAAAGGCCCTCCCAGCTTTCTCTCAGGAAACCCGGGGCAAGCCCCCAGAGTCACGCGCCAGCATGCCGTCCATGGAAACTCCCGCCCCTCCGACGACCGCCCCGATCGGGGAAACCGCCGCCTCCGGCCGCCCCGGCAGGACGCGCCTTCAGAAGGCGACCGGAAAGCTCACCGGCGCGCTGGCCAGGGTCAGGCCCGAAGTCTGGATCCTGATCGCGCTCAGCGCCGTGCTCAACCTGTGGGCGCTTGACCAGAACGGCTGGGCGAACGAGTACTACTCGGCCGCCGTCAGGTCGATGTCGGAGTCCTGGCACAACTTCTTCTACGGCTCATTCGACGGCGCCGGGGTGATGACGGTGGACAAGCCGCCGCTCGCACTCTGGGTCCAGGCCCTTTCGGTGCGCGCCTTCGGTTTCAGCTCGGCCGCGATCCTGGTTCCCCAGGCCCTGATGGGCGTCGCCTCGGCGGTCCTCGTCTATGACCTGACCCGCCGGGCCTTCGGCCGGGTTGCCGGTAGCTCCGCCGGTTTCATCTTCGCGTTGACGCCGATCACGGCCGCGATCTTCCGCCACAACAACCCGGACGCCCTGCTGGTCCTGCTCTCCGTCGCGGCCCTCTGGTTCGTGATCCGCGGATTCGAGGACGGCCGGACCCGCTGGCTGCTGCTGGCCGGTCTGATGGTCGGCCTCGGGTTCGAGACGAAGATGGGGGCGGCGCTGCTGGTGCTGCCCGGCCTCGCGCTCGCCTGGTTGTGGGTTGCTCCCGGCGGGAGCCGGTCGCGGGCGCTGCTCCAGCTGCTGGCGGCGGGCGGCGTCGCTCTCGCCGCGGCCCTGGCCTGGCCGGTATTCGTCTGGCTCACCCCGGAGGCTTCGCGGCCCTGGATCTCCGGCACCTCCGACAACAGCATCTGGTCGCTGATCACCGGCTACAACGGCGTCGGCCGGGTTTCCGGCCAGGCCGGCGGTCCGGGCGGTCTGGCTGGCGGTCCGGGCGGTGGCCCGGGCGGCGGTGGGGGCTTCTCGGTCTTCGGCGGAGACACCGGCTTCTTCCGCCTGATCGGCACCAGCCTCGGTGGGCAGGCCGGCTGGCTGCTCGGGCTTTCGGTAGCGGGCGGCGCGCTGGTCGCGATCCAGAGCAGGTTGCGGCGGGACGACCCCCGAACCGGCTGGGTCATCGCCACCGGCGGCGTCTTCTTGACCATCGCCGTGGTCTTCAGCTTCGCCTCCGGGATTTTCCATCCCTATTACGTCTCCCAGCTGGCGCCCTTCGGGGCCGCGCTCTGCGGCGCCGCCGTCGCTGCGCTCATTTCGATCAAGGGCAACCTCCGGCCGCTGGTCATCCCCGCCGTTGCGCTGGCGGTGGTCGCCGAGATCGTGGTCATCTTCAACACCGATTCCGGGTACGGATGGATGGTCCCGCTCCTGATCGGCGTCGCCATTGCCGTCGCGGTCATCCTCGCCCGCTCCGACGACGAGCGCCTGCGGACCCTTGCGGCCGCAGGCCTCGCCGCGGCCCTGATGGTCGTACCCGCGATCTGGTCGGTCCAGACGCTGGGTCACGCGACCAGTGGCACCTTCCCGGCCGGCGGTCCCGCCTCACAGTCGATGGGCGGACCGGGCGGCATGGGCGGTCCCGGAGGCATGAGCGGCGGACCCGGCGGCACGGGTGCTCCCGGCGGCATGGGCCTGCCCGGCTCTTCGAGCCAGGGCAGCTTCCCCGCCATGCCCGGCACATCCGGCAGCTCGAGCCAGTCATTCCCGATGCCTCCCGCCGGCATGGCGCCCCCCTCGGGCGCGATGGGAATGATCCCGCCGGGAATGAGCAGCTCCGGCCAGTCCGCGAACGGTTTCCCCGGCATGTCGGGCGGAGCGGTCGGCATGGGCGCTCCCGGCGGCCAGGATCTGAGCGCGGCCATCGCGACTGCGGAAGCGAACGGCGGCGGCAACATCGCCGTCTCCGGTCAGCAGTCGGCTTCCGGTTCGATCATCGAGGGCACCGGCTCCAGCGACATTGAAGTCGTCGCCCTCGGCGGGTTCTCCGGTCGCGAGAGTGAAGTCGATCCCGACTGGCTGGCTGAACGGGTCGCCGACGGGGAAATCCGCTGGGTGCTCACCGACCAGAACAGCATGTCGCCCGCCGACGGAAGGGTCGGCTCGTCGGAGCTGATGACCGCGGTCACGGAGGCCTGCGATCCGGTCGAGCTGGAAACGACCACCAGCACGAACCCGACCGGTGCCGGCTCGATCGGCTCGGCTTCAACCTCGAGCCATTCGAGCGTGATCTACGACTGCGCGGGCAAGGCCTCGGCCCTGGCCGCGCAGTAGCAAACGAGAAGGCAGAAGTCAGCGGATATGACTGCCTTCTGCCTTCCCGAATTCAACCCTGTGGATCCGGAAGGTGAACCCGGCGGCTCAGCCGGTGCCGAGCCGGGCCGGCGAGAGGCAGTTGACCACTCCCTGCCAGGGGAGGGTGCCGCCGTTTCCGTCCACGTTCACGTTGACCACGGTCAGCCACCAGGTGTTCGGCGTGTACTTGCGGGTCAGCGGATGATTCGGCGCCGAAGATGAGACCAGCAGGTTGATGTACTTGCTGAGGACGCCGCCGGAAATCGCCTTCGATCCGGCCGGGCACTTGATCCCGACGAAGGTGCCCTTGCCTTCCTCGGTCAGGATCTCCTGATCGGTGATTCGCGAGGTAATCGTGACCCGGCGCACCACGGTCCGGGTCCTTCGCTTCCTGCCGGCGTTCACCGTCGAGGCGCTGGCCAGGCCGCGGGCCCCGGCCACTTGGGCCGAAGTCGCGGGATGGGTGGTGGCGATCACGACCGGGGCCGGATCGGGACTGCTGTTCAACCCGTCACCGATTACCGGTCCGACGAGTAACAGGAATGCCCCGGCCACGGCGGCGCCAAAAGCTGCCACGCGTCCTTTCCTCCTCGCGGAGGATTCTCCCTTGCCACTCGCGAGCATGCCTTCATTCTGTCAGGCCGCGGCTCCGCGTCAAGTATTTGCTGCCACGGACGGGGCCGGCGTTCAGGCGATCGGAGGTGCGCCGAGGCCCGCAAGGACCCGGGCCCGGGCGAAAACATCGTCGAGCATGCCGGCACTGAGCCGGCCGGTCGAGGTGTTGAGCGGGCTGGGGTGAAAGCAGCCGAGCAGGATCCACCGGGCCGGCCCTTCCCACCGGGCCGAGGCCGGCGCCTTGAGGACGGTCTCGGCCTCGTGCCCGAACTTCGGCTTTGGTGCCGGCACCTCCCCGCCGAGTTGCCGGACCGTCCTCAGCATCGACTCCCAAGCGAAGCCACCCAGGGCCACGACCACCCGCACTTCCTTCAGCAGGCCCAGCTCGTCTTTGAGCCAGGGCGCGCAGTTGTCGCGTTCGGAGGGGTTCGGCCTGTTGCCGGGAGGCGCGCAGCGGACCGCGGCATTCACGAAGGTGTCCCGCAACCGGAGTCCGTCCCCGCGGTCGATGCTTTCCGGCTGATTCGAAAGCCCGGCCCGGTGGATAGCCGCGAAGAGCCAGTCGCCGGAGCGGTCCCCGGTGAAGGGGCGACCGGTGCGGTTGCCGCCGTTTGCAGCCGGCGCCAGGCCGTGGATGAGGATGCGGGCATCCGGATCACCGAACCCGGGAACCGGCCTGGCCCAGTACTCCTCGCCGCGGTGCCGCTTCGGCGGGTCGGCCGCGACCGCTTCCCGCCAGGCGACCAGCCGCGGGCACCGGCGGCATTCGGTGATCGATCGTTCCAATGCATCCAGCCGCTGCTTTGCATCCGTACCCGTCATGGTCCGTACACTAGGAGGTGAATATGGGTTTTCTGCCGAACATAGGCCCGCTCGAGCTGATCATCGTTCTGGTGATTGCCGTGCTGATCCTCGGTCCGAAGCGCATTCCGGCCGCCGCGAAGTCGGTCGGCCAGGGCATGCGCAACTTCAAGGATTCCCTGGGCGGTGGCAGCGAGGACGAGAAGAAGTACGAGAAGTCCAAGTCCGAGCTCGACGAGAAGACCGAGACCAAGGCCTGAGCAAGAAGGCGGGGCCGATCCGGTGGTACCGCTCAATCTCCCCAATGTCCTGACCCTGCTCCGCATCCTCGCGGTGCCGGTGGTCGTGGTCGCCCTGCTGGACGGGACCCCGAACGGCGACATGCTCGCCGCGGTCGTCTTCGCTTTGGCCGCCCTGACCGACGGGCTCGACGGGTACATAGCCCGTTCCCGGGATTCGGTGACCACCTTCGGCAAGCTGATGGATCCGCTGGCCGACAAGCTGCTGATCACCGCCGCCCTGATCTCCCTCGTTTCACTCGACCGGTTGCCGGCCTGGGTGGCGATGGTGATCATCGCCCGTGAGTTTGCGATCACCGGCCTGCGTTCGATCGCCGCCGACCGCGGCGTGGTGATCGCCGCCAGCTGGATGGGCAAGGTCAAGACGGTGCTGCAGATCGCCGCGGTCTTCGCCCTGATCATCTTCAACCCGGCCCCGCTCTGGGCCGACATCCTCGTCTACCTCGCCCTCGCGGCAACGGTGATCAGCGGCTTCGACTACTTCTTCGGCCTGAGGAAGCGAATCGAAGAGCAGCGCACTGCGTCCGAGAAAAAGACAGTCACGGACCAGGCACCACAGTAAAGGCACCACCATCAGATTCGTACAGCGAGACCATCATTTCGTGGCCACGAGCGAAACGAATCTGATGCCTTATGCCTCCAGCCACTCCTTCATCGTGAGGTGGCGGCGGCTGGGGTTCTCGCCTTCGACTTCCCTGCGGAGGTCGGCGATCTGACCGAACCTCTCGGCGACCACGTTGTGGCGGTGGATCGTCTCGAGGTTCTCCTGCCGGGCCATCACGAAGGCGTCATCGGCCAGGCCGGGATAGGTCTCCAGCACCTGGCGGATCATCTCGCGCACGCAGTCCTCGACGAAGCGGGGCTGGCTGTGGGCCTTGACCACGACCGACATCTCGTCGGGCCGCTTCATCAGTTCGTAGATCTCGGAGCTCATTGAGCTCTCGACCAGCCGCAGCATGTCACGGGCATCGAGATCCGGGCCGCCTTCGGTGCAGCCGATCCAGAGGGTGCCGAGGCCGCGCTGGTTGTGCGTGGCGATCGGAACCTCCTCGATGATCTCCTCGACCTGGTCCTCGTCGTAACCCTTGCTCCGGAGCCGGGTACGGGCCAGGTCGGCGACCATCCCCTGGGCGCAGGGGCAGGCGGTCATGCCCTGCGCCTGCACTCCGGTCACGGTGCGGGTCCCTTCCGGTGAAGCGACCGCGGTGCCGAGCAGGTTGTAGATCTCCTGGTTTTCGATCCCGGAGACCGGGGCCGGCATGGTCTGCGCGTAGCGGGCATTGATCGAAACCTCGGCCCTGAGGCCCTTCTGCTTGACCCGCACCAGTTCGGCGATCCGGGCGGCAAGCTGCTCGGCCCGCATCGACTGGCTGCGGACAACCTCCTCGATCGCCTCGGAGACGTTCTCCTCGAACCGGGACATATGCGCCCCGGCCTGGTCGGGGCTCAGGTCCACGTAGCACTCGAGTTCAGCGTGGTAGTGACCGTCTTCACCGATGCTTATGACCTTCTCGACACCGGTCACTCCGACCCGGGAAAGGCTCACCCGGGTGGCGGGCTGGGAGGACTGAACGTCCACGGCATTGGGGGAAAGCGCGATTTCGGGATTCATTTTCCTGAGAACAGCCTAGTAACCAGAGTGAGCGGCCGGTTAAGAACACTCCGTATAATTCCGCAACCGCGCACGAACTCAGGGTTTCCATTAGTGGAAATTCGTTACTGGGGGTAGTTATGGAGTTCGAAACCGACGAATTGAAGGCACTGGCCGCTTCTGGCAGGGATCGCGGCTACCTGACCTTCGATGCCGTCGCGGAAGCGGTTGCGGAGCTGGATCTGGGCAAGGGTGACGTCGAGGAACTCAATTCCTGGCTGACCGAACAGGGCATCGACCTGATCAGCCAGGAGGAATCCGAGCTGCGGGGCGGCGACGGGGACGGCCGGGCTCCGGAGCGAAACGGATCGCCCGTGCTTGACGGCACCGGCGGGCTGGACGGCTCGGGCCCGATCGAATCGGAGCAGATCCCGGTCGTAACCAACGGCGCCACCGTCGCGGCGGGTGAAGCCGGTTCCGACGCCACCCTCGATTCGCTCCGCCTCTACCTGCGGTCGATCGGCCAGGTCGATCTGCTCACCGCCCAGCAGGAAGTCGAGCTGGCCAAGCGGATCGAGCGCGGTGACATGGAGGCGAAGCGGCAGATGGTCGAAGCCAACCTGCGCCTGGTCGTCTCGATCGCCAAGGGTTACCTCGGCCGCGGCCTCAGCTTCCTCGACCTGATCCAGGAAGGCTCGCTCGGCCTGATCCGCGCGGTCGAGAAGTTCGACTATCGCCGCGGTTACAAGTTTTCGACTTACGCGACCTGGTGGATCCGCCAGGCGGTGACCCGCGCGGTTGCCGACAAGTCCCGTTCGATCCGCATCCCCGTCCACATGGTCGAGAAGTTGAACCGGGTCCACTTCGTCGAGCGCCAGCTGGTGCAGGATCTCGGCCGGGAGCCGGAACCACAGGAGATCGCGGCCGAACTCGGCTGGACGGTGCAGGAGGTCCGCGATGTCTGGCGCGTCTCGCAGACCCCGGTCTCGCTTGAGAAGCCGGTTGGCGAGGGCGAGGAGACGGAACTGGTTGACCTGGTCAAGGACGAAAACCAGATGGAGCCCTTCGACGAAGCCTCACTCAACCTCCGCAGCGAGGGAATTCGCAGGGTGCTGAACAGCCTGCCGGAACGCGAACGCGAGGTGTTGATCATGCGTTACGGCCTCGGCGGCCTGAATCCCCGCACCCTGGAGGAATGCGGCGAAGCCTTTGGCGTCACCCGCGAAAGGGTCCGCCAGATCGAAACCTCCACCCTGAGGAAGATCAAGTCACTGCCCGAAGCCCAGGGCCTCCGCGAAGCCGGCTGATCAGCGCCGCCTGATCTTCTTCCAGCGGCTGAAGTTTCCGGCCCGGTCCTGGACCCGGACGAACTTCGGCACCGCGCCGTGCACCGTGATCCTCGAGCGGTAACGGGTCTTCTTCGCCGGCCGTTTCTTCTTCACCGCGGTCTGGACGAACCTGACCCCACTGGTCCGGTCATGGGCCCTCAACCTGATCCTGGTTATCCGGGCCCGGTGCCCGCGGGCCGAAACCGACGAAGCCCCGGCAGCACAGCAGTCACTGATCGCCCGCGAAAGAACCGGGGCGGTCTGGTCCAGGATGATGTCGTCCTGATAGGTCTCCCGACCGGAGTCACCGCCCTGGAAGCGCACGTAAACCGTCTTGGGGATCCGCTCGGAACCGGCCGAGTCGAGGGTCCAGGGCACGGTCTCGGCGACGCCTGGCGACCCTGATGGCTTGAAGCCGCCATCGTTCGAAATCAGGAGGCTCTGGGCGAGCTCCGGCCAGACCGGATAGATCAGAACGTGGGGGTCATTGGTGAACTTCGCGCCGTCGTTGATCGAGATCCCCAGCGGCCCATCCGGGGGTGCGAGCCGGACGGTCACCGGGACGGATGCGGTCGCCTCAATGCCGTTCTGGTTTGTGACCCGGACCGTCGCGTCGTATGTGCCCTTGCTCGAATAAGTGTGATTCAGGGTCGGGCTGCCGCTCGGATTCGTGAAAGTGCCGTCACCCTGAGGGTCGAATTCGTAGCTGACAATCGTGCCGTCGAGCTGCGCACTCGACGCGGACGCGTCAAGGATCACCTGCTGCCCGGTCGACGCGATCGAGGGTTCGGGGCTGAGGCTGGCGGTTGGCGGACTCTGGGTATCGACCGTCCAGGTCAAGGTGCCGGGGCTAGGGTCGGCCCCGAACTCAGGGTGGATCGAGCGGGCAGCCAGGGTGTGGGAACCGTCGGAGAGCCCGGTCAGCTGGGACTGGAGCACTCCCGAGGAGATCGTCCCGCCGCATCCGGTCCAGGGGCCTCCGTCCAGGCTGCATTCAAAACTGACCTGGCCGGGCCCGACAGGCGAGACGGTGAATCCCAGGTCAGTGCGGGTGGATTTGTGCTGAACCGAGACCGAAGTGTTTTCGGTTTGCAGACTGGTGCCAACCGTGGCCGTGAAATCCGAGGAATCTGAATCCCGGAAGTTGCCGTTCCAGTCAAACGCCTTGATGAACCAGGTGTGATGACCCGGGGCGGAAAGGAAGCTGACCGAACACTCTCCATCGATGCATTGGCCGGATTCGAAAATGCGACTGCCGTCGATGAAGATCTGGTAGCCAGCCACCCCGACCCCCGGATCGGACGCCTCGTCCCAGGTCAGAACGGCATTGGTGTCGGTGAGAATGCCGGACGAGGTCAGCTGGAACTCGTTTGGCGGGTCCCGGTCGAGGCTGTAGGTGCGGACTTCGGAATCCCGTGAATTGCCGTTGTGATCGACCGCCCGGATCTGCCAGTTGCGGAGATTGCCGCCGCTTTCCTGCCACATCCTGCACACTCCCTGGAAACAGGCGTCCACAGCGTCAATCTCTTCGACAGTGGCATCGTCGACCCGGAGTTCGTAGTGGTCGATACCGGAGTCGAGGTCATCGGCTTCGTTCCAGGACAGCAGAGTCTCATTGCGCTGGTTGACGGCGTTGTCGACCGGACTGATCAGGGTGAAAGGTTCGGGCTGCGTCGTGTCTTCGGCGAAGGCGGTGGTGGTCAGCGCGAAGCAGAAGACGGTCGCGATTGCGACGAGTATCGATATCTGGCGGTGAAACAGACGCAAGTTGACTCCCTGTTCCTCGTGTCCTTTATTCAGACTAGCGCCCGGCCGGGGCCTGACCAAAAAAGCCGGCCGCGGTGGGCGGCCGGCTGGATGGGGGAGACAGGATTCGAACCTGTGTAGGCAGAGCCAACTGGTTTACAGCCAGTCCCCTTTAACCACTCGGGCACTCCCCCGGCTGAGCCGGTCAGTTTATTGACCCGGCCATTTCGGTGGCTCGCGGGCGGCCCGAACCGCCGGCCTCACGGGGTGGGTCGGATTTCCAGCGGAGCTGCGGGTTATCCGACCCACTGCATCCGGGCATACTTCGAGGCATGACTGATCCTGCCTTGCGGGGGTTTGCCTCCGACAACTGCTCCGGTGCCCACCCGGCGATGCTTGAGGCGATCGCCCGGGCAAACGGCGGGCATGCGGGCTCCTACGGGGCAGATCCGGAGACCGCAAGATTCAGGGAACTGGTGAAGGCCGAGTTCGGCGAAAGCGCGACCGGCTTTCCGATGCTGAACGGGACCGGGGCGAACGTCGCCGCGCTCCGGGCGATGGCCCGGCCACATCAGGCGGTGATCTGCGCCTCCACGGCCCACATCCACATCGACGAGACCGCGGCGCCCGAGGCGATCGCCGGACTCAAGCTGCTGACCGTGGATACCGCCGATGGCAAGCTGACCCCGGAGCTGGCCGCGACCCGCCTGGCCGACCCGGCCGACGTGCCGCACGCCGCCTGGCCGGTCGTGATCTCGGTCGCCCAGGCCACCGAGGTCGGCACCGTCTACACCCCTGACGAGATCGGGGCCCTGGCGGAATTCGCCCACGAACGGGGCATGCTGCTCCACGTCGACGGGGCACGGCTGGCCAATGCCGCTGCGTCGCAGGAACTCTCGCTGAACGAAGCCAGCCTCGGGGCGGGGGCGGATGTGCTGAGCCTGGGGGCGAACAAGAACGGTGCCCTCTTCGGCGAGTCGGTGATCTTCGCCGAACCTGAACTGGCTCGAGGCTTCGATGTGCTCCGCAAGGGCTCGCTTCAGCTGGCCTCGAAGATGCGCTTCGTCTCGGCCCAGCTATGCGCCCAGCTCGAGGACGGTCTCTGGCGGGAAATCGCCGGTCACTCGAACTCGATGGCACGGCTGCTTGCCGACGGGATCGAATGGACCGAAGGCGCCGACCTCGGTCAGCCGGTTCAGGCCAACATCGTCTTTCTCTCGCTGCCGATCGAGCCGGCCCGGAAGCTGGTCGAGGCATGCGCACCGCATCAGCCGCTCCTCTTCGAGGCGGGCGAGGCGGGGATCATCCGCCTGGTCTGCTCCTGGGACACCGAGCCCGGGGACGTGGACCAGTTCCTCGGTCTTCTGCGGGAAGTGCTTCCCGCGCCGAGCTAGCGCCGAGTGAGCGCCGAGTGCCCACTTTGTGCCGGTATGTGGCACAAAGTGGGCACTCGATGAGATCCGCAGACCCGATCAGTCGAGCAGGTTTCGCTCGGTGGCCCAGCGGGCGAGTTCGTGGCGGGTTGAGAGCTGGAGCTTGCGCAGGGTGGAGGAGGTGTGGGCCTCGACCGTCTTGACCGAGATGCCGAGCCGGCGGGCGATCTCCTTGTACATGTAGCCGCGGGCGATCAGGCGCAGGACTTCCTGTTCGCGCGGGGTGAGCAGGTCGAGTTCGTCGTCCTGTTCGGCCGCGGTGGCTCCGGCGAAGGCGTCGAGCACGAAGCCGGCAAGCTGCGGCGAGAAGACCGCGTCACCCTGGTCCACGCGCTCGATCGCGTCGATCAGGTCCGGGCCGGAGATCGACTTGGTCACGTAGCCGCGGGCCCCGGCCCGGATCACCGAGACCACGTCCTCGGGATCGTCGGAAACCGAGAGAGCGAGGAAGCGGGGCGGGGGCTCGCCGCTTTCGGCCGCTTTTGCCGCGGCCCGGCGGATCACTTCGACCCCGCCGCCCTCCGGCATGTGAACGTCGAGCAGGACCACCTGGGGGGAGGTGCGGGCCAGCAGGAGACCGGCGTCGGCGACGCCGTCGGCCTCTCCGACCACCTCGACCCCGGCCACCAGTTCGGAGCGGACCCCGGCCCGGAAGATCGCGTGGTCGTCGACTATCGCGACCTTGACCCTTTCGCTCATTTCGTCTCCATCACGAGTTCGACTTCGGTCCCCTCGCCGGGGGTTGACCGGATCTCCGCGTGGCCGCCGTGGTGTTCCATTCTTCCGAGGATCGAGTCTCGCACCCCGCGCCGGTCGGCGGGGACCGCCTCCGGGTCAAAGCCGGGGCCACGGTCGTGAATGAAAACCTCGGACCGGGTCGGGTCGATCTCGGCGTAGAGACGAACCGGACCCGCCTGGCCGGCGTGGCGGGCGGCGTTGGTCATCGCCTCGCGACTGGCGGCGACCAGGGCGATCGAGTTCTCGTCGAGGGGCCGGTCACCGACGGTGACCGCATCGATCGGCACCTGATGCCTCTCCTCGACTTCGGCGGCGACCGCCTTCAGCGACTCGGCCAGCGAGTCGGCCCGGTCGCGGTCGGTCTTGCCCGAGAGCCAGTCGCGCAGTTCCCGCTCCTGCGAGCGGGCGAGGGTCGAGACCTGACGGGAGTCGTCGGCGTTCTTCTGGATCAGGGCAAGAGTCTGGAGGACCGAATCATGCAGGTGAGCGGCGACTTCGGCCCTTTCCTCGGAGCGGATCCGCTCGGCTCTCTCGGTGCTGAGCTGGCGGGCCGAGCGGGCCCAGATCGGGGCGGCCAGGAGACCGATCACGATCACCGCGACCAGTCCGGCCAGGGCGACGTCGCCACCGGCGCTGAGAGCCCCGTTTATGTAGAGGAAGAGGACGGCCCCGCCCAGCAGCAGGGCGATGCCGACCCCGCCCCGGAAGGGTCCGAGGATGGTGCGGGATGACTGGCTGAACTGGCGCCAGATGAGCGCCGCCCCGGCGGCGGCGATGACCAGCGGCCAGACCAGGGAGTCCGACCACCAGACCCCGGTCTCACGGAAGACGAAGAGCAGCCCGAGGGTGACGAAACCGGCCCCGGCGGCAACCGCCCAGGAGCCTTTGAAGGGTCGCGCCGGAGCCGGTTTTGCGACGACCTTCTCCCGGCTGCCCTGCCTTGGTTTGAAGCGGCGGACGATCGCCTCTTCGCCGGCCACCGGAAGGGCAACCCAGAGCAGGCCGTAGCCGATCGCCGCGACCCCGCCGGTGATCACGGTCAACACCACCGCGACAACCCGGACCAGGGTCGGGTCGACCTTGAGCCGCAGCGCGATGCCGGAGCAGACCCCGGCCAGCATCCCGCCCTGGCGGTCGCGCATGAGCCGCTTGTCGGGTGGTTCGTTCAGGAGCTGGCCGTCGCCTTCAGCTTCTCGAGGCGCGTCGGGCGAGGTGCGCAAGCTGCGGTCGCCCGTGCGCGTGCGGCGGTCGATGCCCGCGCATCGGGATCGAGATCGTTGTCTTCGAAGCTGCCGCCGCGGCCATCCCGACGCCACTGGGTCGCGTCCACGACCTCGAAGGCTCCGAGTTTGAAATCGCCGTCGATCAGCAGCAGGTTGCCTCTGCTTCGCATGCCGGGCTTCCAGTCGGACGGGCCGGGAGCGCTCTGGTGGATATCGAGGCCGTTCGATTCAAGCCCGCGAATGTTGGCGATCCCGGCCTTCCCGGTGACCAGGCCGCTCACGCAGACGTCGTCCGGAACGATGACCGAAGTCAGGCCCATGCCGCTCTTCACCTCTATCGACTGTTCGTGAAGCGGGGAAAAGTGAAACTTCCGCAAGTCGATCGTCATGTTTCCGGCGGCCATGGTGTAGCCGTCCTCCGGGATGTCGGCCATCGTGAGCGGGGTTTCCCTGATTTCGCCGTAGCTGCCTTCGACCCGGAGGTCGGCGATCGAGACGGCGGCCATCGGCAGGGTGATCGCGATCGCGGCGGTCAAGAGCCAGAGCGACACCTGCCGGCGGCCGCGCACCCCGGCGAAGATCATGCCGCCGCCGAGGATGATCACCAGGGCAGCCATCGGCACCCCGCCGAAGATCGCGGTCGTCCCGGCCGAGATCACGAAGAGGGTGCAGAAGACGATCAGCGCGGTCAGGCCGATCGCGAACCAGACCATGATCTTGCCGACCACACCGGAACCGTCATCCCGGGCCGGAGGGGCCGAGGCGGCCGAAGCTTCGGGGCCGGACCCCTCGGAGGTCTCGCCGCCCGCGCCCTGGCCGGCCCGTGCGTACATCTGCCTGGTCTCCATCACTTCGGTTGGAAGCTGGGTCGGGGACTCGGCGTAGGTAACGACCTCGGTCGACGGGTCCTGCTTTCTGGGCTCGGAATCCGGAAAGGAAGGGGTTCGGGGTGCCTCGGCGGGTTCGTCGCCACGGTTTCCGGTGAGTGCTCCGGAAGCCAGCAGCCAGATTACGGCGACCGCGGCCGCCGACCAGAAGAGAATGCCGAAGAGGGTGCCAGGCCAGAAGCCGAACAGCCAGCCGGCGAAGTTCCCTGAATCGGCCGTCGCGATGCCGATGATGCCGACGATCACCGCGAGGCCGATCATCAGGTTGCGGCGTTTCGGCTCGATCGGGGGCAGCGGCTCGGCCGGGTCGCCTTCGACCGGCATCACGGCCAGCAGGATCACGTAGGCAAGGAGTCCGAGCCCGCCCAGGGCCAGGGTGGCGACGAAGGCGATCCGGACGAAGACCGGGTCGACCTTCAGGTACGCGGCGAGGCCTGCGGCGACACCGCCGACATAGCGGTCGGTGCGGGAGCGGATGAGTTTCTCGGGAGGAGACTGTTCGTTCATGGCCTTGAGACTGAACGGCCGGGCCGATCCTGTCGATTGGGAATGACCCTTAGATCGCATCAGGGTCGACCCGGGGTGCCCGACCCCCTTTACGGCTTACGATCTTCTCAGGTGACTTCCGAAAACGGGACAACTGCGAGTCCGGGAACCGAACGGATCACGATCGGTGACCTGGCCGACCGCACCGGCATGACGGTGCGAAACATCCGCGCCCACCAGTCGCGCGGCCTGCTTGACCCGCCGAAGGTGGTGGGCAGGACCGGCTACTACGACCAGGGACACGTCGACCGGATCGAACTGATCCGCGAACTCCAGGAGGAAGGCTTCAACCTCGAGGCGATCCGCCGGATCCTCGACAGCGCCGGTGAAGATCCGGGTGAACTCCTGCGTTTCACCCGGGATGTGCGGGCACCCTACGAGGACGAGCAACCGGAGGTCATGAGCCTGCGGGAGATCGGCGGGGCCTGGGCGGGCGAGAATTTCGACGAGGAGAGGCTGAGGCGGTGCGAGGCCCTAGGCCTGATGCGGCCACTTGGCGAGGGCCGCTTCGAAGTCCTTTCCCCGAAATTGCTCAAGGCTGGCCAGGAACTCGCCGCGATCGGGGTGCCGATTGACGACTGCCTCGACACCCTCGAGACGCTGAAGGAACGCTCGACCGCGGTTGCCGAGGTCTTCATCCGGCTCTTCGACGAACAGGTCTGGGAGCCCTTTGACCGGGCCGGCCGGCCCCGGGACCGCTGGCCCGAGGTGCGCGACTCGCTGAGGCGGCTCCGGCCGCTGGCTTCGGATGCCTTCATCGCCTCCTTCCAGTTCGCGATGGAGGAGGTCTCGGAGCAGGCGATCTCGGAAGGCATCCGGCGCGACCTCGGCGAAGACGGCTGAGCCAGCGGTCCGGACCGGCCAGGGCGGGGAGGCGGCCGGCCGGAGCGCCGGAAAGACCGAACCGGCCCTGCCACGGTAAAGTTCCCCGACCCGCCCGGATAGCTCAGTAGGTAGAGCACTTCCATGGTAAGGAAGGGGTCAGCGGTTCGAATCCGCTTCCGGGCTCTCGATTTGCGTCCTCGCGCTTTTGAGGTTTCCTAAAGGAAGCTGGTCTAGTCTTCGCAACTTCTGTGAGCGGAGCCCCGACGACAGTCACGCCTGAAGCGCCCAAGATGGGCGCCCGCCAACGAGCAATGGTGCTCGGAATTGCGGCGATCCTGGTCGGAGTCGCGGTCTGGGGGCTGACCGCCTGCAATCGGGACGGCGACCCGTCGTCGGCCTCGGAGGGCGTTTCTATGGCCAACACCGGTGATGCCCGGATCGTCAGCGATGACGAACTCACCGGCCTGCCGGAAGAGGTGGGTCACAGTTTGTTCTGGGCGGGACCGAAGTCGGGCACCCAGGTCGAGTTCAGCTCCGACGGAACCGGCAACGTCCACCTCCGTTACCTGACCGACGGGGCCGAAGCCGGTGACCCGAACCAGAGCTACCTCAACATCGGCAGCTACCCCTTCGCCGACGCTTATGAGGCGACCCGGAAGCTCGCCAACGGACCGGATGTGGTCAAGGTCACCGAAGGTGAAGGAACCGGATTTTACGACCCGAACAATCCTTACAGCGTGATCATCGCCTGGCCGAGCGAGCCCGACCTCCAGGTCGAGGTGTATGACCCGGTCAAGAACCGGGCCCTCGAAGTCGTCCGCAGTGGCGATATCGTGCCTGTGTCCTGATTCTCGCCTGGGTCATCTTCCCTCTCGTCCTGCTGGCGCTAAGCGTCGGTGTCGGTCTGCTGGCCGAAGTGGTCCGCGGCCGGGTTCTGCCCTGGACGCTCCTGCCGGCGACCGGTTTCGCGGCCATCATCGCGGTCGGCGGGATCATCACCTGTTTCCCGGGCCTGGCCGAGTTCACCACCGGAGCCGTTACCGGGCTGGCGGTGGCCGGTTACCTGGCGCTCTTCACCGGTGGTCCCCGCGGACCGGCGCGCAGTCCGGCCTTCTTCAAGCCCCGGTCCGAATGGGTCTGGCCTGCCGTTGCCGCGGCCGGGGTCTTCTTCGTTTTCGGGGCCCCGGTCATCCTCTCGGGATCGGCCACGTTTGCTGGTTACGTCAAGCTGGACGACACCTCGACCTGGCTCGCCTTCACCGACCACGTGATGGCTCACGGACATTCGGTTGCCGGCTTGGCCCCGTCCAGTTACGAAGCGACCGTTCAGATCAATCTCTCATCCGGCTATCCGCTCGGCGCGTTCATTCCCCTGGGGGTCGGTCACGAGTTGACCGGCCAGGACTCGGCCTGGCTCTTCCAGCCCTATCTGGCCCTGATGGCCAGCTTCATGTCCCTCGTCTTCTACGAGTTGGCCGCACCGGTGGTTCGGGATCACCGCCTGCGAGCTGCCGCGGTCTTCATTGCCGCTCAGCCATCGCTCTTGGTCGGCTACGCGTTCTGGGGCGGAATCAAGGAAGTGGCGACTGCTCTTCTAGTCGCAATACTGGCGGCCGGTGCGGCTGGACTGGCGCGGCATCCGGAGCCGCGAGGCGCCACCGTCGTCCCGATCGTTTCCGGTGCGGCGCTGATCGGGGTCATGGGCGCTGGCGGTCTGCCCTGGCTGGCAGTAATCTTCGCCGGCGCAGCCCTGCTCATGGCTGCGAAAATCTGGAGTCTGCGCCGGGAAGGGGGGGAGGTTTCGGGGCTGGTCAGGAAGATGCTGATCGCGAGTGCGATCGTCCTGGTCGGAGTGGTGGCAATCGGTTTGCCAACCGTCTTTGCCTCTGGAACCCTTTTCTCCCCGAATCAGGATGCGCTGACCAAGGGGTCCGAGGAAATGGGCAATCTGATCCGGCCGCTCGGCCTTGCTCAGTACCCTGGACCTTGGCCAGTCGGTGATTTCCGGGTCGAGCCGGTGTCGAATCTGGCCAACCTGCTGACAACCCTCCTGGTCATCGCAACACTTGTCGCCGCCGGCTTCGGTCTGCTGGCCGCGATTTCGCGTCGCGCATGGGGTCTGCTGTTGCTCACCTTTGGTACCGGCCTTGGTTCACTCGTGGTCTGGCTGGTTGGTTCTCCCTGGGTTCAGGGCAAGGCACTGGCCACCGGATCGGCCTCGTTTCTTATTCTGGCGATGGCGGGGATCGGTTTCCTGCTCGGGGGCGGATCGCAGGCTGAAGTAGAGGGTGAGGTTGAGAGTAGGTCGAGCCTTTTCTCCGGGGTTTCGGCGACCGGACTTAGAACGATCGGGGCGGCGCTGCTGATCGTGCCTTGCGGGGTCCTGGTTTCAAGTGCTCTGGCCTACCACGAATCCTGGCTGGCGCCAAGGGCACAATTGGCGGAGCTTTCCCAGATTGGTCAGGAATTCAAAGGGCAGGGTCCGGCTCTGATGACCGAATACCAGGCCTATGGAGTCCGCCATTTCCTGCGATTGCTGGACGCAGAAGGTGCCTCGGAGCTTCGTCGGCGGGTGATTCCCCGTCTGGACGGAACGCAAGCCGAGAAAGGCTCCTGGTCGGACACTGACGAGTTGGTTATGGACCCCGGTCAGCAGGGCGTGCTGACATACCGGACCCTGGTGCTGCGTCGCAACCCGAAGCAGAGCCGGCCCCCTTCGCCCTACGAGCTGGTCTGGCAGGGTAGGTACTACGAGGTTTGGCAGCGTGATCCCGATTACGAAGCCAGCCGGCTGATCGTCCATCACCCGCTGGGCGGTGGCTTCCAGCCTGCTGCGGTGCCGAATTGTGCGGTGGTCCAGAACGTGGCGGCCCAGGCCGGGCAGACTGGCAAGGTCGTTGCCGCGCTGCGTGAACCGAACGCTGTTGCCAACCTGACTGAGTATCCGCCTGACTGGGTGCCAGACCCGCCCAACAAGACCCTGACCCCGCTTTCCGACGGAACGGCCTCCGGCGAGGTTGAGATCCCGAGATCCGGCGAGTATCACGTCTGGGTCGGCGGTTCGGCGCGCGGCAAGGTTTCGGTCGAGATCGGCGGACAGAATGCAGGCTCGGCTCGCGGCATGCTCAACAACAACGCCCAGTTCATGGGCCTCGACGACCTCGACTTCGAGGCCGGAACCGATCCGGTCGCGATGACCTACAAGAAGGGGAGCGACCTACGACCCGCTACCGGCGGGTACCCCTTCGGCATCGGCCCGGTGGTCCTCGCACCGGTGGCAGAACCGAAGGTAGTCACGGTCTCCCCAGCAAATGCACAGAAACTTTGTGGAAAATCTCTGGACTGGGTTGAGGCAGTCCGGTGATCGGACCCTCCTGCATTCGCGCAGATTAATTCGGCTCGGCTTCGGGCATAGCTGAATCTCACTACCTAGAAACATCATTGTGCCGATTCGTGAACGCCGTTTCCGGGTTTGCGAGATACCGCAAATGTCTATGAAAATTCGGCTTCACACAGGGGAAAGCATGCGTTACTGTGCGGCGCTAAGGGCCAGGGAATGGCCCGTGTCAAACGTCCAATACCCAGGCAGCAGGGAGACAAA